>MDTC01244855.1_pt1 | contig 36863 bp, 32 predicted proteins | sample 811181 | NCBI WGS metagenome assembly MDTC01 (sample SAMN05326644, study PRJNA326480) | marine metagenome | isolation source: seawater | place: Pacific Ocean: North | collected 2011
CTAGGGAAAGAAGGTGATTCATGTGAAGTTTTATTATTTGCTCCATTCGAGCATCCGCTCGATTGGCAGACGGGCTTTATGGCAAATATCATTGGGAATTTCAATCACTGGCTCGTTTTTTTTCAAGCAGTCGAGGAGCTTGGGAATCGTGTTGAGCTTCATGAAGCGACAGTCGTTGCAGGCGCAATGGTCGGTGGGGCCGGCGACGAAGGTCTTGTCGGGAATTTCCCGAGTGAGTCGATGCATCATGCCGGCCTCGGTCAGGATGATGAAAGTTTCGGCCGAGTTGTCGCGACAGAAGGACACCATTTTCTCGGTGCTGCAGACCTCGTCGGCGAGATCCCGAACGGTCTCGATACACTCGGGGTGGGCGACCACGGGGGCATCGGGATGCTCGATACGGCAACGCTCTATGGATTGCTTTGAAAAGAGGACGTGGGCGTAGCAACTGCCCGGCCAAAGCTTCATCGATCGCCCCGTGAGCTTGGCCACCCATTGGCCAAGATTCTGGTCGGGTACGAAGAGAATTTCCTTGTCGGCCGGTACCTGCTCGACGATTCTTATGGCGTTGCCACTGGTGCAGATTACATCGCTGAGGGCCTTTACGGATGCCGAGCAGTTTACATAGGCGACGACGTAGACTTCGGGGTTTGCCTCTCGGAAGGCAGCCAGTTTTTCCGCCGGGCATGAATCAGAGAGAGAGCACCCGGCTTCGATATCGGGAAGCAGCACGGTTTTTCCCGGATTGAGGATTTTCGCCGTCTCGGCCATGAAGTGAACTCCGCAAAAGACGATGACCTCGGCGTCTGTCTGGGCGGCTTTGTAGGCGAGACCCAGGGAATCGCCTACAAAGTCGGCGATTTGCTGGATGGGTTCGACTTGGTAGTTGTGGCAAAGGATCACCGCATTACGCTCCTTCTTGAGCCTTAGGATTTCCTCCTGTTGCGGGCTTAGCGGTGATAGTTCATCTTGCTTTCGGAAGATTCGTGGGGAGGGTAGGACGGAAGCTGTCGCGATGGCCATTTCGCTTGGAGTTTCGGATGATTTATTTCGAAGCTGCCTGAAGGTATCCGTAGATCACTTGTTCCTATCGCAAGATCCAAGATGTTGGAACTGGGTGCATTCCGCGCGAACTTGGAGGCGTTGGTCCTGAACGTCCAGTCCGAGCTTTTCTGAAACCGTTTTCCCGTACCATTCCATGAATGGAGCGTCTACCTCGTAGATGGTGTCACAATCCAAGCACACTACCTGAGCCTTGAAGTTTTCGGAGTTTAGGTTAACGGTGTAGAATTTGTTGTCGTGACCGACATCGACCTCTCGTACTACCCCGCTTTCCACTAGCAATGGGAGGCTTCGGTAGACAGTGGCTCGGGACACGGTGTCATCCAGATTCCGAGCATGGACGAGAAGTTGCTCAGCCGTGAAATGACCGTCCTCCTCGAACAAGGCATCGAATATTCCCCTTCGCTGTCCCGTGACTCGGAGTCCTTTGCTCGTGAGGAAAGTGGAAAAACCATCCCAAGTTTCCTCTACTTTCTTGCTCTTTTTACGTTTAGCCATGTGCGGTAGGTTAAGACTAAACACTTCTATCGTTTGGGGGAGCAGAGCGTCAACTTTATTGAGACTCAATTGAGTCTCAATTGGGGTTGTCTGCCTTCTTGCTTTTCCTCAGCGGGCGAAAATCTCTAAAGATTTAGGTATTTGAGTTAAGCTTGTTCCGTGAGTTTTTTCGGTTTTCGTACCTTCCGACTTGGCTTTTTCCGAGTGTGGGACAATAAAGTGGTTTTAATCAAATGGCAATCAAGGTTAACGAACATTTAATACCCGATTGGGCAATCGAGCGTCAGGCGGAGGCTCTTTTCGAAAACATCGCCAAGGGCATGCCCGGCAAACCGCGGGAAGTGGTCTGGTTGGCTTCCATGGATGTGGCCAAGGATCGCTTGATCGATCAGGCGATCATGGCTCAAGAGAGCAAGAGGAGAAATTTTCCCGTGGACGAGGCTGAGGTGAAGCGCGAGACAAAGCGCTGGATCAAGCAGAATGGGGGAAAGAACGCCTTTGCCCAAGCTAACAACCCGACCATCCGAAATGCCGATGATCTTCGCAGGGAAATCATCTCCCAGCGTCATTTCAATCAATTACTGGAGGAGGAGTCCTGTTGTGAGCCTCCCACCGATGAAGAAGTTCACGATTATTACGAACAACGCCCCGATCTCTTTCGCGGGGAAACCACCTTGCACGCTTCCCATATTCTCAAGCGCATGGAGAAGCCCGAAGAGGAACCCTCGGTTGAAGAAGCCATTCGGGAGATTGCCAAACGTATCGTTTCAGGAGAGGATTTTTCCGCTTTGGCCAGTGAATGTTCGGATTCACCCGAGCAGGATGGGGACTTAGGCACTTTTGGCCGCGGTCGAATGGTGCCTGCCTTCGAGAAAGCCGCTTTTGCATTAGAGGAGGGCGAGGTGAGTGAACCCGTACGAACGGAGTTTGGCTTGCACCTAATTAAGGTGCATGCTCGCAACGAACCTGTTGCCGCTCCCTTTGAAGAAGTGAAGGAAGAGGTGCTTTCCTTTCTCCACGAGCGCCGCAAGGACGGAGTGTTCGATTCCTTCCTCGACGGACTCAAGAAAAAAGCCACCATCGAGAAAGTGATCGAGAATGCTTAAGGGCTAACTTTTTCTCTTAATCGCTCCAGGATGCTCGTGGTGGCTTTGGATTGATTGAGAGCGTATAGGTGGAAGCCGGGAGCGCCTCCATCAAGCAGCCCTTTTATTTGCTCGTATGCCCAATCCGCACCCACTTGCTGAGCTCCGTTTTCGCCCGCATCCTCCAGTCGCTTCTCTAACTCGGTCGGCAGTGCAGCCCCACACATCGAGGAGAATCGCCGAATTTGGGCCAAGGAGAGGACAGGCAGCAAGCCCGGAAGAATGGGAGCAGTAATGCCCGCTTGGCGACATCGCCTAACGAAGTCGAAGTAGAATTCGTTGTCGAAAAACAACTGCGTGGTCACGAAGTCTGCCCCGCAGGACACCTTGTGAGCTAGGCGTTGAACATCGTCTGCGGGGTCGGGCGATTCCGGATGTTTTTCCGGATAACCCGCGACTCCGATTCCGAAGTTCGGCAGGTTTCGACGGATGATGCGAACGAGCTCGTCTGCATGAGAAAAGCCTCCTTCCACCGCTTGAAACTGGCTTTCTCCCTTTGGTGGGTCACCTCGTAGAGCCATCACGTTGCGAAACCCCGCAGACTCAAAATCCTGTAGGATGTCCATCAACTCGACTTCATTGTGGCCAACACAAGTCAAGTGAGGCATTACTTCGAAGCCGCATTGCTGCTTGAGCATGCCGGCGTACTTCAACGTCGTGGCTCTAGTCCCGCCACCCGCTCCGTAGGTAATGGATACGAAATCCGGCTCGTAGCCTTGCAGCGCTTGAGCTGCCCGTAGCATATTTTCTCCCGCAGCATCGTCTCTGGGCGGGAAAAACTCCACCGAGAACAACGGTTTTCCGGAAGTGAATCTTTCTACGATGGTTTTTGTTTTGCCCATGAACGCATCAACATATCATGATGCGTTGATGCGTTGCAAGGCACAAAGCCGTTTTGGGTCAACGGTTGGACCGGCTCGCGACCAAGGCATTGCGAACCGATGTGAGGTATCGGCCGACGTTGTCGCGCGGTTTCACGAATTGTGCTCGCTCGAGTAGTTCTACGGCTTCCGCGTACTTCCGAGACTCAACTTTCATTCTGGCATGTTCGACGGCGGCATCAGCCTCGTATTCCTGAATCTTGGCCGCTCTCTCGAAGTTCATGGCCGCGGTAGCGTGATCTCCCTTCTTCCATGCCAATCTGCCGAGCAGCAGCAATGCTCTGCCGTCGAGTGGGTTCTTGCTGAGAATATTGCGTAGGATTTCGGCTGCACGAGATTCTTGCCCCGTAGTCAAGAGTACCTTCGCTTTAAGCGAAAGAAGACGCAGGCTTTCCTCTTGGCTAAGTCCTTGCTCGAATTTTTTCTCGAGGCGTTCAAGGTAGTCGAAGGCGTCTTTGTAGGAGCCCCGATCAATTAGGATGGCGGCGACTCGCATGAAGCGATCGGGGGAAAGGTTGCCCTGTTTTTGAAGCGCCTCCTGATAGTCGTCTAAGGAAAGGCTGTAGAGGTCGAGATTGTGATATATGTCTCCAAGCAACAGCAAGCCGTTGAGATCGAGTTGATCCATTCGGCGAAGGATTTCCAGAGCCACCGCAGCTTTCTTGGGTTTGTCTAAGGCGATGAGGGCGTTTGCACGAGCTCGGTGGCAAAAGATGTCGCTGGGGTCTCTATCGAGCATTTCGTCCAAGAGGGCTAGGACCTCGCGATGGCGATCCGTTGCCAGTAGGCAATTGACCAATCCGTTGCGAGCTTCCTTATTTTCAGGCACGCGTAGGATTGCCATGCGATAAGCGTTTTCGGCTGAGACATAACGTTCCAGCGCGTAGTGGCAGTAACCAAGGGCAACGAAGGTGACACCGTCGCCTTCACCCAGGGAAAGGGCTTTGGCAAGGTGTTTGGCGGCATCATCGAAGTCCCCTTGTCGAATTAGTACGTATCCGAGATTCTTATGCGCCCGGAGAAAATTCGGGAATTTCCGAATGGCCTCTTCGTACCCGACTGCCGCTCGACCGAGGCGATCCGATTGGAAATACATGGTGGCGAGGGCAAAGTCGAGGGCGGCACTGGACTTGAGACTCGTCTTGTCTGCCAGATAAGTGATGGCTTCCTGTAGGTCTTTTTGGGACTTCGCCACGACTTCCCCAATCATTTGTTGCTCGTTTCTGGTGACCTTGGGCTCTACTTCGGTTCTGAATCCGTAGTCGCCCATGAAGCTACGAACAAACTCCGGGCTGGTCCAGAAATCTCTGGTTAGACGATGTTCCGGCGCGGCGAACAATTTCGCCGATACGATGACCTGGGCAAGGGCCAGTGACCATTTAAGAAAACGTTTCATTCTTCCGAAAGCTTAAATTCCAAGGGGAGAAAGAATTGAACTTGTACAGTCTTTCCGTTTTTCAAGGGAGGTTCGTAGGTTGATTCTTCCGCCGCTCTTATGGAGGGTTCCACGAAGTCGGGATGGCTTGAGCTTACGATCTCCTGAACTTTTACGGCTCCTCTTTCGTCGATCAATACGAGAAGCTTCACCTTACCTTTGACGCCGCGTCGCAAAAGGTGCCCTGGATAGCGTAGGCGACCACGCTTCAACACGTTCGGAATGCGGTCGAGTTCGTGAAGCTTGAAAATGAATTCGCCTCCCATGTCACCAGGGGCGAGGTCGAAATCCCTAATCGCGAAAACCGCTCTGAAATCTCCGGGGCCTACTTCCAAAGAGGTTTCTAGTTGTTCCAGAGTCAGCACTTGCTTGGGCGGGCTCAGATCAAGAGGCTTCATTGCCTTGCGGGTTTTATTCTCTAGGCGCTGCTCGATTACAGGTTTTTGGGGCGGTGGCTTGGGGATGTCTACCGAATCGAGGTCGCGTACAATCCATTCGTCGCCGCGAACATATTCCGATAAAGGAAGGAGACCGAACAAAAGCAAGGTGGTGATTACGGCAAGGCCAAGGCTACGGAATGAAAAAGCTACTTCGGCCTTCTCTTTCGGGGGGCTTTCATTTTTCGTTTTCTTGGGTGTAGCACTCATCGGTTGATGGCTGATTTTATCGCCGACAGTTTTACGGTCTTGGCACCTGCAAGCATGGCTTGATCCATTACCCGTGTGGCCAGTCCGGCCTTGGACCCTTTTTCGACCAAAAGGATGACCGGTTTGGCTTTTTTTGCCGATGCCGCCCTCACCACGGGTGTTACGCCCGCTAGACCGATCTCGTTGTCTCCGTTGAGGATTCGTCCCTCGGCAGTCAATTGAAAGGTGAGCGGCGGTTCAAGTTTACGACTGGGGTCCGCCGTGTCTCGGTGTTTTGGAGTAAGCCCGATTTCATTCACGAACGAGGTGGCTACAATGAAAAAGATCAGGAGGATGAAGACCATGTCGATAAGCGGGGAAACGTTTATCTCCACGGAATCGGCCGTTAAACTGGTGAGCCTTCTTTTCATCATGGCTTTCTCGTAGCGATGGACACGGTTGCTCCGGCTTTCTTGCCTTCTCGAGCCACTTCGGCGAGTCTGCTGGCATCCGCATCCTGATCGACCTGAATGATTACGGGAGCATCCACTTCTCTCCTTAGGCCTTCCACCAGAGAGCGAACCTGATCGATAGCTATTTTTTCTCCTGCATAATGAAGGGAGTTTCCTGCGGTTAAGGCGAATAGAATGGCGTTTTTTTGCAAAGACTCGGAGGTTACCGTTCGAGGGCGAACCACTTTCTCGCCGGGTACCTTCACGAAGGACGCGGAAACAATGAAAAAGATCAGCAAAATGAAGACCACGTCGATGAGCGGGGAGACGTTGATGGACTCCGTTTCTTTCTCCTTGAGCAATCGCCGACGGAGCTTCATCGAGTTTCCTTGACTTGGTGGCAACCCTGAAGGGCATGGCTTTCCACGCGACGAAGAAGGTATAACCATTCGTATCTTCGCCGGCTTAACAAGTGGGCAAGAGCGAAGGCGGGAATGGCTATCAGCAAGCCTGCCTGCGTGGTTACGAGGGCTTCGGAAATACCGCCTGCGACGAGATCCATCTTGCGGCCTATTTGTCGGCTGAGCCCGTCAAAGGTGAGTAGCATGCCGTTGACTGTACCGAGTAGACCAAGCAACGGAGCCGCCGAGGTGAGCACGAGTAGAAAGCGAATTCGTCGCCCAAGAAAAGAAGCGTCGGTTGCTCGCGCTTCCTCAAACCTGCGCCGCGTTTCCTTGCTGTCGCTTTTTGCCTCGAGGCAATAAGAGAGGATAGATCGTAGGCGACCTTTGGCTTTTTCCGGTTGTGCAGTCACTCGGGAGATTGCCTTGGCATCCTTTCGTGAAGGGAGCATCTCCCGGAGGCGAAACCAGAGGTCGAAGCCCACGTAATAGGCATAGAGGGAAAGCACTGCTAGAATGGGCATCAAGGATCCCCCTTTATCCCAAACCTCTACGAACTGATTCCAAAAACTTGGTGGGAGGTTCATGTCGGTTTAGTTTCCTCTTCGATCGTATCAACAGTTGGCCGGTCTCCGTTTTCGTCGGCGGCGAGATTCACTAATCGAGAGGCGAAGGTTTCCATTTTGGCGACTAAACCCTGCAATCTTCGGGAGAGAAGTGCGTGCACGATGAGAGAGGGTATCGCCGTTATAAGTCCAAACTTAGTGGTCACCAAAGCTTCCGATATGCCACGAGCCAATTCGTTGCTCTCGGGATTTGCGAAGTTGGTGATCTGGCGAAAAACGTCGATCATGCCCGTGACGGTACCGAGCAGACCCAGCAGGGGCGCGGTGGCCGCGGTTACCGCAATCAGGGGCAAGGCCTTTTCCAAACGCACTTGGGCGTCAATGATTCGTTCGTAGAGAATTTCCTCCAATATTTCGGCTTTTCTGCCCATACTTTCCTTTGCCGCGATCCGCAACTGCTCAAAAGGTCCCTTAAAGGATCCATCAATAGATGCGGCTCGGGTAGGTGTTCTTACCCACAAAATTTGAATGGCTTTGAAAAAAGCTATGATCACCGATAGGCCTGCGAAGAGCAGTATGGGATAAATCCAAATGCCTCCCTTTTGAAGTTCCTCGAGCAGCGTGGGTTCGCCCATCTCCATTACCAAGGCCTTCCCGAGGGTAGGATCGAGAGGGAGTATGATATCCGACTCCGTGTTGCCTGTGAGCGCCGATTGAACAACCGAGGCTATTGCCTCTGGAGTTGAGAGAAGTCGGGCTGCGGGGATGTTCCTAGCGAGAGCCGGGGTGAGGTCACCCTCGTCGCTTTCGTCACTTCGATCTGGTCTTTCCACGATCCCTGAAGCGCCGCCGGCTTCGGCGAAAAAAGTTAGGGGACCAAGTGAGAGAAAGGTTCCTGACTTTCTTTCTCCCTCAGGTGGCACTATGGTTTCGCCTTCAAGTATTTGTCCTCCGAAGGATGCCTGCAAGGTTTTCAAGGACAGGCGAGCCACTCGAATCTCTGCGGCGATGTCTTCTGCCGCGGAAGAGGTGCTCTTGGGTGTGGTGAGAGCCTTGGCCAGTGGTTCCGCTAGTTCGGCTTTGATGGGATTCGGTAGACCGCTTCGCCAACTGCGTACATAGTCGCGCAACAAACCGAGGTTCGCGCCCATATCGGCTTCAGCTTCTTCCACTTCCTTTTGTAATTCGATAAGACCTGCATCGCGGTTGTCCCGTAGACGAAGCCTTCGGTCGAATTCCTCGCGTTTTTGGCGGGCATTTCGTTCCAGGACGTTCAATTCGCGAACGAGCGGAAGTTTTTCTTTTTCCACTTGCTGTCGCTGTTCTGCAAGGCGTTTCAAGGAACCGTCCAGGTCACGTTTAGCACCTATTCGAACATCTGTGATGTTAACGCTGAAAGTAGTATTTGCCGCCAGTAAAATAACTGTCGAGATGGCGAAGCGTTTCATCTCGGTGCCTCCGAGTTTGTTGGCTTAAAGGCAGGTATTGGAAGACGAAGAAAAGTCGGTAATGCTCTCTTGTTGCGAATCGCGACGCCGCGGCGAATCTCTTCGGATAGAGCGTCTTGTTGCTTCCATTGCCAACCCCTTTGGCTCGGTGTGCCATAACCGGCTACCGTACCTGCTTCATTTACGAAATACGCGATGGACATTCCAAAGTAGAGAACATGGAATTCTCGAGATTGTCCGTCATTCAGGCTGAATTCTTGTCGTTCCAAGTTTACCGACTCATGAAAGAGATGGGCGGCTTGCAGGATGGTTACGCAAGTTTCCAGTCGATCTCTCAAAGGCAGGGCGTTTCGCTTGTCGGCATTTGAAAGCTTTTCCTGATACGACGACAACCTGTTTAGCATCGGGGTAGGGAAGGCATCCAGGGACAGGAGCAACTCGCGTTCGATTTGAACAAGACCTGCCTTCAGCTCTTCGGCGGCTGTCTCGGCCGCCAACTTTCGTTTGTTCAGTTCGGTTCGTTGCCGAGATGCTCCGACTTCCTCCTCCGCCGATTTGGCAAGGTTTGCATCCAATTGCTCGATTTCCGCTTGAAGAGCGACCGCGAGGTCTTTCAGTACCACCTTGTCCGTTTTCCAACTTGAACTTTCCTCGGATATCAGCTTTTCGGCATCCACCCACTCCTCGAGAATTTTGCGAGTTTCCTTGACCGTGGTCTGGGCCGAAGAGAACGAGTAGACGCAAGCCAAGGTCAATATTGTAAAACGATTTTTGATTGGGGTCATTTCCTGTAAGCCTCGAATCGGAATCGAGTAAGTTATGTGTGCAAACTTTTGCGATTTAGCCTCTCTGGTCAAGGCTTTTTGAGACTCGATCTCAATTTGATGAGTATTGGGATTAAGTCTTTTAAGGAAACCTTAACTCAACTTCCGAGCTTCTTTCGCAGTATCTCGTCGACCACCTTCGGGTTGGCTTGTCCGCGTGTAGCTTTCATGACATAGCCTTTCAAGGCGTTTATGGCACCTTCCTTCCCGGAGCGAAACTTTTCCGTAGCTTCCGGGTCGTTTTCAATGGCTTGTTCGCAGAGGGTTTCCAGTTCACCGGAATCGGAGGTTTGCTTGAGGCCTTTCTCCTCGACTATGTTGGCGGGCATCTTGCCGGTTGAGAAAACCTCGGGGAAAATTTCCTTGGCGATATTGCTCGATATGGAACCATCCTCGACCAACGCGACGAGTTCGGCGAGATGAGCCGGAGTAATCTTGGCCTCATCCAGAGGCAGCGAACCGTTGTCTCCCGCCGTCGAAAGTTCTCGCAAAAGATCGTTTACCACCCAGTTGGCGGCTTTCTTTGGTTGCCTACAAAGTCGGGCGGTTTCTTCGTAGAATTCACAGAGAGGTTTGTCCGGGCAAAGGGCCGAGGTTACGGAGTAGGGGAGTCCGTCTTCTTCTTGGTAGCGGCGTTGTTTGTCGAAGGGCATTTCGGGGATGTCCTTCTTCAGGCGCTCGATCCACTCGTCGTCCACTCGGACAGGCATCAGGTCAGGGTCTGGGAAATAGCGATAGTCGTGGGCCATTTCCTTTGTTCTCATGGGAGTGGTGTAGCGTTGCTCGGGGTTCCATCGACGCGTTTCTTGGATGATGGTTCCTCCCTCAAGCAGGACGGATGTTTGCCTCTTGATTTCGTATTCCACTCCGTTTCGGACACCCGAAATAGTGTTCAAGTTCTTAAGCTCCACCTTGGTGCCCAGAGTTTCGGTACCGACGGGTCGAATGCTAATGTTGGCATCGCAACGCAGTTGTCCCTTCTCCATGTCGCAGTCGGAAATACCCGAATAGATCAAGGAGTTCCTAATAGAGTTCAGGTAGGCAAAAACCTCTTCGGGGGAGAACAGGTCGGGCTCGGAGACGATTTCCAGTAGCGCGGATCCGGCGCGGTTGTAATCGACCAAGCTATCGTGTTCGGTATGGGTGAGCTTTCCAACGTCTTCCTCGAGGTGGATTCGGGTAAGCTGGACGCGACGGTGTTTGCCCATCACTGCCGGATTCTCTCCCGGAAGCTCGATCTCGACGTACCCGTGTTCGCAAATGGGCTGGTCGAACTGAGATATCTGGTAGTTCTTTGGCATGTCGGGATAAAAGTAGTTCTTTCGATCCCACTTGCATACCTTAGCGATATCGCATCCGAGCAATAGCCCGACCCTGATCGATTTCTCGATTGCCTCGAAATTCATAACCGGAAGGGCTCCCGGCAACCCGAGAACCACTGGGTCGGTGAGGGTGTTTGGAGGTTCTCCAAATCCGCGAGGAGCTCTCGTGAACATCTTCGAATTCGTGTCCACTTGAACGTGAACTTCCAGTCCTATGACCGTTTCGTACTCCATGATTCGTTTCTAGAGTTGGGGAACCTTTCGTCCGAAGGAATGAACCGTATCGTAAGCGTTGGCCACGCGAAGAAGATCTTTTTCCTTGAAGGCTTGGCCGATTATATGAAGACCTACGGGAAGACCTGCTCCCGTAAAGCCGCAAGGCACGGAGAGCGCAGGAAGGCCGGCTAGGTTGGTGGAAATGGTGAACACGTCGCTTAAGTACATCGCGATCGGGTCCTCGTTGCGTTCGCCTTGGCGAAACGCGGGTGTTGGAGAAGTTGGAGTCAGGATGGCGTCTACTTGCTCGAATGCTTTCTCGAAGTCCCGTCGAATGAGGGTTCGTGTCTTTTGGGCTCTAAGGTAGTATGCATCATAGTAACCGCTGCTTAGGGCGTAGGCGCCGAGAATGCATCGACGCTTCACTTCCTCACCGAAACCTTCGCCCCGGCTCTTTGCATAAATGTCGATCGCGTTTTCGGCCAGGTCGCTGCGATGGGTGTAGCGTATGCCGTCGTAGCGAGCTAGGTTCGAGGAAGCCTCGGCTGTTGCGATCAGGTAGTAGACGGGGATCGATAGATCGGTCCTAGGCAGAGAAATCTCAATGACCTCGTGACCTTCGTTTCGGTAGAACTGGATGGCTTCGTCCACGAGTTGACGGACTTCGGCATCGATCCCCTCGCCAAAGAATTCCTTGGGCAACCCGAGCTTCAACGGGCCCGGCTTTTCAGCAATGGCCTGACGGTAGTCGGGAACCTCTGAAGGGTAGCTCGTGGAGTCTAGAGGGTCGTGCCCGGAAATGGTTTGGAGGAGGAGGGCGGCGTCTTCCACGGTTTGTGAAAAGGGTCCGATTTGATCCAAGGAAGAGGCAAAGGCAGCAAGCCCATAGCGTGAGACCATCCCATAAGTGGGTTTCATGCCGACTACCCCGCAGAGTGCCGCGGGTTGTCGGATTGAGCCACCCGTGTCCGAGCCCAAGGTGAGGGGCGCTTCGCGAGCCGCAACGGCCGCTGCACTGCCACCACTGCTGCCGCCCGGTACGCAAGCTAGGTCCCATGGGTTGTTGGTTGCCCCATAGGCAGAGTTTTCCGTTGAGGACCCCATGGCAAACTCATCCAGATTGAGTCGCCCCCAAACCAGAGCACCCGCACGTTTAAGCTTTACTACCACGGTGGCATCGTAGGGGGATACGTAATTTTCGAGCATACGGCTGGCCGCAGTCAGTGGTTGCCCTTTTACGGATATAACGTCCTTTACGGCAACCGGCACACCGTCCATCGGACCGAGGGATTCTCCCTTTGACCTTCTTTTGTCGGAAGCATGCGCTTGGGCAAAAAAGTCTGCGTCGTCGCGATGAAGAAACGCATGCACTTTTCCATCCACTGCTTCCGCTCTGTCGATAAAGGATCGGGCGATTTCGACGGCCGACGCTTTGCCTGTCGCAAGCGCTTCGCCGAGTTCGGCGGCAGTCATCTCGTTCAAGGTGTCCGACATGGTTGGCAGGGGAGGGCTATTCCTCGATTACCTTGGGCACAACCACTTGAGCCTGGCGCTGGGCGGGCGCATTGGCGAGAGCTTCCTCTGCGGAAAACCCGGGGCGAGCTTCATCTTGATCCCAGACGTTGTGTCGGGGGAATGCGTGAGCGGTGGGTTCGACTCCTTCGACGTCTACTTCACTGAGTCTGTCGAAGTACTTGAGGATATCTCCGAACTGGCCACGGAACTTTTCCTTTTCCTCGTCGCTCAGTTCGATCCGCGCAAGGTTGGCCACGTAGCCGATGTCCATTTCTTGTGATTCGCTCATGGTGTTGTCGTTAAAAGGAATTCAGGAGCGTAGCGCGTAATCGGTGGTTTCGGCGAGGATTCGTTGTGTTTCGTCAAAGGCTGCGTTCACGTCTTTGTCTTCCAGTGTGCGATCGTCGGATCGGAAGCGGATGGCGCAGGCCACGCTTTTCTTGCCTTCTCCCAATCCCTTTCCCTCGAATACGTCGAAAATGGTTACGGGATCGACGATGAAATTCTTGTCCGCAGCTTGCAAGGCAGCCGTCTCTATGGCTAGGCGAACGTCTTCGGCGGGCACGTTTTCGTCCACGACGAGAGCAAGATCCTTGAGGGCGGGAGGAAAAGAGCCAAAGGAACGAAACTTCACGGGTTTTACCTTTTGACGAAGCATCACGGGGTCCACCAGCAGCTCGCAGGCCAGGACGGGGCCATTTACGCCCTTCTCTCGAGACAAGGACAGTTTGCAGAACCCTACGGTTAGTTCGACCCGGTTTTGGTGCACGTCGCCTGCGGAGGCGGCATGACCTTGCTGCCATGCAGAAGAGTCTTCAAGGGATCGGAGGCCACCTTTCGGCATGATGATTCCCGTTGCCGCGAGAAGGCGATTCGCAAGGAGCTTGGCCTCGTGGAAATCGGGGGCAAGCTCGGTATCCCATTCACGAGCAATGGGTTTCGTCAATATGGCGAAGGCCACGCTTTGCAGCTCGGTCGTGCCTTTGGGAGCCGGTCGAAGGATGCGACCCACCTCGAACACCCGTCGCAGGTCATTGTGGTTGCGCTGGTTGTGGGCGAGCGTTTCCAATAGGCCCGGCAGGAGGGAAGCTCGCAGGTGCGTGTGCTCGGCAGTTAGTGGATTGGCGAGGGTAAGGGCCTCGACGGTGGCTTGGTCGGACCATGCCTCGATTTCCTTTCCGTCTCGCAAGCTGTACTGGCAACATTCGCGAAAACCTTGACCAACTAGAGCATCGGCCGCTTTTTCAGAAAAGGTGAATTGGGCGGCATCGTTGCGAGAAACGGCTTCGCAAACTACTCTTGTTTCCGGAATCTCTGAAGTTCCGTGAATACGAACAAATTCCTCGACCAGATCGATCGGTCGATCCACCTCGGCCCGAAAACTAGGAACCGTTACCTTCCAAGGTTCACCCTTTTCGACGGTGAACCCGAGTCGGTCCCACGCATCCGCTAGTTGTTCGTCGGTAACTTCGTAACCGCAGGTCGAACGAACAAAATCCGGTGCGATTTCTATTGTACGGTCTCCCCGTGGAGGATTCCCAACTTTGACTTCCTCGGAGACGAGTTCGCCACCCGCAGTCTCGAGGATCAAGTCGATGGCTCGCTGTGCCGAATAGCGCGCCAGCTGAGGATTCACGTCCCGAGCGAAACGATAGGAACTATCCGTGCTCAAGTTGAGTTTTCGAGCCGTGGCCCGAACATTTCCGGGAGAGAACCATGCGGCTTCCAAAGCAATGTCGGTGGTGTTCTGGTCCACTTCGGCATCCACGCTGCCCATAACGCCGGCGACGACCAATGGCTTTTCCGCATCCGCGATCACCATCATGGATTCGTCCAGCCTGCGATCGACTTCGTCCAATGTCTTGATTGTTTCCCCTTCGGTCGCGTTGCGAATTCGAATTTCGTTGCCGGCTATTTTCTTGGCGTCGAAAGCGTGCAGCGGGTTTCCCGTTTCCATGAGGACGTAGTTGGTGACGTCCACCACGTTGTTGATTGGGCGAAGACCGACGGATTCGAGGCGTCGCTTCATCCATTCGGGACTCGGCCCGACCTTCAATCCCTTGATGGTCCAAGCGAGATACAATTTACAATTTTCGGACTCGATGGAAACCTTGCTCAGCAGGTTGTCGGCGGATGGCTCGGATACGGTCGGAACATCCGATTTCACCTCGGGGAATCGAATTTTACGATCATAGCGGGCCGCCAACTCTCGGGCCACGCCGAGGTGACTCAGGCAGTCCCCTCGGTTTGCGGTGAGCTCTAGGTCAAAAGTGACGTCGGAGTCGGCAAACGCTTCCTTGATCGGTATGCCAACGTCGGGGCGATGGGCAAGTACGAGAAGTCCGTCGTGGTCATCGCCCAGGTTCAATTCCTTGGCGCTGCACATCATGCCTTCGGAGGTAACTCCCCGCAACTTCGACTTCTTAATCTTGAAGCCACCCGGCAGTTTTGCTCCGGGAAGAGCCACCGGCACACGGTCCCCCGGTTGAAAGTTTGAGGCGCCGCATACGATGCTGGCTTCGGGTTGTCCTTCCCCGACGTTTACCGTGCAAACGCTCAGCCGGTCGGCCTCGGGATGAGGATTGCGGGTCAACACCTCGCCCACGACAACCTTGTCTATGTCGGCGCCCCCCCCTCCCTCGACGCCTTCGACTTCCATACCGAGCATTGGGAACACCTCCACGAGCTCCTCTGTCGAGGCATCCACCTCGACGTAATCCTTGAGCCATTCTATGCTGACTTTCATGGTCTTCTAGAACTGCGACAGGAATCGCAAGTCGTTTTGGTAGAAGTGGCGTATGTCGTCTATGCCGTGCAGCATCATGGCCACGCGCTCGATGCCGATACCAAAAGCGAACCCGCTCCACTCCTTGGAATCGATGTCGACGTTTTCGAACACTTTTGGGTCGACCATGCCGCAGCCCATTATCTCGATCCATTTGTTGCTTAGGCGACCGAGGTTGCTGGAATACAAGTCGACCTCGAAACTGGGTTCGGTGAAAGGAAAGAAACTAGGACGCAGACGAGTCTTTACCTCCTTGCCGAATAGTTCCCTGAGGAGATGGTCCAGTACGGCCTTGAGATCACGTACGGTAACCTTTTTATCGACGTATAGACCCTCAACTTGGTGAAAGTTTGCACTGTGGGTGGCGTCTACGGTGTCACGGCGAAAGCATCGACCGGGAGCAATCACTCGAATCGGGGGCTTTTCCTTGAGCATTGTCCGAATTTGTACGGAGGAGGTGTGCGTTCGGAGCACATAAGCCTCCTCGGTTTTCCTGGAGACGTTGCCGAAACGGGATTCCTTAGGGAAGTAGAGCGTATCTTGCTCGTCTCTGGCGGGGTGGTCTTCGGGCGTGTTGAGCGCATCGAAGCAGAACCATTCGGTTTCGACTTCGGTAGCCTCGGCTACGGTGAACCCTATTTGGCGAAAGATCGAAGCTATGCGGCGCTTCGTTTGCGTGAGCGGGTGCAAGCCGCCGATGTAGTTGCCGGAGGGAGGCAAGGTGACGTCCGCGGTCTTGCCCAGCGCGGCGGCATCTTCGGCATTGTCCAGACTTTCCGCGGTTTGCGTCAACAGAGACTCGATCTGTTTCTTGGCTTTGTTTACGGCTTGCCCAAAAGCGGGACGTTCTTCCTTGGGTACGGCCGCGATACCCTTCATGAGCACCGTGAGTTTTCCGTTTCCGCCGATAATGGTAGCCTTAACTTGGTCGAGTTGAGACCTCGCTTCAACGGAAGCCAGAGCGGATTCCGTTTCCGCTATAATGGCTTGGAGTTGTTCCTCCACGCCGAGAGGGGAGGCCCGATCGCCTAGGCTTCCAAGGCAGCTTTGGCCTTCTCGACCAATTCCTTGAACGCATCAGGATCATGGATGGCGAGTTCCGAAAGCACCTTGCGGTTGAGAAGTATGCCGAGTTTGGTCAATCCGTTGATGAATTGACCGTAGCGTAAGCCTTCGGCTCGGCAGGCGGCGTTGATGCGGATAATCCAAAGTTTACGGAATTCCGACTTCTTTTTCTTGCGGTCGCGATAGGCGTATCTTTCAGCATGCTCAACTGCGTCCTTCGCATAGCGATAGAGGCGTGATTTGTTGCCGAAGTAACCCTTGGCTTTCTTTAAAACCTTCTTACGGCGTTTGCGGGTGGCGGGGACGTTGCGTGCTCTTGGCATTATAATTTACTCTTGAAAGGCTTTAAGTGTGAATCGTTTGTACTTAACCGAGTGCCTCTATTACGCGACGAGCCATACCCTTGCCCAAGGTTTGGTCTTGGCGTCCAGCCCGCATCTGCTTGACCGTGCGTTTGCGACGCAAATGACGTTGACCGGGTTTACGGTGCGTTACTTTTCCGGTTCCGGTTACTTTGAAACGTTTGGCTATACCTTTGTGGGTCTTTCTCATCTGATTCCGTGAATTAGAGCAAACGTAGCAAAACAACAGATTCTTTGGCCAACGGCAAGCCAAATGCCTTATTTTGTTCAATCGTAAATAAGTAATCCGTGATAACTTTCGTAAGCGAACCAAGCGGCAACCACCAAAATGACTGCGATGAAGAAAATCTTGGAGAAGCCTTTGAGCAACCAGTGAGAGCTTTGAGTGTTGCCTGAATTGTCGTCGCCAAAGTCATGAAAATAGTGGATCAGGTCTCGATCTTTGGACCGCGAGTCGATTTTTCTGTAGATCGGGTTGGATCCAGGTCGGTTTCTCCGATAACGCCATTGAAAAAATTTGTGAAGCATGAACTATAGAAGGACATAATGAGATCCTTCTTACTCTCAAGGTAATTGTTGAGTCCTGATCCCTGAAAAGTTCAAACGCGCGGCACTTGCTTGCGAATTTCGCAGGGCGGCTAAATCCGAACCTTCGGTCGGAGTGGCGACGTCCAACCATTTGGTTTGGTAGACGAGACCGTAGCCGTTGCCATCCTCCATCGGCTGAAAAAGACTGCCTAGGCGCAAGTTATCGGGAAAGGCATCTACCAGCTCGGTTTGGCTAGAGGTGTTCTCGGGGAAATTCAGATTGTGGACCACCAATTCGCTTTCGGCTGGCTTTTCGCAAAGGGAGAGGGCGTGCATTGCACTTCGTTTGGCGCTTTCCTGCAGCGATGCCATTAGCCCCTGGGACACTTGGCCCTTGCTTTCTCGTATTTCGTCGAACTCTTCCACGGGCAATGCCATGCTCGAGGCAACGGATCGAATCCCGTGTAAGGCTCCCTCCAGCGCAGCTCCTACCGTGCCCGAAGAAAGAACCATCGGAAGCGTTACGTTGTAGCCTAGGTTTATGCCTGAAATCACGACGTCTGGTTTCCGAGGCATTAGATGCCCGAGAGCGAAGTTCACGCAATCTGCGGGCGTCCCGTTTAATTTGAAGGCGGATCCAGGAAACCCCTCGACTTCTTCGGGTACAAGCCGACGATGTCGACTTATCGCATGTCCGATCCAGCTCTGTTCATCTGCGGGAGCACAGACGACCATTTCAAAAAGGTCTCCTGCGGCTTTCGTCAGTTCACGAAGGAAGATCGAGTCGAAACCATCGTCGTTGGAGATGAGTGCAAGGGGTCTCTCTCTCATGTAATGGTAAACTAGTTTAATCGTCGAGCGACTTCGCTAGATTATGCGAAGTCGCTCATCGGAAAAGGTGTGTTGGTCGTTAATGAGATGGTTCAAGCCCCGATCCCCACTTTCCCCTGGGTCAGTGGATGCTAGTCGAGACTTCCCGGTAAGCCAACTTAGGATTCTTTACTCGTTTCCTCTTCGGAATCACCAATAGCTTCTTCGACGGAATCGTCGGTAGCTTCTTCGACGACTGTTTCCTCTGCGGATTCGCTCGGAGTGTCTGAGGTCTCGCCTGAATCTTTGGCTTCGGAAGTAGCCGAATCCTCTGCCGCAGGTTGCTGTTCCTCCATTGCGGCTCGACGGCTTAGCTTCACTCGGCCGCGTTCGTCGATGCCGATGCACTTTACGATAATTTCGTCTCCCAGCTTGCAAATGTCCTCGGTCCTGTTGACTCGGAAGTCGGCCAGTTCGGAAATGTGGACGAGTCCTTCTTTGCCGGGCAAACATTCGACGAAGGCGCCGAAGTCCTTCACGCCGCGAACTATACCGCGATAAATTTTGCCTGCTTCGATTTCGCCAGTGACGACGTCGATCTCTTGCTTAGCTCGCTCCATGGCATCACGGTCCTTGGCGTAAACGCGAACCTTGCCACTGTTGTCATCGTCGATGTCGATGTTGGCTCCCGTGACTTCCGTGATGCGACGGATATTCTTTCCGCCGGGACCTATGAGGGCACCGATTTTTTCGGGGTCGATCTGGATGACCTCAATTTGAGGAGCATACTCGCGCAATTCTTTACGATGACTGGGTTGCGAAGCTTCCATTACGTCGAGAATTTCGTGGCGCGCCTTTGTAACTTGCTTGACGGCTTCCTTCGCGATGGAGAACGGCAGACCATGAATCTTGAGGTCCAACTGGAAGCCCGTTACGCCCTTACGGGTACCGCATACCTTAAAGTCCATATCCCCGAAATGATCCTCGGCTCCTATTATGTCGGTGAGGACCACATACTTGGAGATGTTACCGCCCTCGTCACTTTTGGAGACGAGTCCCGTTGAGATGCCTGCAACGTGTTCGGTTAAGGGAACCCCCGCATCCATCAAGGCAAGAGAACCTCCGCATACGCTAGCCATGGAGGTCGATCCGTTGGAGGACATAACTTCCGAAACCAAGCGGATGGCGTAGGGAAATTCGTCTTCAAGAGGCAAGACTGGCAATACCGAGCGTTCGGCTAGGGCTCCATGACCAATCTCACGGCGACTGGTAAAACCGAAGCGGCCTGCTTCACCGACGGAAAACGGCGGGAAGTTGTAGTGTAGAAGGAACGATTTGGAGGCAGCTCCGCCTGTGAGACCGTCTAAGTCCTGAACATCTCGGCTTGTGCCGAGCGTTGTGAGAACTAGAGCCTGTGTTTCGCCACGAGTGAAGAGAGCTGAGCCGTGAACACGCGGTACAACTCCCGTTTCACATGTCACTTTCCGAAGGTCGCCGGGGGCTCGACCGTCGGCTCGCTTACCGCGTTCCAGAATGTTGTCGCGATAGACCTCTTCTTGAATGGTTTCAAAGGCCATGCTCACATGGTTCTTATCGTAATCGTCGCCGAGGCGTTCTTCACAAGCTGTGCGGGCTTCTTCTTTGATTCCACTCACCGCTACTTCTCGCTCCTGTTTCGAGTCGGCGAAAATCGCTTCCTCCATACGGTCGCCGGTTATTTCCCTGCAGATGTCGAGCACGGCATCGGGAGCAACGATGAGTTCGAACTCTTTCTTTTCCTTTCCGCAGAGCGCGGCTAGTTCGCGTTGGGCGGCGATTATTTCCTGAATGGCGTCATGAGAAAATTCCAAGGCCTCTACAAAGCGATCTTCGGACATCTGGTCGGCCGATCCCTCTATCATCATCATTTCCTTTTCGTTCCCCACGTAAACGAGATCCAAGGTTGAGTCGAACATTTGTTCGTTGGTCGGGTTTACCACGAACTCGCCGTCCACTTCACCCAGGCGTATGCAACCTACCGGACCATCCCAAGGCACATCCGAAATCATAAGTGCGGCGGAAGCTCCGTTCACCATCAAGATGTCGGCTTCGTTTATCTGGTCCGTGGAAAGCAGGAATCCGATTACTTGTACTTCATTGAGGAATCCCTTTGGAAAAAGTGGTCGTAGGGGACGATCGCAAAGGCGAGAGGTCAAAATCTCTTTTTCGCTTGGGCGACCTTCGCGCTTGAAGTAACCTCCTGGGAATCGTCCCGCGGAAGTGAACTTTTCCCGATAGTCAACAGTCAGGGGAAACCAACTCTGGTCCGGGCGTAAGGTCGAGGCGGCAGTGGCCGAAACGAAAAGAACGGTTTCACCGAGACTTATCGTAACGGCTCCGCTGGCTAGACCGGCCAAGGTGCCGGAGGATATGGTGATGCCGAGCTTTTCGGCGGTAACGTTATGCTTTTGATTCATCTTCTTTTTACTTCTTCTTTGTTAGGTTTTATCTATTGCGTCTGTCGTACTTCTGTTAGTCGTCTGAAAATATTCTTGTACCTTTATGAATGGCCTTGCTGGTGCTGGCACCGCATTGGCGTGCATTCGTCTCGTGCAGGTCAACCAACTTTGCCTTGCAGCAATGGTTTGAGCGGGAGGAGTGCCGTCGAGCACTTGCCTTTATCGGCGAAGGCTCAACTTTTGAACGATGGCTTGGTAGCGGTCGAGGTTTTTACGCTTTAAGTAATCAAGTAACTTTCTTCTCTTCGCCGCCATCATGAGAAGACCCCGTCTGGAATGGAAATCCTTTCGGTGGGTCTTTAAGTGCTCAGTCAGATGAGTGATACGTTTGGAAAGCAAGGCGATTTGCACTTCGCTTGAGCCAGTGTCTTTTTCGTGGCCTCGGTTTTCCTCTATTATACTTTTTTTGTCGACTTGTTCGGACATGATTTATTTTTCTGATTTCTCGGTACATGAGTTTTGCCCTTGCAAAACCGCGACTCAGCCGAAGCTGTGGACGCCGTTGTGTCTCGTTCCTGCCTGTTTGGGGCTGGCTCGAGGATAACCGAGGAGACACTCTGGAATCGGGGGGTCTCTAACGCAAGCAGATGTACCATGGCGATTTTCAGCTCCAGTTCAAGCGGAAACGGTTTCGGTTTCTTTTCCCGTTGCCAAGCCTGCCTCCAAACTCACCAATAGATACCCATGGACTTACCCTATTTCGCCTATGGTTCAAACATGAACCTCGAACAAATGGCCTTGCGTTGCCCAGGCGCCCGAATGATCGGTCTCGTCCGCAAACCCGGTTGGCGTTATCTCATCAACCAACGGGGCTATGTAACCGCGCTCGACGATCCGGATGCCGAGACCTTCGGCTGTCTATGGGAACTCACCGAGGAGCACTGGGCTGCCCTCGATTGCTACGAGGGAGTTGCCAGAGGCTTCTACCGACGTGTGGATTGCGAAGTCTTCCTTCTGGACTCCAAGGAACCTGTACAGTCTATTGCCTACCGTGCCGCTAACGAGATGCCCGGTACTCCTACCGCAACCTATGCAGGAGTAGTAATTGAAGGCGCCCGCCAGATCGGTCTGCCTGGGGACTACCTTGAATTCCTTGAGTCCTGGCGTCATGGTCCGCCGGTGACTTGAAAATAATTTCATGACTGATTCATCTGATGGGGCGTGGCGTTTTCACGTTGATACAGGAGGAACGTTTACGGATTGTATTGCGGAATCTCCTGATGGTAGGATGTTTAGAAATAAAACGCTTTCCCGCGGAAGCCTGCCTGCCTCCGTGGCTAAAGTTTGCGGACGGGATGTTCTCATTCTCGATGCTCATTGGGATTCTCCGGACGATTTTTCTTTTGGCTTTACCGTATGTTTTCCAAGTCATCCGGAAAGCCTCGTGGAGGTAGCCGCTTACCAAGCTAACGCCCGCAGGTTAATCTTGAACGAGCCGCTGCCTTTCGTTCCCGAAGTCGGTGAACCTTTGGAACTGGACTCGGGGGTGGAGGCTCCCGTGCTGGCAACCAATTTGGTTTTGGCCAACGAGGGAGTCGATGTCTCATCCGTTAACCTTTCCTTGCGTCTTGCCACTACTCGTTGCACTAATGCCTTACTGGAGGCCAAGGGAGTTTCTCCGTTGTTTTTTGTAACCCGTGGCTTTCGAGACCTCCTCCGAATCGGAGACCAGAGACGTCTTGGGCTATTCGACCTTTGCCCAAGGACGCGTGAACCGTTGCACGGCGAAGTGATAGAAGTTTCCGAGCGTCTGGATCGAAACGGGGAGGTGATCGAGCCGATTGATCTCGGCGACGTGCGAGAACAGTTACGAACTCTGCCCGTCGATACAGGGAAGGTGGCTGCGGTATCTTTGTTGCATTCCTATGCCAATCCTTCGCATGAGGAAATCCTGGCTGAGTTCTTGCGTTCCGAAGGTTTCTCGATCGTTATCGAGTCGTCGGCTCTTCACCCTTTCGTGAAATGGCTCCCGAGGGCTGAATCGGCAGTGATCGAGGCATATCTCACGCCCGTTCTTCGGCAATACCTCGATAATGTGTCCGGTTGTATCGATCGTGGGGCTCTACGAGTCATGACGAGTGCGGGCGGGCTGGTCGGCAAGAATGACTACCGAGCCGTCGATAGCCTCTTGAGCGGTCCCGCGGGCGGTGTGGTTGGGGCCGCGACGGTGGCCGAACGCGCGGGGCTCTCAAAAATCATTGCCCTCGATATGGGGGGCACCTCCGCCGACGTGTCCCGCTTTGATGGGGATTTCGATTACTGCGATCGTCACGAGGCCGGTTCGGCATCTATCACCGCTCCAGCACTGAAGATCGAGACGGTGGCTGCGGGAGGCGGTTCCATTTGCCGAGTGGAAGGGGATTTGCTTTGCGTCGGTCCCGAGAGCGCGGGAGCTCGTCCGGGACCCGCTTGTTATGGTTTCGGCGGTCCTCTCTGCCTGACGGACGTAAACCTGTTGCTGGGGCGTTTGTCGCCCGAGCATTTTGCCGTTCCTGTTTTTTCCAAGGATGCCGAGCTTCGCCTAGAGGAAATGCTCCAAGGGTCTTCTCGTCCTCGTGAGGAAACTCTCATGGGTTTTCTAGACGTGGCGAACGATGCCATGGCGGGCGCCATTCGTAAGGTCTCTGTCCGCGAAGGATACGATCCTGCGGACTACGCCCTTGTCTCCTTTGGTGGAGCCGGTGGTCAACATGCCTGCGGGGTTGCTGCCAAGTTGGGTATCACTCGTGTCCTGTCCCCTTGCGACGCGGGTTTACTAAGCGCCTATGGGTTGTCGAAGGCGTCTCTCGAGCGCTTTGCCGAACGACAGGTTTTGGGGTCTCTCGCCGGCATTGACCTGTCGACGATCGAGGAAGAACTGTCCGCCGAAGCTCTGGATGCCCTGCTTCGAGAAAGTGAAGTTGGAGTGGTTCGTCGAAAGACTGCCTGTATCCGTTTCTCGGGGCAGGACTCTTCACTTGAGATCGATTACTCGAATCTAGCCGATTTGCCTTCCTTTTTCGAAACTAGATATCGGGAGGTGTTCGGTTATGTTCCGAAAGACGGCTTGATCGAAATCGTGTCCTTGCGCGTGATTGCTTCCGTTGACGTCGAACCCGATCCCATTGAAAACTTTCCTTCTTCGGGTTCCGTTGCTCAACGAGTTGAAAAAAGCTCTTTGGGATTACCTGTTCATCTTCGCGACACCCTGCTGCCGGGCGATTTTCTCGACGGCCCTGTCCTCGTCCCCGATTCCTTCGGTACGCTCTTCCTTGAATCGGGTTGGCGGGGTGGAGTAGGGGACTGCGGCAGCATTTTGCTCGAAAGGATTTCTCCTTCCGGAACCGAGGAGTCGAATCCACCGGGCTACCTAGGTGTCGCTGCACGTGAACTTTTTTCCAATCGCTTCTTGACGCTTGTCGAGGAAATGGGCGCTCGGCTTGAGCGCACAGCCCTTTCCACCAACGTTAAGGAACGTCTCGACTTCTCTTGCGCCTTGCTTGACGCCGGTGGACGCCTCACAGCTAACGCTCCGCACGTACCCGTGCACCTCGGAGCCCTTGGTCTTTGCGTCCGAGAAATCGCTGCGACCCTGTCCCTAGAACCCGGCGACGTGGTGGTTTCCAATCATCCTGGTTTCGGCGGATCGCACCTGCCCGACGTTACGGTCATTGCCCCTGTTCACGACCGAGCGGGGAATCTCTTCGCCTATGTCGCCAACCGAGCTCATCACGCCGAGATCGGCGGTGTCCGTCCGGGGTCCATGCCCCCCGAGGCGCGAAACTTGGCGGAGGAAGGGGTGGTCATTCCTCCCACCTATTTGTTCAGGAATGGAGAGTCCCGCGTCGACGAGGTTGCCCGTCTTTTTCACGAAAGTCCATGGCCTTCGCGGCGACCCGAGGAAAATCTCGCTGATCTCTTGGCTCAAGTCGCCTCCGTCCGTTTCGGTGTCGAACGTCTATCCGAACTCGCCGAGGAAAATGGCTCGCGCACGCTCGGCGAGCACATGAAGCATCTTCGAGATCGTTCCGCCGGCATTTGCAGGGAATTCCTCGCTCGCCACGAGGGCGCCGAACTCCGGGCGGAGCAACCACTGGACGACGGCTCGCTCATCGTCGTTACAATCGCGATCCGCGACTCGCGTGCCACCTTCGACTTCATGGGTACGTCGTCTCGCCACCCCGCCAACCTTAACGCCACTGCAGCCATTGTCCGAAGCGCCCTCGTCTATGTCTTGCGAGTTCTTGCTGGTCGAGAGGTTCCTTTGAACGAGGGCTTTCTTGATCCGGTGCAGATCATTCTTCCTGAGAATAGTTTTCTTTCTCCCGTCTTTCCCGATGATCCTGCCGAGGCTCCAGCCGTGGCTGGTGGCAACGTAGAGGTAAGCCAACGCTTGGTAGATACCCTTCTGCTTGCCTTTGGAAAAGTGGCTTGTTCGCAGGGCACCATGAACAACGTCGTGTTTGGCGACGTCTCCCGTAGCCATTACGAAACCGTAGCGGGTGGGGCAGGTGCGGCGATAGGCTCGGACGGGGCATCCGGGGTTCACGTCCATATGACCAATACTGCGATTACTGATCCTGAGATTTTGGAACTTCGTCAACCCGTAAGGCTCGAGCGTTTTATCCTTCGCGAAGGATCGGGTGGTTCCGGTAGTTGGCCGGGCGGGGACGGAGTGGAGCGCGAATACCTGTTCGAGGAAGCTATGTCGGTGTCACTTCTCACTCAGCGGCGAACCGAAGGTCCCGAGGGCATTGCCGGTGGTCAGTCCGGTCAACCGGGGAAACAGATTCTTGTTCGCGCCGACGGTTCTCGTCAAGAACTGGGCGCGGTCGACAAATTTGAGGCAAAATCCGGCGATCGCCTTCTTCTCCTCACACCCGGTGGAGGCGGAGCGGGGCAGCCTGAACTTCTGGCTTAGGAGAAGCCTGTCATATGTTTTGCCTTCCTGGTAGCCCTGTTTTTCGGGAGCCTGCACACGGGATTATTTAGTCGACCCCAGTCGAAGCGTCGGCGCCATTCTGTCTGCCCCAATTGTCGAGACGGCCATTCTGTTCGTTCCTGTTTTGGAGATCTGTTGCAAGCTGAAGGTGCCTCCGGTTTGGCCCATACTTTGCTTTGCCGCATTTTTCGAATTACTCCACACTTTTAGAGGGCTTTCTGGGCATTTGATTCTCTATCCCACGGGAGTCGCCCTTCTGGTTCTCTATCTTGCAATGCGTGATCGTTCCTTCTGGCATGCCTTTCTTTTTACGGCAGTCATTCACGAACTCTACAATGCCTTCGTTTCTTTCGCGAACCCGCTTAGCTACAGGTTCTTTGAAGTTCAGTTTTCTCCTAAGTCACCTTGGCATTGATCGCGAAGGCTATTGAAATGTTGACTTGCAGATCTCACTGCTGCCTCAAACTATTCTACTTGTTTCGTATTGTGGTTGTAGAAATGAAGGATGCCGTTCTTTTTCTTCAGGAAGTACATCCAAATGGCTGAGTTGTTTCGATAAAGGTAGGGATAGATGTCTTTCGTCGTCCACTGCCACCCAAATCCCTCTTTCCACAGCCATATTCCCCCTTGTTTGTCGTCTTGGACAAATATCCAACCCCACTCCACATGGTATGCCCATCCGTTGTCAAAAGGAAGAAATACACCAAACCATGAGGAATTCCGCCACCCGTTGGAGTGTTCCGGCGCTTGAACCCACCATTCAGTCAGCGACGCGGCCGTGGAAAATCTTATGGGAGAACCATATCCGGAACCTTCTTGGTTAGTTGCAAAAGCTCGGTAATAAAAACTTTTCCCTTTTTCGAGAAGATCAGTCGAGGCCGAAAATTTCTGAGTCTCGGAATTAATGAAGCCAGCAAAAACTTTGGGATTTTCAAATTTAAGACTTACGTCCAACTCAAAGCCATAGCCAGTGATATTGGCTTCTCCATTGGAAAAGATCTTGCCAGTAAGTTGGTATATGTCTCCTTCTTTGTTTTGAATGGGCAAGGTGTCGGCAATTGGAACGCTAACATTCAAAACCTGAATTGGAAAAACTTTCTCTATAGATTCGTTTGCAAGATCGGTTGCCTTGACGCGAATGCTTAAGATCGGAGATGTTTCAAAGTCGAGAACCGAAGAGGTCTTGAGCGTTCCATTGGCGTCAACTGAAAATAGAGAATTATCAGTGGATCCGTTGCCTTCGATAAATGCGTATGAGTGGGAGTCGTTGGCGTCGGAATCGGATGTGCTGAAGGTGCCGATCGTAATTCCAATAATTTGGTTTTCCCATGTTTTGTTTTCGGACAACTGCAGTCCGTGAGGCGCTTGGTTGGGAACGGAACTCGGATCATTTGGATCACTCCCAAAATTGACTTCCATCAAGTCCGAATAGCTGTCGCCATCGGTATCCGCTGAATTTGGATTAGTAGAGTGAATTTTCTCTTGATCCAATGTCAAGCCATCCGAATCATTGTCACTGTTGCCGTTAAGAAGGGCTTTCAGTTGAAAAATGTTTTCGGCAAATGCCGAATTGGAATCGGTGATTCGTATTCTAATGCTGAAATTACCTTCGGGAATGAGCCTTCCTGTTTCAAGTTTGTTTCCTGTTAGATTGAACTTTCCGTTGTCCGTCGATCCCGGTCCATCGACCAAATCATAAGAGTAGGAACCTTCCTGATTCGGATCGTCGTAATCTATTGGTTTCAGGGTTCCCACTAAAAGATCGCCGGGTTGGTTGGCAAAAAAAACATTGTTGGACAGAGTTGTCCCGTTGGGTGTTCGATTGCCTTGGACGAAATAGGTGAAATCAATGGATTGCCTTGAGGAAATACCTCCATCTTCGACAAGGTCTTTAATCGTGGGTTCTTGGCCTGCCGCCACCTCTTGGGCATTATTGAAACCGTCAAGGTCTGCATCATCGGCGGAATCTTGATCGAGTTGGCCAAAACGGTGGAGTTCCATCCAGTCCTTGATGCCATCCGAGTCCGTATCTTCCAAGGTCCGAACGTAATGGGCAATGATTTTCGAAGAACTTAGCAGCGTTAGGTCGAGTTTGCTCAAGGCAATTCCATTGGGACTGGCTTGTCTTGTGCCGTTGACGGACCAGTAGGCGAATCGATAACCGTTGGCTTCGCCGTAAAGGCTTGGGGTGGATACGATCGTACTTGGTTGAACATATCCACTGGATTTGTTTATGAATCCAACTGGTTCGCTATCTATTTGGTAGTGAACCAAGTTGAAGTCTCCAAAAACGAAGTCCTTGGATTGCCTCGAGGAAATGCCTCCGTCTTCCACGAAATCCTTGACGGTGGATTCTTGGCCGAGCGCATCTTCTTTTTGATTCGTGAAACCATCGGAGTCAGCATCGGCATCCGCTACTTGAGAAAGGTCGCCAAATTGGTTCAGTTCCGATACGTCCAGCAACCCGTCGTGGTCGGAGTCCTCTACGGCTGTTAGGTAGTGAGCTACGATGTTGGCTGAGGATGTGAGCTTATGCTTGAGACGACTCAAAGCCTTTCCCGTCGTGCTGGCTTGTCTTACTCCGTTGACTGACCAGTAGGCGAACAGGTATCCGTTCGTCTTGCCATTCAAGTTTGGAGTTGCAACGGTCGCATTCAGCTCTGCGTAACCGCTGGTCGTGTCGACAAACCCGATCGGTTCGCTTTTGATTTCATAATGAACCAAAGACTTGTCCGCGAAGACAAAGTCGATCGATCGCCTGGATGATATACCTCCATCTTCGACAAGATCGGAAATCGTGGGATCTTGGCCGAGCGATTGCTCCTGGCCATTGGTATATCCATCGCCATCAGGGTCGGACGATATCAACTCGGCGAGGTTCCCGAATTTTCTGTATTCAAACCAATCGAAGATGCCGTCCCCATCACTGTCCTCGGACTGGTGAATGTAATGAGCGGTAAGCGTAAAGGCTGCATCGACCTCGATAGTTGGCTGGGTTAGGCTACGCCCTTTCGAATCAGAAAGCTTGGCCCCCGCCTTTTCCCAATAGGAAAAATAGTAACCATTTTTTGAAAGTTCCAACTTCTCGGTTGTGAGCGATGCGCCTGTTCCCACTACCGTAGTCTTGCTGAGAAAGCCGACGGGTTCGGAAACTTGCTCGATCGTAACTAAAGTTCCGAACAAGGGGAGGCAGAGAACCAATCCAACAATGCCAAAAGCTTTTCTCCAAAATATTTTGGAGACCAAACCTGTATGTCGGTGTATAGCCATGGATTCCTTCTTTTCCTGATCTTAGGCAGTTAGAAGCTGGAACGGAAGAAAACTGCACTCCCTGCATCCGATTGCGAATTTGATAGGTTGTGACGATAGGCTCCGATAAATGAATTTCGTCCGGAGAGACCTAGCGAGTAGCCAAAGTCATCATCGTTTTTCCCGCTTGGGTGGACGAATCGTTCTATCAAGCTCGGTTTTCCTTGCTCGCTTAATTGGTATAAGTAGCCGGCACCCCCATTGCTGTTGCCGCTTACCCCTCCTTCTCGCCTAGCCCCGACAAGGAGTCTGTTTCCATCCATTGCGACTGATTCTCCGAAATAAGCGTCGTTTCGCTTAAATGGGGACTGAATGGATGTTGAGAATACTGCTTTCCCTTGTGGCGAGATCTTATACATGTGAACGACTCCGGTTCGCCACCAACCGGTTTCTTGATCGTAATTTCCTTTATGCCCGATTGCCAGTATCCCGTTGGAGATTGCGATCGCATTGCCGAAGTGATGTCCATCTCCGGAAAAATCAGGTGGAGTGAGCGTGTCCGTTTTAGAGACATTTCCGTTGGCTTCTACTTTGAACAAGAGAACGGTGCCGAGATCTCCGTGGTTCTTTCCGTTTAGCTCGACGTCTGCATAGGGAGTCCCCACTGCCACTATGTTGTTGCCCACTGCTGTCGAAAGCCCGAAATGATCTTCATTCTTACCGTCGGGATTGGTGACCTTAGCCAGTCTGGTGCTCGAGCCATTGACCTCAATATTGTAAATGTAAGCTGCTCCCTTGTTGTTTTCGTTGCCACTGGCACCCACTACGAGCAGATTGGCCGAACTGGCCACGGAAATTCCGAACAGGCCATTATGTTTGCCATCCGAGGGAGTGATTCTATTAATTTGTTGAGGCGTGCTTCCATTTACATCGAATAGGTAGACGGCGCCTAGTGACAAATTCTCCTCGTACGCATGTTTTGCTCCGACCGCTAGTTTTCCGGAGTCTAGCGAAATCGATGAACCGAAGTAATACGATTTGTTGTTAGTTTTGTCGCTTGGTTCGACGATTGCCTTTGCTTGAAGCTTTCCAGCTTCACTAACTTGATACAGATGAACCTTCTGGTATTCTGGGTCATATGCAGTATCGGCGTTGATTCCAACCGCGACCATTGAGTCAGTAGCGGAGATTGCTTTGCCGAACTGTTTGTTGGCGCTTCCGTTAACGTCGAATTTTTCTAAGTTGAAGTCGGGGAAGGACAAGGTACTGTTCTTCACCACCCACCAGGCTTGATTCCCATAGCTCTTGGAATCGAAACCGTATTCGTTGACTTGACCGGGGAGGTTTCTCGGTTTGATTTGGTTGGTGGCGGCCCATCTGTTGATTATTCCTGGAGTAGCGGCTTCGAGGGCAAGCTGGAATTCTCCGGTCTTGGCCCAGCGATGTCCGACTGACTGCATGAAGTGATCTCGACCCTCCTGCGATGATTGCAAGGCATTTGACAAGTAGAGGGTGCCGTCGTTTTTCCTTACTTCGCCATTTTGCAGGTTGATTGAGCCATTGCCGGTCGCGAGTTGAAACTTGAAGTAATTGACTATGTCTTGATCAAGAATAGGAGACCGGCTGATGGTCAAGTTCCCGTCTGCAAAAGGCAATTCGAGGAAATGTATGTCGACCGGAGTCGATCTACGAGAGTCTTGGCATAGCACTTCGAATTGAAGCGTTCCCGTTTGTTGCCCCCAGTCAGCCCCGATGTCCCAAGCCACTTGGTGTATCTGGTTTGTTGCGATGGGCGTCCCGATCTTGCTTCCTGTTCCATCAGAGAACTTAGAAGGAACAATCCACTGATTAGGGTTTGAAAACTCCCCGTTGACGGCGGCGATGATGCCCGCTGTGGCGTTCGAGTCGTCAGGGTCGACGATTTCAAATTGAATCTCCACTATGTTTGTCCCTTCGCGTTGGGATATGCCGTGGATGGAGGGCAATGGAATGACGTTTCGAATAGGTAGACCCTTTGTTCTGTATGATCTCTTCCAAATCCTAATCTTGTCTTGATAGGATTCGATTAGGTCGCCGGTCGGCATGAAGGCGGTAAGCGCATGGGAATTGAAGGGCAATGAATCTTGGATTGATTGGCCCCTTGAGTCTCTTAATTTTGAATATGACAGGATCGTGCCGTCCGGAGCAACGGATGCTCGGTATTTACCCGAATTAGTTCGCTCGATGAAGGTGCCGTCTTCTTTGTAAAAATGGAGGTAGGTTTGATCGGCTATCAACAATGTTCCGTCGGGCAGAAAATCCAAAGAGCATCTGAACTGGCTGTAGCCAAATGTGAATTGGCCTGGAGCAGTTCCATTGGAACCAAATTCTCTTTTGATGGTTCCATTGCGATCCAATACCACGATTTTATGGTTTGCAGCATCAGCAACGAAAAGGTCTCCGCTGATTGGACTAATCCCGATAGCTTGAGCTTTGGAAAATCCTCCGGTTGACCAATTCTCGCCCCACCCGACGCCCAGATTTACGGTAAATTGGGGTTCGACCGTATTACCTGTTTTCGGATGGTCGCTACGAAGAGTGGCATTTACTTCGGACGAGTAATTCATTCCCCCTTTAGAAACATAAACTGAAGTTACAAATTTGTTGTAACTGTCGGTGTCGGTAGCATTTTGCTCCAGCACAGCCAAGGCGGACGCTCCCGTCCCTCCGCCTCCGGAAAATGTCATGTTCCAAGAATGATCGCCCCAGTGCTTATAAAGGTTACTTCCGTTGTCGTCAACGGTGACACTGACTATGCGACCGGGAGATTTGCTGAAGGCGACCACTCGATTGTGCGAAACCGCGTAGAGAGTTCCGTTGCCATCCATGGTCATGTCCATGAAGTTTCCACTTCCGAAAGTGGTTTTTAGAGTGCCGTTCAAGTCGTAAATCTTGATGTCACGCCCGGAGTGATCCCAAACGCTTCCCCGTCCAACGAAAATTCTTTCCTGTCCGGACGTGGAGTTGTAATCATAATGAACCCCCCTGGACTCACTGACGCTCCATTCCTTGTCGATGTACCAATTATCCTGCTCGGCGGCGGGAAGCGAGGTGCTGGTGATGGCCAGCGCGGGCAGAAAACCAAAGAGTCCTGTGGTTAGCTTGCGTCCGCTGCTTGTCTCCGGGCACAGTGCGACCGCTGACGCCGATTCGTCTATTCGGCTTGTGCCGGAAGATTGGTTGTCCCGCTGGGTGTCTCTTGCAGATGTTTTTTCTAGGCGCCGGGCGATTGCCCGGCACAGGTTTGCTACGAGGGTTTTGACGGTTTTTTCTTTCATGGTGCTCATGGAATAAATCGTTTTTAATAAAGAATAGTCTAACTGCTCACGCCTTATGAATTTATCTTTTCAATGTTATTTAGGCAAATACGATACAGCATTCAATCATTTACATGATTCAAACTTCTGAGGCATACGCAAGGGGTTTTTAGGCAATGCCTTGAGGGATTCGTTTTTTTTCGATCAAGAGGAAGTCGAATTAGTTCTACTAATGGGCGTGTCTGGGGGGCGAGGCATTACCTTCGAGGGTGCTTACCAAGATTCTTTTCAATCTTGCGTGTTCTTTCTTTGTTCCCCCTTGCTGCTCTTGTCCGCTAAAAAATGATTGGGCGTTGGAGGTTTTCTGCAACAGGCATGTATGTTTTTTCCAGCGAACATTTTGTCGAAGCAAACGCTATGCGACTCAATGGATTGCACTGGATGGGTTACATCATTTTTAGCAAAAGCTGTAAGTCTTTGGTGCAAATTATGCATGCGAATATTTTTAATTCTTAATCAATTTATCATTCTATCAGCTTTATTTTCCAAAATGATACGTTTTTTCATGAATTATGTTGAGTAAGCATTCCCGACTTTTAATCGGCAATTCTCGTTTGGAATTATTATTTGCAATTGAATGAAGTGCCGACTCCTACTGTTTCAAGCAGAGCAAGCGGATAATTTGAGCGGAATCATATAATTACCTTTGATTTACTCTATTCTCGTTCTTGCCAAAGTAGTTTGGAATCTTACCCTAGCCCTCATGGAAGTTCTCTGCATTGCATTGCTCGCGGGTATCGGCTTCGTCGTTGCCTACCATACCTATGGTCGCTGGTTGGGATCCAAGATTTTCGCCTTGTCTGCCAAGGCGGTCTGCCCGTCGCGAAAGCTGGAAGACGGTGTAGACTTCGTGCCGACCAAGAAATCGATCATTTTCGGGCACCACTTCACTTCGATAGCGGGGACGGGCCCAATCGTGGGCCCGGCGATCGCAATTATGTGGGGCTGGGTGCCTGCCCTTTTGTGGGTTGTCTTCGGCTCTATCCTGATTGGCGCCGTGCATGACTTCGGCGCCTTGGTGGTCAGTCTGCGCAACAATGGTCAGACTGTAGGCGACATAGCAGGCCGTTTGTTGAACAAGCGTGTGCGTTTGCTCTTCCTCTTTATTCTTTTCATGGCGTTGACAGTGGTTTTGGCAATCTTCGGGTTGGTTATCGCGGCCGTCTTCAAGCAGTATCAAGCTGCAATTTTTCCCTGCGTTGTGCAGATTCCCATCGCGATCGCGATCGGCGTGATGCTTCACCGAAAGGGTGTTGGGTTGCTGTTGCCTTCCATCGCAGCGTTGGCCGTAATGTACTTGTCCGTTATCTTCGGTGATTCGGGAATGCTCGGGGAATGGAACGCCGCTATGGCAGGGTGGTCCATCTGGACTTGGGTTGTTGTTTTGCTGGGTTACTCCTACGTGGCCTCGGTTCTCCCGGTCTGGACCTTGCTGCAACCGCGTGACTACGTGAATTCCCTTCAGCTTATCTCGGCTTTGGCCCTGATCGTGCTGGGCTTGTTCGCTGCTGCAATCGCGGGTGGTGAAGGGGATGCTGAACTGACCATGGTGGCGCCCGCCTTTAATGCTCACCCTCAAGGTGCTCCGATGATTTTTCCCTTTCTATTTATCACTATAGCTTGCGGTGCCGTCAGCGGGTTTCATTGTCTCGTGAGCAGTGGCACCAGCAGCAAGCAAATTGCGAGTGAGCCCGATGCCCGTTTCGTTGGGTACGGCAGCATGTTGACCGAGGGCTTTCTCGCCACCTTGGTTATCCTCGCCTGTGGAGCAGGACTCGGCTTGGGCGTGGCGACTGCGGGAGGCGAGACGTTAATCGGCGAGGCAGCTTGGGCCGAGCGGTATGCCTCTTGGGGGGCGGCCAAAGGACTGGGAGCCAAGGTGGGGGCGTTTGTCGATGGCTCTGCCAATTTCCTGATGGCCTTGGGTCTGTCCGGTGGGGTTGCAGTTGCTTTGATGGGGGTACTTGTGGCTTCTTTTGCCGGTACCACTTTGGATACGGCATGTCGTCTGCAGCGCTATGTTATTCAAGAGCTTGGGCGAACCTTGAGCCCTAAGGATGGCGGGGTATTCGCTTGGTTGAAGAACAAGCACGGCGCCACGATTTTTGCAGTTTGCATTGCGGGAGCCATGGCTGCCGTTCCACCCAGCGGATCCGAATGGAGTATCGAAAATGCGGGTAAGGGAGGACTCATCCTATGGCCACTTTTCGGGGCTACCAACCAACTTTTGGCAGGCTTGTCCTTCATGGTCATTACCTTTTATCTTTGGCGTCGAGGCAAGCCCGTGTGGTTTCTCGTCATTCCAATGATCTTCATGCTGATCATGCCCCTTTGGGCGATGCTGCATCAGCTCTTCTCAGCGCCCGGATGGTTAGTCGGCGACGAGCCCGACTATCTTCTGGGTGGAATCGGACTTGCCACCGTGGCATTGGAGACGTGGATGATTTTTGAGGGTTGGCAGCTGTTCCCCAAGGCCAAGGGCGTATTAGAGGACGGCGCGTTGGACGCGAAGGCAGTTTGAGGTGGGTGCCGAGGTCGTAATTCTCATCGTCCTAGCGGCGGCTTTCATAATTATGAAGGTGATCCAGGGAGATTCCGAGCGGAAGCGCCGAATCGAGCGTTCCGAGCGCTTGCTTCGAGACAGGGCTGCTACGGGCGGGTTCTCGGAAAAGAAAAAGTGGGATGACTTTGCCGAAGAGCACAAATCTTACGTAGAGCCTGAATCTGTGGAAAAAGTTGAACTCGATAGTGATGAGTTAGGGGTTTCCAAGGGGGGGAAGCAACAGGGCAGGAAACTCAGAAAATAATTTCTTATCTTATTCTGAAGTATCGACTTGAAGACCACCAATCCACTTCAAAGCCAAATTAAGTATAAGAGCGTAAATTAGTGTGAAAATCCATGCGAGCACCCCATAAATAAGAGGTCCTAATATTAGCATTATTATACCGCCACCTGCCATCCCTCCAAGCATAGCTACATCCCCTATTAAGCCTCCCAGAATACCACCTAAGACAGCAAACAATATAAAAATAATAAAAACTATGAAGGCAGTTGCTACAGCAGCAATATTTGCCAATCCGACAGGGCTAACTTTTTGTATTTTCATAACTTCATAGTATCACAACTCTTTTTTTTGTGTCCATTATAAATTATGCGAAAAATTATAATAACTTAAGAAAGATTCATATTAACCTATTTCTCGGAGAATATGTGAGAAAAGTAAATTATCGTTGTATTTGATTAACCCTTCTCAATCTCCTCCTCTCCTACTGACGAATTGTTTCCTTTGAGACCCCAAGTTAATTGGGGATTTATGGCGTGTTAACAATCTGTCGGCTTCGTCTTACTCGATCTGAAGTGCCTTCGGCGACTCGACTTCAGTGACAACGATGACCTATCGCTTGGGGAGAGAAACCTTGAGACCCTAGTTAGCATGCAAAACCTGTCATCTTTGAATCTGAGTGACCCATCGTATTTTATAATCGGTCTCCAAAAGGCAAGTTACGAAAAGGCCTCCGAAACTGTAACATTTCCCTCGAGTAAGCAGTTGAATCTACTTCCCTCCTACTTATCTCGACACCTTCTCCAAGCTCAAGATTAATTTAAACTTCATCAGCGCCTTCGCCAGCAAATGGTGAGACACAGTTCATATCGACGTTGAGGCTGGGGGAGTTCTGCAGGCTATTCGATCATAGCCTGCTTCGCGGTAATCCCGAAACAAGCGAAAAAGCGGTGCTTCGTTCGCCTTCAGTCGCTCCCTGCGCAGGTCCCGCGCTCTGCTCGGCGGCTCTTTACGGCTCACACTCCGCTACTTGCTGGCGGGTCGGAGACTGAAGCGGAAGCCTAAGCGATCGAGACGACGGTCTAGGCTAAAGTCGGTGCGCTCGGCAGAACGCAAGCGCGTGCCGCCGTTGTATTAGGACCCACCGCGTTTGACTCGATACGAACCTGATTCAGAGCCTAGAGGGCCAGTTACAGAACCTCTTGTGTCAAAGCCATGCCAATCGGCATACTACTTTCAAGCATTCCCATGCATGTCATGAAAGCCCCACGCAATTCTAAGGGCATTGGCCAGCTTGAAAATAAAATAGACTATCCTTCGGAAATCTCTTCGCTGCCACAGCCTGGGCAGCGATATTCACTCTTCGGTTTCTGCTTGTCATAAACACTCAAGCTTTCGCAAACCTTGCAGGTTAGGGAAATCCTGTCGTGCAACGGGACTGTGACAAGGTTGTGTTTGTACCTTCGGGTGGTCATTCCCTTACTGGCTTTGATCATTTCAACTCTTTCTTTTTGGGATTTGGTGTCTCGCAAGTTTTCAATCAACCCAATTGCTCTCTTGGCCGTGAAAAGAGCTATGTGTTCCTTCACGTGCCTGCCTCCTAAATGAGAATACTTAATTTGATAACTATTGTCTATTCTGCGCAAGCAACAGAGGTATAACGACTTGCGATATACCGAAACGGTATTTAGCTCTAGTTTTGGGGCTGATGGCACCCCCCACCACCATTTTTTGAATTAAACCAACGCAACTTGAGTCAGGAATTGCGTGGGGGGTACCTTTCTTCAATTTATCTTCGCGTTTCTGTTTTTGGGTAATGCCGGCCTTAAAAAAAATGGCGGGATCTTTTTCTTGTGGACCATCCTTTCTTCCTTGGGTGGCGCCCATGGATTAAGAGATGCAAAGATTTATGAGTTGCATCAGATAATGTAACAACAAACAATTTCAAACTATGAAAACTGACCGTTTCACTCTGCTTATTATCACAATGGCCTGCTTTATTGCGGGTGGTGCTTTACAGGCATCCTTTGACCCCAACAACGGCCTTGTGGCCCACTATCCCTTCGATGGCAACGCCTCCGACGCATCGGGCAACGGCAACCACGGTACGGTTAA
>MDTC01073500.1_pt1 | contig 36860 bp, 67 predicted proteins | sample 811181 | NCBI WGS metagenome assembly MDTC01 (sample SAMN05326644, study PRJNA326480) | marine metagenome | isolation source: seawater | place: Pacific Ocean: North | collected 2011
GAAGTAGATCTAATTAAAGATAGCGTTAATCTTGATAAAATTTATTATTATGCTTTAAAGCACGCCTGTAATGACTGGTATACCATTGATGAAGGTACGATAACCTTATTCTTTTCAGACAATAGACTTCTAAAAATCTGGAACCTATACCCAGAGATCAGAGGCCCTATTGTCTCTAACTTGATTCTTAGAATTTCGCGCTGGAAAGATTCAGCTCCAGATAAAGTCTCAGAAACTCTTTTGTCCAACATAAAGCAGATAGTAAAAGCTATGCATCTAGAGATGTCCGACAACATCTCTATAAGCTGGATTCAAACAAGGGATCTGCTCGAAAGAAATGGTCTTCTGGAGGCCTCAGATGATTTTAAAAAAATCCTAAGCAGAATATCTGAAAACGGCCAAACAAGTGGTCTTTATAGCTTTTGGTTAAAAAGGTATATGAAAACGCTAGGTAAAGGTAGTGAGGAAGAGTTTGAAAAACTCTACTCTTCTATCAAAAGAGCCCCCGGAGCAACCGAAGTCAGAAGAGAAATACTTCGAAAAGCAATTGATAAGTGCGCTTTATCAGAGAAGTTGCTTAAAAAGATTGCAAAGTCAGCGCCAATCTCTTTGAGAAGGACGATTGTGGTCAAACTTTCTAATCAAAAGGCAGAGGCTAATCAAATATTGTTTTATAGGGATAAGACCAAATACTCCTGGAGGAGTTTTACAGAGGACGAGTTCGCTAAAGCAAGAAAAATCGTTGACAATACTGAGTCAAAGCTTATGCTGTTTACGCCGGTACAAGATACAGAGGTTCAGCGCAATCTGATTGATTCTTTGGAAAAAGAAAATCTCGTTTGGGTTGTTCCGGCAGTTTCAGCTCTTAACAGAAGCTGGTTAAGCAGTAAGCTACAAAGTAAAATGGATTAATGTAATTGGAGAAATTATGTCAAAAAATTTGTTTCTAAAGATTAAAGTAACCAACCTTGGCTCAAAGCAAGAGTATGTTCACTCTAATGTTCCAATTGATCATGTAGAGATGATTAGACTTAACCCCAACCTAAGGGTTGAGGTAATAGGTAGAAGCCGAACAGGAAACCGTAGGAAGTTCAATAATGAAGAGAATACTTCTAGCTAAACTAATGCTAATCGGAGCATTACTAGCAACAAATGCTCAATCAAAACCTTACAAGGGCTCTTATGTCTCTCGCTTAGAGACAGAACCAGCCTTTGACGGAACACAGAGAGTTGGACCTCACAATATCAAGCTCAGTATTTCGTATGAAAAAACCTCAACGGGCACTGAGAGGGGTAGGTATCCTGTAAGTTACATTCGGGACAACTTTAATCTCTCTCACAGAGAAGTTCTCTCTGTGTTGAGAGAGCGGGGGCATACTCCGGCGGATTGCAAACAAACTTACTCGCTTCACATCTTTATACTTTCGTTTAATACGATGTTTCATTCAAATTTATTTGATAAGTATGAAGGACATAGAATTCCAAACACATCTATATATGGTCTTTTCGATACAACGCCAGAGATTTGGGGCGAATCAAATATTCTTCTAGCACCTCACTCACGTCGAATAGACTTCTTAACTATGCATCATGAGTTTTCTCATTATTGGTACAATAGATATTGTTTGTCAAATCTATATCCTGATACAGAGGAGTTTGCTAGAATAATGGAAGTTAGGACCGCAAGGAGGCATTATGATCAGCTTTAGAGCAGAAGAGTTGTTGGGCGATGCGGGTGTTACTCCGCCTGCATTTGACGATGTATTGCTCGTTCCAGCTTACTCATCTTTGTCATCAAGGCTATCTTCAGAAATAGATCTGAGAACAAGACTGTCGAGCACCTTTCGTTTGGGCATCCCAATTATCTCCTCTCCTATGGATACAGTTACCGAGTCACAAATGGCTCTTTCCCTAGGAGGAAGAGGGGCGATGGGTGTTGTTCACAGATTTATGACACCGGAGCGACAGGTTGAGGAGATAAACTCTATCCTCACAACCTCTCAAATCGGGGGCGGAAGACCTCCGGTGGCTTTTGCTATCGGCGTAGGTAAGAGTGAGAAGATAAGGTTTGATAGAGTATATTCTCAATTTCCAGAATCTATAGACTGGGTTTCTATAGATGTTGCAAATGGTCACTCAGAGTATATGCTAGATATGCTTAGGTGGGTAAAGAACAGGATTGGTAACACAGCCAATATAATGGTAGGTAATGTTGCTACCGGTGATGGCTATAAGTTTCTGGCTGATGCTGGCGCTGATGCAATTAGAGTTGGGATTGGTGGTGGCAGTATTTGCAAAACAAGACTTATGACTGGATTTGGAGTTCCTACGCTTTCATCGGTAATCGACTGCTATCGAGCAAAAGCCAATCACAAATATGATGCTGCGATTATTGCAGATGGAGGGATAAGGTATCCCGCAGACTTTGTTAAGTCTCTTGCTGCTGGAGCAGATGCTATTATGGCAGGTAGAATGTTTGCAGGAACGATTGAATCTCCTGGCGAAATAGTGCTTGTTAATGGCGTAAGAAGCAAGACTTACAGAGGTATGGCTTCAAGGGAAGTTCAGGAAGATAAGAGGGGTGGTCTTAAGCCGGGAACTTGCGCAGAGGGTGTTTCGACCCATATACCTCTAAAGGGCAAGGCTCATTATATTCTTGATGAATTTTCCGGAGGGCTTAGGTCGGCTCTGACTTATTGTAACGCAAGAAATATTCGTGAGCTTAGAGAGAATGCGAGATTTATCAGAATGTCTCAATCATCACTAGATGAGTCTCATGCTTTTGGAACTAAAATTTAAGGAGTAAAAATGTCAAAGAACGTATTTGAGGAAGCTGTTTTGAGCAGATTATCTGCTATCGAAGATAGGCTTATTTCGATTGAAGATAGCTTAACGGGTATCGGGGATTTTGCATCAGATATTATCTCTGATGAGTCAGGCCCTTTAAATGCAGAAGTTCTAGAGTCTTTAAAGTCAACTTTAAATGCTTTATCTGCGCCCATCGAGTCTGCTGTAGAGGCTGGTGTCGATGCTTCTGAGGGAATGTCTTTTAATGAAGTTTTAGGTTCTTTATCAGAATTCAAAGAGCGTATCGCTGGAATCAGAGAAGTTATGTCCGAGCAGACTAAGGCGGAGTAATATTTTACAGCAATCTGAATCCACTTTTTTTTTAAAAACAATCGGATCTGTGTTATAAGCTGGTGTGGCGGGAGGCCGCACAGTTCGATTCTGCTAAACAACGAGGTAAAAAACTAATGAATATTACACAAACAAAAGAAGTTCTAAAGGACATGCCGACAGATAAGTCTATCATGCTTCATGCAAAGCATGGAGTCGGAAAGTCATCTGTAGTTCGACAAGTGGCAGAGGAACTTTCGGCTTCTACTGGAGATACTTACGGCTTCTGGGACGTTCGACTTTCTCAGTGTGAGGTTGGCGACATTAAGGGTATGCCGGATAAGGATGTTAAGGAGCAGATTATTCGCTTCTTAAAGCAGGAGTGGTGGCCTCGTGACCCCAACTCTAAGGGAATCCTTTTCTTCGATGAGCTTAACCGAGCATCAAAGGATGTTCTACAGGCTGTTTTCGAGATTTGTCTCGATCGCCGTCTTGACGGCGAAAGTCTGCCTGATGGTTGGCGCGTTGTTGCTGCCGTTAACTCTGATGATGACTACGATGTAGTCGAGCTTGACCCTGCTTTGCATGACCGATGGTTTCACATCGACTTTGATCCATCGACAGAAGAGTGGCTTTCTTGGGCGCGTGATAACGATGTTCACAAGGCTGTAGCTGAGTTTATCAACCGCAATCAAAACCTTCTTGACCCTCCGGTTGGAAACCTTGAGGCTGGTCGCGTTTATCCTTCGCGTCGAAGCTGGGTTGCTTTTTCGGATACCATGATTCACATGGGGCTTGACTCCCGCACTGATGATGGTATGCTCACCCAGATTACAAAAGGGTGGGTTGGCCGAGAGATTGCGGTGATGTTCCAGAAGTTCATTACCAATGAGTTCTCAAACCTTCGCCCAGAAGAGGTCATCGAATCATTCGACAAGATTTCCTCAAAGATTGAATCTGCCTGTAATGACATTGAGGTTATTGCCGCACTTTCCCGATCTGTTGTCGCAGAGGTCAATGGGCGCAGCCTTACCACGATGAAGGCAAAGCAGCGCAATAACCTTCGCAAGTTCTTTATGATGCTTCCTCCAGATGTTGCATCCCAGGCTTGGGTCGGTCTGCTTTCTGGAAAGAAGTCAAAGAAGATCGTTATGGAATGGCAGTCTGACGAAGATTTCAGCGAGCATCTAAAGGTGATTTACCTCAGCAGCTAATCGAAGCTCCCACGGGAGGGCACAGGGATAACAGGTGCCCTATTTAATCTTTTTGGAAATCGGACAAAAGAGATGGCTAACAACTAGACTGTCTCGTCTAAACCTTAATGGAGAAGTAAAATGGCTAACTCAAAAGTTAGAGCGAGACTCGATTCCGCTATTTCAAAACTCATTTCCTTTCAGCCACTCTACGGTGAGGTTTTCCTTCATCTAAATAAGCGTGAGCGACTGGATATTCCCACTATGGCTGTTGGCGTAATCCGTCGAGTTGACTTAGCCCTTTACTACAATCCAGAGTTTGTAGACGGCCTCAACTCCACTGAGCTTAGAAGCGTTCTAAAGCATGAGGCTTTACACATTCTTCTTCATCATCTTACGCGAGCAAGGCATTTTGCTTATAATCCTCGTGGTTACAATATTGCTGCTGACTGCGCAATTAACTGTCACATTGAGGGGCTTCCAGATGGCGCTCTTTACCCCAACCAGTTTGGTCTTGACTCAAATCAATCTTCTGAGTTTTACTATGAAAAGCTAAAGAAGGAAGCTGAGGATAAGCATGGTGGAGACTTTAATGAAGTAATTCAGGGTAAGGGCGATACCGTTGATGACCACAGTATGTGGGATGAATTCGATGATGATATTATCGAAGAGAAAGTTCGCAACATTGCAGAGAAGGCTATCAAAGAACAGGAGAAGAAGGGTTGGAGCAACATCTCTGGTGACCTCGCTGGTCAGATTATCGCAGCAAACAAGCCAGTTGTAAACTGGAAGAAGGAAGCTCGCTGGTTCATCAACAAGCTTGTTATGATGGGTCGCAGAAGCACTCGTATGCGGCCCAACCGTCGCTATGGTATGGTACAGCCAGGTAGCAAGAGAAACTATACAAGTAGGCTTCTTGTGGCCTTTGATACATCTGGGTCTGTTTCTGATACGCAACTGGAATACTTTGCGACAGAGCTAAACGGAATGATTGACCACGTTCAGGTTGATTTTATTCAATTTGATACAAAGATTTACGGAAAGCCAGAGCCTTACGCCAAGCGTTCATCAAAGATTGCTATCAAGGGGCGCGGCGGCACCTGTTTTGCTCCAGTTATTCATCTTGCCGATGAGCAAAAGTACGATGGCTTGGTAGTCTTTACTGATGGGTATGCCCCATTTCCTGCAAAACCAAAGACGCGAGTTATGTGGGCTGTATGCACGCAAGATGCAGGTGTTAAGTTTCCTTATGGTAAGAAGGTGGTCATCGAGCAAAAGCAGTAGTAACAAGATTTAAAAGGTTGCTTTTCAGGGCAGGTAGAAGCAAGTCTCTACCTGCCCTTTTTATTTTCCACAATACCAAGATAAATCTCTATGCTTACTGTTTATTCTTTAAATCCAGATCATAGGCTCTCCGTAACTATAGCAATCTTTTTTGCGGAAGAGGCACTCTCTGCTCTTGAGAAACAACGCCCTGAGGATATGAGGCCGAGAAAAGCAATCGAAGCAGCTAAAGAATGGCTTACAAACCCATGTCCAAGCACTTCTGCTGCCGCCTATACTGCGGGTGTTCGCGCTGCTGATGCTTCTTATGACTCTATCACTTCTTTGGCTGCTTCTGCCGCTGCTTATGCTGCTTATACCGCTCAGGCTCAGCGCAATACTGCCGCTACCGCTGCTACCACCGCTACTACTTATGCTGCTTATGCTGCTAATGCTGCTTATCATGCTGTTAATGCTTCTAATGGCAGAAAGCTTTATGTTCACCGCAAGCTAACTCAACTTCTACCTCATCTTTTTGAGTACAAAGTATATACAAAGACTTCTTTTGAAGATTCAGAGCAAGTATTTAACCTACTTTCGGAAGAGAATCAGGGGAGATTTCTTTTTAACCCTAATTGTATGGTCGAATAATGTTTATAAAGAAGATACGAAATTATATACATAGTACGATTGATGGAGCAAAATTGAGTGATTACGAAAAGCTTCCCGAGTTTATTTATGATCCAGAAACAGAGGAGTCTGTTAGTGCTAACCGATGGGATTGCTCTCATTCTAGGTGGAGAATTCCTGATTTACAAAATGGTGGATACAAAAAGGATGATAGATTCTCTGATACTAGCTATAACGGTAATAGTCTGCTAGAAACAGGCTATCTTTATGTGAATACAAACTGGGTGCCTCACCCAGAGGAGACAGGCTATGTATCTGTGTGGAGTATAGATCACCCTGTGGTGAATCGCTGGAAAGACTTAAGAAGAAAGAACTTAGACATAGAGTTTTATGAAAAGAGTATATTAGAGGCTGACGCAGAGAAGCATAGGCTCACTAGCCCGGCGTTTAAAAAACTTAAGGATAAGAAGGGTCTTCTAACAATGCTATATAGCGAAAGAAGCAGGGTGTCGGCAATAAAGGAGTTATCATTTCTGCTGCCACTTCTTGAAGAGAAGATTGAGCAGGAAGAAAAAAATAGGGATAGCTTATCTTTCGCGTTTGAGTCAGCATATAATGATGCAGAAGAAAAGTTTTTAAAGAGAAAGAGACTAATGAATATCTTAATGAAAGCGGCAATAAAGCCATAAGGAGGCAGCATGACTAATGAGGATTTTGAAAAAAATATAAGAAAAATGTTTCTTCAGCTTGAGTGTGCTTTTCGCGAAGTAAAAGATAATGTGGTTGAAAACTTTGGGTCAAATAAAACATCAGAGCTTCTTGGTTGCTTAGCAGAAGTTTGCAATGTTATGGTCCTTGACCTTTCCTTTTCGAGTGAGAAGGAATAATGAGTGATACTGTTACGCTAATGTATTTTTCAGGATATGGACAACAAACGCTAAGTGGATTTAAATCAAAAGAAGAGGCGGTGCTATTTCTGAAAGAAAACTGTAGCTTAAGACAGATTCACTGGATTAAACACGGAAGCAAAAAACTTATACATATTGCAGATTTTAAAGCGTTTGTATCAGAGGATAACTGGATACAATTCGATAGTGTAAACAACATGCCTCTTGGGCCGGTCTGGGTTATTAGATGGAGCTCTGAAGAAGATGATGAAGGAGATGTAGCGCATCCCTGGATAGTTCCCGCTACAGTATTAACCCATAAAGCTTGGGGCGGAGAAAAGAAGATCTGCGCTGGATGGAAAAGAGGAAATCACGGTGAGATGAATTTATCTAAAGCAGGAGTGATTGCCTGGATGCCAAGAGAGGTGGCTCCAGAGATTCCTGATAACTGGAGAAGCTTTATTTGTGATGACGTTTTAGGTAATCTGAATACTATATAGCTGACAACCCAGAGTGCCTTGCTGCTGCTGCGGGGTTTTCGGGGCAAAAGATTAACAAAAATACCTGAGGATTTTATGATTCACGAAATAACAAAGACACACTCTAGAATTGCAACCATCATTGTAGCATTTGATGCAGGTTCTAGAATTGAAAAAAGATCAAGGCATAATCTTGGAATAGCTCATATGCTTGAACACTCTATATTTAAGGGAACTCAAGATATGAATGCTATGGAGATTCAGAAGAAAATAGCCTTTCTGGGCGGAAGATCAAATGCATTTACTTCACATGAAATGGTAGCTTACTATATAACGGTTCCTTATGAAAACATCGAAGCCTGTATAGAGATTTTATCCAACATGGTTTTTAATCCCATCTTTCCGGAAGAGGAGATTCTTCGAGAGATAGAGGTTGTTAAGGAAGAGGAAATGTCATCTAAAGATAGCACAGAAAGCTATATCTGGAGACTCTTCTCTGATAAGTTTTTTGGAGATCATTATCTTGGAACCCCTGTTATTGGAACCCAGGAGACTATCGCAAAATTTACAAGGGATGAGATAGCAAAATTTCACAGCAGATTTTGCAATAGGAAGGACGCAATTGTTTCTCTTTGCAGTAACTTAACAAAAAGGGAGTCTAAGAGTCTTTTGACAAAATACTTTGGAAAATCTAGCGGAAGAACAAAGACTCATTATAAGTTTGACAAACCAAATTACCCTAAGTCCTTGGAGATGAATATTACAAGACCGGGCATTGAGCATACATATGTGTGGATGGGTATGCCTTCGATAAACAAGGGTTCTACCGAGCTAAGTCCACCAGTAAAGCTTTTGACAACCATTCTTGGATCAGGTATGGACTCAAGACTCTTTGAGGAGGTCAGAGAGAAGCGGGGTTTGGCTTATGGGGTATCGGCTTCTTCTAGCGAATGGCAACAAGGAGGGCTGTCCCTTGTTGAATTCTCTACAAGGGATTCAAATGTTGAAGAGGGAATAGAGGTCATCCTGACAGAGATTCAAAAGATAAAGACCACCCACGTTAGTGATGAGGAAATCCAAAGAGCAAAAAATAAGATTAGGGCGTCATTTTATTCTGCTATAGAAGATAGTTATAATTTAGCCTCTTGGTCAATAAGAAAGAGGCTAGTAGGTATTCCTGAAATAGATGATTATATGAAGATGATAGATAGAGTGAGCAGCAACGATATACTTGAGGCGGCAGAGGCTATATACGATACGGATAGGCTTCTAACTTGTATATGCCGAAGAGAGTAGGCAACAGCCCTGTTTACACAATAAAGTGTTAATTCTGTGGCCCCATGTAAAAGTGTGATTAAAATATCTGCACCGAGGTAGTCATGAGCGATTTTGTGCAATCAAAACCGGACGAAAGAGTTGGTTTAACAAATCATATTATTAACGCTATAAATGATTACATAAGAAATATTCCAACTTATGATGATGAAATTTACAAAGCAGAATCAGAAGTTAGCAGATACCTTTTTGATTTACTTAATTATGAAATTATAAAGGAAAGAGAAGATGAGCCTTTTTAAAAGAAAAAGATTACTGCATCCAAACCTTCATAACGGAGGCTTTGATTGTGGTTCTGGAAATGAAGAGTATGTCGGTGGATGTTTAAGTTTATTTGGAATACAAATAGACTTTGATTGGAACGATACACTTAGTACGTGGGTAGTTAGCTGTCCTCATAAGTTAACTGCACGAGACATTACTGCCTCTTTGGAAGGGCTTTTCTCATCCTTAAAAGAAGATAAAGTTTATGATGTATTTTCAAGCGAATCTCAAATCACATTAGAAGGGTTTGCTGCAAATAATCCCCCAAATAATCCCCCAAATAAAATTTTTTGGTCAGATGAAGGAGAGCGATACCTTTTTGCAAAAAAGCATCTCACACAAGATATGTATATATGCATTAAACTAAAAGAGCAAAAGAAGGGCGAAAAACACAGGGGATCTGAGTTAACGCAAGAGGTGCGTATATTTAACGGTGCAGATATAGTGTTTAGCTATCCTGGAGAATATCATGGCGAGACTCAACTACATGCTCCCCAAAATGGAGCAGATTAGAAAGTGCAAAGAGGGTGGTGAGCACTATTACATGCCTGTGTCCGTGCGTGCGACCGTGAGCAATATAGGTGTTCGCTTTAGATGCAAAAGATGCAATGAAATAGCTGTAGGGTTTTTTACGCCAGAAGAATATGAGGCAAGAAAAAACACTATAGAAAGAGAAATAGATCGAGTAAATAGGGTTCGGATATGAAAAAAGAATCAGTAAAGCATCCAGATCATTATGGTGGTAAGGAAAATCCCTACGAAGCAATAAAGGTAATTGAGGCTTGGGAGTTAAACTTCAGCCTTGGAAATGTTCTTAAGTACATAAATAGATCTGGAAAGAAGTCCAAAAACCCTCTAGAAGATTTAGAAAAGGCAGCTCAATATCTTGATTTTGAAATCAAAAGAATGAAGAACTCCAAGAGTAATCCAGAGATTTAAACTACCTGCGGCACGCTTAGGTGAAACATTGAGCTTATCGGAAGAAATAAGGTTAGTCATATTATATATTATGTGCTCTGCCGAAAAAGCCTGGACTAAAGCCAGAGGATATAAAGATTGTGACAAATATAATTCTGAGCACAATGCGAAGAAATAACTTTATAAGTAGCAAAGATTATCATAATATGCAAATTCCTATGCCAGATAAGTCTGCTAGAATTAAATATTACGAAAGGTCTTGGAAAACGCTGAGTTTGGTTGATGTAAATAAGTATAGAACGATACCAGAAGATAATCGGGAAGAATAATGAATTCTATTGTTTTTGCGGTAACAAAAAGGGGAAGATCTCCTTATATCGGTTCTTCCTGGGGAGCTGCCGGTTTAGTTCCGCAGCTATTTTCTACTGAAAAAGAAGCTGCCGATATATGTGAGAAGCTAACAGAGGTAAATCCTGTTGGGTTTTGCGTAATGTCTGTTAACTTAAATATAAGCATTGAGGAGGCAAACAAACTTATTGATGGAGAGTTTCCTCAGGGCTGGTATGATTTGCATGAACATATTGTTGGTCATAATATTTTGATAATACGAGGGGAGAGGTTGGTGTGAGTAATAAATATAAAATAAAATTTACTTATAATACTGGAAATACGTTTGAAACAGAGAATGGGGTACAGGGCTTCATTGATTACGAGTTTGATTCTTTAGCGTTAGCAAAACAAGCTTTAGCCAGAATGAAAGAGCACTACCTCTGGAGGTTGTCAGAAGAGTGTACATATGAGGAGTCTAAATCTGTGCCCGAGTGGTATAAGCATAAGGATAAAGACTGGGGTTCGGACTGGTACTTTAATGTACCGGGAAATGACGAAGAAGAAGTCTGGTTGTATGGCGGGCAGTATCTTGGATACTTTGAAACCCTTGTTTGCGCTGAGATAGTGACTGCAACTCCAGAAGATGATGGTATGAGGTTTAGTTTCTGAAAATTTGGTGAATAATGAAAAAAATAAATGAAAAAGTAATTATTGTATCTGGGTACTTTAACCCGCTTCACGTTGGGCACATTGAGTATTTTCATAAGGCAAAAGCTTGCGGCGATAAGCTTTGTGTTATTGTAAATAATGATTTTCAGCGTGCTCTAAAGGGCTCAAAGCCATTTATGAATGGGGAAGAAAGACTTTGTATTATTGATAACCTTCGCTTGGTAGATTATGCAATGCTCTCCAAAGATAAAGATAGGACTGTTTGTGAGACAATTAGTTTTATAAATACTTATTCGTACATGTTTGGTGAGGAACCTGAACTTTTCTTTGCAAACGGTGGGGATCAGACAAACGAAGTAATACCTGAAAAAGAAGTCTGTGAAAAACTGGGAATCAAGCTAATAGACGGCCTTGGAGATAAAATCCAATCATCATCATGGTTACTGGAGGAATAAGTGAATAAGACAGCACCAGAGGTTTTGGAATCTTATTTTAAGCACCTTGCGTCAGAGGGGCTTACCGAAGAAGAGCTTTTGCAAAAAGAGGTGAATAATGGGTGTATCAACAAATGCGTATCTTAGCTTTGGATTTGATTTAGATGAAAGCTTAGAGTATACTCCAGATGGCGAAGAGGATGAGCTCTCTGAGCATGAGGCAGAGGAGGCGTTGGGACCTATTTTGTCAAAGTATAATCTAAAAATACTATCACATTGTCATCGTGATTATCCAATGTTTATTGTATGCTACGCTCCTACAGAGAGCATGGCCTGGAGAGGTTATCCGCAGGAGCTTGATCTAGACTCTCTGAAGGGTCTTGAGCATAAAGGCAAAGAGGCTTTTCACTTATTCATATCTGAGAATCCAAAAATTGCTGAGCAGATTGGTTTGACAGATGAGGCTGCCCCAGCTTGGTTGCTTTGCTCTGATTGGGGCTAAGAGGAGTTCCAATGAATAAGAAAAGGGTTTTACACGCTGTAAAGAACCTGGACAACCAAACGTATTACACGCACGGCTACCCCTGTGGCACCTGGGGTGATTTTCCAAAGCTCCAGATATATCAGACGAAGGGAGCAGCTACGAGACAACTTAACAAACTGAAAGGCCGGAATAATTCTTCGCACCTGGACGTTGTTAAGACTGAAGTTAGAGAGGTCGATGGAGAATGAGGAATCGCAAAACTCTTTATAGGCTTGTCAGCAATACCAAAGGCCCTAAAACTTCAGAGGAAGTTGACCAAATCCTTAAAGACATTGTTGACGTTCTCAATGTGAGTCAAAAACACTGTGACGAACACGTCGAAAAATGTCTAACATGTGAAAAGCTACTTGTGGCATATGAGCGTTACTTACAGTGTAGCAAAAAAGAGATTACAATAGGATCCGAAGGTCAGCATGGACCTGTTATAACCTTAAGGAATAATAGTGATGAGAACAAACCATATTGATTATACACGAACCACAAGTTCTGAGGAGCGACCAACTTTGCGGGAGCTTACCGCTGATGACTTCTGCAAAGCGCGCTATTCTCATAAAGATAAGAGATGCTATACAGCTCGGCTTTTAGACCTTTTTTTGCAAGAGGATAATCCTTATGTAGCCGCATATAAAGAGTTTCGTCTAGCAACTATGGATTACCTTTATGAGCATTACAGCGAAGATCACGCAAGCACTGCTGAGGAACGATCAGAGGTATTTAACTCTGTAGCAAGAAAGCTGGGATATGATTTGCTTTCAGCTAACCAAACATAATACATGGTTTAAAAGTCAAGCATCTAATTGTAAGCAATCTTTGACTAACCAAAAGCATAAAAATATTCGAATTACAAAAACTAAAAAAGATAGAAGATCTTAGCACTAAGGAGCACACATGATTATCTTAAGCATTTTAACAGCATTAGCTTCAGCACAGGGACTAGGTTGTCCAACAGACTCTGGGACGGTGGCAACAATTACTAATGCAACCTTCGATAGAACTTTGGCGGTTACTATAGATGCCGGGCCATTATTCGCCGATGATACAGCCATTGTACACGCGGCCGCGTGTACCTCTGTGATGCCAGGGGCTGCGGGAATGAGTCTGATTCAGACTCAAGAATTTATCAAGCAGTGCAATGGATCACACGGTTTGGTCTGTCCAACTGGAGTGGGTTTTCCACTTGGGTTTCCAAGTTATCAATATGTAAATCTCGATAACGAAGGGAAGGCCACAGTTCTCTTGCCACATTTGGCAATATTCTTTCCACATGACTATACTGCAAGAGCTTTTGTAATCGATTACACTGCCAATGTTGCAACCTCAACAGCACCTGTTCGACTAGATCCGGTCTGTCCCTATGATCCAGGAACCCATGACTATTGTTATTTTTGCGGACCCTGTGGCGAAGGAGAGGGTAACTGTTGGGGGCAGGATAGCAAGTGTGATTCGGGCCTATTATGCTCAAATGACAGCGGTAGAACATTCAATTTTGCAGCCACAGTAGATGTCTGTCTTCCAGAGACGCACCCTGCTTACTGTTCGGTACCCTTAGGGGATTCCAACCGATGCTGGGAATGTGGACCATGCAGCGCGGGAGAAGGTGCTTGCGCTCACGACCTGGACTGTCTTGGGGGTGCGCTGGGCGATACTGAGTGTGCTTTTAATGCCACTCTTGGTTGGAATACATGCCAAGTGGTTACTCCGTAAGCACCCAGAACGCAGCAGAGAAGGTAGCTTTCTAAATAAAAGGTCAAAGATTATGATTAAAGCAGTTGTAGGAGTGCTCTACTCGGATGATTCAACTAAAGTTTTGATGCTTAAGAGAAGAGGGGATGACAGAACAGCGACAGGTTGGTGCTTTCCTGGGGGGAAAAGAGATGGGGTTGAAGACCTCAGGCAAACTCTCATTAGGGAATTTCGAGAAGAAACCAACTTAGACATCATCCCGACCAAGCTTATGCTTTGTGCTGACTCTGGTAAGTACAGGGTTTATGTCTACGAAGTAGTGATGGAAGGAGGCTCGTACCCCAATGTCCTTCTGCCCAGTGATGAACACGTAGTCGAAACTTGGGCAACGCCTGATAAGGCGCTTCAGTCGGATCGCTTTCCGCTTGCAGGTCCTGTAACAGAAAGAGTTCTTAATATGATTATCAGCAGGTGAAGAATGAAGATCGGAATAGCAAAGTATTCTTTTACCGCAACCACCTCTGCTTAAAGTGGGTAGAAGAACTATCTAAAGCAGAAGATTACCTTGCTACACTTCAAAGACTATTACCAAAAGAAAACGAATAGAGGTTATAATGAATCAAGCTTCAATTTTCCTATATGGAGATAATATAGGAAAAGTAGACTATATCGAACACATGGGTTCAGATCTTACTATCGTGAATAGTGCCCGTGTTAGTTTTGGAAAACACAAAGAGGTATTAGATGAAAGAGACAGAAAACTCATTAACTACTTGGTTCGACATCGACATACCTCTACTTTTGAACATAATCTTGTTACATTTAGGTTTGTGGTCCCTCTGTATATTCGTAGCCAGCATCACCGTCATAGGACCTGGTCCTATAATGAAATTTCTCGTAGGTATACCGACGACGAAGATGTCCCCGTATTGTTCTACGAGCCAAAACAATTCAGAACTCAACACAAAACCAATAGACAAGCATCTAACGCCGAGGAATTGATTGATCCAGTAATTGATTATACAAAGATAAATGTACCACCACCAATTGTGATGGGTTGCAAACATGCGTCGGATTTAGTTAAGTGGCATCACCAAACAAGTCTTAATCTCTACAATTCTCTCATCGAAGCAGAAATTTGCCGAGAAGAAGCTAGAGGTGTTTTACCTCAAAACATGTACACAGAATACTATGGCACAGTTAACCTAAACAATCTTCTGAAGTTCATTGACCTCCGCATACATGAGGGTGCTCAATGGGAAATAGTAAAAGTCGCAGAAGCTTGCTTAGAAATTGCAACTGATCTATGGCCTGTTTCTGTAGATGCTTATCGGAGAGCTAAGAAGCTCAGACTTCGACTTGAAGGCCTTCGTGCTCTCATGAAGATAGAAGATATTACTATTACTATGAAAAACACAGAAGAAATTATAACCTACAAGGAACTTCTTGAAGTGATTGATAAGTTTCTTGAGAGTGAAGAATGAGTAATAAACCAAAAGTCAGAGGAGATTTTTGCCCCCGTTGCGATAAAAATGTAAAATGGTTTCCTGTCCCTGATTCATTGGCTTCTTTCTGTGAAGGATGCGGCTTTGTAAGAGTAGGGTTTGGCAAGACAGATGAAAGCGGAACAAGACTTTATGATGTTGGAGCCACGATACAAGAATGGTTAGAAGATGTTTATGACGCAAAGGAGAACAAAGAATGAAAGTTCGAATTGACTACGCACACTTTGTTGTTGTAGATCTACCAGAAAGAATCATCAAGCAACATGAAGACGAATTGTTTGAGATCTTGAAAGCCTATATCCCAGAAGGGGCAGAGGTAGAAGCATGGGAACATCCAGACCTTCCAGTGGAGAGCGAAGAATGAAAAATCAAGTGTGCCCTCATTGCAAGAAAGTGAATAGAACTTCTGATATGAGCTATCGAGAGAATCCGTTTTGCAAACAGTGTCTAAATGAAGGGCTGGCAACTGCCCAAGAGGAAATGGGACCTATGGAACTAAGCGTTGAGGGACACTACTTTAAGTGGCTTCCAACAACGAAGGAGAACAAAGAATGAGCAGCCAAAGAGATAAAGTTACATCTTACAATGCAGGTTACCACAGGGGACTAAACACAGAGTACCACGATGTTCCTGTCGAAGAACTCTTTGTTAATTGGATTGCCGATGTTCGCAGACCAGCAACAGGAGCAATTGATCTTGCTGCTTTTGAAGAAGGGCTCAGAGATGGAATAGTTGATTATGACTGGAAGAAAAATGAAGAAATTCTTCATGACCGTCCTCACAAGGAAGTGGGGAGAGCAAAGGCCGCAAAGGTTCACAGAGTTCACAAAGAGAAGGAGAATGAAGAATGAGTAAAAAACAAGCCACCTGTGTTCAGTGCAATAAAACATTTTCTCATACCTCCGACCTACCCTTGCAGTATTGTTCGTGGTCTTGCGAGTGGGGTGCTGACGCAGAGCAATATTACCAGTGGGAAGATTTAGTAAAAGAGGTAAAAGGCACTTGGGTACCAGAAAATGAAGAATAATTGCTACAAGTCCCCCGCCACAGACAACATCCCCTTCTTACAAAATATTTAAGGAGAGCGAAGAATGAAAGTCGGAATAGCAAAGCATTCTTTTACCGCAACTACCTCTGTTGGAAACAGCATAGAAATAGAAGAGGGTGATCACATGACGATTATTTCAGAATATGAAGATAACGGCTACTGGTTTGTGGATGATTTTGGTGCTGAAATGGCCAAGAGACCATGGAAAGCATACGAAGCAAGGCTTTTAAGTGGTATTGTAGTTTCGGCAATTCACTACAGTGCTCTAGACATTGTTGATTAAAGAGAGCAGAGAATGAGCTATAAGAAGCATGAAGTTATATTTGATGCTACCAGACTTTATAATGAAAACTACACTATTCTAAAGTCTTTTGGAGGCGGACAAAAGCAGATTCTTTGTGGTTGCGGAACAACCTTTTTTACAAACTACCATGATAAAAATGTTGAATGCCCAACCTGCAAAGCAGAAGGAGCCTTGCTGGAGGCAGTAGAGTTGCTGGCGAAATATGCATTAGAAAACAGTGTTGAAAAAGCTGTCGAGCCGATTATAATGACATTGGCGACACCGCTGGCAGGATTTGATTTGCACGAAGAAGATGAGTTTCCAAACTTATCTAAGTATTGGGAAAAGGTTTAAGGGAATAAGGAAGAGCAATGTCTCAAGCAAAATATATAAAGGTGGAGTATGACTACCATGAAAGGTATCTGGATCGTCAATGATGAAAGCGAACCAGAAGGGGTCAAGATGTACGAAGTCCCCGACAACATGCTTTCGGCACTGGAGAAAACCCCAGAAATTAACGCTTTACTGAAGCTCGGACGAGCGATCATTCTTTGTCGAGCAAACACGCAGAAGCTAGAGGGAAAACAATGACAAGTGAACAAATGGGAAAAGCATTCATTCAGTGCGAAGACCACTGGATCTGGTTGCCGGGGATGCTGGCACAGACGGAGGAAGGGCAGTCGTGGAGGCTGGATGAATGCGACGATCGAGGGGGGCAGCCCCGCGCTACCACGCCTACGGAGTGGTACCCCGATGTGACCGACCCCATAACTGCATGGGGTACCTTGGAGCTGGTTAAGCGTGCAGGCGCGCTCATCACCAAGCTGTCGGTTCTTCCCACGGGCTGTAGCATGGTTGTCGAGTGGCCACACACATTCAGCCGCTATAGCGGAATCAGCAGTTATGGAGGGAATACGCTTGCTGAAGTCACATTGATGGCTTTATCAGACGCTCAAGACAGGGAGAGAAAATATAATGATGCCAGACATTAATCAGCACCTTACTGATATCGCGATAGAGATTGCAGACAAAGATATTAAAGACCCCGAAGAATGGTTTACTTCGGAAGATGATACTGAGTTTGCATTTGGGGATTATTATGTTACTTACCGAAATAAAGGTGGGGCGCACAGAGAGCGTGATAAACTGGTTATTACCGTTTCTCTTCAAAAAGTGTTAAAGGTAATTATGGAGAGGAAGGATAGATGAGCATTGGATTTACAGGAACTCAGATCGGCATGACTGATATACAAAAAAGAAGGATGAAAAAGGCTCTAGATAAGCTAAGTCAGAATCAGGATGTATTCCATCATGGAGATTGCATCGGCGCCGATAGTGAAGCTCACTCTATGGCCGTTGACTCAGGGTTCTCTATAATTCTTCACCCTCCAAGCATTTCTGCAAAAAGAGCTTTTTGCAAAGCTGATGAAAAAAGAATTCCGATGGACTATCTTCAAAGAAATCTTGAGATTGTAAAAGAGTCAGATATTCTTTTGGCAGCACCAAAAGAGAGAGATGAACAATTAAGGTCCGGCACTTGGAGTACAATAAGAAAGGCTAGAAAGCTGGGCAAAAAGATTGCAATCTTTCTGCCGGATGGGGAGGTTGTATATGAAAAACCTAGAGATAAGGAATAAGTTTCATCTGCTTGTAAGGTGGGGGCTTGGAATACATGGCATAATTCACCTTACAGAGTTTGTTTTAAATATAGTTGAGCAGGCTTGGGCATCTGCCTTCTTTACGCTTCTTGCTGCCTTTTTGATGCTGTCAGGAGCATTGATTGATTATCAGCACCATAGTGAGAGCGAAGATGATAGTTAAAAAGTCTATAGTGCTGGAGCTTCCAAAAACTTTAGAAAAAGGAACTGCCCAAAGAGTTTGCCCAAAACCATACTATATAGAAAGAGTTGAAGACAAATCAGGAGTTACCTGGTATGGTTATGACAGGAATTGGACAAAGGATTTCGGTAGCGATCAATGGCATTGTCTGGAAGGTGGAGAGTTTGTTCCATGCAGCATTCCAGAATACGAAATATTATATTTAAGCTTAAGAGAAGGAGTCTTAAAGTGAAAAAGATTCGATGCAAAATATATAACCGCAGAGGTTACTTGATTTTGGACGACGACAAAACATTTCTTGGCACAGTATGTCTTTGGTCTGATAATCCAGAAGAGCATGAGGGCTTAAAGTGGAGATGGGAAAGTGGTAACAGCAATGCTTACGGTTCTGTGGCGAGGCTAAAAGACTCTTACAGGCTGTTAAAGCTCTACAAAGAGTAAGGAGAGTGAGGAATGACGGCAGGCAAATACTATATTCATTTTGATATTTTTAGAATGTGTGTTAATATACATTTGTTCCCAAAGCTAGAACATCGCTATTTTGGCTATAATGAAGGATGGTGGAATGGTCCCATACACAGCTTTGGGTTGGGATCGCTCCTGTTAATCTCTGCTGCTGAAATAGAAAATACCCATGGAGAGTGAGGAGTGAGCTTGGAAGTTACATCGGAAGTTACAACCAAGGAAGGCGACAACCAAAAGTCTTTGGAGCTTATTATAAAAACAACGGGACTAGAAATAGTTTCGAAGAGTGAAGAACATCTGCCTTGCGGACACCCGATAACAGACGATTACGCACACAATGATCCAAACCCCGGCGCAACACATTTTTGCGTAAGTTGCGCGAAGGAAAACAAAGGATGAAAAAGATTCACAAGATTCTGCAGAGGCTTACTAACTATAGCCGAATCCCTGAAAGCTTAGAGGAAGTTCATGATATTCAAGAAGACATTATCGACGTTCTCATCGAGATGAATGGCTTGAAAAAGACTTGGCACACAGGAGATCCAGAGATGTACCTTGAGAAAAAGGAGATTGAGCAATGAGTGGGTTACCGAAGATTGGTTCGGTTTGGAGCCACCATATTAATGGTAGTGAGTATGTCGTTTATGATATCACGAATAAAAATACCTCAAATCGCTATTACCCAATCAGCATCTCTTATCGTGGTGTGTCGAATGGGCGCAGATGGAGCGAGCCTGTTGATAATTTTTTTAAAACAATGATAAAGGCCAAGGAGAAAGCTGCTGACAATAAGCGGGTAGACTATAGTGTTAGTGTGCTTATGGGTGGCGACAATACCAAAATTGTGTGGATGCTTAATGGAGCAACACACTGTGAGCATGGACCTGCAATATGGTGGCAGGACGGGACTTATGACTTTTTCCTAAATGGAAAACAGCTCCCTCAATATGAATGGGAAAAGCAAGTTTTTAGAAGGTGGGATATAAAAACTAAAAGGTCAACAAAGATTAAGGATGATTTTCCATTGCGTTCTAAAAAAGCATTTCTAGTAACAGAGTGTAGAAGAGAGGGGCTTTTTGGTTTCAAGCGAGAGCGTCTCTATGTTTTTGATTGCATGATAGAAATGGATGAATTTATCCTAAGCAATGAGACGGATAAGGTGTGGTATGAGTGGGAGGAGGTAAGCAGAGGATGCAAAAGATAGAGGTTAGATTTCCAGTAAAAGAGTTAAGGATTTGGGATCCTGTTGATAAACAAAGTACCCAAGACACCTTGCAGTGGCTACAACTTAGTCCAAGAAAAGATTCATTAGGATGGGTTCAAATAGGTGATAATCCCCCTATTCACATTACCTGTAAAAGCAGGCATACTTGGGAAGTAATACTTTTTTATATCAAGAACACACTGTAGGTGCAAAAGTGAAAGAGGAACTAAGTGAAAAACTCGTAAAAGCGTTTCCGCTTCTTTATGCAGATAGGCACGGGGATGAAAGATCCACGGCTATGTGTTGGGGCTTTTCCTGTGGCGATGGCTGGTTTGATATAATCTGGAGCTTAAGCGAAAAGCTTGAGTCGATTATTAGAAATTTTACCAAAGAGAATCCCAACCTTTCTTGTGAATCTTGTGGCTGTGAAAAGAGAAAGCACTATGGAGCAGGAACGGCATCGCCTGGAAGGTGCCTTGCGGTATTGAAAGATCCTTTTTCAAAAGAGGAGCCACCCGCTAATTATAGAGCTTGTTTTTGTGAGGCTTATAAGTTACCGCGCCCTAGGGCGGCGCAGGTAAAAGAAAAGTTTGGTGGACTCAGGTTTTATATGACTTTTCAAAATGATGAAATAAGAGAGTTAATCTCAGAGGCTGAAACTCTTTCTTATGAGACATGTGAAGAGTGCGGCAATCCTGGGGAGGAAAGAGATGTTCGCTGGGTAAGAACTTTGTGCAGCCACTGTTATGATAACTGGGAAAAGATAAGAATAAAAAGGTGGGAAAACTTAAAAAAGAGCTAATTTTTAAGGTTAATAGAGGGGATTATGTATACTTTAGATAGATTAAAAATGCTCATAGAGAGAAATGGTGGCTTCTGCAATGCTCATGCTCATTTTGACAGAGCTTATACCGCATCTACTGGCGATTTTGAAAACAATAGGGTAAATGCACATCTTTTTGAAAAGTGGGAGCTTGTAAATGATTATAAAAAGACAGCCTCAGAAGAGCGTTATTATAATCATATCTCAGAAGCTATTTACAATCAAATAAAAATGGGAGTTACCAGTGGGCTAACATTTATTGATTGCGATCCTGTGTCACACGATAGAGCTTTAATGGCTGCGCTGAGGGCGAAAAAAGATTGGTCAAAAAAGTTTACACTAAAGATTGCTTGCCAAACTCTTAGTGGGGTTATTGAGCCTAGCGCAAAAAATTGGTTTTACAAATACTCGCACCACTTTGATGTTATTGGAGGGTTGCCCAGAAAGGATGAGGGGAGAGAGGCTGAGCATATAGACATTCTTATGAAGACGGCAAAGGCTGGCGATCAAAGGGTTCATGTTCATGTGGATCAGTTAAACTCGCCAGACGAAAAAGAGACAGAGCTTTTGGCTAGAAAAACTATGTTCCATGGAATGGAGGGGCGAGTAACTGCCGTACACTCTATTAGTTTAGGCGCACACAAAAAGGCTTATAGAAATGAGGTCTACAAGATGTGTCTGGATGCCGGTCTGAGTTTCGTTAGCTGCCCCTCGGCTTGGATTGATCATCGCAGGAGCGAAGCCCTCATGCCACAGCACAACGCTGTAACGCCTATAGATGAGATGGTCCCGCTTGGGCTTGAGGTTGCGATTGGCTCCGATAATATATGCGATATCTATAAACCCTTTTCTGATGGAAATATGATGGTGGAGTTAAGATTTCTTTTGGAGTCAACACATTTTTATGATATAGAGGAGTTGGTTAAAATAGCAACTGTTAATGGTAGAAAAATCTGCGGAATAGAGTAGGGCAAAGCTATGGGGTTACTAACAAAAGAGTTGACTAACTTTTTGGTAAAAAGATATTATGAAGAAGATTCTGTTAAAAGAAGGATCGATGTAATTGTAAAAGATTTAGTCCCCTATGATGTAAAGGACAAAGGCCTTGAGGATTCCGTCTCATGGGCTCTAAGAAATCTAAACCCAACAGAATTGGATTATTACCTAAGGTTTAAAGAGGATATTTTTATTGACGACTAGAGGTGCTTATCTGTAAGGTGATTTAAATGGATGATGAAACAAGAAAAAATATGAATGATAATCAAATGGCCTTTCACTTGCTTGCCGCACTCACAAAAGCTTCTGGTGGCACATTAACTGTGAAAGACTCAGATCTTAACAGCGTAAGCAATACAGATACTTTGTTGTTTTATTTTGATAAAGTTACAAGAGATATTATTTTAACAATCTCCCCTATAAGGTCAGATAAAACAATTGTTCATTAATTTGCTAATTATATTGCATAAACCGGAGCCCTTGCCGTGTCTAACAAAGAGAGTGTTATTAAAGTTGCATTCTACAAGAATGGCAGGGGGTTTGTGCATAGGGCGGTCAGATGGTATACCAACAGCCCCTACTCACACGCTGAATTAATTATGCCAGACGGAGTAACCTGGATAACAATAAGTCCATTTTTTAACTCAAAGGTAACCCCTAGGCTAATCTACGAGTATGACGAGGAAAAGTGGGATTTTATAGAAATTCCCCTAAGTTGGAGAGATCCAGTTAGGGCATACCAAAAAAAACAGTTAGAAAAGTTTGTGAAAGAAACCTGCGGAAACAAGTACGATTGGACCGGAATGCTCTTATCAAATCTTGGGCCATTCAAAATAAGGCGCAAAAACAGGTGGTATTGCTCCGAGTGGATTGCTCACGCATTGCTTTATTCTAGAATAGTCATGTGGGATGAAATAAGGGTATATAACATACCAGATATGAGTCCCGGTAGGCTGCACAAGTTTTTGAGCGAATACGATCCTAGATATAGCTGATAAGATCAGCTTTTATTTTCTATTAAAAACCAATAACTTATTTGATATCTTTGTGGTAAAATAAACGTGTTGCCTACAAGCAACTTATGACTATATTAGTTGAGCGGCCAGGTAGTGCGGCGGCTCTTTGGGCAAAAGCCTCACAGGTCTTCGCTGGTCCATAAAAATAATTTTTTTATTGATAATTATAGGTTATTTAAGTATAAATATAAACGGAAGGTTAAATGAGTTTAGTTGAATTATTAGTGTTTTTACTAACGTCTGCCGGCCTAACGGTAGGTGTAGTGGGAAGCTCGCTGTTAGAACCAATCAGGTCAGCAATATTTGCTAGATCGAATTTTTTAAAAGAACTCTTAAGCTGCCCTATGTGTACAGGGCTTTGGGTTGGGGGCTTTCTTTCTGTATACTTTGATGTAAACTTCATTGTTGCAGGGCTTATGTCAAGTGTTTTTAGCTGGATTGTTTATTCTTTTGTGGATATGACAAATGCTATTTCTTTTTATTATGAGGCTTTAGTTGAAGAAGAGGAGCAAGAATAAGATGAGTGATCAAAATGATATTAGAGCTGAATCTATTAGGCGAGTTTCTGTCCCAGGAAGGGTCTGGGATCTACTCTGGAGGGATGATGAGTTTTACAGAGAGGTCTGTTCTAATAAAAAAGTTTCCTCATCTGGAAAATTTCCAAGGTGCGACCAATGGTGCGATGCTTCTGGCTTTCATATGGCCTTTGCTTTAGCTGGATACAGCCCTGGAGATATACAGATAAGTGTTTATGATAATGAAATAACGATTATGGGCATCTGTGAAAAGCTAGACGCACCTCAGCAGAGAGATGATTACGAGGCTCCTGAGGATCCAGGAGAATATCCGGCTCTCACACCTAACCTTGCTGTTCAGAAGGGAATGATTCTGAGGGGTATAGCCAGAAGAACCTTTAAATCAAAATATTATATAAATCCATCATTTGATCCATCTAGAATGTCTGCGATTATGAAAAACGGATTACTAGAACTGATTGTTCCAACCAGGAGTCCGATTGCTACTATTAGCATAAAGGTGTTGGAGGGATAATGTCAAAAGCAACAACAGACAGTCTAAGAGAAACTTTAACCACAATTGTTACCTCCATAATAGATGATGAGAATAACTTAGAGATTCAAGAGGAAGATGGTGAATCTGGAATCTCCTTTGAAATAAAGGTTGGCCCAGAAGATGTCGGTAAAATTATCGGAAAAAGCGGCAGAATTGCCAACTCAATAAGAACAGTCATGAAGGCTGCTGGGGCAAAGCTCTCTACTAAAGTAATGGTAAGTGTTTATAATAAGCCGATAGGGAGTTGACCGTGACTGGCTGGCTAGAAAAGTGTAACAAATACCCTATTATTATGTTTTCTGAAGCTCTAAGAAAAGCGAGAAGCAGAGCTGACAAAAGAGAAGTTCCGTTTAATATAGATAAAGAATATCTTATTAGTTTGTTTGAAGATCAAGAAGGAAAGTGTTATTATTCTGGAGTGCAATTAAATATTGTTAAAAAGAAAACTGGAGTAATCAATGATCCCATGAAAATGACATTAGACTGCATAGAGCCGGGAGTCGGCTATATAAAAGGAAATGTTGTTTGGTGCGCTTATTGTGTTAACGTTTTTAAGCAGAAAATGTCTGTCAGTGAAATGATTCAGATATGCGGCGGAATAATAAAGACTTCCTCGGAAAACAAGGTTTAAGATGCCTGAGGAAAAGAAAAAAGAGAAGAATAAGGTTGATGAAAATCTTCTTAGAAAAATATATAAAATATACGAAAACTACGGAATAGACCCAGATGGACTAGATGAGGGGGATGTAGGTATAGTGTATGATTTTTACTCAAAGAATCCAGAGAAGCTTTCAGAGGATTACTCTAAATCCAAAGAGCTTCCGACAAAATTCAATGAAGACGAAATTATATAATTGCTATTAATAAAAGATAATACGTTGACTAACGCACGCATACGCACACACGGGTGAGAAGGTTATGATAAACAAAAAAGAACTAGCAAAAAGAATTTCAAAGAAGACACTTCTTACTCAGAAAGAATCTTTGGATTTTTTAGAGGTAGCCTTAGGTGAAGTAATCTCATCACTCGAAAGCGGCGAAGAAGTCTCGCTTGTTGGTTTTGGTAAATTTTATTTGTATGAACATGCCCCACGGCCTGTTAGAAATCCAAAAACTCAAGAAGAAATGATTTTAAAATCATATAAATCAGTTAAGTTTAAAGTTAGCGAAAAAGTAAAGAAACACTTTAAAGATCTTGAGCAAAGTTAATGGCTACAAATAAAAAACTAACAAAATTTAAATCAGCAACGACTATTGTTACGGCAGATTATGCTAACTCAATATTTGGAGGGCTATACGGATCTTCTGAAGCTGACTCTCTAAGGGCCGATGATCCAAGGGTTATCGGCCACGTTCATGATGGTGGTAACGCTGACGGTCACGCTAGAAAGATAGACTTGGTTGACCATGTAGATAATCAGCTTTTAAATCAAAATCTTGCAAATAATGCTGTTACAAAAAGAAATGTAAGAGAAACAGAGTTTCTGAGCGAAGCAATTCCTGAGTCTGAAGAGATAGATGGCACAACCTATTACTACTTGGATCTCAGAGATCTTAGGGGCGAGCTGGTATTTGTTGAGGATGACTCTTCTAATTTAGTTAAGCAAAGGTCACAGGCTTTTGACGGAACCTCTTATGTTGATATTGCTGGAGTTTGGAATACAGCTACAGGAAGAGATTTTGTATTTGGGTCATCATCTTTGGATGACTTGGCATCTGGTGTGGACGGACAGAGTAGGTTCTTCTTTGATAAAAGTAAATCCGCCTTTAGAGCTGGTCGAGCAACCTCAACTTACTGGAATGATTCTTACAGGGGTAATTTTTCTACAGCCTTTGGGGTAAATACTATGGCTTCCGGAGTTGCCTCATTTGCCACCGGAGATGGATGCGTAGCTTCAGGAAACAGATCTCTGGCAGCAGGCCTAGCCCTTGTTGTTTCTGGCACTAGCTCTTCTGCATTTGGAGAGGGGTCGGCAGTTACTGGAGATTACTCATTTTCTAGCGGATATAGCAACTCTATACTCATATCTGCAGAAGAGTATGAGTCAACAGAGAGTGTTAAATATGCGTCTACAATGGGCAGGTCAGCACATTCTTATGCTTATGGGCAAGCCTCACAGGCCTCAGGGACTTTCTTGCGCTCTCAAACTCCTCTGGATACATATTCTTTAGCATACCCTCCAGGCCCGGCTGATTGGAGTCTTTATTTGCCAGGAGCCGGTGGAGCGCAAACATTCGTAATGACAATGTTTGGCAACTTTCAAATCAACAGCGCATCTATAGATACAGCGAATACTGTCCATAAAGTTATTGCTCAACTTGATAACTTTCAAGACACTGTTCCAGATAGAAAATTTCGGCCTAGAAAAAACGCTTCTTATTCAATAAAGACGTTAGGAACAATTTCTTTTTCAAAAGCACCAAACGGAGGAAATCCTTCCTTCAGACACTCTGTTTCATTTATAGCCCACTCTGGAATTACAGTTCAGCATGATGGCTCTATGTTTTACTCCACAGATACGCTTGAGATAATTTATGATTCACTTAGTGTCTCAGGAGGGACAGCTTTGGATCTTGTTCTGCCAGGAGCAGCTGCTTCTACGGATGATTTTAGGCTATACTTTACACATAATACTGTTGCTCCAACAAACAGATCTGCGGGACTGTTAGCTGCACCAGGAGTTATGCCTCCAGGGCATGGATTCTCTTTTGTGTTAGAAAATAGAACATTTTTAAATAATGCAACTCCAGGAACTACGACCTCTCAAGAAGCTTTATATGGGGAGGCTATTTGCGTTAGGATGGAGGTTACTGAGCTAAATATAAACCTGGCAAAGGGTACTTAGGGGTAGTGAAAAATGGCATCAGATAAAAAGCTAACAAGATATACATCCGCTGTAACAATTGTTACAGCGGATGTTATGAATAGTCTTTATGGCGGAGAGTATGGTTACAACGATTCCGTGGGTGTATTTCATCCTCTTGTATTTGGACACATTCACGATGGAACTCATGAGGATGGTCACGCCTCAAAGATTCTTTTAACTAACGGGGCTCACGTCAGAGGTTATTTGGCTAATGCAAATTTGGGTGGCACCGATGGCACTACGCCAGCCGTCAGGTACTCCAATATTATGTGCTACTCCGACGCCACCTATGGATCCCCCGCCGCCAGAAGGGCGGCTGCTGCCGCAGGAGGGCATGATCTGGAGATCCTTGCTATACCCGAATTTGTTGAAAATGCAGATGGAAGTCGATGTTACTATCTTGATTTATCTAATTCCGCTGGCGGCACAGATGGCTCTGTTCAGTTTAATCAGGCCGGATCATTTGCTGGAAATAATGATTTATTTTACGACTATACAAACCTGAGATTTGGAGCAGGAACAAGCGCTCCACAAAGAAAAGCTCATATTGTAGATAACACTAACCCTCCTCTTAGGATTGAGGGTGTTACAGCAGGAGCGGGATCAGTGCTTGTTGTTGATGGCAGTGGAGATGTTTACTCTGATGCCTCTATTGGGTCTGATCAAAATCTCTTTGAGTCTATTGCTTTAACAGGAAGTACCAGCGGGGATACAGCTATTGACGCTACAGTGGTCGATGATACCCTTACTTTAACAGGCGGTACTGGAATTAGCCTTACCGGAAATGCTGCAGGCCAAAGCGTTGAGGTAAACAACACTCAACAAGCATTTCAGACTATCACAAGGAATCAGACGGGAACAGGCACATCATCTGGAGCCGATGTTGTTGCGGATACGGTCAATGATACACTTATAATTGAGGCTGGAAACAATATAGATGTAACACTGGACCCTGGCAATGATAAGGTTACTATATCTGCTAATGTTCAGGCTGCTGAAGATAAATTTTACTCTCAGTGGTTGGAGGCTGGAAACTGGGTTCCTTACAATGGCATTACCGGCAGGGCGCCAAAATATACTCAGATAACTGGTAGTGGAAACAGAAACATAACATACAAGTATGTTGCTGACAATTCTGATCCGGCATCTTTCTTTTCAACAACTGTTTGTGCGCCTGTTGACGGGCGGCTAACGGGCGGAAATACAACCTCAACTTATGGCTCTCACAATACATCCCTTCCAAACTACAGAGATCCAATACCAAGCTTTCTTCCGTCAGCAGGGCCAATAAATACTCCGTCTTCCTGCAGAATAACTGCTTATTTTATTCTTGATAAATCTCACGTCGTACAGGGCGCTGGCGGAACAGCCACATTTGATATAGAGGCGTCCTTTGGGGCTTCTAACGCTACTGCTGCAGCCAACATAACATCTATAAGTGATGCCGGGCTTTTGCAAGACGCTTATTGGAACACCTTGCATAGCTCTGGTGATGCGCTAACAAACTCTCACAGCTATCCTATATCAGGGCCAAATATACCAAATGGAACAGTTGTTGTTAGCGATTTCTCACCTTTAAAGCTAGATTTGGCTGACATAAAAGACGGCCTTGCAAGCTTTAGTTTGAAAGTTAGCAACATAGGCGGAACTTGGTTTGCGGAGTTGAATGGAGATAATCGCCATATGGCGTTTAGACTTATTGGGGCAAGACTTTTGTGGATTTGGGAATAAATATATTTAACGTCCTTTTGGGCAGGGTTAATGAATATAATGATAATATTAGGCTGCAACGGCTTTACTGATGAAAATGGATTTGTTTATTGCAACTCTGTGGTTAATCCAATCATAAATTTATCTAAAGTAGGTGGAAAAGAAAGAGAAAGAATAATTACTTTTTTAGAAAAAGCCTGTGGACTGTTTGAGGCCCCATGCTTTGATTATAACAAGAGTATAAATATAATAAATTTATTGTACAGACAGTTTGGTATAATAGATGAAGAAAAGCTTCATAAGATTCAAGCCTTTATAAGAATGCATAAATCTTGTGGAATATACCTAATGCTTATGCTAGAGGAGGATTATTATGAGCAAAGTCAATATACCGTCAAACAATAGATACCTGCAATCAAAAGTTGCTGCAAGAAATACTGTAGAAAAAGCTTTTGATGACTTCAAAACACTTCTAAAAGACAAGACGCATCCCGACAATCAAACTCCTGCCTACCACAAGAATGTTGTTTCTATTTTAAACAGACTGCTTGTTGCTGCAGATAATCTTGATGAAGAAAACCCGGGTGAGGGAATTTTTGGACTAATCATTCTCTCCCTCAGATCTAGCTTAAAACTGAAAGACGAAAATATAAAGCTTGAAGCAAAAATTGCAGAACTAGAAAGAGAAATAAAGCGGGTTAAGAAAAACCAAGGAGCTAGAAGGTGAGTGACGCAGAGCTTTTAGCCTGGTTGATGAAAAGGGTTCAGGAGGAGTCTGAGCTGATTAGATCGCTGGAGGATAGAGCCTCTAAGCTTTCTCTTGACTTATATGGCGATCGTGCCTATATTGCTTTTGGGGCCTACAAGCAGGCCCTCGTAGATGTCTTGCAAAAGTTGAGAGGTGTTGATGAACCAGGCATTAAAAGGCGGAGTAAATTTTCAGGTTTATAACTCCAAGGAATCAAAATTATTTAATATTCTAAAATCTTTCAAGATAAGCGTATCTTCGATTACTCTTGAGAGCGGTAAATTTTTTGATTATTATTACATAAAGCTTTCTCCTGGAGTTAGATTTTCAAAGATAGATAGGATACTTTTAGATATCGGATTAGCGCTAGGAGCCCAGAGTATTCCAGGCGGATCTATAATTCTAAAAAAAGGAGCCTATAAGCTATCAGTTCAAGTGCGAGAGATAAAGTCTCCAACGTTTAGCAAAATGTTAAACGATTACAATAAAGACTACTATATGCCGATATTCTTTGGAGTATCAGAGTCAGGACGCTTTATCTATAAAGATTTAAACAAAATTCCCAACCTCATCGTTGGGGGAACAACCGGTTCTGGCAAAAGTGTTTTGCTGCACTCATTTATAATGTCCTTGCTTAAAAGTAATACGTCAATTTACTTGTGTGACCCAAAGATGGTCGAGTTTGATAGATATAAGGTTTTTAAAAACGTAAAAGCTGTAGTAAACTCTGTAGATGAAATGTCTGCTATAATCAAAGATTTAACGGCCATTATGAATAAAAGATTTTCTATCTTAAGAAAAAAGAGGTTGAGGGCTGCTTCGGAGTCTAGATCTACCTCTGGGCTAACAATGCCTCCAATTTGTCTTGTTATAGATGAGTGGGCTGACTTGGTCTTGCAAGAAAAAGGCTTACAGAAAGAGCTTAGTGTTTTAGCTCAGAAAGGCAGGGCTGCTGGGATATCCATTATTTTGGCAACGCAAAGGCCGTCAGCCTCCGTTATATCGGGTTTAATAAAGGCAAATTTTCCAGGCAGAGTAGCTTTGCGTGTTGCGTCTGCCGTCGATAGTCGAGTTATTTTGGATAAGTCTGGTGCGGAAAAAATAGACAGTATAGGAACGGGGCTTATTGTTGATGCAACTAGCTCTGAGCCAATGCTTTTTAGAGCGCCTAATATCGAAAATATTGATAAAGAGCTTGGATCTCTTAGGTTAAAAAAGAATACCACCTCTTCAATGTTTAGTTTTTTTGGTTTTTAATGTATTTTTCTAAAGAACAAATAATTTTAAATGTTAAGATCTCCGATGTTGCAGAGTCCGTAGGAATATCCCTGGAAGAAACAAATACAGGAAACTTTACACATCGGTGCAAGTGCCCAAGCCCAGATCACAAAGGTGGTCTGGAAAGAACTGGGTCTCTTTACATAGATAATGATAGAGATAACTTTTATTGCTTTGGGTGTAATGCTTCAAACAATGTTATTGACTTTTACATTCTTTGTACAGGAAAAACGTTCTCTGAGTCAATAAGAGATCTATCAGCTTTTGTTGATGGAAAAAGCTTAAAAAGATCAAAAAGTTATGCTAAAAACACAATCTTTTCAGTATTACTAGATATATCTCACTACTACCGAGGTTTGTTGCAGGCTCATCCAGAGGATAAGAGCTGGATAGAATCAGTGATGAAAAAAACAGATGAACATATATCTAGAATCGATAGATATGATGTTCGATCTGCAAAGAAACTTTTTTCAAAAATAAAGAAGCTTACATTCGGGAGGTACTCTTTAAGATGAGAGCTATTATATGCGGTGACGCTCATATCGGAGCTATATTTGGCCTAGGAAGGCCGGATGGCAATGGTGGAAACACAAGGGTTAATGATTACGTTAAAAGCTTAAATCATATTATAGATTACACTATATCTACAAAAGCTGATATATTTATTCAAACCGGAGATATATTCGAACATAGAGATCCGGATGTTAGGCATATGGCTATTGTTGATACAGCCCTAAAGAAGTTGTCAAACGCTGGTGTTTCTACTTTTGTGATTATGGGAAATCATGATTACAGGAGAAATGGCAATGGCTTTACAAGCTCAATTTCTTCTTTAGCAGCGGCTGACTACCCTAACGTAAGAATGGTTTTAAACCCAGAGGTTATTGAGGTATCTAATAATGATGGTGACTCGTCAAACTTATTGCTTTTACCATTTAGAGATCAAAGGATGTATGCCGGGAAAAGTACCAAAGAGAAGTCTTTGAATTTTGAAAAAGAAATTGGCGAATTGATTAGTTCTGTCGAAAATAACAATCCGATAATTGCCGTTGGTCATAACTTCTTTTTTGAAGGAAGTTATAATGATTTTGGAGGCTCAGAGTTAATGACTAGGCCTCGGGTATTTGAGGGTTGCGATGTAGCTCTGATGGGGCACCTTCATCAGTTTCGAGTTCTAAGGAAAAAATCTCCTGTATGCATATATACAGGGTCAATGGAGAGGTCTAACTTTGGAGATGCAAATGTTGAAAAATATTTTATAGATTATGACTTAAAAGCTAAAAAAGCCGCATTCAAAAAAGTTCCAAGCAGGCCTTTGCTTGATTATTCTGCAGACTTATCCAGCGCAGACTTTTCAAACATCATAGATAAAATAGACGAAGAGATATCATCTTTGGAGTTAAAAGAAAAGATTGTAAGACTCAAGGTTGTAGTGGATGAAAAGGTTCTTCCGGCTGTTGATAAAAAGGCTATATCAGATAAGCTTTATGAAAATGGCGCATATTATGTTTCTAAGGTAATAATTGAGATTATTGCAAAGAGGATTGTTAGAGATAATTCCGTATTAGAGCACAAAGATGACTACTCTATGTTCAAGGCATTTCTGGAATCTCAGAGTCTTGACTCATCTGTTTTAGACGATATGCTCAAAGAAGCAAAAGATATAATGGAGACCTAATGATTCCTACAAATTTACAGTTAAAGAATTTTTTCTCACACAAAGATAGTGAGATAGACTTTACTACATTTAATTCAGCTCTGCTTATTGGAAATACTGAGGGTGACTACAGTAAGTCAAACGGTTCTGGAAAAAGCACAATATTTGAGTCAATATTATGGTGTCTCTTTAATAAGTCAAGACAATCTATGATGGATGACATCGTTAGGTGGGGCGAAACAGAGTGTTCTGTTTCGCTTGAATTTGTTCATAACGATACAAAGTATCGAGTTATAAGAACTAGAAATAGAATGAGCTCAACTTCTACGGTTTCATTATACTATTTGGATAAAGCTAGCGATTGGGTTGATATATCTGGATCAACCGCCGGTCTTACTAACTCAAAAATAGAGGAGTTAATAAAGCTAGAGTATAAAACTTTTATAAATTCTGTATATTTTAGACAGAATGATATATCTGAATTTGCAGAAGCAGAGCCCTCCAGAAAGAAGGAAATCCTAAAGTCTATTATAGATATATCAAGGTGGGATACTTATGAGAAATCTGCAAAGAAAGTTTCTAAACAGATATCTGATGAGTGCAAAGTTTTGGTTAAGTCAACAGAAGAGTACGATCAGCAATATGGGGCTTTGCTTTATCTGAGAGAAGAAATAAAAGATAAAACCTCTACCATATCAGCCTTGAATGAAAAAATCTCTAATTTATCTGAGTTGAAAAAATCTTTAGCCAGACGATATAGCGATTTAAAATCCTCACTGGACACCGATACTTACAACAGGGTTGTTGAGGATCTGGATAAGCTAAAAGATAATATTGAGTATCTTGAAAAATCAGAAAAAAGCCAAGAAGATCAAATAGCAGAAACAAAAAAAGAAAGGGATAGGTTTCGAGATCTTGTCGATAAGTTGAGCAACTTTCTTTCATCCAAAGAGCTTAGAGGTGTAGGTGATAATGATGTTCAGAAGCTTAAAGATAGCTTGATCACTTTAAAGGCAGAGAAAAAGTCGTGCGAAGAGTTTGTCTCATCACTTGATGAGATATCTATCGCTCCGGACCGCTGCTATGTTTGTCAGCAAAGTATCGATGAAGATCTTTATTCAAAACTTGTTTCCGATATAGAAGAGAAGAAGAATCGCTATAATGAAAGAAAGGTTAAAGCTATAAATGAAATTATTGATAAAGAAAAAGAGCTTAATGTACTGAGAGAGACCATCAAGGTTAACAAAAAGATTCTTTTGGCAAAAGAAAAACTTAAAGACTCAGAGCCAACCCTAAATCTTTTGGCTTCAAACTGTGAAAAGCAAGAGGTTAGACTTCAGGAGCTTAAAGATAAGCTAAGCTCTTCCAAGTCTAAGGTTGATGCAAACTTAAAGATTCTTGATTCTATTAAAAATGAGGATTTTCAAAAATTGAGAGTTGACCTAAAGGCAGCTGGAGAGGGGGAGGTTTCGCTCAAAGATGATCTTTCGAAAGAAGACAGAGAGATGGGTCGCCTGATAGAAAGAGAGTCTTTGCTTCAAAAAGCTGTTGATAAAATTCTTGCAGATAAAAAGAAGATAACAAAAAAGATGGAAAGAGCATCTCTTTTTGTTAAGCTATCAAAGATGTTTGGCAAGAATGGAATTCAATCTATTTTATTAGATGCAATTATAGAGGATTTGGAAAAAACTTCAAACATTACACTTTCATCTATGTGCAATGAGCCTGCAACAATTGTTTTGGAAACCCAAAGAGTCGGATCTGATGGGACCTCTATAATAGAAACGCTTGATCTAAAAGTGAGAAAGGATGGAAACCTACAAAGCTTTAAATCGCTCAGTGGCGGAGAGAAGTTTAGGATTTCTCTGGCTCTAAGAATTGCTTTAAGCGAAATATCATCAAGGTATGGCGGTTCTTCTCTTGAGTTTCTTTTGCTAGATGAGGTAAACTCACCGCTAGACAGATATGGCGTTGAAACTCTTTTTGTAAATGTAATAAAATCTCTAGAAGAAAAATACAAAATAATGGTCATCACTCATGATGAGTCTTTGAAAGAAAAATTTGATAATATCATCGATTCGACGAAAACAAACGGAGATACAGAAATTATATTTACCAGAAGGTAATATGCTAATGAATCTGTTTATATAGAGGAAAAGATGATAATACTAACTTTATCTGAAAGCGCAAACCAAGTAGTATCAGGTATACCTGAATATGTAGAGTTTAGCACCGATGTTGCTGCAAATATATTTTATACCCTAGATGGAACCACGCCAACCTATGAATCGCTAATTGCCCTTGACAAGGTGTATTTGCCAACAAATGGTTTGACGCTTTTAATTAAGGCTATTGCTATTTCTGCGGACAGCTCTTCTGAGGTATTAATGCAAGAATATAAAACAGACTCCACAAAGCTTGATGGCCCAAGAAATATAGGTGAGGGCATTTCTGTTCTGCCTTATGGATCAACATCTGTAAACAACCTTTCCTTTAACTCATCAGGCGAGGATTCTCAGGAAAGCTCTACAAGTTTTGTTGAATTAGAAATGAAAGCATCTTTGGCTGGCGATTCAAAAGAAACAAGACTACCTTTTGTTAATTTTGCCTCAACCGAGCTTGATAGCGATAGATTTACTTCATCGTCCGTTAATGATAACGCTTACTTTGATCCTGGCGCTAAGCTCATTATTATAGATGGGACCACTAAGGAAAAGCTTGAAGGCCAGTCGGTTAAATTTATAAACAGAACCTATAACTCATTTGATCCAACCTCAAAGTTTTATAACGAAAGATTAGGACAAAAAGAGCCTATAATAACAGGAAATTACGTCAGAAGCTTTTACAATCCAAGCACTCAAGAGTATGTATCTTACTATTATGAGAGTCTGGACTCCAGATGGATAGAATCAAGGCAAAAGCTTACTAATGTTGAGGTAAAACAATCTTCCGCTGGAAGCAGGGGCCGTGCTGGAGGTAGATTTGTATATAGATGGATCGAGAGTGTCGGAATATCAACTCCCACGGCAAATATCACCTCTTTGCTTGGGTTAAAAAGCTCTAGTTAAATAGTTGACGCTATTCGCCTGATGATTATATTCTTTAAGCGAATAGGAGATTGTTTTGATTACTAAATTTTCAGTTTCTTCCTTGGATACTCATAAAAAATGTCCAAAGAAATATCACTATAGGTATATAGAGAAGCCAGATGTAAAAAGGGAGAAGTGGAACTTCACAGAGCTCGGATCTTGCGCACACAGGATTATTGAGCTGTTTCACGAAAGGCTTCTTAAGTCTCATGTAAAAAGATCTGACTTTCCAAAGCTTATGAAGCAATGCTTTGTTGAAGGTGTTAAGGAGTTTGATATAAGGCTTCTTCAGCAAGAAACGTGGATGCCATCGGGCGAAATGCCCGGAACTATGGCTTTAAAGATAATGATACAGGATTATCTAGATAAACTAAGAAGTATGGATGAGCTTCCCAACGTTATTGCAAACGAAATGCCTTACAGCTTCAAGCTAGATGATAGAGCAATTGTTAGGGGGTTTATAGATAGAGTTGATCAGATATCCGAGGATACTTATGCGGTTGTTGATTACAAAACTAGCAAAAATCCAAAGTATTTAAATGAGTTTCAACTTTTAGTGTACGCAGAAGCTCTTAGGCGTAAATTTAAAAATGTCAAAAAGGTTTATGGTTCTTATGTTATGCTAAAGCATAAGTCTGAATCAAAAGACTTTGAGTTTAATGAATACTCAATGGATCAGTGTAATAAAAAACTGCACAAAAAAGCTGACTTGATTTACAGCGACAACACTTGGTTGAAAAAACCCTCTATTTTGTGCAAGTGGTGTGACTACAGATCTATATGCCAAGATGTATGGGCGGAATAGTTAATGAAAGATTACGAAGGCCTGGTTAAGATGTATGATGAGCAGCTGTTTATCAGTAAAAAAACAAAAGAAGGATATGATAAGGTTTTAGCCAAAATAGACCCCTTGTTGTGCGGCTGGGCGTCAAGAGCTTATATGCCCGGCTACTCATTTGAGGACATCAAACAAGAGGTATCCTTAATAGCGATAGAGGGAATAAATGCATATGATCCTGAAAAAAAAGTTAAGCTTAGTTCCTTTTTGCAAACGCACATAAAGTATAAAGTAATATCTAAGATAAAAAGTTTAAATAAACTTAGCAATGATGCCTCTCTCATCAAGCTTTCAGACGAAGAAAGCTTTTGCTCATGTAGTGATCCAAACATAGACTCGTTTGATAATACTTGTAGAAAATGTGATTGTCAGCCAAAGCCAGAATATAGATCTTCAAGATCAGAGTATTCGTTTTCATCTTTAAACAGAGATTTTATATCTGGAGATGGGGAGGTTGTACCTTATGATTCATTTGTGTCAAATTCTGATAATTTTTATTTCAACGGAGAAGATGCTTTTGACAAAGCAGATTTAAGCATCGCCCTAGATCGACTCAGCCAATGCTTGGATGAAAAAACTTTTAAGATATTAAAGATGGTGTGGATCGAGGGGCACTCCAAAGAGTATGCTGCGAGCGAAGTTGGCCTTTCAGGTTGGGCTGCAAGCCAGAAGTTAAA
>MDTC01164194.1_pt1 | contig 36851 bp, 32 predicted proteins | sample 811181 | NCBI WGS metagenome assembly MDTC01 (sample SAMN05326644, study PRJNA326480) | marine metagenome | isolation source: seawater | place: Pacific Ocean: North | collected 2011
AGACTGTCGAGAGTCTATTTTTTCGCAACACATTTTTGATTAGGTCAACCTTTCCAGAGGTGCTGATTGGAACTCTTAACCACGCTGGCTTTCGAACAATTTCTGTTGACGGGACCACTTTTACTGGTATTCTTTCTACTTTCTTGGCGTCTCGGTGCTTTTCCCCTTGCTTTAGTCTCGAAGACCTTTGTGGCGGTATAACGGTTCTCGTGTTCATTAAAGCAAGTCTCTGTTTTTTAAAATCTTACGCATAGTGATTATATGTAGATTGGATAGTCTTCAAATAACTAAATTGTAAGTTCTGTTGGAATTTTTGCAACAGGACCTCAGAGATCATAGAAAGTGATACCTTATCTTTTACTTGATCGGCAATGTGTGTCATATTGACATTTTGGCCACATGGATAGATCTGTTGCCAAGGAGTGAGGTCCATATCTACGTTCAGGCTGAATCCATGATATGAGCAGAAATTTTTTACTCGAAGGCCTATTGACGCTACTTTCTCGTTGTTAATGTAAACGCCCGGATGTCCCGTTTGTGTTGATGCAATTATTTTCCAATGAACAAGAGCATCAATAATTATGTTTTCTAATCTCGTGACCAATCCATGAATAGAAAGATTTTTGCGTTTCAAATCTATTAACACATAAGCAGTTATCTGGCCTAAACCATGATACGTGACTTGACCCCCTCGGTCGCTTTTGATAACAGGGATATTGTTTGAAAAAAAGATATCCTTTTTGTTTCCAGTTAGCCCTAGGGTAAAAGTTGGGGGATGTTCTAACAACCAGATTTCGTCCACAGTCTCGGCGGTCCTTGTTTTTGTAAAATGGCGCATTGCGGTGAGTGTGCTCTGATAAGGCTGGATTCCGAGTTGACGTACTTGAAGCTTCTTGGAGAGGCACATTTTTAGATTACCAAACGCACGTGGACGCAAGCCTTAAGGTCACGAAAAATAGCGTCAAGTTGTGATTTTCCTGTTGCTATAATAGTCACGGTCAAAGCAATCCACGTGCCACGTGCGCTAATTCTTGTTGATGCGAGACCTTGATCAAAATCTGAAACATGCTGTTGCAGTACCGTTGTGACTTGCAATTTAAAATCAGGGTGGTTTGCTCCTATTATTTTTATGGGGTAGTCGCATGGAAAAGTGATCTTGGGGGGTTCATTTAGCATTGATTTATTTGGAATTCTATTAAACACATACTATTTTCGAGCAAAAAGTGCTTCGTTTTAAAAAATTAGGACATTATTTTGGTTAAAAATAATACTATCCAGTCGAATAAACGAGCTAATATTCCCGACTGAGGTATATCTTTTTCCGAAACGATAGCTGTATCTATGAGATCCTTTTCAGTCAAACTTACTTGGAGTCGTCCAACTTCTTGTCCAGCCATTAACGGAGCATTAAGCTGCTCATCAATAATTATTTTTGCAGCTAAAAGTTTCTCTGCACGCTTCGGGAAGGTGAGAGTGATATCATCCGCCACTACGAGATTCACAAAATTTTCCTCTCCAAACCAAACCTTTACATTTTCTTTGACTAAGTCGCCTGCCGAGTATATTTTTTTCGTGATAAAATGACGAAATCCGTAAGAGAGAAGTGTTTGAGATTGGCGCGCTCTTATTTCCGCGCTTGGGGCACCCATAACGACAGAAATCAAACGCATATCATTTCGTTTAGCAGATGCGACAAGACAGTATCCAGCTGCCTGTGTATGCCCCGTTTTCAATCCGTCTACGGTGCTATCGCGCCACAGCAGGCGGTTTCGGTTCGGTTGATTTATATCGTTGTGTTGGAAATATTTTTCAGAATATATTGCATAGTGGTCTGAATCGCCTTGCACAATTAACCTAGCGAGAATGGATAAATCACGTGCTGAGGACCTCATTTCATCTGCGGGTAAGCCCGTAGAATTCGAAAAAAAAGTGTTACTCATGCCAATATCTTTCGCAGTTTGATTCATAAGGACACTAAAGCTCTCTTCATTGCCGCTAATATGTTCGGCTAGCGCTATGGCCGCATCGTTCCCAGACTGGACTATGATACCTCGGATTAAGTCAATTATCGGAACTTGACTCCTTGGATTGAGAAACATCGTCGAACCATCTGTTTTAGCCCCCCCTTTAGCCCATGCATTATCGCTTATGGTGACGTTTTCAAATTTATCTAGCCTCCCGATCCTTATTTGATTCGAAGCGATATAGGTCGTCATCATTTTCGCCAAACTAGCTGGAGGCAAAGCTATATCAGCATTATTCTCTGTGATAACAAATCCTGTGTTCGCATCTATCAAGATCCAAGATTTCGCAGCTATTTCTGGGGCTTTTGGTAATGCCTCTTGTCCTAGGATTGCTTGTGAAATCATGATGGAAACAATGCAACTCAACACGCCTATAACCAATTTTTTGGACATAAAGATGTCAACTCCTTCTAAAACATCACTGTAAGCATACTATCGTTTTAAATTCTATTGTAACTTTCTCTATTTCTAAACTTCTCGCGAGGCCTCACGGACTAAGCACTATAGGTGTTATATTGAAATTTTTCTTTAATAAGTGATTGAGCGTGTTCACGGCATTTAGGTCTGTCAGTGGTCCAATTATTATTTTTGTGAGGTGGTTCTCTTCCAGCAAGTTGATAGGAGTTGACGTAAGTGTTACCAGATTCGTGTGAAATTCTTGTGCAGCCGCCCAAGTCGAGAAAGCACCGGCTTGGAGATACATGCCGCTCGAGAAGTCAAACTGTTTTTTTTCTTCAAAATTAGCTATCGTTTTTTTGGGGGTGGGCAAAGAATCGCCACCCACAGTCCTTTGAGGTGTTATGACTTCAACTTCGACTTGTGTCGTGCCTTTTTCAACAAAGTCGAGTTTTAGTGCCGCGACGTACGAAAGGTCAATAATTCTGTTCGAGTGAAATGGACCGCGATCGTTGATTCTTACTACCACTGATTTTTGGTTGCTCATGTTGGTTACCCTTGCATATGAAGGTATGGGTAGAATGGTATGGGCCGCAGTCAGCGCATACATATCATATATTTCCCCGTTTGCTGTTCGTCGACCATGAAATTTCTTTCCATACCATGACGCTATACCCTTTTGTTTGTATCCCTCTGCAGTAGGGAGTAAGTGATATGTAACATCGAACTGAGTGTATGGATTTCGGTTACCTGCACGGGTAACCTCTTCAAATTTTGGGATGACCTCGGGTATCGAGTCGATATTTATTAACTCACCCGGTCCGTCCTTGTCTGGGATGATATGGTCTATATTAGTGCAGCCATATAAAAAAAAAATATGTAAAAATTTTTACTAGCAAACAGTCGTTGGATCACAATATTGACTCCGTATTAATTCGCTTAGTTGATAGACAGCCATAGCATATTTTATCCGGGGGTTATAGCGGCTGATTGCATAAAAGTTTTGAAGTCCGAGCCAATATTCTCTCTCTGTCCCGATATCCAGCATTATTGGCAGAGCGAGCCGATTTACATCCGCGGGCTCGAGAGCAGAAAGACCCGCTAGCTTTAGATCACCAATTGACATCGACGGTTTTGATAACTTGTTGAATTCTATTTCTGTGGGTAAAAAAAGAGTTTCTCCAACGGATAACACATCTGCGTCTGAAAGTTTGTTTGATCGTTGTATTTCTGCAACCGTTAGGCCGAAGGAATTAGCGATCGAATATAGTGTATCTCCAGACTTGATTTGATAGTTTGAGGGTGCATCTACATCGCTTGTGGGTTTGTGCTCTCCACGTAAGGCGACAATGTCGCCGGGAACCCAGCCATGTTTGGTAAAGTAATTGGCAACGCTTCCTATCGCATCGCCCGGATTTTTCCATATATCTGCGAATTGATCCCCGTCGAAGTCTATAGCGAAATTCCTGTAGCTATTCGGCATGAATTGTCCTAATCCCATTGCGCCAGCATATGATCCAATTAATTGAGAAGGATCTTGTTTTTGTTCGCGCGCGAGCAAGAGCAAATTCTCTAGTTGCACCGTGAAAAACGCTTTTCGAGATTCTCGTTTTTCGACTTTTGTATAGTAATCGAAGGCTAACGTACAAAGGGCGTCGATAACTCTGTGGGATCCCACATTACGTCCATAGTTTGTTTCTACGCCGATAATACTAACGATTATTGCAGCATTGACACCGAATCTCTTTTCCGCTTGTTGTAAAAATGATTTATTTTTCCTCCAGAAAGCCACACCGTTTTTGATTCGTTGTTTGGTTATGAAGTGCTTCTTATATTGGTGCCATGGCTTGGTTTTTTCCGCGGGGCGTTGCATTGCCTTAATCACTGAATCTGAACGTTTTGCGACTCTCAGTAGTTCAATGGTCGACGATTTGGAGAACTCATGCTTATCGAACATATGTTCTGCGAATTTAATCCCATCCGGATGATTTGAATAATCGCTTGATACCGGAGACGAAAGAAATATACATATTATTCCAATTCTGTAGAGTTTCTCCTTTTCCAATTTACGCTCCTACTTTTTTTGATTCATTTCCGATAGACATAATGATACCAAATCCAGCGAACAACGTCACAATCGCGGTACCGCCATAGCTGATTAAAGGTAATGGGGCGCCTACCACTGGCAATAGTCCTGAAACCATGCAAAGATTTACAAAAACAAAGATAAAAAAAGTGTAAGCAATACTTCCAGCCATTAACCGTCCGAACATTGTTGACGAATTCAGACCGATATAAAGACATCTACCAATAAGCAATGTGTACAACATACAGAGCGTCAGCACGCCGATTAGGCCGAACTCTTCAGCGAGAACCGCAATTATAAAATCAGTATGGCTTTCCGGTAAGAAATTAAGTTGCGACTGAGTTCCTTGCGTCCAACCTTTTCCTGCCCAACCACCAGAACCAATTGCTGTGGTTGATTGAATAATATTCCAACCGGCACCCAATTTGTCATGCTGAGGATTTAGTAACGTTAATACGCGTTGTTTTTGATAGTCAAGCATCACGAAAAACCATAAACTTGGCAAGGCGGCGAGCGCAAGGGCGACAGCTCCAATTAGATATCGACGCCTAATTCCGGCCAAGAATAGAACAAAAAAACCAGTTGCAGAGATTAATAAAGCAGTACCGAGGTCGGGTTGTTGCAACACAAGTATCGCCGGAACTGAAATTAAAATCACGGCAGCGCTGACATGCTTTAAAGACGGAGGAATTGCGCGTTTGGCGATGTAAGCAGAAACCATCAATGGGACACATATTTTCATCAGCTCCGACGGTTGAAGGCGAGTAAATTTCAAATCTAGCCAACGCTGCGCACCGTTAATTTCAATTCCAAGGTGTAAAACGCCTATCAGTGAAATAACGCCAATCAAGTATATTACTGATGTCCAACGTTCCCAAAAACGCTGTGGAAATTGAGCGAACAAAATCATTATAAAAAAGCCTGCGAGTATAAAGGTTAATTGTCGCCTGACGTAAAAAACACTTTGCCCTGTTGCGCTGTATATAACTAGGAGTCCGATTACGCATAAAGTTAATAAAATAGCAGTAAGCGAGTAATCTATTTGTACAGATCGACGCAATTGTGTGCCACCACTGGGGGTTTGTAACTGACGGACAAAGTCACTTTTGTACATGATTTATCCGCCCACCAGCGTTTGTTTTTCAACTTGGTTAAAATAGGCATCTAAAATAACACGGGCAATCGGTGCTGCGGTCGAGCTCCCGTGTCCGCCATTTTCTACAATTAAGGCCATCGCAATCTTTGGATCCTCTACAGGAGCAAAAGCGATAAACAAGGCATGGTCCCACTGTGTTTGGTCAATTTGTGTTTTGTCATACTGTTTATCTGCGTCAATACTAATCACTTGCGCGGTGCCAGTTTTACCAGCCATCCGGTAGTTAAGATCTTTTCCGATTCGATAGGCTGTTCCTCGAGGAGTATGCACTACATTTTGCATTGCTAGATGCATGTAGGTCCAGTATTCTGCATGGATATCCAAGGGCGCTCCAAAAAAACTATCGTTTTTTATATGCATACCATCTTTTGATGCAACAAGCTTGGGCACTACTTGGCCACCACGTGAGGCTATTCTTGCCGTCATCACGGCTAATTGAAGAGGAGTCGCAAGCATGAAACCTTGTCCAATGCTTACGTTGATGGTATCACCATCAAACCACGGCTCTCCGAGAGAGTACTTTTTCCACGCTTTAGAGGGCATTAATCCGGGTTGTTCGCCATACAGGTCAATTCCGGTGACTCGGCCAAGACCAAACATCGAGCTAAAAGAAGATAATGTTTCAATGCCAATATCTAAGCCCATGTTATAAAAGTAGACATCACAAGATTCGATTACTGCCCGCGCTAAATCGATACCCTCTCCATGTCCGCCTTTGTCTGAATTATGGTCACGCCACGGGCGTTTAACTCCCTCCAAAATGAAGAAGCCTGGGTCGTTGATTACGTGTTCAGTCGTGACACTTTTGTTTTGGAGTCCAATTAAACCGAACATGGGTTTAATTGTTGAACCTGGCGGATATTGTCCACGAATTGCTCGGTTAAACAATGGCTGGTTCTTTGACGTTACTAATTCTGAGTAGTCCTCTTGGCTTATTCCTAGGACAAATTTATTAGGGTCGTAGCTGGGTGTGCTGACCATCGCAAGTATTCCGCCTGTTTTAATCTCGATAGCCACAAAAGCGGCCCGTTTGTCTTTTAGGATCTCCTGTGCGGTGTACTGAAGGTTCGCGTCTAAATATAATTTTAAATTCGCACCTGGAATAGGGTCCTCTTTACTAAGAGATCTCATTACGCGTCCACGAGCATTAGTTTCGACATGCTCATGCCCTAACTTTCCTAACAGTACATTTTCATAGTATTTTTCAATACCTAACTTTCCTATAGAATCCGTTCCGCGATATAGCGAAATATCGATATTTCGGTTTTCTACTTCATTTATGCGGCTGACATAGCCAATTACATGAGCAAAAAGTGGACCTTTTGGATAATAACGTGTCAATTTTGCAGACACCTCGGCTCCATCTAATCTAAAGCTATTCACAGCAAGAATGCTTCTCTCACGCTCACTTAGATTATACTTGAGGGGAATATTTTGGTAGGGCTTGCGACGTATAAGTTTTTTTCTAAACTGGGCGATATCTTGGGTAGTGATCTCAATTAGCTGCCGGAGGTCATCAAGAAGGATCTCCATGTTGTCACTGCGCTCATTAACGATTGTTAGATTATAAGTCGGTTTATTGTCGGCTAATAATGCACCATTACGATCAAAAATCAATCCTCGTGGTGGGCTCACTGGACGCATCAATACTCGGTTGTTGTTTGATTGTGTGACGAAATCTTGATGTTGATTTATCTGCAGATCGAAATAGCGTCCGATGACCAAAATCCCCATTATTATGGAGACCAATGATGCAAATAAGACCCGTTTTGAAAACAGTTGCTTCAATTCTGTATCGTTGACAAAAGCAGGGTTGTCATCCATTTCTATTCTTCTCTTCAGGCTCTGTGGTAGGGATGACTAGAACGTATGCTCCATGCTCTGTAGAGTTGCTCTAGGAGAATGATCCGTACTAAAGAGTGGGGAAGGGTCATCTCAGAAAGAGACCAGCAAAACTGAGCTCGGCGAATATAATTGGGAGAAATTCCATCCGGCCCCCCAATTAAAAAGTAAATGTTTTTGCTTTGAAGTTGCCAGTCTGTTAAAAAGTCGGCAACCTGATCGGTGCTTACTTTGCTGCCCAGAACATCGAGAGCGATAACACAATCGTCTTGCTGTGTGTTTTTGAATAGTGCTTCACTTTCCTTTTCTACTGCATTTTCTTTCACGGTTGTCTTACGTCTTTTCGTCAAAGGTACTTCGATTAATTTTGGACGTATATTGACTGGAAGCCTGCGGTGATATTCGATAAAACCCTCTTGAATCCAGTTGGGCATTCGTGTTCCAACTGCGACAATTGTTATTTGCATGATTGTTGCGATGCTATTGTTATTTCAATGTTTGAAACTATTTCTTCTTCGTGAATATTACTGAAAGACCACAAGCGTTCTAAATTATAGAATTCACGTATCGACTTCAACATGATGTGAATGACAATATCGCCAAAATCGATCAAGATCCATTCGCTTACATCCTCTCCTTCGATCCCGATTGGAATCGTGCCGAACTGCGTCTTGGCATCAATTAGCACGTGCCTGCATGCAGCTTTTACTTGTCGGGTGGATGAGCCTGTAGCGATAATCATCTCGTCAGTTACATTACTACTAGATCTAACGTCTAGCCTTGTGATGTCAAATACTTTCGCATTTTTCAAGGAACCGACGATTATTTTTTTAAGAGTGTTTTCCATATTAATTATTTAACAATACAGATTATTTTCCGTGATGTATTTTTCTACGGCAGGCGTTACATATTTTTTTATGTCAAAACGCTGTTTTTTCAGTCTCCTAATTTCAGTAGATGAACCATATATAGGTGTCGAATTACAGAAATAAAGTACGCCGCATGTCATCTTTAGGAGTTTTACTATTGAACTACATTCATTTTTTCTGATCCATTCAACCAGAGCTTCTGAGATAGGGAAGCTTGCATTTGTGCGACTTACTACTACTATATTCGCATAATCTAGAATATTCTTCCATTCTTTCCATTTATGTAGAGTACTAAAAGCATCCATCCCTATGCACATAAAGAGCGACCTTTTTGAACCAATTTGAGCCCTAACCAAACGCAGCGTATCAATAGTGTAACTTGGAGCACTAGTATCCAACTCGTTCGTCTGAAGTGTAAGTTGCGGATGTTGTTTTAATGCAATTTCAAGCATTGCTAGTCTATGTTGGTTGGATACAACTGGGGTTTGTTTATGGCAAGAGCGACCACATGGTACAAATCGCAGTTCATCGACTTTTAGGTGTTCGAAAAGATATTTGGCAATGCCCGTGTGACCTGTATGTATTGGATCAAATGTTCCTCCCAAAAGTGCGAGCGACATTTTACTTACGAATGGTTCCGTCGCCATAGACGACCCATTTTTGACAAGTAAGCCCGTGTAAACCTACTGGACCCCGAGCGTGGATTTTATCAGTTGAAATTCCAATCTCGGCTCCTAACCCGTATTCGAATCCATCTGCGAATCTAGTTGAGGCATTAACCATCACGGAACTTGAGTCAACTTCTTTGACAAATCGTTTTGCATTATCAGTATTTTCGGTGACGATACAGTCGGTATGACGCGAGCCGTATTTGTTTATGTGCTTAATGGCGTCTGAAATATCGGCCACAATTTTTATAGATAATATTGGTGCCAAGTATTCGAGAGACCAGTCTGCTTCAGTAGCAGCTTTTATTCCCTCGACGAGGCATCGAGTTTTATTGCACCCCCGAATTTCGACTTGTCTTTCTCTCATTTCTGAACATAGCAAAGGCAAAATTCTTTTGGCCTCGTTTTTCGCAATTAATAACGATTCGAGCGCATTACAGACTCCATAGCGACTAGTTTTGGCATTTACAGTTAATGCAATTGCCATGTCTAAATTGGCGCTATCGTCAATATACATGTGACAGTTTCCATCCAGATGCTTTATGATGGGGATAGTACTTTCTTCAATTACCTTTTCAATAAGACCTTTACCGCCGCGAGGTATTATTATGTCGACACAACTCGAGAGGGCAAGTAATGCTGAAACAACACGACGATCTGCCGTGTTGACAATTTGGATGGATGCTTCGGGTAGTGTAGATTTTGAGAGAGCATTTTGAATGCTTACACCGATTGCACGATTTGAGTTTATTGCTTCGCTCCCGCCGCGAAGTATACAAGCGTTACCTGCCTTGAGACACAAGCTTGCGGCGTCAATCGTTACGTTGGGACGTGACTCATAAATGATTCCTATAACGCCCAGTGGGACGCGCAGTTTCTTTAAGTCAATTCCGCTAGGACGTCGCCCTATATCAGTTACCTCACCGACGGGATCAGATAACCTGATAACCTGATGGAGCCCCTCGAGCATTTGGTCGACCTCGCTGGAGCCCAATTCAAGACGCTCAATCATCGCAGGATCTAGCGCATGATTTTTAGCTTTCTCAAGATCTATTTTATTTGCTGAAATAATTAACTGTCGATCTGAGTCAAGGTGTTCTGCGATAAGCGCGAGTGTTTTATCCTTGGCTTCGGAAGTTGCACAGGCAATAGACCTCGACGCGACCGTGGCAGCATGACCTAATGTTTTCACGTAATCTTGAATGACCATTAGACAAATATTTTCGTATTATTTATTGATTAGTAATTTTATACTTAGTTTTTATGTAATGTCTCTAATTGAATATTATATAGGCGTTTTTATTGCAATAATCCGCCGTTATTTTATCGGAAAAATAAAATGCCATGGACTTTGTAATCGCATACAAGGAGCCTCTTCTGAAGTCAATTCTCAATTTTCTCATGTCACAAACCCAATGGCTTGTGCTTACAGGAGCAGGAATTAGTTCGCTCTCAGGAATTCCTACATATCGAAATTCTGAGGGAATATGGCAACGTAAATCTCCCGTCAAGTACCAAGAATTTCTCGTAAATGAAATGAGAAGAAAACAGTTTTGGGCACGGAATATCGCTGGATGGCGATTCATGAGTGCGGCCAAGCCCAATGATGCGCACTTGGCATTGGTTCAATTAGAAAAAATGGGCTTAATATCAGGTGTAGTTACGCAAAATGTTGATGGTCTTCATGAAAAAGCCGGCAGCAGAGGCGTTATTGATTTGCATGGGCGAGCCGATACGGTTTTGTGTTTGAGCTGTGGGGATTTACAGTCGAGACAGTTTCTTCAAGATTTATTTAAAAAACATAACCCTAATTTTTTCAATAAAATTCATAGAATTACTCCCGAAGCTGATTCGAGGATCGATGATTTAGATTTCACCTCTTTGATTATTCCGAGTTGTCATCTTTGCGGTGGTTTATTGAAACCAGACGTAGTGTTTTATGGAGACGTTGTGCCGCGTGGTAGAGTAAATTCATGTATGGATATGATGAATGCATCATCTGGATTATTGGTTGTTGCCTCCTCTTTACAAGTATTTTCTGGATATCGTTTTTGTATTTGGGCAAGCAACCAGGGTAAGCCAATTGTCATACTTTGCAATGGCGATACTCGCGCAGATCATCTTGCTGTTAAAAAGATAAGGGCTGATTGTGGTCCAGTTTTGGAGCACTGGATGCAGCTTTGCAAAAACCGTATCTCTGTGGGTAAAATGGGTAAATTAGTCTAGGTGACGACTGACAATTTTTGTTAGTGCGTCCAAGTGCTGGGGGGTTGAATTGAGTGCCGGAATGTAGTGGAACTCGGAACCTCCGGCTTTGGTAAAAATATCCCGTGCTTCTACTTGAATCTCTTCCAATGTTTCGAGGCAATCAGATGAAAAACCAGGACAAAGAATAGCCACAGAGGATATGCCTTTTGAGGGAAGTTCTTCTAATGTTTTGTCCGTATAAGGTTGCAGCCAGGGTTCTCGGCCAAAACGGGATTGAAATGTGGTCAGTACATCCTCTTCTTTGAGTCCCACAAACTCCCTAACGAGCCGCGTGGTTTGATGGCAAAAGCAGTGGTAAGGATCGCCATTTTCGAGATACTTTTGCGGTGTACCGTGGTATGAAAATATTAATTTTTTCTGCCTTCCGTTTTCCTTGAAGTGAGTTTGAATAGTCTTACCTATGGCCATGACATATTCCGATGATTGTTGATAACCGCCTATAAAGTGAAGTTCCGGAACCCATCGAGATCTAATCATCGTTTTGGCTATTGCATCAAATGTAGATCCCGTCGTGGCTGCGCAGTACTGAGGATAGAGTGGCAATACAATTATATTTCGAACGTTAAGCGCTGTTAACTCGGAAATTGCCGATGGAATAGATGGATTTCCATAGCGCATTCCAAGAGCAACAGGGATTTGCCTTCCATACTTTTTTTGAAGACGCTCTCTCACTCCTTCGACTTGCGCTTTACAATTCACAAGCAGCGGCGCTCCCTCACTCGTCCAGACGCTCCTATACAGTTTCGCAGAGCGAGATGGACGGAGTGGAAGTATTATGAAGTATAGAATCACAAGCCAAAGTAAACGGGGAACTTCAATAACCCTGGGATCGCTTAAAAACTCTTTTAAGTAGCGTCGTAATTCAGTAGTATGCGGCGCATCTGGTGTGCCCAAATTACAGAGGAGAACGCCACTTTGAGGCGCTTCCCCTTCATGGTCATAACTAGTCTGGCCTATGTACTTCATTGAGACATTATACCCCTATTGAGTCGAACGAATTTATAGAATGCTTATTCCTTGGGAAATATGAAAGCGCTCCAGTGATGTTAGCATACTCTAATTACGCGATATCGTTGTGTGAAGTTTTTTCATCATGGTTATAATCGTTGTCCTATTGTTTTGTCCTTGGAGCTTTAATGAATTTGAAGCAATCAGATCGGCGTACCTTCGCTATTATTTCACATCCGGATGCGGGTAAAACTACGATAACCGAAAAAATGCTGCTGCTCGGAAAACTAATACAGGTTGCAGGCACCGTAAAGGCACGAAAAAGTGATCGTCATGCCACATCTGATTGGATGGAGATGGAAAAACAACGGGGTATTTCTGTTACTTCCTCGGTGATGCAGTTTCCTTATGGTAGTTGTGTCGTGAATCTTTTAGACACTCCGGGCCACCAAGATTTTTCGGAAGATACCTATAGGACTCTCACGGCAGTAGATTCGTCTTTGATGGTAATTGATGGTGCGAGGGGAGTAGAGCAAAGAACAATCAAATTAATGGACGTTTGTCGGTTGCGCTCAACGCCGATCTTTACTTTTATAAACAAAATGGATCGAGATATCCGCGATCCCATTGAATTGCTTGACGAGATTGAATCGGTACTTAAAATTCAGGCTGCGCCAATTAATTGGCCGATTGGTATGGGGCGAGGGTTTCGAGGCGTATACAATTTTTATACTGATACTATCCATGCGTATGTTCAAGGAAAAGGGCAGATTCTCACAGGAGAAAATAAAGTTCGAGATTTATATTCAGCGGCAGCTAGAGACGTGTTGGGCGATTTCGCTGACGATGTACTTGAGGAGCTAGATCTAATTCATGGCGCAACTCATCGATTTTGTCTCGATAAATTTTACTCTGGTGAGCTGACGCCGGTGTTCTTTGGCACCGCGCTAGGAAATTTTGGCGTAAGAGAAATGCTCGATGATTTCATTAGGTGGGCTCCTGACCCTCAGCCGAGAATGACTTTAATTAGAGAGGTTTCGGCAACCGAAAACTCGTTTAGTGGGTTTGTCTTCAAAATACAGGCAAATATGGATTTAAAACATCGAGATCGAATTGCATTTTTGCGAATATGTTCTGGGCAGTATCATCGTGGAATGAGGATGAAACATGTGAGGACTGGCAAGGAAGTTAGGGTCGCCGACGCCTTTAGCTTCAAAGCTGGAGAACGGGTTTCTCTCGAGAAGGCGCAGGCCGGTGATATTATTGGCTTGCATAACCATGGATCAATTCAGATTGGTGATACTTTTACCGAGGGAGAGCAATTGAAATTTGTAGGTATTCCTCATTTCGCACCGGAACTTTTTAAATTAATTCGACTCAAAGATCCAATGAAGGCCAAGCAGTTACAAAATGGTATCCGGCAATTATCTGAAGAGGGCAGCACACAAGTGTTTTTCCCACTGAAAAATAATGACATAGTTGTTGGAGTCATAGGTCAGTTACAATTTGATGTTGTCGCTTTTCGGCTGAAGGCCGAATATTCGGTGGAGGCGGTTTATGAGAATGTAAATGTATACTCGGCCCGCTGGATAAAGGGGAGCACACCGAAATCATTAGAACGGTTTAAGAATAAATTGTGGGATAATTTGGCTTATGATGGTGGCGGGCATTTGACATACTTGGCACCTAGCAGGGTTAATTTGTCATTAACGCAAGAACGGTTTTCAGACATCGATTTTGAAATGATTCGTGAGCATTAATTTTACGACTAGTTTTACAAACTTGTTATGGCTTAGCAAAAGGTTCTGTAAAAAAAGGTGAATATGCCCATACCTGAACAGGTACCCAAACAACTTCGATCGAACCGAGGTGTGATACCACGTTGGATTGGTGTGCTTGTGCTCAAACTAATGGGCTGGAGTATTGAGGGAAAAATTCCTGATCTTAATCGCGGTCTCCTGATTGGTGCGCCTCACACATCCAATTGGGATTTTGTGATCGCTATGGCCAGTATTTTAGCCATTAATTTAAAAATGTTTTGGCTTGCTAAACACACCATATTTGTGCCAGTAATTCGCCCAATTTTTAATTGGTTGGGAGGAATTCCTACAAACCGAGACCAGCCGATAGCTGTGGTCGATCATGTTTTAAGTATTGCGGAAAAAGAGGGGAGTGTGGTAATCGGAATTACGCCCGAGGGAACGAGAAAAAAAGTGGTCAAATGGAAAACTGGTTTCTTGAGATTGGCGCGGAGCATGAATTGCCCCATTATTATGGTCGGTTTAAGTTTTTCCAAGAAGAGAGTGATTATTGGTGAATTGTTTTATCCCACAGGAAATAATGCTGCTGATCTGGTGGCGATTAGAGAATATTATCAGCAGTTTGATGGTAGGTATCCAAACCAATTTTGATAATGTCTTAATTGTTTCGCATATTTTATTGCTTCAGTTGCGCGTTCCCCTCGAAGGCTTCAAACTAGGACAATATTCTTTGTTTTGAAAAACCAAGGTATGTTACATGGCAGACACCGCGTCACCTTTATACCGATTACTTGTCACCTTTGCCGCATGCACAGTCATTGTGGGCGGTATGAAGTTGGCTGATGAATTAATCGTGCCATTCATTCTCTCGATTTTTATCGCTATGGTAGTTTCCCCCCTTGTGACGGCACTTCGCATACGAGGAACTCCTCATGGAGTTTCTATCATTTTAGTTGTCGGCTTAATGCTTTCGGCTGGTTTATTGTTCGGAGCAGTGATTGGATCGGCAATGGTAAACTTCCAAAAGGATTTGCCTGAATATTCGTTGAAACTGGCATTAATGAGTTCAGACATTCAGGCTTGGTTAGCTGGGTTTGGTATTGTGATTAGTTCAGAGCAATGGCAGAGTAGCTTTGATTTGGGTGCACTGATGGTGTTGGTGGCTAATACGCTTGCTTCTTTCGGGAACGTGATGACAAATGGGTTGATGATCTTGTTGACTGTAGTTTTTATTCTTGCCGAAAATATGGGTTTTGCCGAAAAATTGAGCTTGGCGCGTGGTCCGCAAAGCTCCAGCGCCTGGCTGAAAACTTTCACAAAAAGTGTCAATAGCTATATGGCAATAAAAACTGTTATTAGCTTTATTACCGGCCTATTGATTTTTTTATGGTTATCTTTCCTTGGAGTTGATTACGCTATTTTATGGGGGTTACTAACTTTTTTGCTAAACTTTATTCCCGCTGTGGGATCCGTTATCGCATCTGTACCTCCAGTGCTTTTGGCGATAGTTCAACTTGGTTGGATCCCAGCTGCAATGTCTCTTGTTGGATTTATTTCGGTCAACATGTTCATGGGAAATCTTGTAGAGCCGAGATGGATGGGTCGTGGACTGAATCTATCGCCACTGGTAGTTTTTGTTTCCTTGGTGTTATGGGGGTGGGTACTTGGACCAGTTGGAATGCTACTGTCTATTCCTCTGACTATCATGCTTAAGATCGGTTTGGAGAGTCAGGATGAAACAAAGTGGATGGGTACCATGCTTGGTTCCGTTACAGATGATTCAAATTAATCACCAACCAGAGTGTAACTATCTCAGAGTGTCTTCAATTTGTTTTTGATAATTAGATACCTAACTCCTTAATTTTTCTTATAATATCTTGTGCGGCCGTTTCAGGCCTTACATCATTGTCTACGTGGGCGATTTTTCCGTCTTTATCAATGTAAAAAGTCACCCTTTTACTTGCCATTCCAAGAAAAAGAACGCCATATTGCCGTGAAACTTGCTTATTTGAGTCACTCAAAATAGGGAATTGGGCATCTAATGCTTTGGCAAACTTTACCACTCGTTTTATGTTGTCCGTGCTTGCCATGAAGTACGCAATCCCCATTTTATCTAACACGTGTCCGTATTCAGCGAATGATTTACACTCTAGCGTGCAGCCCGGAGAAAAAGCTCGGGGGAACCATGCTAGCACCACGCTGTGGTTACCAATGTAATCGCTAAGCGTGTAAGAGTTGCCATCAGAACTTTGTAGCGTAAAATCGGGGGCTCTTTCGCCAGGTTCAAGTGCATTAATAGATAAGGGGGTTACCACGAAAATAATGGTAGTGAGTAGTACGGACGTCGCTTTTAAAACCATGCTGCCTCCATATGAAATTGCGTTTATAGTGTTTTGTAAATTTTTTCCCTTACTCTTACTACTGGTTTCAAAATCATGATTACTCGCGTATTAACAAGGTCAGCTCATGATTACCTCATTTATAAAGTCGGGGGAGTGTCGCGTAATATTAGGTACGCTTTCTTTAGAAAGTTAAATTTTTGATTGTGGTTATATTTGCCATCCTATTAAAGCTCAAAGAGCATATCCTAATTGAGCAAAAAAAATCCTTCCTAGAGGGCTGTGTTGTTTTGAGTCGTAACTGAAATTGCCCCCGTCGTTGACGCGTGGTGGACGTTCGTCGAATAAGTTTTTGACCCCAAAACTGATTGAAATTTCACCTTTTTCAAAGGTATTAGATAAGTAAAAAGAATATTGCGCGTCAATACTGGTATATGCATCGATGTTTTCATCTATGTTTTTATAACTGCTTACTCGATAGACGTTGACATCTGCACGTCGTTTATTCCCCTTCCAGAGAATATTCGCGCTAGTTTTAGTCTCTGGGAGCGAACGAGCAAAGTTTGATCGATTTAACTCGCCTGCCGCGTCGATAACACTTCCGGAAGGTAGTGAGATTTCATACTTTAGAATATGAGCACTATTAAAACTTAAGAAGAAACTATCTTTTAGTTTCCACGAGACGGCTAAATCCAATCCTTCAACGTCAACTTGCGACGCGTTGAAGTAATCAACGATGACCCCTGACAGATTTCCACTCGTGCTTCTTATCACAGCTGAGTCATTAGGGTTAGAACTGACTTTATTCTGAGCATTTTCAACTGTGATTAGGTTATTATATGCAACCATCCAATAATCAAGCCGTAGATCAAAAACTTCACTCGGTTCAATGTGAACTCCAAAGTTGAAGTTATCTGATTCCTCTGCGACAACATTCTCTGAACCAGACTGAAGAATTCTTACAAAGGTAGGACTGCCTTTATTAGTTCCGTTAGGATATTTGTCTTGTATTCGCTCGAGTTGTACTTGTCTCGCATGCACTTGAGCCAAGGACGGTTGACGGAATGCGGTGCTTGCGGAGGTTCGTATAGAGAGTTGAGGGTTAATTTTCCAATTTAAGGCTACCTTTGGATCTATTGAAGCGGCACTATCGAGATTTTCATAGCGTAGTGCAGCAGAAATTTGAAAATTCTCTGTGAGTGGTATTTGGCTTTCAATAAAAGCTGCGTAGTCAGTGCGTGATTGATCCATCTCGGATACTCCGCCAAGGAATATAAGATCAACAGGAATTGGATCACCGTCAGAGTTAAACTTTATCTGGTAAAGATCATCAGCCCTTGTAATAAAGGTTTCTTTACGGATATGGATGCCGGCTGCTAGGCCTATGTTCCGGCCAGAATTTAACAGAAATATGTCACCGCTTGCTATACCATCGAATGCGGTGAGCTTTGAAGTTCGCTCTACTTCCGTCTCATAGCCAAGGTAATCATAGAGCGCTTGACTATTATTCGCTGGGATGAAGGGATCATAATACTCATCGGCATTCGGACCACCATTGCCAGTGAATGCGTCTTTTAGTCTCGATGAAATCGTATCAGGTTGAATTGCCGTGTATGTATTTTGGCTGTGAGTCAAGGCAGTTTCCCACGTCCAGTTATTGTCCCAAAAACCCTCTAGTCCCATAGAAGTTCTGATGGTTTCATTGGCTCGTGGTGCGTTAGGAGATGGGTAACCAAAAGCAAAAGGTCTTCCCATCCAAGTCAATGGAATCTTTAGGGGGTTGCTTGGATGCGTTGCTGGGATCGAGGGAAATGTTAAGTCAGGATAGCTAGGTGATTGTGGGTTTTCAGTAACCTTATTATTGCTGTAACCTAAATCTGTGGAGAATTTAGAACCATTTGAAAAGTTGTGTGTTAGGTTGGTAAAAAATTGTAAGCGAGTTTCTGCCGCAACTAAATTGAATCTTGGACCATAGAAGAAACGGCAGACGGAAGAATTTAATATGGCTTCGGTATATTCCTCACACTTTGCATTAGGTATGTATTCTCCTGCAGCATAGTCTCCAGCGTATGGTCCCGATGATACTGAAGTAGCAGAACTGGCAATAAAGCTGCTACCAAGCCCACTCACGGCGTTGTCGATCAATGAGGGCCTTGATGGGCCTCGTAACGCAGATCTTTGGAGATAGTGAGTTGCTAGTGTTACTGTAGTTCCATCGAATTGGTCACCCCAGAGGATACCTATGCTGTTATCGCTTTGATCACCATCGTGCACGCGCTGGTGACCACCAGTAATCTCTAAGCCCTCAAAGTCGGAACGAAGAATTAAGTTTACAACTCCTGCGATCGCATCTGATCCATAAGTGGATGCTGCTCCCTCCTTTAAAATCTCAACGCGCTCAAGAGCATTTATTGGAATACTACTTGTGTCCACGAACACACTACCATCGTTTGCAAGTGCGCCAGAAAATGTCTGACGTCTCCCATTTAGTAGTACTAGTGTCGAACTAAGTCCAAGACCTCGGAGGTTAATATTTTCTGTACCTTGCGAGAACCCTTGCGTAAGCGAATCAGATCTGTTTTCCGCACCCGAACTTACTGTAAGATTATTGACTATATCGGACACCGAGGTTGCGGCGAGGCCGTCAATGTAATCTCGCTTGAGAATAGTTACAGGAATCATCTCATCTCGCGTTAAACCCTTAATATGAGTGCCTGTGACACGAATTTCCTGGATTAGGCGATCCTGCGGAGCTTGCGCAAATAAGAAGCTTAAATGTAAAAGCAGACAAAGTCCCACAACAGACCGAAAGAACTTTTGTATATTAACTATCAACGATACTACCAAGCATTCTAATTTCATATCCGAATTCGTCCAAAAAAGTTCTCAAAAAAAGTTAACTGTAGGAATTTTTCTCAGGGCGATGATAATAAGTGGAACTACCGCGATGTCAACCTTATATGGCAGATTGGGTTTACATGTTGTGTGAGTATGCAGACTAAAAGGGCTTGAACGTAGTATATGGGTAGAAAAATTAGTCATACCTTTTAACGGTTATCTTCCTTTTGCAAAGAGACAATAGTTTGAATTATCTAGTCTCATAAGCGGGTTGATCCGTTCCCAACATGAATTATTTTGATTGAGTAAATTGATTTAAATAATCATAGAATGGATGTTAATTTTGTGGGGTTTTAGAGTAATAGTATTCACGAAAACGTTCTTACAAACGTATACTTGGAATGTTGAGCTTAATTTTGAATTGTGTGTTTGCGATAAAATGAGATAAACGGTTCTAAATGCATACATTAGATTTTGATGTTGTGATCATAGGTGGTGGTATGACAGGACTTGCTATGGCTGGTCAGCTTGGCGGGCTTGGATTAAAAATTGCTGTTGTGGAGAAACAATTACCTACCGCCTATTGTGCTAGTCAACCTTTTGATCTGAGGGTATCTGCTTTGAGCCCACAGTCGGTTGAGATACTAGAAAAAATTGGTGCTTGGAAGGGTATAGGCGGTATGCGTTTTTGCCCATACTCAGAGATGCGCGTTTGGGAGATGCGAGGATTTGGAGACGTAACGTTTGAGGCGGCAAATATTGGTGAAAATTATTTGGGGTATATCGTCGAAAACAGAGTTGTGCAGCTTGCACTCTTAGAGTGTCTATCAAGTATGAGAGAGATTGATATCTTTAGTCCAGTCACTTGCCTTGCCTTTTATCGGGAGGGGTCAGATATGCTGGTGACGCTTGAAGATCGAAGGGTTTTAAAGTGCCGACTACTCATTGGTGCTGATGGGGCAGATTCGGAAGTACGAGATTCTTTTGGGATATCGATACGGTCGGATGCATACCATCAATCATGCTTGGTGACCTCAGTAACCACCGATTACCCTCAACAGGAGATAACTTGGCAGCGATTCACCAGTTCCGGCCCGCAAGCATTTCTCCCGCTACCCGGTCATCATGCGTCGTTAGTTTGGTACGACGAGCGTTCGGAAATAGAAAATTTAGTGAAGCTTGATTCACTTCAACTCGAAAAAAAAATACATGAAAGATTTCCGGGAGAACTTGGATCGGTCAGGGTGAATTCAAAAGGATCTTATAATCTGTCGAAGCAGCACGCAAAGCATTATGTTCAGGATGGACTTGCATTAGTCGGCGATGCCGTCCACACAATTAATCCTCTCGCAGGGCAAGGAGCGAATTTGGGATTCCAAGATACTCAGTGTCTGAGCCAATCCATAAGCAAGGCTTTAGAGCATGGCACTGATTGGTCTTCTTACAGGTTTCTAGTGGAGTATCAAAGACAGCGAAGGTGGACTAACGAATTGATGTTGCGGGCAATGGATGCTTTTTATTACGGCTTCAGTAATGAGTACAAGTTGTTGAAATGGACTCGGAATGTAGCGTTAGCTGCAGCAAAAAAACCATTGATTAATCGCAATGTTATGCGCTACGCCATGGGGATCTAGTCATTATAATAAGTTCCATGTTAAGTATGATAACCTTCCAAAAAATTTTTTGTACTTTAAGTTTGTTGAATTGATAAGACCTCTTTATTTTTTATGATCTCTTTAGCCCAAGCAGATTCAGTCAGGTATGTAATTATTTCTAACTAAACATATCCCTCATTTGAGGCAGGTCACATGGGTTATCTCTCGGTTTAGCAAGGTAAAATCAATTCGTCCAAATGAAACTCTATTTTAAACAAGAATCTTTGGATAGGATCTGTAGACGTTAAAATGTGTATGGCGAAAATAGTTGTTAGGTACACTTATATGAACAATTTCTTGCGGGACGAAGAAATACTGGAAGTTGGAAAATTTTCATAATGTTCACATGTGGCAGTAAATTAGCTAGATTTTTCGATGCTGAGCCGACTGAGGTCATCGGAGAGCTAACCTTAAAAGGAATCAACAAGCTGCTCATACGACACATAATTAGTTCAATTGCATTATTTCTATTTGGAAAAAATGAGAGGTTTGCGGGGCAGATGCTTACGCAAAATTTATGTGTGATGATTTTGGTGTAGACTATTGCGAAATATTGCGGTTCTAAAAACGGACATAAAAGGTATGATCAGTTTAGAAGCCTTGGTGGAGTGGTGCTAATGTCAGTTCCAACTGATAGTTGCAATACATAACCTCGTTATTTGGCGACCGTGTTGCTTGCTACTTCTCCCACTATGTGAAGCGACTGATTGTGTTATTAGCTATTAGAATCTATAACGCATTTTTAGCTGAATTCCTTCATGTTCACGGTTAACAAACCCTTGGTTCAATAGTCTACTCAGACTTTCGTTTGCAAATGAACTTGTGTAATAGCCTCCTCTACTGAACACGACAAAAATTTCGGATAACGGAGCAATTTTGTATCTATATCTAATTTGGATACCGCTGTTACTCCTACTAAAGTCTGTTGGGCTGTGTGAGGAAAGAAAGAGATGACCACTTGAATTGATATCAAAACTTTCGATGGCATCTCCAGTAACACTGGTCCATTGTAATTTAAACCTTAACTCTTGTTTCTCGGTGGGATACCAGTCAAACCTTATATTGGTAATATATTTTGACGTATCGAAGGTGCTCAATATTTGGTTTCCTGAATTCCAGATCAGTTCACTGTCAGATATCTCGTATTTTAGCCCTATTGTGAATTGCATGTCCTCAGATAGGTAAATTTTTGGATCATACGAAATGGATTTTGTAAAACCCTGTATATTGTTATGAGATATAAATAAGTTTCCATCATGAAATATTGCTCCTTCCTTTAATCCGCTAAAAGATAAGCTACCCCCAAATTTTTCAGGCTGTTTGAAGACTCCGTTGCCTCGTGTCTCCAAGTCATTCCAACTTGCTGAGTTAGCCCAAATTTGTGAGGAGACTCTTCTTGTGGACAGAAAATCCCATGATTTTTTTAGATAGAATCTTTTTAGAAGTTTTTGGCCATTTAAATTTTCCTCATACGCAAAAGAAAAGCGAGTTTCTGTTGATGAGAGGTTGGTTTGCTCTTTAAAACGCGTTTTCTTATAACTAGTTGAACCAAATATGCTGTTGTAATTATTCCGGAGCATAAAACCCATATCATTCATATCGAAATCTTTTCCATAATGTACTGCGGTAATTTCATGTTCCCAGTTCTTGTCAGGGACATAAAACCAGTCGAGCCAACCCGCGTAATCGGCAATCCGAGAGCTCATTTTTGGGCCTTGGCGTCTTAATTCACTACGCATCAATGCGCCACGAAGTCGGTTAGTTTTATTAGGTCTCAATTCGAAGTCATAGTTTTCAACTCGCGCAGTGCGATACTCGTTGCGTATGTCTGCATATGTGAGTTGGTGACCGAACGAAAGTCGCCCGAAAGTGTTCTTAATTTTCGTTGAGAAAAATCGATTGCTGAAAAGTGCGCCATCACTTTCTTCTTGCACCGCTAAAACACCTAATCCCATTTGATCTAACTGATGTATTGCCTTTAAGGCATATTTAATCTGTATTGGGGAGCCATTATCGTCTTGACCGGCACCAAGTCGACGAGTGTGTAAAATCGTCTCTCGCGTCCAGCCTCTAGTGGGTATTACGTTGGTGAATATAGTTTGGTTGTTGGTAAAGAATAAGCGCTTCTCATCTACAAATGTCTCTATTGCTGAAAAATTAATTACTAAATCGTCGCTCTCAACTTGACCAAAGTCTGGTTTTAATGCACCGATTATTTCTGTGCCTAAAATAGGGGTCCAGTTAAAATCAATACCCAGAGAGGTGTCATTATCTGAGGCAGGATTGTTTTTGGAAAAAATTTTATGTTTTAACGCTATATATGGCGAAAAATCAAAGGATTTAGTTCGTTCTGGTGTGACCTCTATTGGTACCCAGTCCTCGATAAACGAAGGTTTACTATAATGTGTGTTAGGAAATGCGAACCGCAAACTCTTGCTGTGGACTAATCTTGCGAACATAAATGTGATATTTCTCTTTCCATTTTTTTGAGATAGTGGAGCTACTGACCAAGGAATATGTATCTCGGTAAACCAATATCGATCGTCAGCACTGGTTGCTGATGTCCAAATACCATCCCACGAGGAGGAGAAGTTGCCGGGACTTAATATCCCGTCCCTTTGCCCATTGGCAGAGCTTACTATAAAGCTGTGTCCGACATTGGAGCCCTCATCAAAGCCAATGTACACCTGATTTGAGTCCGTGGAGTCATAAATCGACTTCATATCACGTGCAAATATTCTTTTTGTTCGGTCTGATAGTTTCGGTTGGTAGTTTTTAAAACCAATATAGATGCCTTTTTTGTTTGTAACAACGAGGGCGACGGTTTCATATTTCGCGGCGTCGAGGGTCAGTGGAGAAATCGTTATAAACTGATCAAACTTTTTGGCGTCATTCCATTGTTGCTCATTGAGAACACCGTCAACTACTATTTCTCCTATAGCTGGCCAGTGGATTAAAGTGAAAAGGGAGTAAAGCAGAACCTTTCGAAAAAACTTCTTAAAACTCTGACTGGGATTCACCATTAGCTTGTTTTGTTTCCAACTATTTTCCAAAAGTACGGTATTATGCCTGGGATTGTACATCTTAGGCGGAACATTACCCCCGTTCATCCATATAATAGAACTTTTTCGATAGCCAACCCAATGATGCCTGCATACTTTGATTTATTTAGTCGCTATTTGTTTATTTGGAGGTGATGTCCAGGCTGGAGGTTTATTATATGCCTTTGAAAAATGTTTATTACTTTTACTTTAGAAAATAAGAAAAGCGATATTAACTATTTGGTAAAGTTATAAAGTTTGAGATATTTTAAAAATAAGTCGATAACACACTCTTGGATTAGCTTTTATTTATTGAGGAATTTACCGACAGCGAGTTGGTAGACAATAATTTTAATGAAGCGAATGTGGACATTTCCGTTTAGAACGATGGTGCCGTTACTTTGGGCTATTACGCTATTATTGGGGTTGGTAACGAGTAAGATTCGGCGTTTTTGGTTACACAACATATAATCATTGTTGATACGCTGCGTAGAAACACCGCTAATGAAGTGCAAAGAATGTTTCAGGAGTTTAGTGCAAGAATTTCACTCACTGACCTATTATTTTTAGATGAGATGGTAATATGAAAATTATTTTAGCTTTTGTAATTGTGGGAATAATTGGGTTTTACTTGGGTTACTTGTGGATTGTTAGCCTCTGTGCATTCGGATGTGTTTTCGCAGTTATCCACTCAAATGATAAAAGGAGGGCAAGATTGCAGGAAGGGAAAGAAGACGAGGACGTTGAATAGATAGCTTGGGTAACTTCAAGTTTCCAAAACAGTGATATTCTAAGAGTTGAGTACAAATCGTGACAGGAGCCCATAAAATACTATTTAAGGGCTAGAGCCGCTGAGTTTATGCTCTGAAGTGATAGTTTTATTCTTTTGATTCATAACAAAAGGCTTGGTCGCGGTTGTTTTACCAATTATTTCTAACAGTATTTATTTAAAAAAATTAAAGACAAGAGACAGAACAATACTTATTACTAAGCATGTCACTACAGGGAATGCAAATGAGGAATTTCCTGACTGGATAAATATGTCGCCTGGCAGTTGACCCAACGGTAGTTTCTTCAAATATGGATAGAGAAAACCAACTAATATTAGAATAAGTCCGGAAATAATTAGGATTTGCTGCACACGGTGTCTCCAGCAGTGGTTTGACAATCTTTAGATAAGGTTTTCAGTATTCTTTGTTCCTGTGGGGTGTGCAGTCCCATTAATTATCAGTTTGGGTGACACTCCTATATCGATTAATTTTGGTCGTGTTTCGAGGTAGTTTCTCACAGGATCAATAGATTCGATTGCCTTTAGTAGCTCTGTTATTCGTGGAAACTTTAAAAAAATATTCTGATAGAGTGTTCGTGCGAGATCGAGGTGATGATAAGCAAGAAAATCACATGCTCTTGGCTCGCTATCAACAAAGAAAGGGCTGTTTGTCGAGTCAAGTGCATGTTCTAGATTTTCAATTTTCTTTGTTAACGCGGGTAACAAAGAAGCTTTTTTTGTCGAGAAGTCCTCTCCGACTGCAAAATTTAAGATCGGATTAAGAGGTAAAAATAAATCATGTGCGCCCAACAGAATGGAGTGCATTTTTGCGGCGGTTAAAGGGTTGGGGTGATTAAGGCCGGCGAGTTGCTGGAGATACCCCAAAATCGCAATGCTCTGGGGGATCTGATGAGCATCATCAACAACTAGTAAGGGCAGTTGCTTGAATGGTAAAGTTGGTTTCACATTTTCCCAGTCTTTTTTGAAGAAGTCCCAAGACATCTCATAGTTATACCTGATTCCAGCATAGTGCATAAGCATTTGAGGAGCTTCTGCAAGAGACCTCATTTTAAAATAGATGAGTTTTAGCGCCATGTATAACCTCTGTGGGTCAGAAAACTGATCTGATCAACAATACCTTTATTCTACTTGAATTTTAAGAAAAATGGATCTTGTATTCTGCTATCAGGAAACGCTTTCTCCTTCACAGTGCGCAGTTGCAAAATACAGCGTCTAAAATATCCTGATAAGTTACGCTCTAGATGAATTTCTCAATAAGGAAAAAATGACGCAGATGAGCACTCATAGGCAATTTTAACCGTCAGTGTTTGGTAAGTATTTTTCTATGGAAAGACGAAAAAAGTCACGTTTGATACGACATTGAATTCTTTCCTTAATTGTGTGAACGCGCGGGTATACTTCACGTGCGTTATGTCAAAGCAATAGAAGTGATTACATAACCAACAGATTCCTCATTCGTATGTCAGAGGCGGCTATTAAAAAATGGTACTGGATAACGCATGCTGCCATCGCAAAGGATCTTGAACTTCATCAAAAATGTTTTGAGGCAGCGTCATATCTCGAAAGGAGAGGCGATTTCAAAATGGTTTGTGGAAGACCGTTAAAAGCTACTCATGAAGGGCACTTAATGAAGTTCGGAGCAGTGTTAGAGTTTAGCACTGAGGGGAAAGCAAAAACTTACTATAAAATTGACGATTATCAGGCCGTAGCTCTGCAAATCCGATAGTGTAAAGAAGACCTCATTAATCGAAGAGGAAGTCGCTGATTATGTATTTCGGACACAAACCAAGTTTTTCGGAGAAAAATGATGAGCTACACTTCTATTCGATGTCAAAGGAGCCAATTGTCGAACACAAAGGACCAATCCTTGCTAAATAAGTTAAAACACCATTATTTGAAGATTCCACATTGTGACTTGTTACAAACTCAGTGTGATTGCGCCGAAAAATATGCGGGTATTGAGTGCGTTTGATACATATCATCAAATTTACATAACCACTCTGTTTGTTTTTTGAAACCTTATCTGTTTGAACAAGAAACTTTAAAAAACTCAAGAACGGCTTCATACCGATGAGTCCAATCAGGTTGATGATGGCTATCTCCCTGGAATACCTGACTGACGTAGTTTAGTGGGTTTGTTTTTTCTAAAATCTTATCGATTTTGGCTTGATAACGTCCATATAAAGCATCAAGTCCCTCAGTACCCCGGTCAAAATAAATAATCGGCCTGTGCTCATTACTCAGAGTGCTCCCAACATAATTAATTAGGGCGTCTGCAATGTAGGGATCATCTCGGGAAATTTTCTTTCCTAGGGACAATGTAAGATATTGATGCAGCAATATACCGGTCCAATGTGTCGACAAACAGCCAGTAAATCCGAACAGGCTTGGATTTTGTAAGGATAGATCCAAGGCTGCAAGAGCCCCCATGCTAATTCCAATCGTCCCAAAATTCCTTCTTGACAGTGTGATGTGAAATTGCGCCTCAAACCAAGGCTTAAACTCCTCAACAACGAATCGCGAGTATTGAAAATCTCTCGCGTCAATAAAGCTTGAGTATACGAATTTGGTTACGGGGTTCTTGATAAACTTAATAGACTTCTTTGGAAAATATTCGCTGTAGCGACGACTACTGGAACAAAAGCCTTTTCTGAGCGCTTTAGCACTGCTTAAGGCCACTATCAAAACGTTAGAGAAGGCAATTTCACCCTGCTCCAATTGACCTTGGTTAATATCTAGTGAAAGAGAAGGGGCACTGGAAACAAAATTTTCACCATCATGTAACAGTATCACCAGTGTTTTCTTTGACACAGTTTTTTGTTTTTTCGATGCATAAACTACAACGTCTTTTTTACTAACATTTTGTGAGTGGAGTGTTTCTTTTCTTATTATTTGGAAGTTCATATTTGAGCTTTCACATAAAACGTTTTTGCTGGTTTTACATCGGTAGAAATTGATAATAGTAGCAAAAGTGGTAAATCCTTTTGTTGAATTGTACTTAGGAATAACTTTCGCACACCGGTAAAGAAATATTCGTCGAACTTTTTACGTTACGAAAATTAACTTTTTGGTAGTCTACTAGCAAATTTCATAAGGATCGCCATAATAAACATCTTACAAAGAGCCTTTTTGCTTGCCGTTGATATCTCAATCAGTAACAGTCACTCGATTGGAAATTTTTAGTTCCCTCGGCGAATACGTATGTCCTTAAATGTGTTTTGAAAGATTCAATATACGCTCATACAGATTTCCATCACAATGAGATAGCTAGTATAAAGATCATTAAAATATCCCCGCCTAATTTAAATGTTAAAGGTTATAACGATTATGACTATGAAAACTCTTAGGCTGTCAACAATTGTAACCCTGCTTTGTGTCTTCTGTAACAATAATGCAAAAACATCCAGCGATTTGATGTCATATGACCTAGAGGAAATACTCTCCAATTTAAGTGTTCAAGAAAAGATCGAGCTCGTGACGGGAGTAGGCTATGAGTATAGTCCACAAGGAGTGACCGGCTACACAACCTCAATCGAGAGATTTGGGGTTCCACACATGGCACTTTTGGATGGACCTCAGGGAATTAGAATTGATTGGTCAAAAAAAGATTTCAATTACTCGATTCGCCCAACTGCTTTTCCCACGGCAACAGTTCTTGCCTCTTCGTGGGATGAAAATTTGGTTTTTAGAGTAGGCGAGGGTATCGGTAAGGAGGCACGGCACATTTATGCAGACATTATTTTGGGCCCGGGGATAAATTTGCAGCGAAATCCGTTAGGAGGAAGAAATTTTGAATATTACTCCGAGGATCCGATTTTAACTGGGCGCATAGGCTCATCTATGGTTCGAGGTATCCAGTCAGTTGGAGTTGGAGCCACACTCAAACATTTTGTCGCGAATAATTCTGAGACGAATCGAGCTGCTCTGGATATTATTGTTGACGAAAAAACATTACGGGAGCTGTATTTGAGGGGATTTAAGATTGCAGTTCAAGATAGTCAGCCGAGGGCAGTGATGACGGCTTATAACCTGCTAAATGGAGTACACACTTCACAAGATAGTAAGCTGATCACTCAGATACTTAAGAAAGAGTGGGGCTTTGACGGGCTCGTGATGACTGATTGGAAGAGCGGCACCGATCCGGCTCAGCAAATTTCAGCTGGAGTGAATCTCATAATGCCTGGTAGCTCGAATGACCGCGCTTCCATAAAAAAATCGCTTCAATCTGGAAAACTCCGAATGGAACAACTTGATCGATCTGTAAAGGAAGTGTTGAGGGCGGCATTAAACCCACTGCCGACCCGTGGTAGTTATAAGTTATCAAATAAAGAAAACCTTCTAAAAAATAATCGTTCGCTGGCTCGTGTCGCTGCCGCAAATGGCATGGTTTTGCTGCAAAATAAGGGAAAAAAACTTCCGCTAAAAGGCAATATCAAGGAAATAGCCTTTTTTGGGAATGGTAGTTATCACTCGTTGATTAGTGGTTTGGGCAGTGGAAGAGTCTGTTCGACTTATAGGGTAAACATAATTGAAGGCGCCTCAAACTTTGGCTATGGACAATCGAAACTGCTTGAGGAAATTATGAGAAATTATCTTCCCAACTCTAATCCTCATTCGGTATGCGATTATGGCGGTGGTTTCGGTCAAGATCCTGAATTGATCGATGAAAGAAATATTAGCGAGAAAGAAATTGGCTTGATCGAGAGACAAAGCGATGCCGCGATTATCACGCTAAGAAGGCTCCCCGGCGAGGGAAAAGATTTGTCTGAAGAAGACCATTTTGAGGTAAGCCAAACTGAACTGTCCTTAGTTCGATCAGTTTCAGAAATTTATCGAAACGAGAATAAACCAGTGATTGTAATTCTAAATGTGCCCGCTCCAATAGAGACAGAGAGCTGGACAGATTTTGTAGACGCGATTCTGGTTTCTTGGTTAGGAGGGCAAGAAATGGGGAACGCTGTTTTCGATATTTTGACTGGGAAACAGAATCCAAGTGGACATCTGACAGCATCATGGCCAAAAGAATATTCTGAACTTCAGTCAGCACACGGATTTCCTGGCATAGTTACCGCAGAAAAACTTATTCCAAGTTTTGCTGGTAGTGACATGGCAAAACCTACAAAAATTGAATATCTAGAACAGGATGCGGTTGGGTACAGGGATATTCTCCAATCACAGAAATCGGTCGCATACCCTTTCGGATTTGGTTTGCATTACACAGAGTTCGAATTAAGTAATATGAATGTTAAGCAGCGGCCTCATAATGTTCAGGTTTCAATGACGATTACAAATACGGGGGAATTCTCTGGCGCTGATGTGATACAAGTTTACAGTGTTAATTCTGATAAAGATGACGTTAAGTTCAGAGAATTGAAAGGTTTCAGAAAGACAGATATTCTCAGCCCTAAACAATCAGCCGATGTTACAGTGACCATTCCATATCGTGAACTTGAAATATTTGACAATGATAATGATTGTGGTTGGATGTTAGAGCAGGGTACTTATCAATTTTTTGCCGCCCAATCGAGTCAACATCTTATGTCTTCACAAATAATTGAGCTAAAGGGAGATCAATCATGTGAAAAAAATGGTTAGAAGTCTCGTCGATCAAATCAATTCTATTGAGGATTTAAGAGAATTCTACCTGACCCGCTTGGTGTTATTATCGATTCATAATCAAAGTAAGAGACGTGATTGCGGTTGAGAAAGTGTCAGCAAAAAATAACAAGCATGTAAAGCAGTACAGAATTGCGAGGGTGACCAACAATCCTGACACAAGCCATTTGGCGGGACTATTTTTGTACTCATTCAGTGGCATTGGCAAAATATTTGAGGCTACTTGAAAGGGAACTCTAATTAAAAATAAACTCAAAAAGAAGCTAATAAAGCAGCACAGTAGCGCTAAAAAATTAGTAATATCGGATACAAAGCCTACACTATTTTGAGGAGACAATATTGTAGTTCTGAGTACTACGCATAGTAGAAATATGACGAACGCCATAAGTCGATGTCCTTCAATTTGGGTTTTTATTATCTCTCTCATATCATAGATTACGCTTCGTTTAGCTGACCGTATTATTTGCTAGCCTTTAATCAGCGAACCTACCCAGTCTGTCTAACCGGAGGTATGTTGTAAGATCTAATTTGCTTCAATTGCGCGTTAGAACCACGCAGAAATCTTTAAAGGTCTACCGAGCGTATTAATAGGGAGTTTTCAACGATAGGCTTTCATGAAAGCGATAAAGAATACAAAGTATTTGAATGTGATCAGAAGTGGTGGAAAGGGGTTATTGCTTTTTTTTGCCGTGAAAGGCGCAATCTACACCTTTCTATTAGTAGTGGGGTACTTTTATATCAGCTGATAGATGAAAAAAACAGAATGCGAGTCTGACTGATATGCGTCATTGTACGGTAGTAAAAAGTAAATAGAGGAGCACTGCGTGAGATCATAGGAGGTTCTCGCTTCATGAAAAACTTCGATTATCAAGACGTTCTTTGGTGGGACGTTGCCCATAATAATTCGGGGTCGCTTCTAGTTTTAGGGTTACTCATTCTCGGCGTTGCGGCGATGCTACTCGTTAACAGAAAATGAAATTAGTGCAGACGTGGCTCGTTCAGGCGCCTGACTTTCCTGTATTTCCACGGCGGGATATTCCTGTTAAGTGACCAAATACCGAGACCTTTGATTTGCGCCTGTTGCAATGCCCTCCAGTATAGCGGCTCTTGATTATACTTTTTGTTTACCCATGCTAATCCGTTAGCGGTCAATTCCAAACAGACATTTCGGTCAACAATATATAGAGTCGCTAACGATTTCTCGAAGTGATCTTTGCAGTGATGGAACACTGCCTTCACCTCTCTATCGATCAATAATCTCTTCAGAGCCAATACTGCCGCTCTGCCGCCTCTTTGGGTGTATTCTGGCGTTTCGATATGATTCAACCTTAATTCAAAACAAGCCTTTTTAGTTGATTCTATTTTTTCTGCTAAAAACTCCCTAGGGATCTCGGCTAACACAGAGTTTCCACCAATCACTTTTAAAACTTTAATATTTAAAGCGTGTTTTGGTGGTGTTTCATGACAGTGCACCCACGATTTGTTGATAAGATAGCTCTCAGTGTCATCCTTTTTATAAGTGCCTAGAAGCCTTGCAATTATGAGAAATACTACAAGAATAAGAAGAAACCAATCCATAATCATTCCTTGCTTTAATGGATACCTAGAGACTCACCGATAGATGCTTCCCCAATGATCACATCCCATTCTTAAAACGTTTGGTTGAAACAACTTTTGAATCTCGAATCCGCTTGAATGCATTGACGTATTCAATAAGTAAATCAACGCAGAATTCCAATCTTTCCATTAATGAATTTAAATCATCGTTGTCTATGGCGCTGTTGTCATTGAGAACTGACTCAACATTTCGTACTATCAAATGCTCTGGTAAGTAACAGATACGACTATTTTTATAGCTACTGGCCCGCAGCTCACTAATTGGATAGGCTCCACCAATACCGGATGAAACGGCCGTCAGCAGAGCCGGCTTGTGGGCCAATTCACCCCCACTAAAGTGCAGAAAAAAGTTTTTTAAAGCGGCTGGAACCATCCCATGCCATTCGGGGCATACAATCACAAATCCGGAAGCGGCTGCAATGTTTTTTTTCAACTCTGCAATATCAACTTTCGATATTTGGCCCTGAGTTTCATCCATACCCCAAAGCGGAAGCGTCTGATCTGCTAAGTCAAGGATAGAGGCATTATTCACGGAGCCACGCTCCATTAAGGACGACTTGAATACCTTTGAAACTTTTAGGCTCTGTGAGTCGGGCCTATGACTGCCGGAAATTACAATTATTTGTGTCACGAAATCCTCCAGTTCAGATGGGACGTCTACCAAATGTGTATTTAAAATGTTTCTAGTTCTCTAGAACCTAAATCTTTTACGTATCAACGATGGTAAGAGAATACTTTTTATTGAATAAGAGTAGAAAAAGTTTTTTAGAGTAGTTCTTATGCTTATTATCATACTTCATCCGGGTCAAACATAGTCAAAGAATAAATATAAAAGCAAACACTTTTGAGATAACGAGCAGAAAGTAAGTTCGGGAATCGTTTACACATTTATATGGTGAAGGTGCCTTGCTCTTATTACTCCGCTGAGTCCAAGTTAGTTGAAATAGAGAACGACTTTTATGATACTCGACTGCTTTTTAAATGTGTAATTCAATTAGTAATGACAACTTGGTGGTGAGTTACTTAGAGTATCGAATTGATGGATGTATTTTTTCGAGAATTTCTTACCTAGTGAGATCTTAGTAGTGTAACTTGAAAATGTCTTAACTCGTATTGTTGTAGTTTCGAACAAAAATTTACGATAATATACCCCCATGGGTATACGAATATTAGCCTTCATTTTTTTTATTCAATCTGTAAATCTGGATGCGAGACCTATATCTTATCCAAGTGGATCAACTCTCATGGCATTTTCTAATCAATTGAAGGAATCTATCTATTACCACTATTCCCCCTCTTACAGATATTCTGTTGGAGTCGAAAGTCTAAAAGACAAAATTCACAAAATAAACTATTCTTATCTAAGGTTTACGTACCTGTTGAATCGCACAAATACCACTAATTCTCAGCTTAATATTTATTTCCAATCGGGGATCAGGTTTGACAACTTTGACGATAGTTTCTTTGGGTTACGCGGAGATTGGGAGACAAGAAGGTGGTACATGGATTTTAACTATAAAGAACAAGAGACGAATAATCTCAGTTATACCGATCAATATTATCAAATCGGTCTTGCTCCCTACCTCGGTGAGTATGGTGACTTACATACATGGGTAATGCTCAAAGCAAGAAGAAATTCTCGCAATGAAACGTGGTCAGTTTACCCTGTGATAAAATTTTTCAAAGGTGATTTGTTGTTCGAGTCTGGATATAGCAAGGATAATCAGTGGGATATACACCTGATGTATCGGTTTTAAGAGGGTGAATATGCGGGAAATGCTTCTTTTCTGGCTTTTAGTGATAGCCTCAATTAAGTTGCTTTCTGCTGAAATGGAGGCGGAACATGATCACTTTAACCATACACATGAAGAATCGATTGATGGAGATAAATTTGACTTAGACGCAACAAGATTCAATAAATTTATCAACGGGCTCTCTGATGTGAAAGTCGCAGTTGTCAGCGTCAATGGGATGGTCTGCGATTTCTGCGCCAGAGGTATCGAAAAAACATTTAAGAGAAATGCTGAGGTACGAAAAGTTGATGTTGACCTAGGCAGAGGGAAAGTCTTAATTGCTTTTTCGCAAGCTACACGCATAGACTTTGAATATATTAGTAGGAAAATTTTGGAAAATGGACAGACAGCTACTAAGCTAGCTGTATTGGAAATCCGATAATTATTATGCCTAAGTTCGACATATCCTTGAGTTTCTTGTCACTCTTTGCAGCCTCTTCGACCTTGATATGTTGTGCGATGCCCGCGCTATTCGTTGCTTTGGGCGCGGGGGCGTCTGTTGCAACTTTGGTGGCTACTTTTCCACTTTTAGTATCGTTGTCAAAGTTTAAGATTTATATTTCAGTCTCAACTTTTATAATGTTAATAATTGCGGGATATTTTAATTACGTAAGCTTTTATTCGCCATGTCCCCTAGACCCTGGGTTAGGAAAAATTTGCTTACGATTGAGGAAACGATCTCGGTATATTTATTACTTCTCATGGTTTATTTTCATTTGTGCGACCATTTTCACTTATCTAATTCCGACTTTGTATTTATATTAGTAACGAATTCCGCTCAACATGCTGCGACAAACGAGCTTCCCACACAAAAATTGATAAGGTTAGGAGACTTTGATTTATGAGTCCATCAAGTATCCGTGGTTATAAAAAAGTATTTCTTACTGACCTTATTTTATTTTTTAAGAAAGTACGTATTTGTATTCTTTGAGTGTTTAAGGATCAGCTTGGTAATAAAATAAATGACCCTTATTATTTTTCGCTTAATAATTTATTGTTTTTGTGACTATTCAGCAGTATCTTTTTCCCATGGTATAAGATTTAGGTTTACTAGCTAGTTTACTATTCGTTGTTTCTGGGAGATTGAATCATGCAAGATTATCTGGTTGTCCACACCTTCAAATCGAAGGAACTAAGGCAAAAACACTTCACGGCAGTCGGAGAAATGTCACAACACGAAATTGCCGCTGGAATGAAGAATGAAAACGCCAGTTTGCAGATGAATTGGAACAATGGTGAAAATGATATGGCAATGTTTTGCTGGTGGAAGGCGAAGTCCCCGGATGCCATATTGGAAACGCTAGGAGATATGTCTGATTCTTTTGACAATGACATTAGAGAGATGCCCAACATCATGGACATGTCCGATCGATGACAAATCGTCAGAGAAAGTTCTCGACGAGAACTTGAATCTAAGGTCTTTCGTGGAAATTCCCTCGAGACCAACTTTGCTTAGGTCTATTGGTTTCTTTGGGTGAGTTCGAATCTAGTCGAGTGCCTCTCCATTAGTGGGGTGAGAATGCGTTTTAATTTTGGTGATAGGTTCATAACTCGCTCTCTCCAGAATCATAGATGTTAACGTGATATTTTGTCGACTACTATATAATTATCAGATGACCTTTGTTTTTTATGGCTAAACATTTGCAAGATGATACAGTTTGATTAATAACGTTATGAATGTCTCTTAACATTTAGTTTATTAAAAATAAACAAAAGTACTCCGATTGCAACGCTGATAAAATTTTGAGCTCATCATGATGACATCATACCAAATCACAGCGATGCTATTCTTGTAAGTTTGGGATGTATTGACAATAAGACTTCAATCTCTTACGGGCATATGAATAAGCATTCAAGAGGGATTAAAACCAAAGTGAAGGTCTTACTGCTTTGATTGATCATCGTGAAAGAAAACATAAAAAACATAGGTTTTTTGATGTAGTAAGGACCATTGTATTTGCTGCATTAGGCGTCAATTCAAACAAAAACCGTGAATATGACTTTCGGAATGCAAATCCGCTTCATCTCATTATTGGAGGCGTCATCTTTATGCTTTGTTTCATAACAACTATTGCTCTAATAGTGAGTATTGTTCTAAGCAGATCTTAATAGCATATTCAGAAATCTGACTCCTTTTTAACCCACAGCTACTAAAACTTACAAGTAAAAATTGTACTGTTAAATCATGATTACTACTAACAATAAGACACGTCATGTTCACTGAAGATCTTAAAGTAATTGGAGACAATATGAAACATACTAGCGTGGTAGAACTTATTGCGGTTTCTCCGAATAATCAACTGTGGAAGTGTAGTTGTTGTTATCAAACACACCTTATGATTGGTAAGGTGTCGTTGAGAATGACCTGCGCAGAGGTCGAGGAATTAACGATAATGTTAAGTGAGGTGATTGATAGACCTTTTTTTCATTAGGTAGATGATCTCAAGGGATCGAACGTTGTTAACTAAGCACGAGTTATATGGTTATCTGTTGGATACTTTTGTTGACGGCACTATGGATAAACTTAAAATCATTGACCCTATTACAGGAAAAGGCTTATGGGGGACTGATTACACTTTCCTTCACATAAATCTAACAGATGTTATACCCTTCAGTATAACCATACTATACTTATTCTGTTTATCTAAAAAATCAGTATCTTTTTTTCATATAGTTTCTCTATCAAATTAACGGTCTTGAAGGAGAAACAGCATGATGAATACTCGTAATAAATATTTAACCTCTTTATCTTTATCACTCGCACTATTACTAGCTCCAATATCAGGGTATTCAAATCATGATAACAACAGTATTGATTGCTCCTGGATTACATTAAACCTTGATTGCACCAGACACGAAGATGAAAAATCTAAAGAAGCAGGTCAAAAAGTTGTAGCAGTCCTTGTTGGAGCTGCGTTGATTAAGTTAGCATATGACCGTATCGTTGGCTTGGAGGAAGAAGAAATGTCTCTGAAACTTCAGGAATATTCATCCGGTAAGGGATGGAGATTGAATGAAACAGAGTCACCAATAAGAGTATCTTTGCTACCTAAAAAGAACGATTACGCTAATCCATATCAAGAAAACAATACTAACATGTCTTATAATTTCGGGAAAAAAGAGCGGATGCTCTTGTCTGTTCAAT
>MDTC01160026.1_pt1 | contig 36823 bp, 37 predicted proteins | sample 811181 | NCBI WGS metagenome assembly MDTC01 (sample SAMN05326644, study PRJNA326480) | marine metagenome | isolation source: seawater | place: Pacific Ocean: North | collected 2011
ATTTTAAGCCAAAGAACAAAATCTTCTTTTGTTCTAGTTTTAGCAAATGAACAGTCATCGGATAAAATTTCTTTTTTGAGTAGAACTGTAGAAAGACCAATATCACATGATTTTAATAAATCTTTAACTTCATAAAAATTTCTTGCTATCCTTTTACTCTTTATATTTTTATTATTAACAATTTGATAAGATGTATGACTAATATGTAAATTATTTGTTTTCATAAATTCTAATTGATTTTCAATTTTATTAGGGTGCCAAATATCGTCAGCATCTAAAAAAGCAATATAGTTACCTAATGCAGATTTAATAGCAATATTTCTTGATAAACCAGCACCCATATTTTTTTGATTGATAATTAGATTTATTCTTTTATCTAAATTTTTAATTTCATAAATATATGATAGATCATCTTTATTAATATCATCATAAACAATAATTATCTCAAAATTTTTATATGTTTGATTTAAAACAGATAATATACTTTCTTTAATAAATTTTTTTTTCTTAAAATAAGGAGTTATGATAGTAATTAAATCCATATATTAAAATATATACAAATATTTACATACTAAATGAAACAAAAAAAACTAATAATATTTATGCCATCTATTGAAATTGGTGGTGTAGAAAAAAATTTATTCATTATTTCAAACTTTCTAGGAACAAAACTTAAAAACACTACCCTAATAACAGCAAGCAAGTCGTTTAATTCAAAATTTAAGAACTTAAAAATCATAAATCCTGCAGTAAATATAGAAAATATTTCATCAAGAAGATTGAAGTATTTTTTTTGTTTAATTGAGTTAATTAAAATTTTAATAAAAGATAAGAATCATCTTTTATTAGCCTTTCAAGCAAACTTATATTGTACAATTATTTGCAAAATATTAAATATCAAGATTATTATAAGATCAAATTCCTCTCCTAGTGGCTGGAAATTAAATTATTTTAGAAAAAAATTATTTCAATTTTTTTTGAAATTACCAAATAAAATTATAGTTAATAGTAATGAATTCAAAAAAGAATATAAAGATAAGTTTAATATTAATACTCTCTGTATATATAATCCACTTAATAAAAATAATATTGTTAATTATTCAAAAGAAAAAACAAAATATAATTTTTTTGAAAAATTTAAACATTTGAAAATCGTTTTTATTGGCAGACTTGTAGATCAAAAAGATCCTATTACTTTTATAAAAGCCTTAAAAATAATAAAAGATAAAATTAATTTTAAAGCTATAATTATTGGAAATGGAAAATATTATGCTGAATTAAAAAAATATACTATAAATCACAAATTACAAAAAAATGTTAAATTTCTTGGTTTTCAAAAAAATCCGTACAAATTTTTAAGATTATCTGACTTACTAGTTTTAACATCTAAATATGAGGGATTACCAAATGTTTTATTGGAAGCTTTAACTCTAAAAAAATTTGTGATTTCCTCAAATTGCAAAACAGGTCCTAAAGAAATTTTAGATAATGGAAAAGGGGGAATTCTATTTAATATTGGTAATCATAACGATCTTGCAAAAAAAATGATTTACTATTCTAACAATATTAAAATTAATAAAAAAAAAATAAATCATGCTTATCGAAGATTAAATAGGTTTGACTATAATAAAAATTTAAATTTATATTTGAAAATAATTTTAAAAGAGATGAAATTTGAAAAATAAACTTACAATAAATTATGTATGTGAGGTTAGTTACCCAAATTCTTCTGCTTATGGCATACATGTTTTAAAAATGTGTGATGCCTTTGCCAAAAAAAATAAAGTTAATTTATTTTGCCCTTACTCAGCACTATCATTTAAAAAATTAAAAAAAGACTATTCACTAAAAAATAAAACTAACTTAAATAAAATGTTTGATAAAAAAGTAAAATTAAATTTGATTAGCAGACTTATTTACTCAACTAAAATTTTATTTTATACAAATGAAGAAATTAATAAAACTTTGTTTTTATCTAGAAGTGTGGTTTTTGGAATATTAGCATCATTATTACAAAAAAATATTATTCTTGAAATACACCATGAATTATCAGGTGTAACAAAAAAAATATACTATTTTCTAAAATATTTTGGTTTTTTAAATAATCTTAAATATATTTTTATTCATAAAAATCTAATTAATAAATTCACTACAAAAATAAACAATAATTATTTATGTCTTGATGATGCTGTTGATATCAAAGATTTTGTTTTTTCAAAATATACAAAAAAAAGAAACACATGTGTATATGTTGGAAGTTTTCATTTTGGAAAAGGTGTAGAATTAATATTAAGAATGTCAAAAAAATTAAAAAATATTAATTTTCACTTATATGGTGATAAAAAATTTTTAGACCCAAAGAGTATTCCCAAAAATGTAAAAATATTTAATTATATTAAATATAATAATATACCATCTATTCTATCAAAATATCATGTTGCCCTAATGCCTTACGGAGATGTTGTATCAGGTAGATTGATAAATATAAATTTAGTTAACTCAATGTCACCCATGAAAATGTTTGATTATTTAGCAAGTGGAAACATAATCTTGGCAAGTAAATTAAAAGTATATGGTCATATTTTAAAACACAAAAAAAATTCAATATTAATTCAAAATTCAAAATTAAATATGTGGATTGAATACATAAATATGGTTTTTAAAAATTTAAAAAAATATGAAAATTTAAAAAAAAATGCTATTAAAACTGCGAAGGGTAATACTTGGTTAGAACGTTCAAAAAAAATTATTAATTTAAGTAAGATTTAATAATTTTGTAATGACGAAATTTTGTGAATTGAGCAGATTTTTTTTTTGCACCAATTTTAGTTATTTTAATTTCTTTTTCACTCATATTTAAGTACTCTATTAACTTATTTTCAAAGTCATTTATATTATTGTTTTCAAATAACAATCCATTTTTTTTTTGTAAAAACTCTTTTGGCCCACTTTGGCAATTGCTTGAAATTACAAATGTATTACATGCTGCTGCTTCAATCATTACAAATCCAGGATCTTCCCACAAAGATGGGGAAATTAATAAAGACGCCTTACTTAAATACGGTATAATATTTTTTTGATAATCAATTAATTTTACTCTTTTATTCAAATTTAATTCATTAATTTCATTTAAATATTCTTTTCTTAGCTCACCACTTCCTATTATCACTAAGTCTATATTATTTAACCTGTGTATTAATCTTTTAAAACATTTAATTGCTAATATATGATTTTTTTGTTTTGTATATCTTCCAATCATAACAAAGAAATTTTTGTTAAAATCCATATCATTTAACGATTTTTTTTTATCTTTTATAATCTCATCAATTTCAATAATTGGATCAGGTAAATAAATAATTTTATCATATTTAACCAAATTTAAATTAATAAATTCTCTCTGAGTTTCTTTTGTTGGGCATGTAATAAGTGAAATATTTTTTTTACACATATTCCAAAATAACTTTCTAAATAAATTCATTTTTACTTTACCAGAAATTCTTATGATTAATTTTGTTTTAAAATTAAACAATAAATAAAGGAATAAAGGTAAAGAGGTTATTAAATGAGCTATAAGATATTCAGGCTCATCATTCTTTAGTGTGTTACGTAATAAAAAAAAACTAGAAAAAAAAACTTTAATATAAGTAATTCTACTTTTTAGAAAGCCATTAACATTAATCTTTATTTTAAAGCGGTTTTTAAATTTTTTTGTTTTGATTTTTTTTTGTTTTAAAATTGATTGAAAATTATCCCACTCACCACAACTATTAATTATAGTTGGTTCAAATTCATTTTTAGAAAACTTTGATAAACTATATGCTGAATTTATTACAGCTTTTACTGTTGCCACATTTCCAATGAACGGACACCAATAATAAATTTTTTTCATTTTAAAATAAATGTTAAATTAGATAATTACTTCTTTATAATAAAAAGAGTTAATATATAAATATCACTTAATCAATAATTTATATATGTCTAATAACGAAATTAATCCCTCTAATAACTATAAATTCAAGATAGATAATTTTATTTTTGAAAATGAAAAACATAAAAAAGATTTATGCATTTTAGAATTTGGAGTTAGAGAAGGTAGATCTACCAAGATGTTCTTGGATATTTGCGATAAAAATGATGGAAATTTAATTTCAGTAGACATAGATGATTATTCAAATCTATTTGAAAATCAAAATTGGACTTTTATTAAATCACGAGATGATGATTATGAAAAAGTGTCTAGTAACTTTCACTCAAAAAAATTTGATATTATATTAATAGATAGTTTACATGAACCATTACATGTTTCAAAGTTAGTCAATATGTATTGGAAACACCTAAGAAAAAATGGATCAATGTATATAGATGATATCAGTTGGCTTCCATATGTTAAAAACAGTTGGCGAGATCATGAATATACAGAAAATATCAATCGAGATACTTTTTACAAAATTTTGGAAATTCAACTTAATAATTTCGAAAATATTAATTTAACATTTACATTTAACGGCTCAGGTATGTGTAGAATGATTAAGTTAAATGATAACGAACTAAACAAACCTAAAATTGTTGTAAAAAGAAACTTTTTTTTAAAAAAATTTATAAAAAAAATAATAAATATTTTTAAAAAAAAATAAGTTTTATAAATTTTTAACTATGAATAAAAAATTTTTTACTATTATAACCGTTGTTTTGAATGCAAAGGATGATTTACATGAAACTATTATTAGTTTGAGACAACAAAATTATAAAAATTTTGAGTATATAGTTATTGATGGTGGATCAACCGATGGCACTCTTGAAATTATTAATAATAATTTAGATATCATTAGTAAAAATAAGTCTGAAAAAGACTCGGGAATATATGATGCTATGAACAAGGGAATAGATCTTTCAGAAGGAAATTATATAGGAATGTTAAATGCTGGCGATAAATATATGCCTAATGCTTTAATGACAATACACGAATACTTAAAAAATCAAGAACTTGATTTCATTTTTGGATCTGTAATGAAAAAAAACTTACGTCATGGTTATAGAAAAAATAGGATCTATTGGAACTTTGACTTTTACAGTAGTCATTCGTCCGGTTTTTTTATCAAAAATGAATCTCAGAAAAAACTTGGTAAATATAACTTAAAATATAAAATTTCATCTGATTATGATTTATTTTATAGAATGATTGTAAAAGAAAAGATGAAAGGTATTTCAACCAAAAAAAAAGAGATAATTGGTTTTTTCAAGTCAGGTTCATATTCAAGTAAATTTACATTTTTAGAACATTTATTTGAAGAAACTCAAATTAGATTGGATAATAATCAAAATAGAATAATTATATTATTAATTTTTATTATTCATTTTCTAAAAAATTTACACAAAGTTAAAAAAAATAAACTAAAGATTTTTTTTAATAGCCTTTTCAAAATAATTATTGTATAAAATTATTACCAACCATTGTATGAAGTTTAAATATCCATTACTAGACGATGCTTTTTCAAAAGAGGATATTAATTCTGCTATCAAAGTTGTAAAAAGTAAAAGAATTACAATGGGTATCAAGACACTAGAATTTGAAAAAAAATTTGGAAATTTTATAAAATCTAAATATTGTTTAATGGTTAATTCTGGGTCGTCAGCAAACTTGCTTGCATTTTTTGCATTGATTAATCCACTAAAAAAAAAAAGATTGAAAAAAGGTGATGAATGTTTGGTACCAGCAGTGTGCTGGTCAACATCGCTTTGGCCAATTTATCAGTCTGGATTAACTCCTAAATTTGTAGATGTTGATAAGAAAACTTTTTCAATTAATTTGGACACAATTAAAAAAAATGTAACAAAAAAAACAAAAGCAATAATGATTTTAAATGTTTTAGGAAATTGCTCAGAAATTGATAAGATTAGTGAATTTGCAAACAAAAATAATATTTATTTGATTGAGGATAACTGTGAGTCACTAGGCTCGTCATTTAAAAATAAAATGCTAGGAACATTTGGAAACTTTAGTACTTTTTCTTTTTATTATTCTCACCAACTAACAGCAGGTGAAGGTGGTATGATTGTTTGCAAAAATAAAAATGATTATAGAATTTTACAATCTTTAAGAGCTCATGGTTGGGACAGAGAAATTTCAAAGAGAAAAAATACATTTAATTTTATTAATCAAGGTTTTAATTTAAGGCCAATGGATATCACTGCTGCTATAGCGTTAAGCCAACTAAAAAGATTTAAAAAGATGGTCAAAATAAGAAAGAGAAATCGAGATCAAATTATAGATAGATTAAAAAAGTCTATAAAATGGAAAAATCAGTTTACTTTTTTTGAAGCAAATAAAAATTTGCAACCAAGCTGGTTTAGTTTACCGCTTTTAATTAATAAAAAATTTGTTGATAAAAAAAAAAAATATCTAAAATATTTAGAAAAAAATAATATTGAAACAAGACCTATAATTAGTGGAAATTTTGCTAATCAGAAATGTGTTGATTTACATAAAATTAAATATCAAAAAAATAAATTAATTAATTCCCAAGAAATAGAGGATAGAGGTTTTTTTATAGGACTACCAACCAAACAATTAAGTAAAAAAAAAATATTATCACTCACAGATCATTTGTTAAATCTAAAATAATTTAAATTATGTTAAAGTGTGGTATTACTGGATATAGAGGAATTTTAGGATCTGAACTCATTAATAACAAAAAGTTTAATTATATTAAATTTAGGGGTGATATTACTAAAAAAAAAATTGTAGAAAAATGGGTGAAGAATAATAATTTTGATTTAATAATACATCTTGCTGCTTTAGTACCCACATATAAAGTGAATAAGTATTATAATTATTCAATGAAAGTCAATTATTTTGGGACCAAATACTTGGTAGACTCATTAATAAAATTTAAAAAAGAACCAAAATTATTCTTTTATGCCTCTACCTCACATGTTTATAAACTAAAACAAAAAAATATAAAAATAAGTGAAAATGGTAAATTAGAACCTTCGAGTAAATATGGTAGAACAAAATTGTTATCGGAAATATATATAAGAAATTTGTTTCAAAAATATAAAATCAAATATTGTGTTGGAAGAATTTTTAGCTTTACACATATCAAACAAGATAAAAGTTTTTTAATACCAAGTTTATTTAAAAAGATTAAAAAAAATAAATATAAAAATATTAAACTCAAAGATTTAAATCATTATAGAGACTTTCTAAGCCTAAAAGATATTGTTAAAGCTATCGAAATATTATGTACAAATCAAAAAAAAGGTATTTATAATATTGGAAGTGGCAAAAAAATTTCTTTAATAAAAATTGCATCTTTTTTTTCAAAAAAATTTAATAAGAAAATTTCTTTTACTAAAAGCTCAAGACAACCATCATTTCTCATATCTAATAATTCAAAATTATTAAAAACAGGCTGGAGACCAAAAATTAAAATTAATAGTGAATTAGAAAAATTTTTATGATTAAAATTGCAGTTATAATTCCAGCTTATAACGAAAAAGAAAATTTACCTAAATTAATAGATGAAATTAAAAGTTATCATTCTTTTGTGGAGATTTATGTCATTGATGATTCAAAAGAAAATTTCCTAGAAAAAGATTTGGTAAATAAGAAAGATGTTCATTATTTTTTTAGAGGGAAGAAATTAGGTAGAGGATCAGCAGTTCTTTATGGTTTGAGAAAAGCGCTTAAGAAAAATTTTGAAATTTATGTAGAAATGGATGCTGATTTTTCACACAATCCTAATGAATTAAATAATAAAATTGAAATTTTTTCTAAAACAAACTCAGACCTTCTGATCGCAAGTAGATATTTAAAAAAAAGTAAAATTATTAATTGGAGTATTCAGAGAAGAATTTTTTCCAGAATAGCTAACATCTTAGCTAGAATACTCTTAAAAATACCTGTGTCAGATTATACAAATGGTTATAGATTTTATTCAAAAAGAGCAGCTAAAAAAATAGTTAATAGTTGTGGAAATATAGGTGGTGGTTTTATAGTATTGTCAGAAATTTTATTTACTCTGCACAAAAGTAATTTTGTAATAGGTGAGACTGATACTATTTTTAAAAATAGAGTAAGAGGCGAAAGTTCTGTTAATCTTAAATTAATTTTTCAATCATTAAAAGGTCTGATTAAATTATACAATATAAAAAAAAAATTAGACTAAATAAAATATCTTTTTAATAATATATATAGAATCCTAAATACACAAATTAATAATTAATTATTTCTTTTGGAAGAGACACATCAGGCAAATTAATAATATTTCTTTGATCTAGTTTATGAGGGAAGAAATTTATATTTTTTTTGTACTTACATAAATCTTTACGAAGAAAAGTAACTTCAATAGCAGTTGGCAATATAATTCCATTAATCGAATATGTTCCTTGACAATTATTCGCATGAATATGAGAAATTTCAAAATTTAATAATAATTTATTTATAGTATTATTAAAGTTTTCATAAAAATAGTGATTATTTATCTTCTCAATATAGTGAAATTCTATAACTATTATTTTGAATTTTTTTAAACATTCTTCAGAAGTTGCATGTACTACCTCATACTCGGATGACTCAATATCCATTTGAAGCAGTAGATTTGTTGAATCTTTAGCATTATCATTAACCCAATTTTCTAAAGTGAGTGTTTTTTCACTTTCATATGATGCTAAATTTTTTTTGGTAAAATGAAAATTATCTAATTGTATATCTTTTTCATTAATCGTGCCATCAGCCAAGAAAGTTTCAATATTTCTATTTATAAGATCTTTTTCAAATTGTGTATTATTTCCTGTTCCAGGTGAAAAACACACTTTAATTTCATTTAGTATATTTGGAACTAAATAACCACCATCATTTTCTGAGCCAATTCTAATTAAATCATACCCTAAATCATGAGGCTTAAGTTTGTTTAATAATTTTATTAGTTTTTTTTTTTTTACACTCAAATCTAAATTTACATTAAATTGATTAAGAATTTTATTCAAAAATTTTAAAAGTTTTATTTTTAATTTGAAAATCATTTTAATTTATAAGCTATAATTGCATCTCCATAATTTTCTTTACGAAACTTTCTTCCACCACTTGAATCTATTATTAAATAGTGACTACCTTTATAACTAGCTATTATTGGACAACCATAAGATATATATGGCAATTTATCTTCCCACAAAGTATTACCATTTTTTAAATCGTAAGCATAAATCGTTTTATCTCTTGTACCTGAAACAAAGATTACCTCTTGACCTGCTATTACTGGACATCCAAATACTTCTGATCCTGTACGATTATTTTTTTCTTTAATTTGATTGTATTTGCCATGAGGTACTTGCCATTTGATTTCTTTTTCCTGCAAGTTAATCATTGTAAGGGTGCCCCATGGAGGTGAATTTAGTGGAATTCCATCACTTGATTCAAATCTTTTATATTTCTCGATATCCAATTCTTTAAAATTGGTAATTTTTTTTGCATTGAGAATTATTTTTTTTGCATTCTGTTTAAATTTAGCAAAATCTAAAGTTAATAATTTTATAGTAGCTAAAAAAATCTCTTTAACATGAAATTTTAAATCAAAATTTAATGGATCTTTTAATTTTGAAATCCAGGCTATATTACTTGCTGGAATAATTACATTTCCTTTGCCGTCTAAACCTATTCCTGGCCACTCACTACCACCATGCATACCATAATGAATATAATTTTTTTCTATTTCCAGTCTTTTATAATCTGAGATTGTACTTTTTTTTATTATTTCTTGAGCTTCTTTTTTATATTTTAAATTTAGTCGATTTATATCATCTTTCTGAAAATGCATTCTCGAAAAGTGAAGCCAATCTTCAAATTTTTTAAATTTTGTAAAAATTTTTTTTTCTTTATCATGGTAATACACATCTTCTCTAAAATTCTCTAATGGTTCTCCTGTTTTTCTATCAAGTAATATTAATTGTCCAGTTTTTGAGGCTTGAATTACAATATCACCATTAAAACTATTATATAACACTGGCGGAGAAGCCAAATCCAAATTTAAAACATCATGTTCAATTTCTTGAAAATGCCAATTATATTTACCGTTTTCAATATTTATGGAGACAACACTGTTATAAAATAAATTTGGACCTAATCTATTTTTTGAAACAAATGAAGGTTTGGCATTAGCAGTAGAAAATATAACTTGATTATATTTTAAATCTAATGTCCCACCACCCCACACATCCCAATAAAATTCTTTATCTAAATTATATTTCTTTAAATTTTTTTTAATATTTTCTGGTATTGATACTTTCCATATCAGTTTACCATTTTCTAAATTATAAGCTTGGGGAGAACCCCCGTTTGGTAAAATTATTGCTTTTGTTCCATGAATTAAGATACGCGAGACAACACTTTTAACTTTGATTTTTTTTTTTAAATTATATTGTTTACAATTTTTTATATTAATTAATTGCAATATATCTTGTCTAATAAAAACAGCATAAATACCATTTTTGGACTTGTATAATGAAATTCCTCTAAAAGGTGCCCTATCCTTTTTTCCTATATTTTTACAAATTTCTTTTCCATCTGATAATGAAAGAACAATCAAATTTTTGTAACCATCTAGATGTATTAATTTATTCTCATATTGCAAAATTTTATTTTGAGTATCCTTCAAAACTCCTGAATTATATTCCCATTTTTTTTCTATTTTTAATAAATCTTGCTTTGAATAATCAAAATTATAGTAATTATCGCTTGAATAAGATTTGCCTAAAAAAATAAGACTAATTAATATAAATGGTATTAATATTTTTTTTTTCATGAGAATAAAAATATTTTATAAGTTAAATATTTTAAAAAAGATATTGGCAAGATTATCACTCTCCATTTAAAGAATGAAAAAAGAGGGTTATAAGAATTTAAACCATGGTTAATAAGTGTTTTAATTATCCTTTTTTTAGTTATTAAAAAAGAAAATAGAGGTATATTTGATTTACAATAGATAATTTCATCACAAAAAGATAAAATTAAAGCTTCTTTCAAACTTTCAATCCCAAGCCTATTTCTATGAAATTTTCTTTTACTATTATTAAAATCACTAACTTTATCTGCCCTAAAACTAGGAAGATAATAAACATAATTCTTATATTCTTTTTTTAGATACTCTAAATATTTTTTTTCCTCGGTTACTAAAAAGATTTTAAATGGAATATTATCCCTAATTCTTTTATCAACTAATAACTTAATATCATAGATTGTTGGAGGCAAATAATGACCAGGTGTTATTTTTTGGTCAGTACCTCTAAAATGAATACCTATTATTCGTATTTTTTTTTTATTTTTAAGGTTTCTTTTAAAAAAATTTTTTGCACTATCCAAAATTTCTTTTTTAATTTTTATTTTATTATTATATATTTTTTTTAGATCTAATCTTTTGTAATCATTTAATGAAGCATTTAATCTTTCTTTACAAAAGATCACGTTTTTACTTTTATAAATATCCTTTAATTTATAATTTGAAATTTGATCAAAATATATTTCCCAAACATTTTTTATATTTTTAATGTTATTTTTTTCATTATATTTTGTTGGAAAATTTTTCATATCAACAACTGGTATATATTTTTTTTTTAATGCAAAATTAATCCATTTTAAAATAAAAATAAAATTAGAGAAAAAACCACCCCCGGGAGTTCTCTTAATTACAAAAAAAACTTTGTTCTTATTTTTCTTACCAAAGGAAGTCTTAAATAATCTATTTTTTGAATGATGGTATATTTTGTGGTAAATATCTTTGTCTAAAGTATATTTTGTATCAAATTTTTTTTTAAAAAAATAGTTATATGTATTTTCTAAAATAAAATTTCTCATTATTTAATATTAGATGCGATTATTTTAAATTTTTTGATATTCTTCTGTATCTGATCTATATCAATATTTACCATCTCAAGAGATAAATATTTATTATTTAATTGATGTTTTTTCAGTAATTTAATGTGTTTTTTAAAATCTTTCTTTAATGCGCCTAAATTCTTTTCGCTTACTTGAAAGTTTTTAAAATATCTTAAGTCATTTTTGCTTACTTTTGCATAATCTCTTTCTAATAAAGCATTTCCAGTATCAAAATTTATATAAATATTAGATAATCTGTACCTTTTAATGAATTTTACAGCCTCTTGTGAATTATTAATATAGTCACATTTATAAATTTTTGCATTTGGCTCTATACAAAAATTAATTTTTTTAGTTTTTAACTCTGTACTTAGTTTATTGAGTATATGGGCGAATATCCTATTTGCACAATCAATATTTATATTTTTTTTAACTCTATTAACTGGCGATCCAAAGATAATATTTTTAATTTTTAGTTTATCACAAAAAAGTATTATCTTTTTAAGATGATACAAAACTTTTTTTTCATCATTTATTTCAAAGATATTTAAATTTGTTTTATAAAATATTGCTTGAACTGATGATATTTTTATCTTGTATTTGTTAAGTAATTTTTTGAATTTATTAACTCTTTTTTTACTAAAGTTATATTTTGGGAAGAATTTCAGCGGAGGTATTTCAATAAAATTGATTTTTTCATAATGTAAAATTTTAAATAATTGTTCAATTTTTTTTAAGTTATTTAATGCTAATAAAGAAAAAGATAATTTTAATTTCATTTTTGTTTAATAAATTTTTTGATACCTTTTAAAATATTTTTCTTAGTATTAAAGTATCCTGTACTAGGTTTAAAATTATAAATAGTTGGAGGCATCCTTTTCTCAAAACCATAGTCTAATTTAAATAAATTGATTATTTCTTTAGTTTCAATTGGTTCACTATAAAATTCGTGAATCCTTTTTTTATTTTTCTTAATTTTTGTAATATCTTTTTTTAAATTTAATAAGTCATACCATTGATATTTGTCATTTAAATAAATTTTATTTAATTCATTTTTATTAATTAAATCAAAAATTATGTTTTTTTTTAAACCTGGCCCAAAAACTGCTGGTAATCTTAAAATTAGATATTCTTTAAATTTATCTTTAACAAAATTTTCAAAAAGCTTTCGATTTTTTCCATAATTATGTTTAAAATTAATATCTATAGTAGAAATTAATACAAGTTTTTTTGTATTTATCTTTTGTAAATTTTTTATCAATTTTAATGTATTTACCTTATCTTTCTTTGGATGTTTATTAGCTTTCCATTTCTCAGCTGGTAGCCCGGCACAAAATACTATTTCGTATGTTATATCTTTTTTTATTTTTGCAATATTTTTTGAATTATATAAATCTATATACTTATGAGAACTTTTATATTGTGTGTATAAGTTGCTACCTATAAGTCCAGTATAACCGATTATAGCTATTCTATTTATGATCATTTAATTAATTTACTAATATAATCTTGAAATGAAAAAATATTTGTTATTTTAGGTGAGGTACATGAAATTATATTTTTATCTTTTGAAAAAATAATTGACCTTTTAGCAGAATTATTAATTGGAAGAACTTTATAAGATAGAAAATATCCTTTATAACTCAATAGTTTCTTAAATTTTGGAAAATAATTCACCATATCTTTTTCCATGCCTCTTTTTATTTTCAAAATATAATTTTTTTTTATATTTTTTTTATAAGATTTTAATAAATCAAAATTTTTAAATTTTTTAATATGAGTAAATTTAGAATGAGTAAGAGTATATAAATCTTTTTTATCAGCATAAGGGTATAACGAGGGTAACTTTCCATCCATAATAGTAATTGGATTGATAACTGAATTTTTTTTCTTTCTATAAACTAAAGAAATTGTCAAAACATAATTATAGTTTTTAGTTAAATGATTTTTCAAAAGAGTATTTGAACAATCAATTATTAAATCATACTGATCTTTCAATTTTTCAGTAATAAAAATTTTCTTATTATAAAATATATTTTTGTTAAGTATTTTTTTATAAAATTTTTTAATTTTGCCATTAAGTAATATTCCTTCATTTGAAATAAAACTATTTTCTACATTTTTTAAAAAATTAAAATTTTTGTTGATTATTCTTAATTTTTGAGCTTTTAATACTGCGCTGTAAGTTCCAGAATCTATAAGGGATTTATCTTTTGCAATACAATAAATATTATTTTTTGGAAAATAAATAAAATTTTTATATATTTTTTTAAATCTTAAAAAATTTTTTTTAGTTTCACTGATCGTCTCTGATGATCTGGGATAATGATACCCAGTGTGAAGTCTAAATTGATTACTGCCTGATGATCCTAAAAATATGTCACTATCTTTTTCAAAAATTTTAATATCATGTCCCTGCTGTTTTAAATAAAGACCAATATGGCAACCATACCAACCTGCTCCAATAATTAATATATTTTTAATTTTCATATTTTTGATTTAACATAAAATCTATTTCAACATTTCTAATTTTATTATTATCAACAACAAAAATTTGATCACAAACTTTAAGAATTTCTTTATTATGTGATGTAATAATTACTGTTTTATCTTTTTTCAAACTTTCAACTATATTTTTTAATTTATCTATATTATTTTCATCAATAGAGCTTGTTGGTTCATCTAATATAAGAATTTCTTTATCTTCAAAAAGTAACCTTGTTATTAATAATCTTTGTCTTTGACCCTGAGATAACTTGATGCCATTTTCACCAACTTTTTCCTCATTTTCTAGAAAATTTTTTATTTCAATATTATCAAATAATCTTAATAATAAATTTTTGGCTTTTATATAATTTTCATTATTAATTTCTTCAAAAAAAATTACATTATTTAATATTGTATCATTTAATATATAAAAATTTTGAGATAAATATCCAATTTTGTTTTGATATGAAAGTTGATTTTTTTCATTAATTACTGTCCCATCAATTTTTAATTTCCCTTTGCTAGGTTCGATTAAACCACAAATTATGTCAATGATCGTAGATTTACCTTGTCCTGATTTACCATAAAATGCAACACATGAATTTTTTTTAATATCAATAGAAACATCCTCAAATAAATTTTCTTTATCTTTATAATTAAAAGAAATATTTTCTAAAAATATATCTTTATTAAAATTAATTTTTTCTTGATCATTATCCTTAATTAATTTTTCTTGATGTGTCTCATTACTTAACACTCTCATAAGCTCATCTAATGTTCCTAAAGATCCTTTAATATGTACAAAAGATTGATACATTATTTGCACACTTGGCATCATTCTATAAAAAGATAAAAGAATAAATGAAATCAATGGTAAATACTCAATTAAACTATTGTTATCTATATTTAGATTTATACTTAAGAAGACTACTGCAATTAATAAAAATGAGACTTCTAATATTGGTTTAGCAACATGGAGTGATGTAAGATTAAAAATTAAACTTTTTCCATAAATATTTCCAAATAAAATATAATGTTTAATTAACCTAAAATATTTTTTTGATAATTTGAGATATTTTATATTATTGAATCCCTCATTTAAAATATTTTGTCTTTTTATATCATTTTCAATTATATTTTTTTCATTTCTTGAAATGAATTTACTTAAAATAAGATATACGAGTATAGAAATAAAAAATATAAAAATTAAAGCAATCAATGTTTTAAAACCACCAATGCCTATAAACGAAATAAGTAATATAATAATTAACGAAATAGAGCTTATTAAGTTTAAAACTGGATTAACAATAGAATTAGAAAATCTTCCACTATGATAGTTTGCAAGATTCAGTAATTTTGATGATGTATCATCAAATAAGTAAATGTATTTTTTATTTACAAAATTTTTAAAAAGAAGATTGCTTATCTCTGTGTTTAATTTTACAGAGAAGTTTATTGTATAATATTTTATCAAAAATTTGAATATTGTTGTAATCAAGAAAATAGATGCAAAGAAATAAATTGAAAAATTTAAGTTTTCTAATTTTACAAGACCAAATTTTAATAAATCAGGATAAAAACTTACATTATTTAACTTATCTAAATAAAGTTCTGGATTAACAGTCAGTAAAATAATTACAGATAACGAAACTAGGCCTGCCAACTCCATAAATGAATTTAAAAAATTTAAAAAGCTTAAAATATAAAAATTTTTTTTTTGCTTTTTATTTAAGATAAAAAATATTTTATTTATTATTGACATGAAAATTTAACTATTTAATTTTTTAATAACTCTAACTGGAACACCTGCATAAACATATCCTGACTCGAGATCTTTTGTAACAACCGACCCAGCTCCAATAACCACTCGATCATTAATTTTTACGCCAGCTAATATTGTTACTCTTGCCCCAATCCAAATATCTGATCCAATTTCAATTGGTGAAGAATTTGTTCCCTGATAAGCTACAAGCTTATTTGGATTATCAAATTTATGGTTATTAGTATTTATATAAAATTGAGTCCCTATATCAACATTGTCGCCAATAGAAAATTTTACATAGTTAAAAATCTCACTATTAGAGCCAATATGAGTATTTTCACCAATTATTAAATTTTTAGGATCCAATAACATTGTATTTGGATCAATTGTTGAATTTTTACCAATATTTGCTCCACAAATTATTAATATTTTCATCCTAATTTTATCTAAAACATTTCCAATAATTCTAAATTTAAAATGAAGATTTAATTGATTTAATAAACCAAATATTAGAAATAATATTTTATAAATAGTTTTTCTTATTATCATGTGTTTAATTTTTTTATTAGAATTTTCATTTTTAATTTATCTTTTAACTATTCTACAAATATGATTATCAATTAGCTCAAATTTTATTTTTGGATTTAAGCCTAAAATTTTAATCAATTTACGAGTCATCAAGTTTGTTTTGTTATAGTTTATGTCTTCAAATTTTCTGTCTAAAATTACTTTTTCATCAATTTTAATTTTTTTAAATAAAATAAAATTTATTTTTTTAAAAAATATAAAAATTTGAAAATAAATTTCGTTAAAGTAATTATTTTTAATTTGATTTTCTTTAATTTGGTCAAGCCATACTTCTACAATTTTTTGTGAGTTTAATATTTTAGATGGAAAATGAAACCTTGAATTAACTTTATTAAAATTTTTTAACTTTTTAGTTTTTATCTCTTTTTTGTTTTGTTTGTTCAAAATATTTTTCATTGTATCAAATAATTGTTTTTGATTTAAACAATTAAATCCTAAACTTGCAGTAAACGGTTTTGCATATTTTTTTATTTCTTTTGGGATATAAGTCACAATATCAAGTCCAAGATTTGATGCTTCTATGGAAGTATAGCATCCGTTTTGGATTAATATTTTTGATTTATGCATCCAATAAGTCGAAGAGTTTTCCTTTGTTACAACAATATTTTTACATTTTCTAAAAAGAAATTTCCATAATTCCAGATTTTCTGTTGGGTGAGGTCTAAAAATAAATTTTTGATTTTTAAATCTCTTTGCTAAATTTATTACTGTACTAAGAAAAACATTCATATACCTTGTCTTTGCTGAATGTTGTTCAAAATAAAAACTTTTATTTTTTTCAAATTCTAAATCTTTATCCTCAAAATAGGCTCTATGAATAGCCTTAAAGTCATCCATCATAGTTTTATTATTTGCCGGACCGCTGACATTTGAACTGATTAAAATATATTTTTTACTTAAGCTTTCATCTTTATATGCATCTTTTAAGTTTTGAGACCACATGTCGACTCTTGGATTTCCTGTATTAAATATTTTATTTTTAAACTTTGGAAATCTAGCTATTAAATTATCATAGTCAAAATTACTCCAAGAAAATATTGCATTCACTAATTTGAGTGATTTCTCACCAAATCTATAATAAAAATTTCCTTTAGGTAATTTTGTAAAAAATTCTTTAACTTCCTCTACTCCACCCTCTTCATCTTGACAAGATATTACAAAATTTCTTTTTTTTAATCTTTTAAATAAATCAAGAATAAATTTAGCAGGCACACAACTAGTATGATGAAATATACCAGAAGGTAAATCAATCTTACTTTCAAGGCCTGAGATATTACCCAAATATACTTCAAAATTGTTATTAGCAGCTAATATCGATAAAAGTAATTTTCCTTCAAATTCTCTTTTAGTTATTTCACAATGAATATAAATTTTTTTCATTTAGTATAGTTTTAAAACTATGATAATGCGCTTAATCTTTATCAACAATTTTTTTTAAATCTTTAATATTTATAAATGTTTTATTGTCACCACTATTATATGAAAAACCAGACTTTACTTTTTTGCAACTGTTAAGTTTACAAAATTTATTAATCTCAATATCACTCATGCCATTAAATATTATATAAAAATTTTTTAATTCTACTGTTTGTCTAGCTTCTGCGGGATTTATTAACTCTTCATGTATTTTTTCTCCTGGTCTAATACCAACAATATTAAAATATTTTTTTTTTCCACTTATAGCCTCTGCTAAATCCTTGATATAAAAACTTTTTAATTTTGGAACGAAAATTGCATTTTTTGTTTTACTTTTTAAAGCAATTTTTACCAACTCTATTGCACTATTTAATGAAATATTAAATCTAGTCATTTCTTCGTGAGTTAAAGGTAATTTTCTTTTCTTTTTATTCATTTTTTTAAATAGAGGAATTACTGAACCTCTACTACCTGTAACATTACCATATCTAACAACTGAAAAATTGGTTTTTTTATTTCCTTTAAAATTATTAGCTGAAAGAATTAATTTATCTGAACATAATTTAGTTGCTCCGTAGAGATTTATAGGCGATGAAGCTTTATCTGTTGATAACGAGACAACATCTTTTACCTTATTATCTAGAGCTGCATCAATAATATTTTGTGTTCCCACAACATTAGTTTTTACAAATTCAAATGGATTATATTCTGCTGCTGGTACTTGTTTTAAAGCTGCGGCATGAATAACAATATCAACATTTTCAAATGCTCTATTTAATCTTTCTCGATCACGAATATCTCCTAAAAACATTCTCAAATTTGGATGTTGAAATTCTTTTTGTTGAGAAATTTCAAATTGTTTTAACTCATCTCTACTAAAAATTATCAACCTTTTAAAGTTACCATAATTTGAAATTAAATGACTTATAAAAGCTTTTCCAAAACTTCCTGTTCCACCTGTAATTAAAATTGATTTATTTTTAAACATATTTAATTATTTCTAATCCCAGTAATAGCTGAAGGAACTTTTAGTAAATTGTTAATACTTTCAGTTTGATTCTCACATTTACTTATTTTAAAAAATATATCATTTAAAATATTAAAATATAATTCTAGTTTTTTTGGTTGATGTGAGATGCTGGTATAAATAACATTTGAGGCAAGTATTCTATTTTTAATCATTTCTTGTGATATATATGTTTTATATGCATTGTTATTTTTTGACGAAAAAACAAAATTTGGCAATGCATCTATTCCTTGTATCTTAATATTCAATTTATGTTGTTTTGCCATCGAAAACCATTTTTTTTTAACTTTTATACCAATATTAGAAATTATCTCCCATGATTTAATTTCCTCCATTACTCTTAAAGTTTCTAATGCTGCTGTTGATCCAATTTTTTCAGTCCAAAATGTACTGCTTATAAAAGTTTTATTTGAAGCATTCATTACTTCTTTTTTTCCAATTATAGCATTTATAGCATAACCATTGCCTAAAGCTTTTCCAAAAATTGCAATATCAGGATTAACTCCATAATTTAAATGTAATCCTCCAAAATTAGATCGAAAACCTGAAGTGCACTCATCAAATATTAATATTATGTTTTTTCTATCACACAAATTTCTTATTTTCTTTAAAAAATTATTTTTTGGTGGAACATTTCTTTCAACTTCTAACTTAACTACTCCTACATCATGTTTGTCTACTAGATTTTTCAAACTTGCAAAATTATTATATTCAAATGTATATGTTGTATTTTTTAACTTTTTAGGAACACCACTTACATTTAAACTTTTCATTAAGTGAGTATCAAGATTATTTTTATTTGATAAGTTCGAAGATAAATACCAATCATGCCATCCATGATAACCACATATTGCAATATTGTCCTTACCTGAGTAAGCTCTAGCAATTCTAACTGCTACCGAATTTGCTTCTCCTCCAGATCTTGTAAACCGAGCCATCTGTGCCCATGGGTGTAATTCTAAAAGTTTCTCTGATAGTTCAATTTCCTCTACAGAATTTAAAGAAGACATATTTCCTTTAGAAATAGATTTTATTACTTTTGAATCAACATTTTTGTGACAATATCCCAAAGTATTTGTGCCAACACCCATAAGATGTAAATCAATATATTTTTTTCCTTCTAAATCCCAAATATTACAGCCTTTAGCTTTTGAAAAATATGCTGGCCACAACTTTGGCAAGTGTAAATCTGGATTTTTAGAAAATAACATTGTACCCCCTGGAATAATCTCGTTAGCTCTAATCCAAGTTTTTTGACCTTTGCTTAAGTTTAAACCAATATTTCTTATTCTTGAGTCAAAGTTTTTAAAAAAAAATTTATTTTTTTTATAAAAATTTATAATTTTTTTAAATGATATTAAAAAATCATAATTAAATTTTTTGAAAATTTTTTCTATAAATATAAAATCTTCATTGGTATCTAATGTTAGTCGCAGTTTTGAATAATCTTGTTTTAAACTTATATTATGTTTTTTATATTTTTTAAGATTTATTATGCCATAAGTCACGTGTTCTTTTTCATGCTTAATATTTTTAGAAAAATGTCTTTCTTTTAAAGATTTATAATTAAAGATTTCAATATCAAAACCATCAGGATAGGTTGGAATAATAGTATTTGATAGATAGTCAAATTTTCCTTTTAAGAAAGTTGATATATAATCATCTAACATCTTTGGATCAACAAAAGGACAATCAGCTGTAATTCTTACTATGTTTTTAATTTTAAATTTTTTTGCAGTTAAAAAAAATCTTTCTAAAACATTGTTTTCAGGACCCTGGAAATATTTAACATTTAATTTTTCACATTCACGAATTATTTTTTTATCATCTAAGGTGTTTGGGCATGCAACAATTATGTTATTTATTTTTTTTGATTTTTTTATTCGTGTGATTAAAATTTCCAATATACTTTTACCATTAATCTTTTTTAATACTTTACCTCTAAGTCTATTAGCATTAAATCTAGCTTGGATTATTACTGATATATTATTTGCTATTTCCATTTTCGAGGGTCGGTGATATTTAAGTTTTTAATTTTGAAGTCATTAAAATTTAAAAATATTGGATTATTCCAAGATTTAATAATCATCTTTAGTTGTTTAACATTATCTATACCAATATTTATATACTTAAATTGATCTAAATTTTTTATAAATGATAATGAGGCTGTAAGAGGATCAGTTAAATTTTCTTTACAATTTTTGGCAAAATTATCTTGGTATTTTCCTAATTTTTTCATCTTTTTACTTTTATTCAGTAGACCACCTTGTAAAAATACTGATCTAGCCTGTAATTTTATTTTATTATTCTCAAAAAATTTCAATATTTTTTTACTTAAAAATCTTTGGTCAAATATATTAATTGGGACCTGTACTAAATCTACTTTAAATGAGTTGGGAATTTTTTTTATTTCATTAAAATCATAAATAGACAATCCTACATATTTAATAAAATTTTTTTTTTTTAGAGATCTTAATACTTTTATTATTTGTTTTCCATAAATACTAGATAAATCATTTGAATTATGAATCAATATTGCATGAAACTTTTGAATGTTAAATTTTTTAATTTCCATAATTAATAAATTTTCTAAATTATTAACAAAATTTTTTTTACCATTTTTTGGAAGTTTAAATTTTGTAATTATCTTGAATTTTTTAAAAGAAATTTTTTTAATTAAACTAGAGGATAAATTATAATCTAAGGCAGTATCTATGTATTTAATCTTATTTTTTTTTGCTAAATTTAAAATTTTTTGAATCTCTGTAATTTTCAATTTTTTGTTTGATAAACCATAATTTTGATTAAAATTTGAGGTTCCAATTACTAAATCTTTCATTATGACTTATATTTATTAAAAAAATTTATGATATTTTTGATCACATAATTTTGTTTTTTTTTTGTTAATGAATAATAAATTGGAATACTTATAGTTTTGTTATAATATTTTTCTGCGTTGGGTGCGTAATACTTGTCTTTAAAAACCGAAAAACTATAAATTGGTATATAATGATATTGAAGAAGTATTTTTTTTTTCAACATATATTTAAAAAACAAATCTTTTTTTTTTTAAGTTAAAATTTTTAAATTTTAGCAGGCATAAATGATTTGCTGATTTATACTCTGACAAATGATTAATAAGGTAAATACTTTTCATATTTTTGAAGGCTTTAAAATAATTTTGAATAATCTTTTTTCTTTTATTCAAAAATTTATTTATTTTTTTTAATTGACTGATGCCTAAAGCACATTGAATATCTGATATTCTAAAATTTAATGAATATTCTTTAACATCATATTTCCAATGATTTTGATGTCTGGTAATTCCAATTGATCTTAAAATTTTTATTTTTTCATAAAGTTTTTTTGAGTTTGTTGTTAAGGCCCCACCCTCACCAGTTGTAATTGTTTTTACTGGATGAAAAGAAAAAGTGGAAATATCAGAGTGCTTACAACTTCCAATTTTGTACATTTTTTTATTAACCATATATTTTGCACCTAAGGCATGGCATGAATCTTCTATAATGTATGATTTAAATTTTTTTTTAATTTTATTAAATTTTTCTGCATTAAGAGGATATCCAGCATGATACATAACTAAAATAACTTTTATTTTTTTTATATTAAATTTTTTACAGCATCTCTCTACATCCTCTGGACGCATGATACCTGTCTCAGGATCTACATCAGCCAAATATACCTTAGCATCTAACAATTTTGCAACATTGTAAGAGGCCACAAAATTTATAGCTGGCATAATTACTATATCATCTTTATTCATCTCAATTGATTTAAAAGCTAAATAAATTGCTGAAGTTCCACTATTACAAGCCAATGCATATTTGCTACCAAGATAATTGCTTAGCTGATGTTCAAAACTTTCTACAAAAGGTCCAGTAGTAAGCTTGTTTTCTTTAAGTGATTTTTTTACAATTTTTAGATCATCTGAGTCTACAAATTGTCTTCCGTAGGAAATAAAATTCATAATATTCAAATTTAATAGAATGTTTTAAGAAGTAGTTCAATTAAATTTTTCTGATTACTATTTTTTGTAATAAGATAAGGTAATTATATAATGACTAAAAAAGCAATTTTTAATCTTGCAAAAAAACTTTGGCCAATACATAGAACTATAGCTGGCCCTGGTCTAAAGGCATCATTGAAAATAATTAAATCAGAACAAAATTTACTCAAAATTAAATTTATCAAAACTGGTAAAAAAGTTTATGACTGGAAAGTCCCTTGGGAATGGGAGATAAAAGATGCATGGATTAAATTTAGGAATAAAAAAATTATAGATTATAAAAAAAATAATTTACATATAGTGGGACATTCACATAAAATTAATAAAATAATTAATCTAAAAGAACTTAAATCTAGAATTCATTTTATCAAAAAAATTCCAAATGCAATTCCATTTGTAACCTCTTATTATAAAAAATATTGGGGGTTTTGTACAAATTATAAAGACTATAAAAAACTTCAAAATGGTGAATACCACGTTTTTATAGACTCGAATTTTAAAAAAGGATATCTAAATTATGGAGAAATTGTTTTAAAAGGAAAAACAAAAAAAGAAATATTATTTACAACATATCTTTGTCACCCATCGCTAGCAAATAATGAGATTTCTGGCCCATGTGTAGTTACATATCTTAGTAAATTTGTAAAAAAACTTAAAAAAAAACATTATACATATAGATTTATATTCATACCAGAAACAATTGGTTCAATAGCATACATAAATAAAAACTTTTCAAATTTAAAGAAAAATTTATTAGCTGGATTTAATATTTCTTGTGTTGGAGATGAACGAGCCTATTCATATGTAAGTTCTCGAAAAGGAGATACCATCTCAGATTATGTTGCAAAGAAAATACTGTATTCTACTGACCAAAAATTTAAAAGATATAGCTGGTTTCATAGAGGAAGTGATGAAAGACAATTTTGTTCTCCTGGAGTAGATTTGCCATTTTGCACTATAAGTAGGTCTAAGTTTGATGAATATAAAGAATACCATAACTCACTAGATGTATTGGGTAAAGTTGTAACTAATAAAGGTTTGGTTACCAGCTTAGAATTATTGAAAAAAATTATAATTTTTTTTGAAAAAAGTTATTTTTATAACTCAACTTTTAAATGTGAGCCTTTTATGACAAAAAGAAAATTATATAAAACAATAAGTATAGCAGATGAAAATATTGACGTCACAAGGGGAACATCAAATACTGAAATTTTAATGAATGTTTTAAGTTATTGTGATGGAAAAACTGATTTAGATACTATTTCTAAAAAAAATAAACTTAGTAAAACAAGAGTAAGAGAAGCTATTAAGATTTTAGAAAATAATAAATTGATATATAAAGTAAAATTATAAAAAAAAATTAAATTTCTTAGTTTTTTTTCAATTTAGTTTTTAAATTTTCTTTATAATATTCTATTAATTTTCTCACTCCTTTTATTTTGGAAATTTTTATAATCAATTTATCGTTTAATATACTATCTTTATATTCAGAAATTAAAATTTTATCGTTAGTTGGTAAAGCAACAAAATGTAAGGAAATCATATCTCTATGTTTTCCTTCTATAGGATCGCCAGCTCTATGGATTAGTTCTGTTGTGCTGCACATAAGAGCTTCTCCTGCTTGTCCTATATTTTTAAATAAATAATCTTTATATTTATTTTCATTTAAGCGATCATAAGAATATCTATTTTGGTAACTCATTTTTTTTATAAATTTTTTAGCAGAATTTTTTTTTACTAAAGTTAATGGTCCATTATCGTCTTTTACTTCGTGAACTTTAATAAATATTTTAAACATATTGTATACATATCCATCAGTATGAAAAAAATTACTGAAGGACTCTTTTTCTGTATTAGAATTATAATTCCTTGTAATTGCTAGATATGCTAAAATAATTTTTTGATTATAATACTCTTCTATTATATCAAGTTTATCTTTTAACTCATTATTTAATATATTTGATATAATTTCATAAATTTCAGGAGTTATTTTATATTTAAATTGAGGATCATTCTCATTTTTTTTTGGATTTTGTAACCTCAAATGTTCATTAACTTTATAAATAGTATGTTGATTTATTTTACCAAGTTTTGCATATCCATTTTTAAAATAATTATTAATAAATTCATGTTTTAAACTTTCTAAATTACAAATATTTCTTTTATAAAATTTATTATAAATATTATTTGAAAAAAAATTTGAATTATTAAATAAAGATATTCCAAGTTTATAATTTAAATTATGAATATAATTTAATATAAACTTCACAACTTACCTATTAGACTCGTAATTTGTTTGTCATTTTTATTTATTTCTTTTAATACTTTTTTTGATTTTTCAGGTGCATATTCAAGAGCTAATTTTAATAATTCCATCCAACACCTATTATTTTTTGTTCTTATTTTTTTAACTTGATTTACAATTATTTGAGATTTTTTTTTCATATATTTTAATTATAAACTGCTAAATTTGAAAAACAATTGTCTATTATAAAAAAAATAAATATAAACACTTATTTTTTTTAATTTGTTGTTTTTATTTATTACTATTTATTCTATATTCTAAAAATCTTAATATTAAATGAAAAATATAAAATATCATTTCGATTACTTGGATATAGAATCTTGTTTTAAAAATTTAGGATTGAAGAAAAATGACTCAGTTTTTTTGTCAACAAATTTGGGAATGTTAGGATATCCAAAATCTCAAAATAAGAATCAAATTCTTACATCAAGCAGATGGATACTTAGTGCAATAAAAAAAATAATAGACAAAAAAGGCAATATTTTTGTTCCCACATATTCTTATAGTTTCGCAAAAAAAATTAAAAAATTTAACCCCTCTACAACTAAAGCTGAAATAGGTTATTTCCCAAATTTCTTTTTAAAGCAAAAAAAAATAATTAGATCTATTGATCCTATGATGTCTATTGCGGGAATAGGGCCTGATGCCAAAAATACTTTATTGAAAATTTCCAATAATTCTTTTGGAAAAAACTGTGCTTTAGAAAGGCTTCTTAAGATAAAAAATTTAAAGTGCTGTCATATTGGTCTAGGCTATAACTGGATACCTTTTATGCATTACTTGGATTGGAGAAATAATGTTCCGTTCAGATTTGACAAAGTATTTGAGGGCAAAATTAAAATAAAAAAGAAAGAGAAAGAAATAAAATGGACTTATTTTGCTAGATATTTGAGGGAAGAAACTTCCTCAGATGGTTATAAGATTGGCTACAAAGCTATAAAGAAAAATTTGTATTCTTTTTCCGACCTTGGTAAATCGATGATATATATAATTGATTATAAAAAATTCTTTAGTTTTGCACAAAATATAACAAAAAAAAATAAATGGCTTACTGTTAATGGTCCAAAATTTAAAACATAATTTGGAAAAAAAAAATAAAGTAAGGCTTGCAGTAATTGGAGGTAGCTTTGACTCTACAATAGGAAAAACACATCTGAGAAGTATACTTGCTTCAAGTAAATATGAAATTACTTGTGGATGCTTTAGTAAAAAAAAAATTAAAAATGTAAAAAATTCTTCTTTTTATTCACTCCCAAAAAATAAAATATATAATGATTTAGATAATTTATTAAGATCAGAGATTAAAAATATAGATTTAGCGCTTATAATCACTCCACCAAAAAATAGAAGAAAAATTTATTCTAAAATAATAAAAAAAAAAATTGGTATCATTGCAGAAAAGCCTTTCGAGGCTAATATAAAAGAGGCAAAAAAATCTTACAAAATAATAAAAAAAAAAAAAGTTTTTTTTGCTAGTACATATAACTATTTAGGTTATCCAGCTATAATGGAAATAAAAAATTTAATAAAAAAACTTGGAAAAATTAATAATTTTGTATTTGAAATGCCACAACAATCTTCAACATTTTATAAGAGCACTATTAAAAAATGGAGGACCAGAGATGAATTAATCCCAAATTTACATTTAGATTTGGCTAGTCATCTTTTATCACTTGTTTATTATTTTTTTGATCAAATGCCAAGTGCAGTTAATAGTTTTGAAACTAAAAATAAAAATTATACTGATAATGTTTATACCTGGTTAAGATTTAAAAAATTTGTAGGACAATTTTGGTTTTCAAAAAATTCAACTGGTAAAAAAAATGAATTATCAATTAGGATTTTTGGAACTAAAGGCTCTGTTGAATGGAAACATTCAAATTCTGAAGAAATAATTTTTTCAGATAATAAAGGGAATCAAAATATCATTAATAGATTGTCACAAAATACAGAATATCTTAAAGATATTGATTTATTTACTTACTCACCTGGTCATCCAAGTGGATTTCTAGATGCGTTCATTAATATTTACAAAAATATATTTGAAACATTTTATAAAAAAGAAAAAAAATCAAAAATACTCATAAATTTAAAAAAAAATTTAGACATTATAAAAGTCTTGGATAAGATCCATTATTCATCTTTAAAAAAAAATTGGCAAAAGATTGACCTTTAAATAATGAAAAAAAAAACACTAATTTATGGGGGTGGAGCAATTGGTTCTTACCTTGCTGCATGCTTATTAAAATCAAATCACCAAATTTTTTTTTTAACTAGAAAAAAAAACTATAATTATATAAAAAAAAAGAACCTATTAATTAATGTTTATAATAATGAACACTTAAAGCAAAAATTCTGTTTAAAAAATAACAAAAATTTTATTGTAATAAATAACTTAAAAAAAATTAATAAAATTTATTTTGATAATATCTTTATAACTACTAAAATTAATGAAAACTTGAAAAAAATTTTTATAGATATTGATAAATTCATAAACAAGAATACTATTGTAATTACTCCCTGTACATCCATTCCATTTTGGTGGCATAAATGTTTAAAAAAAGAACTACAAAACAAAATTGATAAACCACTCAATGTTCTATTTAAAAAAAATATAGATAGAAAAAATTTAGTTGGTATGACTATGTGGCTCTCTGGAAAAATAGAAAAACCTGGAAATGTAAGAATAAGCCATATTCAAAGAGGTTTTCCTATAAAAGAAGCATTTAAAGAAAAAAAACAACAGGTAGATCAATTAAGAAAAGATTTACAAAAAACTACTAAATCACCATTAGTAAAAAATATTTTTTCAGAAATATTCATTAAATCATTAAATTCATTAGCTTTTAACATGGTTGCCTTAAAATATAAACAAAACAATTCTGAACTAGATAAAAATAAAATGGCAAAAAAAGAAATTTCCAATATTTTAGTAGAGGGAGATATGATATTGAAAAAAAATAATATAAAGATTTATCAATCTCCAAAATCTAGAATAATTCAAACACTTAAAAGTAAAAAACATACAATGAGTATGCTTCATTCTTATGAAAATAAAAAAAAAATTGAACTTAAATTTCTTTGGAAAAGTTTTTTAAATTTACAAAAATTTGTCAAATTTGATATGTCTCATACTGACAATCTATACAAACATTTATGTAAAAAGTTACATGGGATTATTTAAAATATTAAAAAAAAATTCTCAAATTTTTCCAGATAAGATAGCTCTAGTAATAGAAAATGATGAGTATACATATAAATCTCTTTATGAATTAGTTTCACAAACAATTCAAAATTTAGTAAAAAATAATTTTAACAAAAATAGCAAAGTAATAATTATTGAAAATAATTCTTTATCACATGTATTATCATTATTTGCATTATCATATTTAAATGCCACTGCGGTACCAACAGGCAAATACTATTCTAAAAACCATCTTTTGGATATTATTAAAGTAACAGGAGTAAATTCAATTATTGCTGGTAAAGAAGATTGTTTTTTTTTTAAAAAAAAAACGAAGATAAAAATTTATATGTGTACTGAAAATACAAAAAAATTTCCTTTGTTTTTCAAAAAAAATAAAGCAATAAATATAAATAAAAAAGTAGATACTAATAAAGATTTCATAATAAGCATGAGTTCAGGTTCTACTTCAAAGCCAAAGCCAATTATATTTTCACAAAAAACAAAAATTATTAGAAATAAACTTTTTAAAAACCTTTATAATATTACTTCAAAAGATAATATTATTGTAACTGGTCCAATTGACCACTCTCTTGGAATGAGAACATTATTTGTGCCATTATTAAATGGCTGCACATGTGTAATGATGAACAACTTTCAGATACCAAAATATTGTGAGTTGATTGAAAAATATAAAATTACTTTTTCAGTATTGGTTGCAAATCAAATATACGATTTGATTAATAGCCACAAATATTTCAAAAATTTTTATCTAAAAAAAGGGCTTGTTTCTACATCTGCAAAATTATTACCTAATGCAAAAAAAAAAAATTCTAGAAAAAAAAATCAAACTTTTTGAAATGTATGGTGCAGCAGAAATAGGAACTGTAACAAATTTAAATATTTTTAAAAATAGAAAGTTTTTATCAAGTGTAGGAAAAAGTTATGATAAATCTATAAAAATTAAAATCTTATCAAAAAATAATCAATTTTTAAAAAGCGGATCTATAGGCGAAATTATTTGCAAAACACCCGGTCAATTTAAAATGTATTATAACTCCAAAGATCTTAATAAAAAGAGTTTTTTCAAAGGTTATTTCAAAACTGGAGATTTGGGACATATGGATAAAGAAAAATATTTGTATTTTAAATCAAGAGTCAAAAATATTATTAGAAGAAGTGGGATTACTATTTATCCTGAAGATATAGAAAAAGTATTTATAAATGATAAAAATATTAGCGATGTAGCTGTCATAGGAAAAGAATTAAAAAATAAAACACTAATCTTTTTGTTTATAATAAAGAAAAAAAAAATTCAGGAATCCTATATAAGAAATGTATGTTTAAAAAAATTATCTAAATTTCAATTTCCAAATAGAATAATTTTTTTAAAAAAATTTCCAAAAACAAACTTGGGTAAAATAAACAAAATAAAATTACTTAGAAACTTTAGGTAACTTTTTTAAAATAATTAACCGCAAACCTTTGACTGTACTAAAGTTTTTTAGAGTAGTTTCTGATGGCTTAATTGATATTTTAAACTTATTTTCTATTTCGAAATTGAACTTAAGAATTTCAATGGAATCAATATGTCCTGATGATATGAAATTAAAATTATCAATATCTTTAAGATATTTTTTTTCTATCTTTTTGATTTTGTTTAATTTAGAAATTATATAGTTTGTAATTTTTTTTTCATTCATGAACATTATTACTATAATATGACTTGTAATCTTTCAATAATAATACCTTTTTATAATTGTAATAAGTTTGTATATAAAAGTTTAAAAAATTCTTTAGAAATATCTAGAAAAAATTCTAATATTGAAATAATTTACATTAACAATAATTCTACTGATAGCTCAAATATTTTTTTAAAAGATAAAATCAAAAATTCAAAAAATATAAAATTGTTTAATACAAATAAAAAAAAGGGAATGGGACCTGGAATAGGTAGAAATTTAGGAATTAAAAAAGCAAATTCAAACTTGATAATGTTTTTAGATATTGATGACTATATTGAAGTAAAATATTTAAAAAACTTGATTCAATATTGTAAAAAATTACAAAATAATTTTATTTTTTTAAAAATAAAATCAAAAAAAAAAATAAGTCCTTACTTGAAATATAATAAAAAAAATCTTAAAATATTTTTTAGAAATAGCAATAACATGTTGGCAATTGGAAAAGTTTTCAAAAAAAATTTTTTAATCAAAAATAAATTATTCTTTTCAAAAAATATTTTTGAGGATATTTTTTTTATCTTCAAGTGTCATTTCTACAATAATCAAAAAATAAACTATTTTTCAAAAGAGATATATGTTAAAAAAGATAATCCTGATTCAATCACTAATTCACAAATAACACTCAATCATATCGAAAGTAAATTCAATGCATTTAAATCAATAGAAATATTCTTAAAAAAAAAGAATTTAAAAATTTTTAATAATCTATACGATGATATTCAATATAGATTTAGAGGAGAATTTTGTAATGAATTCAATAATATCATCAATTCAAATTTAAAAAAAAAAGTAAAAGAAGTGTTTGTAAGCTACATTAAAAAATTATATAAAAATTCTATTAATAGAAATTTTAAAATTATAACTAAAAAAGATAAAATTACCGAAAAAAAGTTGTTTAATGTATAAAACTTGCAAGGATTTAGAAGAATCTCTTTACATAGCACCCAATGAAATAAGATCTTGTTGTCAAAGATTTTTTTATAAAGATAAAATGAGAGGAGATGCAAAACTTATTAATATTAAAGATGGTGTTACACCTACCGCTAATGATATTAAAAAAGCTAGAGAGAAAATTTTTGACGAAATTCAGAGGAATGAAAATGAAGATTGTGTAGGTTGTCCACATTTAAAGAAAATAAAAGAAAAACCTAATTTTACTTCATCAATACAACATCTATCAATTGAACATCATTCAGTTTGCAATTTGAGATGTAATTATTGTAGTGATATTTATTGGGGAGGAAAAAGATCTAAATATAATGTTGTTGAATTTATTTCTTACTTATCCAAAAGCAATTCTTTAAATGATTGTAATCAAATTGTCTGGGGTGGTGGCGAACCAACTCTAGATAAATCATTCGAGCAAATATTAAATGAAATAAATAAATATGCAAATCCAAAAACTTATCACAGAGTATTCACAAATTCTGTTAGAATTAGTGAGCCCATTATAAAATTTTTAAAAAAAGGTCTCATTAAAATTACAACAAGTATTGATGCAGGAACCCCAGAAACATTTAGGGAGGTTAGAGGTAGACCAAAGTTTTTAAATGTTTTTGAAAATTTACAAAAATATGCAGAAATTGATCCAAGCAAGATAACTATAAAATATATTTTCACAGAAGAGAACAAGGCAGAACAAGAATTAGAGGCCTTTGTTCAAAATTGTTTAAAATATAATCTGCAAAAATGTAATTATCAAATAAGTATAAATTATAAAAAAGAAAGATTTGATTTTGAATTTCTTAAATCAATTACATATCTGTTTATAAATCTTATTAAAAATAAAATTAAAAAAGTTTTTTTAGATGATCATATTATGTATAGATTTGGGTCTTTGAGTGCTGAAGAAATAAAAAAAATTAATAATTATTCAAAATTGAATAAATTAGAAGAGATAATATTAAAACCTGAGCTGATAAACGATATGATAGTTTTTGGAGCAGGTAAAATCTCTAATGAGATTATAAATAAAACAGATTTTTTTAAAAAAATACTAAATTTTGATTTCGTAGACAGTGATGTCAAAAAAATTGGTAAAAAAATAAATAATAAAACTATACTTTCTCCATCTATATTAAAAAATGATGATAGAAAAATATTTATCGCTACTGCACAACACTATGACGATGTTTATAATAAAATTTTAGAAATAAAAGGTAACAATAAAAATATTATTAGTGGACTAATAATATAAATCAATTTTAAATTTTTTTATCTTATATTTGATTTGATAAATATTTAATTTAATGAATAGCATCTAATAGAACAATACCTGAATAGCTATTCTTTTACCTTTTTTAACAATTGCATTGTGCAATATAGAACCTGCGTCAAATATCGAGCAATTCCCATGGTTTTTACTTACGAAAGTTACCATATTTCTATCTAAATATTTTTCTACTTTAGATCTTTTTTCTACAAGCCTGCCCCAATTTTTTGTAACTCTTAAAAACTTTGGTAATCTAAATAATACTGCTCTTGATAATTCGTTAAAACAATAATTTCCAGTATTTACACTTCTAGCAAAAATTTCTTGAAGATCATCATAGATATATCTGTGAGATTTAGGAAAAAACTGAGTACCTCCCTCACCTTCTTTAACGTCTGATAAATAAATAATTGAAGTCATATATCCCTCAAGTGGATCTGTGTGTAAATTTGTATGTTTTGGTGCAGTTTTACAGTCTCTCAAAAATTGAAAGGGACTCACATCTTTATCAGTAAGAATTCGTAAAGAAGCACTTTCAACTTTCATATTTTTTTTATTATAATATGCTCTTATTGCAGACAATATTCCCTCTTCTTCATAAACTTTATTCAAAAAATCAAGCCATTTTTTACCTAAAATTTCTCTTCTATCATAATTGTCTTGCAGACCCGCTTTAACAATACTTTTTTTTATATTAAGTTTTTTTATTTTTTTTAATAACTTATTTTTAATATATTGAATATTTTTTTTTGATATTTCATGAAAACTAAACCCATTATTATATAAATTATTAAAATTTTTATTTCCATGTATCTTGAGAGAATTAACTTTAAAATTTTGATAAAAATGAAAGTATCTATCTAACTTACTCTTCCACTTTAAATAATGTTCAATTTCTAAGGGATCTTTCTTCTTATTAATATATGACAATTTAATGATATTATCTAATTCATGATTAAATCTTTTAAAATCATTTCTTTGAAAGTATTTCTTTAGATAAGAACAATCTATATTTCTATCCTGTCTATACTCATTTTTTAAATCTTTAAAGGATGCAATATCGTAAGGTTTTTTGAAATTATGTTTATAGATTGGATTATCAAATCTCATATAATTTACTTTATTTCAAATTTTCTTAAACACTTTATACTAATCAATTAATAAAATCAAAATTGATGTTTGGTTACAATTTTTTTAATATACTTTTATTGGTATTTGATTTATTTAAATATATTATCTTATGATAAAAATTAATAAAGACTTAATATTTTCTAAAAATAATAGACCTATAATAATTGCAGAAATTTCAGCTAACCATTGTGGAAATAAAAAATTATTTTTAAAGTTAATTGAAAAAGCTCATGTTGCAGGTGCTGATGTCGTAAAAATACAAAGTTATGAACCACAAGACATTACAATTAATTCTAAAACAAAAAAATTTAGAATTAAAGAGGGTATATGGAAGGGTAAATATTTATGGGACATTTATAAAAAAACTCAAACTCCATTCAGGTGGCACAGAGACGCTTTTAAACTAGCTAAAAAAAAAAAGATAATCTTATTCAGCACACCTTTTAGTCTACGCGCAGTAGATTTATTGGAAAAAGAGAATGTAAAATTTTATAAAATAGCGTCATTAGAAAATGATGATGAAATGCTTATAAAAAAAATTGCAAAAACAAAAAAACCAATAATACTTTCTACTGGCGCATCTAAATTAATAGATATTAAAAAAACACTTAAGATTATTAATAAATATCATAATAAAGTTATAATTCTTCATTGTGTAACTGAATATCCTACAAATAGTAACAATGCAAATCTTGGACGTATTTTAAATTTGAAAAAAATTTTCAAAAAAAATCTAATTGGAATATCTGATCATACCAATGATATTGACACATCTCTTGCTTCTGTTCCTCTTGGAATTGTTGCAGTGGAAAAACATTTTAAATTAAAAAATACAAAATCATTAGACTCGAAGTTCTCTATTCCACCAGAAAAACTTAGAAGTCTTAGAAAAAAAAGTGAAATTTATTTTAAAGCATTAAGTGGGCATGATAATTATAAAAAAAAAAATGAATTTATAAATCATAAAAGATCATTATTTGCTAAAGAAAAAATATTAAAGAATGAAAAATTTTCTATAAAAAATATAAAATCTTTAAGACCAACAATTGGTATAAGATCTTCAGATGTTAGAAAAATATTAAAGAAAAAAGCAAGAAAAGTAATAGAAAAAAACTCTCCTATTTATTTAAAAGATATTTATTGATCTTTTGATATTAGATAGTTGCCAATATACAAATAATCAATTTTACTTTGTAAAAAGCCCCTTATTGCATCACTAGCAGAGTATACTATTGGTTCTTCATGCATATTAAAGCTTGTATTGATCAAATTTGGAATTTTTGAAAGTGTATAATAATTTTTTAATATTTTATATAGATTAGGATTTTCTCTTTTATTTACAATTTGAGGCCTTGCCGTACCATCAATGTGAATTGCTGCCGGTGAAATTTTTTTCATTTTTTTAGTGCAATCTAAAGTTACCGTCATGTACTCACATGCTTTTTTATTTTTTTTTGTATCGTTATACATTTCATTAAATTTCTCAGCTAAAGTTATTGGTGCAAAGGGCATGAATTCTGTTCTTTTTAACTTGTTGTTTAGTGATTGATTTATATTTGGATCTGTTGCTCTACTAAGAATGCTTCTATTACCAAGTGATCTTGGTCCAAACTCCATCTTTCCATTAAATAAGGCAATAACTTTCCCTTCGTGTAATTTTTTAGCAACAAGCATATTTATTTTAGCACCTGTTAAAAATTTTAATTTAAATTTTTTAATAGTTTTTAAAATAGCTGTATTTGTAAACTCTCCTCCCAGATATATGTTTTTAATTTTTTTAAGATTTTTTTTTGTTTTTAAGTTGTATGATAATGCAGCAGCTCCAACACACAACCCGCCATCACCCATGTTAGGAAAAATAAATATCTCTTTAACATTTTTAAGTTGGCTAATTTTTTGGTTCAACTTTACATTTGCAAAAACACCTCCTGCTAATGCTAATCTATAATTTTTTTTTTTTAATACTTTTTACATATAATAAGACAACTTCTTCTAATCTTTTTTGTGCTGCAGCAGATATATCTTCTCTAGTATATCCCTTAAAAATTTTTTTAAAATATTCATTTTTAAAAAGAGGTAAATATCCATCTTTAAAACCCCCTTTAAAGTTTTGTTTCTTTTTATCAAAATAAATCAATTTTTTCATAACTCCATAAGCTTTATTAGGGTTTCCATACGCAGCTAATCCTAATATTTTACCTTCGTGTCTTTGAGGTTTAAAACCTAAATATTTTGTTATAGAACCATAAAAATATCCTAGTGAATTTAAAATAGAAGAAGATCTCAATTCATTAAATTTATTATTTTTAAATTCAAATAACTTAGAACTTGAAGAATCTCCATAGCCATCAATTGTCAATACGACACAATTTTTCCATCCTGAAAAGTAGGCGGCTGAGGCTGCGTGACATAAGTGATGATCAAAAATTTCTATTTTTTTTTTATATTTTCTCTTAATTTCATCAATTAATTTTTTATTTCTTAAATAAGCTTTTTTTTCCTTATTTTCTCTAAATTTCAATTGATCAATTAATAAATCTTTGTTTCTTTTATTTAATTTAGATTTACTTATTTCTTCAATAGCTAACAAATACTCTTTATGTGGTGTAGCTTCTTTAGTTAGATATGAGGATGTACCATGAGTAGAAATTATATCTATCTTTGATAGTTTAATTTTGTTTTTTTTTAAACAATGATCAATAGATTTATATGGATTTCCATACCAATTTTTTATTCTATTTAATCTTTCTTCACTAATTGCAAATTTAAGATTTCCATTATTTACTAAGCATACAGAGGATTCGCTTAGATAGTTGATACCAAGAATATTCATTCAAAATTAAAATTTTATATATAATTTTTATCAGAAAAATTTGTATTTTCTAAAATTAATCACCAAACTAAAGTTTGTTATTTGAGAAATAATAATTCATACTTAATATAGATGATTATTAATGTAATTAGATCAAATTTATATTTTAAAAATTTTTTTCAGTGCATAAATCAAGCCAATTGAGCTATTAGTACTGGTCAGCTGCACGCATTACTGCGCTTCCACATCCAGCCTATCAAC
>MDTC01201081.1_pt1 | contig 36754 bp, 48 predicted proteins | sample 811181 | NCBI WGS metagenome assembly MDTC01 (sample SAMN05326644, study PRJNA326480) | marine metagenome | isolation source: seawater | place: Pacific Ocean: North | collected 2011
AGGTAGAGCCTATGGTTAGAGTGTTAGCTAGAGAACCTACTATAGCTTTACCTGCGTAACCCGTTGTAAGTGCAAAGGTAGTTACTGTTTTGTTGGTCGATGAATCGTAAACAGCACTCACTTCTCCGGTAGCTGCCGCACTAAAGGTTGTAGCTGTCCCGAAACTGATTGTCGTTCCGTTGACCGTTCCTACAAGTGACTTACCGCTTGAGACACTGCCATAAGAAATGACTATTTTATTTTGACTAGTATCGTAGATAACGCTACTGCCATAAATTGAAGAAGCACTGAAAACAACAGGAGAACCAAAAGAAATGCTAGTTCCTGAAACCGTTCCTACTATTGCATTTGCTGTAGATGCTCCGGTATCAGTATAACTTATAACTATTTTTTGGGCTGTTGAATCATAAGTTACTGACGCACCATTAGAGTTTGCTGCTTCATAAACAACAGCAGTGCCAAAACTAATACTCGTGCCGCTAACTGTACCGACAATAGCTGTGCCATAACCAGAATTACCGCCATCCCTATATGCAATGACAACTTTGTTATTTGTGGAATCAAACCCAGCACCTTGTCCTTGAACATCCCCCGCCTCGTAAACGACAGGAGAACCAAAAGATACACTAGTCCCTGAAACTGTCCCAACTACTGCTGTACCATAATTAGAATTTCCGTTGTCTTGATACGCTATAACGACTTTATTGCTAGATGTGTCAAAAGTAGAAGCCTGATAACGAGAAGGCGCAGATTCATAAATCACTGGAGTGCCGAAAGAAATAGACGTGCCACTCACCGTTCCAACTATAGCAGTGCCATATTGACTATTCCCATAGTCTGAGTAACCAATTACAACTTTATTTGAATTCGAATCAAATACGGCTGTTGTATATCGAGAATCTGCGGCTTCAAAAACAACTTCTGATCCGAAAGATATAGCAGTTCCTGATACCGTACCTACGATTGCCGTTCCGTAATCTGAGTTGCTATTATCACGATAAGCGATTACTACTTTATTAGAATTGGAATCAAACGCAACAGCCCTCTGATAAATAGTACCGCCATCAAAAGTAGCCGCAGTCCCAAAAGAAAGACTGTAAGGCAACACATTACCCCCAGTAGAAAGCCCACCTTTAACAGCGACTTCGCCCGTGGCTCCCGAAGAGATCGCAGCGTTGGTTATACCGATGTAAGAAGATACGTTGGTTGAGGCTCCTGCCAAAGTTAATGCTCGTGAAAAGAACTGCGTATACCCATAAGAAAATAGTATTCTTTGTTTTTCTGAACTGTACGCAAGAGTTACACCACCTGTGTTAGATGATCTTAAAGCAGTTGCGCTTGAAGCAGTCAATGTCCCTGTGCTGCTGACGCTTAAAGTATAATAATTTACGTTTGAGGTAGAAGATACGCCAACATAAACAACTTTGTTAATCGGGTCATATACGGAACCTAGTTCTGACATTGCCCCACTTTGTAAAGTTATAACAGCCCCATAAGCGGAAATACGCCCGTTACTACCAAGTTTAACCGCTCTGGCTTTAACGTTTGAATCTCTGTAACAGAAAACGTAGTAATCATTCTCTGTAGAGTAAGCCACACTCGTGTCTGTAGACTGACTAACTTGATCTATATTATCCGAACCGGCTAAAGTAATGGCACTCCCGCTTACAGTTCCAGTAATCATTCTGGGCCAATTATTAGTACCTGTATCTCTGAAAGCTATATTAAATCTATTGCCCGAAACCGAACTTGCTCCGTAAGTAATTGAAAGCTGATCGGCATTAGACGGACAAAACTCTACCGCTGTACCAAAGCCTACTGTATTAGAAGCCGTTGCTTTAATTGCAATAACCCTTCCATCAGTAGCAGCCGTTATCACATTAAAAGCAGTTATTACCCTAGCACTCGCTACATGATATGTTGAAGCAACGGCTGTGTCAGAGGTTGCCAAGCTCACATAAACAGATGCCGCCCCAAGAGTTATTGTGTCTCCACTAACAATAACAACACGAGCCGTACCATAATAAGAATTACCACCATCAGCATAACTAACAACAGTTTTATTAACATCTGCGTCATAAGCTAACGCAGCATTGGAGTAGCTATTAGTTGAAATCGTAACAGGTGTCCCAAAAGACAAAGTAGCACCTGTGTTATTACAGACCACTAAATAAGTATAAGCATTGTCAAATTGAGCATAAGAAACTATATATCTATCTGCGGCGGCATCATAAACACTTGCCATCCGTTGAAAGTTACCACTGCCAAAAGACGCTTCTGCACCTAAACTTTGAGAAACTGGGGTTTCAACAATAGCCTCAATCTTACCATCAGACCTAAGCCCCACAGTCTGACCATTAGCCAACGTTCCTTGAGCGACAAACTCTATATTATTCTGGGTTCCCCCAGATGGTATAAGCTCTGAAAGAGTAGACATTTACACACTCCAGCCAATCGTCCCATTAATGTAGGTCATCACGATTTCGGCAAAATTCTTATCGAAGGTAAGGTCGCTTGCGGCAGATGCAATGTTAGAGCCGTTACGAGCAACGGTAAAGTTAGTTGTCGCTGCTGCACCTGTACCATCTTTAACAACTACATAATCACCTGCTGATGGGCTAGAAGGCAAAGTAATAGTTATCGAACCCGCCGTCGCAACCAAGAACGAAGCTGACGTTGCAGTCGTGTTTGTGCCTACTAAGGTTGGGGCTGGATAACCTGCGGCTTCTGCTGCTGATGTCCATGTGCTTCCGTTAGACTTTAGGACGTTACCTGATGTTCCCGGTGCAACAACTTGTACGGCTGATGTGCCATTGCCTAAGATTACATTGTTGGCAGCTATGGAAGCAGCACCTGTACCGCCATTACCAACAGGTAGTGTACCTGTAACTTGTGACGTAAGGTTAACATTAGCTAACGTGCCACCAAGCGTTAAGTTACCCGAACTTGTAACCGTGCCAGATAAAGTAATTCCGTTGACCGATCCTGTACCGCCAACAGAAGTTACAGTACCCACGCCAACCTCTGTGGGATTTGCGTCAAATATAGCAGCTCCAGCACCAGCACCATCAGAATAAATATATTTTTTAGCACCGGTAGGAATTGTTACTGTCGCTCCAGAACCTTGCTTGATAATAATGCTCTGACTACCAGAGGTAGCATTTTCGATTATCCAAACTTTAGAAACTGTATTAGGCCCAAGTGTAATAGTGCGCGTGGTACTAAGAGAACCCGCAGAAGTAATCTTCAAGTAAAGAGAGCGAGTCCCATCAGCAGATGCATCAGGCATTGTGAATGTTTGGTTGGCATCTGAAGACATTTGCTTAGTGCCATAACTAAAAGCATCAGCAACAAGACTAAGATTCGTATTAGTAGACGTACCCCAAGTACCGCTCTCGTCACCAGTAGCTATTTCTTTTAATCGTAGATCATTTACATAAGTTGCCATTTTTTTACCTCAATCATGGTATGTTCACCCAAGTAGGCGTTTGTGAAGGGGATAGATTAATCCAATTAGGGTTTTGTGATGGATTAACGTCTTGCCATACAAGAACCCTGCCCACCTCGCCTATTGCACTCAATCCTGTCGGATGTATATCCGTTGATCCTTGTACAACAAAAGCTGTACCTAGCTGCGATGTTGCTGACAAGCCAGTAACAGGAACTTCTATTAACAAGTCAACAGTAACACCGTTAACTACACCTGTCGCTTGCAAGCCTGTTGGAGAAACATTTGCTGGCGCAGCAACAATAAATCCAGAGCCTAATACAGACGATGCCTGTATCCCTGTAGGGTAGACTCCTGTCGTTTGCTGAACTCCAGCAGTACCAACAGCGCCTGTTGCAGAAACACCTGTAGCTGAAGCTTGAGCATTATGATTGACAGTTACGCTGCCAACCGAAGCAGTACCTACAACACTACTAACTGCAACTTGGCCCGGAGCCAAGACTTGAGCAGTTCCTACTATTCCTGTTGCTGCAATCCCAGTTGGAAAAATAGTGGCACTAGCAAAAACACTACCAGCCCCAACATTGCCAACCTGACCAGTTGCCTCTAAACCAAGTGAGCGGCCCCAAGCGCCATCACCCCACGCTCCACGACCCCAGCCACCAATTGCTACAGTTTGGGTTGTGTCTTCACCCCAGCTACCGTCACCCCAAGCAGCGCGGCCCCAACCCACGCCAGACATTAGGCTATCCTAATCAACGCATTGTTCTGGTCAGCAGTAGGCATTACTATTTTAAAATCTCCAGCAGTAGAAGTTTTATCACCACCAAAGTCCAGCACAACAACGCTAGGGTCGCCTGACGCAGTATCGTTGTAGATCAAAGCGCCTCTGGCCGTAATGGTTGCTGTACCAAACGTAAGGTCAGCAAAATCAGTAAAAGCCGTAGTGCCTCCAGTAGTAGGAGTAACATTAGTTAACGTACCACCACCTGCGCTATATCCAGTTCCAGATACTTCATTGGAGGTAGTATAAGCTGTAGTGCCAGCATTGAAGGAAGCACTGTTGGTATATAAAGCCAACTTGAATGTATTTCCTGAACCGTTAGTAAAATTATGAGTAGCAGTCATCAGTTCTTTTTTGAAACTGGTACACATGTAATTGCCTGAAAAAGCCATTAAAGCCTCCTTATCTGTTCAGCCAAAGAACTTTCTCCGGCATTTAATAGTACGTTATATATAGTAGTTCTTTCGCTTCTTGCTGCCTGCTTCATATAATGCAAAACAACCTGCTCTATTCCATTTCTAAATGCTTCAGCCTGCTGACGCAAAACAGGATCGGCTGTAGTAGATATAGATATAATTTTATTAGCACAATCGACAGCAATTTCTTCTGGGGTAAACCCACGATGACTTGTGGTTTCCACGCCTACCTGACCTACATCAGACTGTATGTTTACCGTAAACATTAGACTCTCAAGCTCCTGACTGCACCAGATCGGAAGCTGTCTGTCGTATCATAACCTTCACCAAGAGACTTCAACCTCAATGTTGCATCTTCGTACTTAGAAAGATAAAACTCCATTTGAGGGCCGTCTCCTTTGAGAAAGGTATAACCTTCAACCAAGCAGCTATATAATAAAGCATTCTCAGCATTTGAACCCAGCCAACTTGTGCCACTTGCAGAGGTAGTAATCGATTCAGGCTCGTACATATAATGAAGCTCTACTGGGAAATTGGCGTTGGGGGTTGGCCCGACAATAAAACGAGTATCGTCAAATATACTGTAATACTTAGGCACTCCTTGAGTAGCTTCAACAGGATAAGCCTCACGCATAAAGTTTACATCTTTAAATATAAGAAATTCATAACCACCATTATCAATAGACAGCGAATATGACGCTAAGAAACCATCTGGCATTGTAAGATAGGCATTGCCTTGACTTAAAGTTCCTGTTTGATTTTTACGCAGATCAGGTATCTGTACACCCCTAAGTATCCTTTGTTCTGCCTGAGTAATAATTAAAGGCAAATTATTAACAAAAGTAGTCTCAGTGGACTCAAGATAATCCTGTATCGCTGTCTTTAATGTTGTAAACGTAAATGCCATTATCTGAATCTCTTTGTTTTCTTTGCGACCTTTTTTGGTTGCGACGAGAACTGCTTTCCAGCCTTAGTGTCTTTTCTTTTCTTTCTGGTTGTTGCGGCGTATTCCTTGGAGCTAAGCGACTTAATTGCTTTTTCAGGAAGATACCTTTCTCCCGTCTTTGCGCTAGGCTTGCCAGACTTAGTTCTCCATTTTTGTTTAGACCAGTCTTTTAAAGACTTCTGTGACTTTTTGAGAGTCATGACTTGTAGCCACCACCTTTATCTTTATATTGCTTTGCAAGCATCTGCGCTTTACGAGCTGACCATTGCCCAGACTTTCCGCCTTTTGTTCCTGATTTTATCTTACTAAACAAGTTTTTACGCATTGTAGGTTTAGTGTAATTACCCGCTTCGTTTACGCGAGACTTAGCTTTGCCACCAGTATTAAGCGGAGTTACTTTCTTTTTAACTGTTTTTTTCTTAGTAATTTTACGAACAGTCATAATCAACTAGGCGTATTAGCCTGACCTCCCATACCTGAGTGATTGCCGCAATAATAATAAAGAGTCGGTGCGCCTAAAGCTACAGTGATTTGTACATAAGCCCCTGCATTACCCGCCACCCCAGAAACAACAACCCCTGTAGTGTACTCACTTCCTCCACCCCAAGTACCATCGCTGGTAGTTGAAAAGCGAAAAGGATGACTGCCGTTTGTACCAGAAGACTGGTCAAACCTGTATGTGTTACCTTCGGTAATACTTATAGTAGCTTGTTGAACACCGTCAATAAAATACTTGTTACCGCCACCAGCGCTGGCAACAGTAATCGCAAATGTGTCAGATATAGCTGTAACAGAACCAATTGCAGAAGTAGAGCTAACACCAGTAACAGGTACATTAACGTCAACCTCTCCTGTTTCAACAGATACATTACCGAGGTTAGAAGTGGCTGAAACACCTGTTAAACTAACCGTCGATGCAACTTGTATAATCTGTACTTCAACTCTGCCTACATGTCCTGACATGTCAAGACCAACGGTACGGCTACCCATCGCGGTGTTTCCGCCACCAACCGGATCAAAGGCAGAAAGCTCTCTGCTTTGATGAAAACCACCGTCAGGTCTAGGGTCACGAAGCGCTTGAGGGTCAGACATGTTTATCATACCCAAGCGCCACTGAGGATTATCTACATCTAATACATCTTTGCCAACTAGCATGCCGTTGGGCCTGCCATCCTCAATCTGCGGCACTAAATCTCTAAGCTTATATCGGAATCCAGTTCTATCGCAGAAACCAAAAGCATGCTTACCACTAGCGTAGCTGCTCATAAATATTGATACCCACCCGGAACAACATACAAAGCGGCCTTTTCTCGCGCAGAATCAGCAGCCATGTTCCATTGCTCTTCGTAATTTTCTTTTAAAAAAGCTAAGCGAGGAGCTGCTTCAGCTCGCTTCATGGCTATGTTATACGCTAAACCAGCGGTCAAACACGGCAAAAATCTAGCAGGAACATCCATATTTAAAGTAGCAGGAGAGCCTACATCTTCTATACGCTCCATATAATAGTAATTAAACGTATACACTTGAGCCGCATCTGGTACAGGCCAAACAATTACAGTGATCCCAGAAGGCGCTCTTTCGATGTAATACTGAATAGGCCTGCCTTGTAAAAGTTTGTTGGTCTGATGCGAGTATTGAGATACAGATATTCTCTGCATTGTTAAATCAGTCTGCTTAGTGATGTTATCTGCATCGGTTCTCAAAACTCCTTCTATTACGTCTAACTTGTCAGAAGTAAGAGGATACGAGCTTGTGCCGGCGGTCAGGGTTTGGCTTGCGTTTTTTATAGTCCAAAGATTAAGTCCACGATTTTGCCAATCCAGCATGAGAAGATTGAGGCTTCTTCTGGCAGTTCTATAATCAAAACCAGAACGCAATTCAAGGCCGCAACGCTCATAAGCCTCTTCCATAATGTCGCCAAGATCAAGATTAAATAAAGTTGTTCCGCTAGTCGCCATTAGACAATTCTACCTTTTGTAAAACCTTGGACAATCTTTCCGTCCCCAGTTTTTCCGCCTGCAAACATTTTTTTACTTATGCCAGCCTCGCTAAGAGCGATAGCCATTGCCTGATTTTTATTTGTTACCTTGTCTCCAGAACTTGATTTTAACTTTCCATCAGAAAACTCTTTCATAACAACGCCGACTTTATCCTGCTTTTTCATAAAATCACCATGCTTTACAAGACCAATATCTTGGTGTGAACTTATCTTTGGCAGTATCACAACTATGCCTAGCTCGAAAGTTCTTTCGTCTTCCGGGCTGATCTTTTTTGATCGTCATATTTGGATCGCCAAATCTAACTAATTTTATTTGATCGCCTTTTTTGGCTAAGACAGCGCTTTTCTTTTTGGCGTTAGGTGTTCTTTTGGGTTTGTTGTAGCCAGAAAAAGACTCTCCACGATATATAATCCTTCCGCTAGGAGTTCGTTTAACATTTTTTGTTGTAGCCATGTTAAAAATCCTTGTGAATTCTTATGCCTTGAACAGCTTTTCCTGTACCTCTTACTCTGCCACCCGCAAACTTATTAATAGTCCTATTCAAGCTCTTAGGGACGACGTTTAAATTTGATGGAGAGTTGTTATTAGGATTGCCATCACGATGATGAACGTCCATTCCGTCACCCTTTTTGACCTTACCATTAGCAAGCATTCTGTTCCTAGCCGTATTTCTGGCAGCGCGATTTCGCTTTTGTTCGGGCCTTGAATGATAATTGTCATATTCAGCGCGATAGTTTCTAGTCGTCAAACTGAGCCTCGTATGCTTGATTTACCAACACATCTTTTTTCTCTCGCCTATCAAGCTCAACACCAAATTCACGAGCAAATTCCTCAAGCTCGCTTTTATTTAGCTTAGCTAATTCAGTCAACGTCGTTTCCTCGACTATTTCTGGCTTAGCTTTTTCTTTTGATGATTTTCCTGACATGCTTTTAAGTTTTGCATTAGCTTCTTTTTCTGACATTAAATCAAATACTTCAACATCATAGTTTCCATCAGCATCTTTTTTACCTATCTGATAAACAGGATTTCCGTTGCTGAAATTACCGTTCTGAAATACTTCTAGTTTAGCCATAGTAAAGCCCTCAAGCACTAGCGTATGTTTTGGTCATGCTAAGCATAAGAAAATAAGTGTCATTATTAGTTGCGCCATTTGTAGTAACTAATACATCACCAGTCTTTCCTGTTCCTGCATTGTTAGGAATACCAGTAGGCCCAAAATCAATCTGATCTGAAAAATCTTGATTAAGATTAAGCAAAGGCATGTTTGTGGTTGCATCGAAAAACAACTCAACGCCCATCCCAACACAAGAATAGATTACTGATTGTATGGTAACGCCGTTACAGACCTGCCCAGTTAAAGGGTCAGAGCTTAACGTAGAGACATCTACCAATACTGCATTTGATTGACCCGTTCCGTCGCTAACATTTGTGAATTTCAAAACAGCGTTTCTTGGGCCGTCTTCAATTACTTGGCTTGTAAGCGCATCTGCCATCTAAATTCTCCTAAATAAAAGGCGAGTTACCTCGCCCTATATTCTACGAAAGGTTGTTGTTCTGAATATACATAACCGTAACTGTTGCAACGCCTGTTGTGCCGTCGCCATTAGCTCCAGTGAAGTCAGCTAAAACTTCTAGGTCAGTAGTGCCAACATTAGTAGCTTCTGTATCAAGCGTTCCGTGAGTTGTGGCGAGAGCTTTAGTATTTACACCATCCAAAAAAGCATTTGCGTCTGCCGCTGTTCCAACTGAAATAGTAGCAGCTCCGCCGTCATTTCCAACGGTAGTGACGTTTAAAATTACATCAACGATTTGAGAGTTGGCAGGTACTATTGCCATTCTCTGATTGAGTTGGCTTGCGCCTGTGATATTTGGTGCAGCGGACTGGGCCATCACAACAGAACCTACATTGGCTACATTAGTGCCAACAGTTGTGCCAGTGGTATCTCGAATGGTTCCAGTCTTAATAGGACCAGAAAAAGTGGTAGTAGCCATATGTTACTCCTGTCGGGGCTAGTGTCTGCTTTCGCAGTCAGGGTAAAAACAGAGAGGGGCGAAGCCCCCCTCTGGTACGTCTTTCTTCTTACGAAGAACCGGGGGAACCAAAGATTCCCAACGGATCGGATACACCGAAACTATAACGCTCACGCGCTTTATAGCGCACGTTACCAGTATCGAAATCACCGTCCATTGAAGTTTCAAGCGGAGTACGCTCAAAGTGCTTCATGCCGTTAGGAACATCGGTAATTAAATAGAAAGCATTATTGTCAGTCAAATAATGATTGACAGAGTAACCTTCAGGAATAGAACCGTTGTTCTTAATAGCGTTAATGTCGTTGTCAGCAGTGCTAACACGCAACTCTGAATCAAGGATTCGAGTAGCAACAAACATTAGGTTAGGTGGAACAATCAATCGTCGTGGGCGAGCAGCGATCAAAAGTCCACGCTCATCTGTGTAGCCAGCAATCTGAATGATTGCGTCTTCCAGTGACGTTTCGTTAAGGTCTGCTGCTGTAGCAGGGCGATTAGAATTAAAGCCACCGTTTACAAGAGGATGACCACCACCGCCAGCAACACCGTCTCCCACTGCTGTGAACAAGTTAACACCATCGCCTGATTGGAAGGCATTGGTAAAACCATTGTTCAGAGGGAAAGCGGCTTTAACTTGCTTGGTGTAAGCCATTGCTCGTGCCAAAGCTTTAGTGTATCGCTGAGATAGCGAAGCGTAGAGGTTATCCTCCATTGCTTCTTCAGTGATTGCAAAACCTTGTGCAACAGTTTCGTGAGTGTAACGCGCTGTAAATGCTTCTTGCGCTGAATCATAATTGATTGCAGAGCCTTCAGGTTTTACAGGAGCAGCGCCAAAACCACTCAACTTTACTTCTTCTTCAAACGAACGATCAGATGTCTCTGTTTCATAGATCATCTTATCTTCATCTTCGTACTTTGCATACTCTAAGCCAAACAGGGCGTTAAGACCCGGAAGTAGCTCTTTAAGCATTTGCGCTCTTGAAATAGCCATTCGCTAGTCTCCTATTATGTGCCTAAAGCACGACGATATTGATGCATTCCAGCATTGTATGTTAGCAATACATCAGTAAAAGCATCACCCACTGTGCTATCTGGACCATCCATAAACTCTATAATCCTTAAAGGTAGAGTGTTGGTAGTAGCAGCAGTGCTTGCATTAACTGCATTCTTACTGCGTCCGACAGTAGTGGAACCCGCAGTCTGCACAATGGCAACGTTATTGCCAAGAGTAGTCTGCGCTAAAGCAGCATTTCCTTGCATTCTAAACACGCAGTCAGGATCATCAAGAACATAAGCCATGATATCACTTGCTGCGGTAGATGCAGGAAAAGTTTGGTTAAAGGTAGGTTGGCTTGTTGATGGGTCAGTGTAGAAACAACCCATAAATATACCAACTGGAGTAGCTGTAGCTGTGCCAGTATCTTTTTCAACCGTACCAGCAGCAACAAGCTTTACGAAATCGCCATAAAAGATCGCAGTGTTGTAACCGCTTGCAATCTTAATGTGACGAACTTTACCAGAGAAAGAACCGCAAGCTGATAAACCGCCGACTGGTTCTGCCCCCATAGGAGTAGCTGTAGTAGCCATTTTAAAGTCCTCAGTTAAGAAGACAACCTTTAAAGATTATCTTCTACTACCATAAGTTGTCCTCGACGAGTTTTCTTGAAACTTACTCATACGAGGGTCTTGGTCACTAAGAAAACTATTATCAACCGCATGCATTTGATTTACAGCCATTTCATTATAATACTTTGTTCGCTGGTCAAGTTGCTCACTTGGAATAGCGCACAACAATAAGCCACCATACTCAATATTATCTTTAAAACGACTGCCAACATCAGACATATAGTCAATCTCAGGATATTCCGTTGCCTTTACAGGAACCCATCCTTCTCTCATTTTCTGTGACACGTTTGTATTGTCTACCTGACCCAATACGGAAGTGCGAATCCATCTATGGGATATGCCTTCACGAGGATTAGGTACAGGTAAAGAAGACGCTGGCTTCCACGTATCAGTGGGCCTCATTGCCTTCTCTCGTGTGTTACTTTCTTGCGGTGCGCGATTTGACTCTTTATTCATTATCCTGCCTCCTGATTAATAAGTTGAGCAGCATACTGTTCTGGTGTAATCCCCAAAGTCCTTGCGAGGGCATTCTGGGACGGCGTAAGCGATATTTTACGTGTCTTTGCTCCGTTGTTCCTACTGGTACTCGGAGCTACCACGGCTGTATTACTGCGTTGACGTTGCGGAGTGCTACGTTCCTCCTGCTTATCCTGATCCGTCTTAAAAGCCGCATAATCAGGAAAACGCTGTCGCATTCTTCGATCTATTTCAGAATAGTACCTGTCTGGATCGGTGTTAGCAGTAATGCCTTCATGAAAAAGGTTATCATGAATGGCAAGCCCTACTGCTGTCATTTCTTTATGCATTGGATTAACAGATTCACCTGACTGAGCTTGTGTTTGAAACCACGGGTTCTCTGCCATCCATTCATCCATTCGTTCTTTCTGCTCAGGAGGTATCTGAGGAGCTTGCGGCTGTGGCGCTACAGGCTGAGCTGGTTGAGATTCTCTCTTTTCTTTCTGAGCCAGTAACTGCTGCTTGAGCCTTTCTTCGCGCTGCTCATAATCCATAATTCTTGCTTGAGCAGCACTTAACTGCTTTTGGCTTTGAACTAGCTTATCAGCATCACCCTCTTCATGAGCTTTTTTCAATTCACGTTCGGCGCTATCTAGCTCAGCCTGAGCCTTGCCCTTGGAGCTTTGTATAATTGCTCCCTGACCTTTAGCTAGTAGCGTTTCATACTCTTGTAGTTTTTTCTGCTGTAACTGAGCGACTCTTACAGCCTCGTCTTTAAGACGTTGTGCTTCATCCAACCTGCGCTCTCTGTCTTTCATTTTTCCGGTCATTTGACCGATTCGCTTTTGCACCCCTTCGCTATAGCTTGCCAACTCTTCATCTGTTAAGTCTTTGCTATAATTTACAAGAGGAACACCTTTCTTTTCTGGCTCTTTATCAGCAGGAGCTGCGTCCTCCGCTAATTCGACCTCTATACCAGAATCTTCAGATGAATTACCTGCGGCGCTCAAGTCGCCGTGTCGCGTCTTTACTCCAAAGAATTTTTCTTCGGCAGACGAAGTGTTTTCTTCTGCTTCACTCATATCTGAGAAACTCCTCTTGGGTCTTCAACAACAGCCTCAACGCTATCGTCGTTAATCAAACGAAATTCTTGATACTTGCCGTCCTCGCTCTTAACTTTGAACCTTGTGCCAGAATATGATCTCATCACAACAAAATCACCTTCTTTACAATAAGCTCCGCTTGGAAACCTTACCTTATCTGAATAAGCGTCTGGGCCAAGCTCGATGACAAAACCAACAATAGAACCCACCTCTTCAACTTCAAGAGTTGATCGGGCTTTAAGTATTCCACCATCAGTGGCTTTATCAGGGAGGGGCAAACCAATAAGAATTTTGTAACCCTTCGGTTCGGGCAATTTGCGAGCTGCGCGAGGCTCTTCGTCAGTTTCTACGCCAACGGATGATACTTCTGCTAATGCTTCTGCCATTAGATGTTTTCCTTGCACTGGATAAGTGTCCAGAGTCACTGCACCGCTTTATGCGGAGATTAGTTTTCCTCAATACTCTTATCGAGATCAAGGATTTCTCTTTCTGCTAACGCTAGACCTTCTATGATCCCGCAGCACTTAGAGTATTCTTCCATATTACGACAACCGCCACTACTAATGTGATCTGCTGTTTCGTTCATAATAACTCGTATTTTGTCTCTAACTATTCTTAAACTAGAGTCTGCAAATACATCACTCATCGCGCTCTCTTTCGTCAATCATATCTTCGCGCTTAGTATCTCTTTTATTTATCTTTTCTTCAATATCTAATTGTCTTTCGTCAATCATTAATTCTCTAGCTATTTCAACACCAAGCTTTGCGCCTTCAACCTGTTCTTTGGAAGCTATCTTGGCTGATTCTAGCTCTTCTTGAGTATTAGTCTCAGCAATCTTAACACCTAGCTTAGCCCCCTCGACTTGTTGGTCTACAGCAAGTTTTTCTCGATCAAGGCTATCTTTAGCGGCGGCCTTGACTAGATCGGCTTCAATTCTAGCCATGTCAGTTTGGGTCTTGCTAGTAACTTTTGCTGCCTCAATGTCAAGCTCTGCTTTTTGTAACTGCAACACTGGGTCTTCAGCAGCAGCCATCGCCTCTTGAGCAGCCATTTCTTGCTGAGCCTTCCCTGTGAGTTGTTGGGCAGCAGGAACCACAAGCTGAGAAAGCCTATATTCAATATCTTCTGGCAGGGAAGAATCTACAGGAGGCAATTTAACGCCAAGCTCTTTCTGTATGTTGTCTCGATACTGGAATGCAACGTGCTGAGCAACGTGAGCGTTAAGCGCAGCAGCTTTAACTGCACCGTCAGGAGCCATTGCCAACATCTCAGTTATCTTCGGATCATTCATAGCAGCGATATGCACAGCGATATGAGCGTCATGATCTTGATAAGCAAATGCCTTAATAGGCTCGCCTGTAATAACAAGCATGTTTTCAGACACAGGATCGGTAGGCGGTATATTATCTTCGTCAGGTATAATCTTGCTTGCGTCCCTAATACCAAGAACCTCAAGCATTTGTCTATGCAAAAGAGGTAGGTTGTACATCTGAGGTGCTTGAGCAGCCAACTGCAAAGCCGCCTGATACTGCATAATCCTTTGAGCCATTGTGCCAGCGTTAGGATCGCTTACGGGGATAATGTCTACCCTGTCATCAAAGTCTTCTGAAGTTAGAACATTCTGTTCGGTGTCGTATGGATACTCTGTTGGCCCATAATCAGCCACAATATTGCAAAGAATTTGTAGCTCTTGCTTCATCGCCGCATGAACTCGCGCTTGAACCGCGCTCAGAACCTTCATCTCACGCTCTAATAGCGCTAAAGTAGTGCCTACAGGCGCTTCTCCATTAATATCCGCTGCTTTTACATCAGCAGCAGAGGCAAATCTACGGCCATCCTGCACAATTTCTTGAAGCATTTGATGAAGTACAGCAGATGGCTCTTTATACGGGAGAAAAGTAATATTATCCCTGATAATCCCGCCCGGAACGTCCACATCGCGGAACTCCCCCGGCATAATCGGAGAATCATCACCTTTAATTCGCAACCCTCTGGCTTTTAAGCCGCCCGGCAGGTTAGCCAGCGTACCAGCGTCAACTAATTGACGCAGTAAAGATGTCGCTGACTTCGTCAAGCCCCCAATCATGTGGACTAGACCGAATCCGTAAAATCCCAGACCCGGCAAATACTGATAATGAACAAAATGTTGACGCTTTAGCTTTAATTCGTCAGATTCTTGCCAGTTTCGACGTATCGACAGAACTGTATTAGATGACTTGTCAACAGTAATGACGTAGGGAAGACCAATTTCAGTAGGCTCACCGTCTAATAAGTCCTCAAACCCCACTAAATCCACGTTTACCATGATTTCAAGCAGGGTGTGGCGTTGATCAACCTCGTAATTTGGATGATCTCCCGTTAATTTGTTGTACTTTGCAGCAATTTCAGTGGTATCAGGAGCTGGAGCTGGCAGCTCAACGTCTCTATAGAACCCTTTCTGCTGTAATTTAAGCACCTCATTAGAGGATTTCTTCATTACATGAGTAGCACGTTCTGCGGTTTCAAGATCAGCAGCGCCATAACTCACTACAAAGTCTTCGGCAGGAACAAACATAGAGCATGCTCGTCCTAAATTCTCATCATAGTAAACTTTTCTAAAAGCCGACCCCGCAATAGGCAAAGAGAACAGCAGTTTCTCTGTCTCAGTACGATACTCTGGCATCTTCACGGTCATCATGTAGTTCAGATAGTCCTGAACACGTTGAGCTTGCTTTACCTTATCGTCTGTTAGAGCACCAACAATGGCTGTCTTAGCAGGGCCGCTTGCAGGAAATATCTCCATAATAGTTTGAGACTGAAATCTAACAACCGCTTCGCTGAGCATGGGATGAAATACGCCACAAGCGCCATCCCAAGGGGTTGTTCTGTCTTCAAACTTCATGCCTAAAAGATCGAGTCCTTTGATGTAGGACTCTTCCCAGTCATGACGACTTTCTTTATCCGCATTGTACAAGCCCACCAACTCACTACCTAGTGTAGTCAAGTCAGCATCTTCCATGTACTCGGCCAAATTTGCCCCGTGATCCATAGGAAGCTCAGCATCAAAATCAATGCTCATCTCCATACCATCAGTAGAAATATTAACCTCATCTGGGTTAACAATCTCGATTTCAATTTCATCAGGGCTAACGGGAATAGCACCGTTAGTGTAAAGAGCTTTTTCTACAGCCACATTAAACCTGCTTTGAAAATCTATGCTTGCGTGATCTGGGAACCCAATCGCCTTCCATCTCAGAATACTTAATGCCTTTGACTTTCCTTATCTTTCCGTCTGGAAAAACAAAATCTGTCTTTTGATCTGTAAGGCCGTGATATTCAAAGTTAGAAGCTTTATAAATTGAGCCTGTATGATTATATGCAGTATCTGCATAAGTTATAATTAGTCTAACAGGGTAATACTTTTTTAATTCTTTGATGCCTTGACCAATCAGCCTAGAACAAGAGTTCTTTGGGCTTCCTGCCTTAAAAGCCAATCTTGTAATCTCTACAACACCGTGTTGATCGTTCTTGTCGTACAATCCATTTATAGTGTGTGCGTTTGGAATGCCAAAGGTAATAGCACCCCAGACCTCTCCTTCGTAAATAGCACCAAAACTATAAAGCGCTAAAAAATCTTTTTTACCTAAATAATGATATTTGGAGTAAACAGAAGCTGCGACACCTTTAGGTATCTTAACAATACTAAATTGCTTAGGCGAAAGAGGATAAACATTATCTGCTTCTCCCCATAGATCATCTTGAATTTCTTCAAACATCAGATTAAGTGTTTTCTCTGAATTGACCGCCTTTGGTGGCAGCTCCCATTCCACGCGCATTTACTGTTCTTACAGTGGGTGCGCCCATATTAAGCCTAACTGCTGTAGTTGCAGTCTTTCCGCCCTTATTCATTTTTTTGCGCCCTTTGTCCATTGTGCCAACAGCAGCAAACTTACGACGACCTGAAGCCTTCTCCATGCCCTCACTTTCTTTCCTGCGACTAGCCATAGTCTGACCACCTTTCTTCATCATCTTGCCAGTCAGAACATTCTCTCCCATAGCCATACGCTTATGCTGAGGTATCTTGCTGGACATGGCAGGCTTAGCCTTGCGATTACGCATTCCCATAGATTCGTCAAGGCGATCATTATAGCCCTGCTTCATCGTTTTACCGCCTTTATTCATTCCCATACCAACAGCCTTGCGGCGCAAACGGCCCATTTCATCACGAGCATCACGCTCTCTGGCTGTTACCCTGCGTGTCTCAGCAGTCTTATCTCTTCGCTCAGCGGCATCTCTGGGCGTTCTTGACCTAACTCTACGCAGTTCATCAGCAGCATTATCTTGCCTACTAATGACTCTAGCCTCTTCATCACGAAGATTTCTTTTTTTTGCCCCACCACCGCCACGCATTGCTTTTACAGGCGCTTTTTTCTTGGCCATGCCACCACCACGCATTGCGGTTTTTTTCATCATGCCACCACCACGCATGGCAGTTTTCTTTTTAGCCATACCGCCGCCGCGCATACCGCTCTTCTTAACTGGCCCTGCTTTCTTTCCCATTGCCATGATCTAATCTCCTGTAATATTCTTTACGGATTTCATACATTTTAGACACATCGTTAGTTTTAAAGTAATGATCATAATAACCTTTATCAACCAACTTATTAGAAGCTTCTTGCAATTTAGAAAGCCTTTGAACGAATATGATTGCATATTCTATATCTGTAACGCCTTCAAAAGTGCCGTCATCAATAAGTTCGTTAGCATCGTCGTATGGATGAAAACCCATTATCCATAAGTCTTTGTCTTTAAAAGCATTTTTAGAAATATTCTCGTTAATAAAATCTACATTGTCGTAGAAGTCTTGCGCTTCTTCTAAGAACGCTGTGTCAATCAAGATAACTAAGTCTACTGCGTCATCCCAGTCTTTTAAGTAATCATAGATAATATCGTTACTGTAAAAATCTGTTTTAAAAGCAAACTTAACTTTATCGTCATCCCATGCCTTTTTCGCATAAGGACAAGCAGGAATGTTATTAAAATCAGCATTAGGCGATTCAAGCTGATGTTTTGACCAAGACCTTATCTCAGTCTTCACTTCTTCTTTTTGAGAATCTGAAAGAATCAATAGTAGTCTGCCGTTCTTTTGTATGTGGGTTCATCCTCTTCGTCTGAGTACAGCTTGAGGAACCCGCCCTGCCTAAACCTTAAAAGCGCCTGAGTCGATGAGTCTACTAAATCATCATGCTCTCCAGCGGGGAAAGCAGCAAATTCACTAACCACTTCTTCGGCAAATCTTGTTTCTGGGCACCACACTATCCCTGATGCGAACAAGTCAGCAATAGCGTTTACTCTTGCTATCTTGTCATTACCACGAGTCGGGGTGTATTCCGATACAGGGATGCCCATCGCCCTAAGCTCAAATATTAAAGGCGTTCCAGCTGCCTTGGCTTCCACTACAAAAGCATCTGGCTTCATTTCCATATACATGTCATAAGCGACTTTCTTTAGCTCAGGAAACTCAAGCCGCTCTTTATATGCATCTAGCAGGATAATATTAGGTCTTGTTCTGCCTTCATCGTCAGGGGCATAAAAAACACCCCATGTGGTGCAGGCTGAGTAATCCGCCCTTTCAGTCTTGAGGAATGCCGTATCCCATGACTGGATAACAAAGTCACATTGAGGGGGATGATCTTCTTCCCACACTCTCCACCATTCCTTCTTAACCAGCGCCCCTTCCTGTGCGGTAGGGGTCTGCTGATATTGAGCATTCCATTTAGGGGCTGGCAGTTCGCTGCGTAAAGCCTCTAATTCATTAATGCTCCAAAATTCAGGCCATAACGGTTTGCCTGACGGCATCAGCGCAGGGAACTCAATTAATTCCCAGTCATCTACACCTTCGCGCTGAGAAGATGCCTTAATAATCTTTCCGGTAAGGTCGCGCATATGCCATCGTGTCATAACGATAACAATAGCACCTCCCGGCTGTAGTCGTTGGCGAGGGCCAGATGTGTACCATTCGTAAGTCTTGTCGAAAACAGAGGGGTCAATGCTCTGTCCTTCCTGCTCACTATGAGGGTCATCAATGATGAGCAGATCAGCGCCCTTACCTGTTACCGCACCACCAACACCGATAGCAAAATATTCACCACCTTTGTTGGTACTCCATCTCCCCGCTGCTTTGGAGTCGGCCCTCAATGCCAACTTGGGGAAAACTTTTTTAAAATCGCCGTCATCGACGAGATTACGAACCTTTCTGCCGAATCCTACTGACAACTCGGCAGTATGCGCGGTCTGTATTATCTTTTTCTCTGGGTACTGACCCAGAAACCACGCAGGCAGTAAGTAAGAAGCAAACTCTGATTTGGTATGTCTAGGCGGCATATTAACTATTAACCGCTTCAGGTCACCTTTGGCTATACGTTCAAACGCATCGGCCATAATCTTATGATGCCTACCCTCAATGAATGCAGGCCACATATACTTAACAAAGGCCATGAACCCATCCCGCGCCGCCTCTTTCTTCTTCGCTTCATCTAGCGATGTCAGCAAATCCAAAATTTCTTTTTTCTTTTCAGGCGATAACTGATCTACAGTCGAAAGCATTGAAGGGTCTATCTTCAAAGAAACCTATCCCTACGTTATATATACGTTACGTGATATTAACGTTCGTTTAATTACTGCTGTTACAGAATCCCATCAAGGGATTCTCGGTATATGACAATCGGTCATATAACGTAGACGTAATAATAATAAGTATATCAGATTCTACCCATTGACACGGACATGTCAAGTGTTACAAGAGACTTTTTGACAAAATTATCTACCCCTACATTTCTCAAAATTTTGCAGAAAATTTTTTCCCGAAATACGTTAGGCAATATCTGTATAAAAAAGGCTGAGACAGATTACGTGTGACTAGTGAGAAATAACATTAGTCTGTAAAAGTCGTAAATTGTTTGAGCGTTTTACTATGTATATACACCAGTACCAGCTCAGCCACAGGGGGGTAGCTATCAAAGTTAGCACGTTAACTATTTTACTGGAACGATCAGTATTCAACTGATTATTGAACGTACATTCAATGAGTGACATCTGACTCATCGATATCTGACTCGTCGACAACTGGCAAGGATAGCTCAGACAACTTACGTTTAAGATCGTTCTCGATGTCGTTACTGGAACGCTCGGTCACATCTTCGATGCGTGTAGTGTACATACCTGAGACCTTTGCGAGGATTGACAACGACTGAACCTGAGTCGATTCCAGATCGATTGTTCCAGATATATGATCGCGTAGGGTACGTGTGACGAGTTCTTGGCTGGATACACTCCGAGCCATATTAAGATCACTCTTACGCTTAATAATCGCATTAACCGTACTCGCTATGTACTGCTTCTTCATTAACTGAGACGCGCTATTTCTAACAGTCTGACTTGAGCCAGTACTGTCGTAAGCTTCTCTATATGCATCGGCCTGCGTTTTGCCTGCTGCTACCAGCTCGCAGAATCTCCGTTGTTTCCCAGTCAATTTGTCAGTCATCTTTTATAGCTCCGTTTTATTCAATAGCTGAGATCATACATACATACTACTGACAAGTCACCACTAGACGCACGCAGAGACGATCTGAGCGACTTTATCACTGGCCCTAGTGCTAGTATCAAAAACAAATTACTTTGCGACATGTGACATTCTGAGCAATGCGTTACTTCAAGTAACACATCGACATATTACAAATACATATTTATTTGTTACATAACAACAACTTACTAATGTCAAGTCCTGATTTGTTACCGCAAGTGTTACCGATATGTTACTGTGCTACTCATATCAGTGGAATATATGACATAATAACACCTGACATTTTGACATAATTAATATGTGACTTTTTATTCCTTTACATTTCAACATGTTACAAATGTTGGCATGGATAATGCTTTACTCTTGATAAGTCGACAGCGACAGCGCCCACTACGGGCCACCGACACCTAGGGTCAATCGGTAGCGAGAAACACAGACTTAACTGAACGGCCCAGTATACGGTCGGACTCCAGAGGGACGCTCTATTGTGAGCAGATCAAAGGGATGACTTCAGAACATGCTGCGGTCTAGAGGGTTAGATAAGCGCCTGAAGCTGGCGTTCTGACGAGGCCAGCAAGCCGAAATCTAACACTATTAAATGAGGATATAACGATGATTAAACATTCAAACACCGGCGAGAAAGTGACCCCATTGACAGCAGTCAAATATGAGATGGCTCATAAAATTGGCGGGCTATTTTATGTTAACTGGGAGGATGAATACCCAGACGCGACTGAGCGAGAGCTGAAGCTGCTAGAGCATCATGCTGAGGTGCTGGTTGATCGACTCGCAAAATTGCTAGGAGATCAGGGCTGCTGGACTGGATAAATCAACACTGACGAGAGCCAGCTGGTAACTGGTCGAAACCGCAGCGATGCGGTCTGTTGAAACCATATAAGGAAAGCAACATGCAATATCAAGCGACCGATCATTTTTGGCAGCGAGCGCGGGAGCGCCAGCTGTTGAGCCGATACGCGGATATCATTGCAGCAGTAAAGCAGGGCCGAAAAATTCCGCAGCGAAACAATAGAGGCGAGCTGCTGTCTGACGTATTCGCGCATATAGGCGAGCAGATAACTGTTATTGCTCAGGTCACTGAGCAGACAACCAATTTAATAACTATCTATGAAACGAAGGGAATATAACTATGGAAAACAAACTTCAAATGATGCAGCAAAGCGCGAGCGATGCTGTAAAAACCGCAGCAAATAATTTTGTTTTGCTGAGCGTCAAAGTATCGTTCTGGGATGGCGTAGCAAATCTCACTGGTGCTGCTGAGAAAGCAGCTCTCAACGCTGGAGCTGATCCTGATGGTACGCGCATGTATAAAAATCTGCTAGGCCAATTTCACGGAAAATTGCGAGAAGTCAAAACAAAATTCCGCAAGCTTAGAACAGCTCTCGATATTGCTTCGATACCCTACGCTCTCGCTCAAGATGACGGCCAGCGACGAGGCGAGAAAATGCTGCACGTTACAAGGTACCCAAAAGTTCTTGCTGAACTAATCGCATTACGAGATTCAGCTTTCGATCAGCTCTCAGAATTTTTGAGCAGATACGACGAGTATCGCTCGCAGGCGCTTGATCAAAATTTCGGCACTTGGAGAGCTGAAGCTGAGAAATTATTTCCGACCAAAGCCGAGGTGATGGCTAAATTTTGCATCGAGATCAGTGACCCTAAGCCTTTACCAGTGTTCAGCGATGCTCAGCAAGCGACTTTCAATGTTCCAGCTAATGTCATGGCCGAAATTGTCGCTCAGTCTAACGCTGCTATATCTAGGCAGTTAGAAGGAGCTAAACAAGATCAGATTCAGTCTGCTCTCAAAACTTGCGAGACGGCCCTTAAACAGCTCACTGATGGCAAGCGATTTCATCAGTCCGTTATTGATAACGTCAAGCAAGAGGCCGTTAAACTTGGCGAGATCAGTCAGGGATACGATGGCGATCATCGTGTCAAAAAAATCGCCGAGACTATGCTCGACGGTATCGCTAATGTGAGTGAACCTGAGCAGTGGAAAAATCACGATGGCAAGAAAGCAGAAGCCAAGCTTGCTGCTGAGAAGTCAGTTCAAAATCTCAAGCGCATGGCTCAAGCTGCACCAGTCGCACCTATTCCTGACTCGTCAGGCGTGATACTTCCAGAGATCACAGCCGATCTTATTTAATATTAACTCTATGAAACCAAAGGAAAAATGTTATGACTACTAAAACTCAAAAGACTACTAAAACTCAAAATATTCTCACTACAACAGCCGAGCTAATCAAAAATCACTTGCCGATCTTGATGGCAACGCAGACCGAATCAGGTTATCAGGGCTCGATGTCGGCTGTAGTGGTCGGCGCTGCCGGCACTGGTAAAACGTACATTATGACTAATCAAGTTAGGCAGCTATGGGCTGATGCCAATGGTGTCAGTCTCGATGATGTCGGAATCTTGGTTTATCGGGCTGCTGATCGTGATGCTGCTGAATTCGCTGGCTTGATGATGCCTAGTAAGAATGCTGCTGGTGAGCTGCACACGGTCGCTAGTATTCCTGATCTTGTATCTCAGATCAGATCGCTGCGCGATCATGGCAAGTCGCATATCGTCCTAGTGCTTGATGAGATCATGCAGGCGAGCCAAGATGTGCAAAAAACGCTGAGCGATCTGCTTGACCGCAATACCAATTGCCTTGGAGGTCATGACTTAGGCGCTGGAATTTTCGTGGTCGGCACTGGCAATCGACAGGCTGACAAGTCAGGCGCGAGGCCAGCACTAGGTCATCTCAGAAATCGCATGTGCCTTTTTGAGCTGGAGGGATACAACGGAGATACTGTCGCTGAATGGGTGCGCGACTATGCAGAGCCAGCAGGCATATTGCCAGCGATTATCGATGTTGCGAGAGATCATGCCGACGATAATTTTTTCGCCGATGCTGTCCCGATTGATGGCGGTTTTTGTTCTTTCAGAGCGCTGACTAACGCGAGTCGATTGATCAGCACGTACATGGAGCGCACTGGCAAAGTCAAGCTGAGCATCAGCATGCAAGGGCTGGTCGCTGCCGTTGTCGGCGAGAGCGCTGCTACGATCATCGCAGATCATTTTGACTGCGCGAATGAGGTTCCCACAGCAGATGACATCTTAAACAGTCCAGAAACGGCGATGGTTCCTGATCAGACAGGTTATCAGAATATCGCTGGAACGCTGGCCTTACAGCTTGCTGTTGACTCTCAGTCAGCTGACGCAGCTATCGTGTACATAACGCGATTGAGACGCGACTTGCAGGTTCAGCTAGGTGTCAGATTGCTCAATAAATCTGAGCGCATCGGCAGCATTCTGATCAGCGAGACCGCTAATAAATTCATCAGAGAGCATCAAGAACAAATCGCTCTCGCTTCAGATATGGAGGTATAACATGCAAGCAAAAAAACATTTTGATAATACTAATCCTGAGATGTCGGACTCTAAACAATTCGCGTCAGCGATGATCATCTTGTCAGCCAAAGCTCGCATATACTGGCGCTTTGTCATTATGCATGAAGTTATCTGGACTCAAAAGTTGCCGACTGCTGCGACAGATGGGGTTTATATTTATGTCAATCCTGACTTCTTCACCAATTTACCGAGCGATAGCCAGCGAGCGTTTTTGCTAGGGCACGAAGTAGGTCACATGATTTTGAGACACCCTCAACGTGGCAAGGCTTTTCGCAAGCGAGAATTTTTTCGCATAGTGAAGGGCCAGCGTATTCCTTTTGACCATAAACTTTTTAATCGCTCTGCTGATTTAGTCATCAACGACGATCTACTAGCGCATGGTCTTGAGAAAATCGAGTGCGGTCTATACAGCGAAAAATACGGTCGCGATCACTTAGTAGACGATGTCTATATGGAGCTATGGCAAGAGCAGCAAGAGCAGCAAGATCAGCAGCAAGATCAGCAGCAATCTAATGACAGCTCTGACAGCTCTGACAGCTCTGACGATGCTGACGATGCTGACGATGCTGACGGCACTGACGGCACTGACGGTTCTGATGGTTCTGATGGTTCTGATGATGCTGACGGTTCTGATGATTCGCAGCAGGATGATTCATCTACTCCTGACGAGTCAGCAGGTACAGATCATGACGGACACGATACCCATCTTGAGCCGATATATGATGGCACTGCTGAAGAAGTCGCGCAGGCCGAAGCTGAAGACACTCGTACACTTGATCGCACTCTTAAAGATGGTATCGAGGATCAAGAGCAAGCGGTTGAGGATGGCGAGTGTCGCGACATCGGACATGGCGCTGGACTTGACGAGCGAGTCAAAGCTTCACAAAGCCGAATGAGCGCACCTATAACATGGCGCGACGAGATACCTGATCTGCTTCAAAAGGCTGGCAAGGGTGGCTCAGTGTCATGGTCTCGCATACACTCACGACGATTCAATCTGTACGGTGTTGTGTCACCAGTCACCAAAGGCTCGCTCAATCAAGCAGCGATCATTATCGACATATCATACTCTGTTGATCGAAACGCTCTGAACGAATATCTGCACGTTGTTGCCGATATGATTGACGAGTTGCAGCCGACTGATGGCTTTCTGATATTGCTTACAGCCGACAGCGTTGAGCATTGCTACGAGGTCTATTCAGGTGCTGAGCTGCTCGATCTTGAGATTCCCTACGGTGGCGGAACCAACATGTCAGCAGGCTTGGATTACATCGAAGAGCAGGGCTATTCGCCCGATCTTGTCATGGTCTTTACTGACTACGAAGTCACTCATGATGATGGCAAGCGACTGGTTGATGAGGGCTGCGTGATCGTGATGGACGGCCAGCCATCAGAATACGCTCGTTGGGTAATGGGCCGAACAGACCCGCGAGTGATCACTGTGGATGACAGCTCACTCGCAGCGTAACTAGTCACGACTTCACTTAACTTTAAACGCTGCCTTCGGGCAGCAAGGAATTCTATTATGATGAGTACATTTTATATCGACATGCCAAGCTGGATAAATTATATGAATCGTCCGGTGGAGCTAAAAGTTATTGCTGACTTGTCACCCATAGAGCCTGACGTAGGCATCATGGGCAATGGCAAGCAGGCGGTCGAATTATTGTCAGTTTATTGCGACGAAAAAGGATACGATCCGAATGAGGATATTCTGGAATGTTTTTCAACAGAGAGACAGGACGATATCGCTCAGTTAATTTATCGACAATTAGAGGAGAGCAGTGATGAGGAGAGATAGAAGAAAAAAACAAGATGGTGGTGGATTGATGATGGCTGGCGGGTTTTTATGCGGGGTGTTTACTGTTGTTGTTGTCATGTCAGCAATAAGCATCGGCTCGCGTTACGACATTATCGAAGCTGAACGTGCTGAAAGTTTATGCACAGAAATGTTAGAGTTACACAAATCCACAGATGGTAGATATGGCTGGCCTAGTTGCAGCCATCTACTATCATAACTTAGGAGTAAGCTATGAAACTTGAGGATGTCTTAGACCCATTATCGTGTGCAGGCTTGGTACACGAGGGCTATGCTGGATTTACTGAAAACAACGAATTTTTCTTAAACCTACGGATGTTTTACGACAAAAAACATTCTTGGCTTGAGGTTCCTATACACCTACTTGCGATGATGAAATTGCTGCCAAACGATTTCTCAAAGTATTGCTATATCGACAGAGAAAAATCTCGACTGTATTTAGACGAAGATGTTGATGTTGGCATGTTTATGAAAGCGTGTTATGACTGGCCGAAAAATATAAACAGAGGAATCAATATGTCAAAAGCTATGGAATTCTTGGGAGATGACGCAATCGCAGAATGGAATACGATTAAGGATTGTAAATTAGTTGGAGAATCTCTCGTTGATTCTATCCAATTTAAAACAAATTCAGAAACCGATTTCATCAAAGATTTTGCCAAGAACGATAAAGGCCAGTCTATCCATTAGACGATAATCTTCTGTCACTAACCAGAACGAGGCACTGGCGCAGCAGGTTAAGGTTTGTTGCTTCTAACATGTCACTAGCAACAGCATTGACCAAAACACTCGCTGCGTCATGCCCATACTCCTTTCGCACCATCATGAGAGTTTTTCGCAAAGGCAACATTCCGTTGTAATGATTCTTGTGATCCCCTCCTCCGCATGGCATGCCGTCAAAGTTAATCGCTTTAACGTGAATGCCAGCCTTTAAACATTGGCCAGCGACATACTCACCAGCCATATGCTCGCGCACTCCGATAACTTTTAAATCGAGCAGCGAATCAAGCAGCGTCTGATTCTTCACTCGCGCTACAGGTATCAGCCCACCATCAATGACAATTTCCCTATTCAAAAATCTACATCCATATCTGTCCAATGCTTTTGATTTACATGAGCTGACTGAGGTGGCTTGTAATCTGAATATCTTCCTGTTGACTTGTCATATGTAACTGGCACCGATCCTTGCTTTCCGATCCACTTGAATCGAGATTTCCAGCAATGGACTTCAGTATCATCGCCCTTTCGATGAACAGTTACTCCCAAGTCAGCTTTAGCAAACCATGCTGCCGATCCTGAGATAGACATGCCTGTCGGTATTGGCATGCTGCCATCTTCACGAGGATACATTTTGGCTGGATGCGCGACAAACCAGACATGAACGCCATGCGCTTTAGCGAATGCAGTAACTTTAGTAAGCATTGATGAGATGCTCTGAGACTCGTCAGAATTCGGATTTTTTTCGATGTAATTATAAGGATCAATGACCAAGCCCCTTACACCCAAACGCATGACCGCTTGCTTGGCTCGATCAATTATTGAGTCGATAGTGCTGACAACGCCATCGCGAGCGTCAAGAAAAACAAAATGCTTATCAACGAAGTCACTCGCATGGGACAGCTCTTGATCAGTCATGCGTTGACCATCGCCTTCAAAAAATGCTTTACCTATAATTTTTTCAGATAGCTTTGCAATATGAAAATGAGGAGGATTCTCAAACGAAGCAACGGCAAACTTCCACGAACAACGTTGAGCAAGATTGACCATGAGCTGATCGACAAACTCAGATTTACCTGAGCTAGGCACTCCTGTGACCACAGATAACTGACCTTCTGCTATTGTGAACAAGTCATCAACAGAGGCAAGCCCCGTAGATTCTCCAGCACCAACTCCTTTTTTGTATATTTCATGAACATCGGCTATGTAAGATTTTGCCGAGTAAACACCTTTAAGCGGCAGAGGTTGTGACTTACTAACAACATCTTGCAATGCCTGAGCGCCGTGTTTAGAAATTATATCATTCGCATCCTTGCAGTCGTTTGGATATTGAATCGCCCAACATTTTGCTCTTCCAATTCGACGCGCAATTTCCTCAGCCAAAGCATGACCAGCCTTATCGTTATCGGTAGCCAGAATGATCTTGTCACAACGCTCAATAATTTCTCTCGCTTCCCAGATATAGGAAAACTTATTATCGTCTTCAGGCGAGAATGATTTACCGCTAACAACTTGTGGCGCTCCATTAGGGCAACTAACGGCAGGAATGCCAGCCGAAGCAAGAGCAAGAGCATCGCATTCACCTTCAACAATTATTAATTCTTTTGCGTCATGAGGTATAAGCTCAATACCGTAAAACTGTCGGGCTGCTCCCTCTTGTGTAAATGCTTTTTGATTTATAGCTCGCCATTTTATTGCGCTCGGCTGTGACTGATCACCATAAACAAATCCAACAGCATCAAGCTCGCCATGACCATTGAAATATCTTTTACCAGAAATTACAGGCAAATCAATATCTTGCGACCATAGAATCCCACGAGAGTTAAAGAAATTTGTTATTGATAACTGGTCAACAGTAGCGCGAGGTTGTATTCGCGTCACATTTGACTCCTTATGAAAGTATTCTTTTTTACGGAATAATGAACCGCTCTCGCCACAATGATGACAAAAGTACAGTTTTGATCCGTCATTATTGACGGTTACGGAAAGTGTTTTTTCGTGTTTCTTTTTTCTGTCGCCACTGCATGCTGGACACGCGATACGACAGCTATCGACTACCGCCGATAACGACTCCTCAATTTGCATAGTATGACCCTGTTGATTTTTAGACCCCTAACTGCTCCAGCAGTTTATTTATTATCGCTCTCTTTTGAACATTCTTTAATTCAATAGTCAGTGCGACTGTTTTTAAAATATAATTGTAACCTATTTCTAGCTCATCGCAGTCCTCTTTAAATTGTTTTGATAAAAAATATCTATGCGCATTCTTCCGTAGTTTTGCTTTGTTCGATGCGAGGTCGCACAAGGCAAGCCTAACTATTTTTTTTAATAACTCAGTCCGTGGCCCAGACGTAAATAATACTTCGGGGATTTTCTCTATCGAGGGCGTGGTAGACATGCTTCTCCTTTACTTGTCTGTCGTTTTTGTATATGAGTCCTTGCATACAATCAAGAATTACTGACTCATCGAGATCAGGTCTTCTGCTGGCGTAATAAATAGTAATATGCACAGCAAGATCGCCTTCTAAAAACTCAGGTAGTTTTTGTACCTGTTTTTCAAAATTTTTAACATAATCTCTAGCTTTCTGACTCTTAATTATTGCTGGCTTCTTACCGAACATAACAATTTTACGTGAGTTAGCCTTGCTTGCTGGCTCACCAATAACTTCTATAAATGTTGCTTTGTCTGGAATCATGTATTAATATCGCTATTCGTTTTACGCAAGTTATCACAGGAGATATATTATGTCACGTATTGGTGATTACATTATTGAAAAAGAAGAAAGCGGGGAGCTTGAACAAGATTTGAATCCACCGGAGCTTGATATTCCTGAGTCCACTGGCATTGAAATTGATGATTCTGTGCCTATTCCAAGTCACTTGGTCGAGCGCAGTAATCTCAATTCTAAATTTGGTCATTTGCCTTTTGAAAAAATGGATACTGGTAATTCCTTCGCTCTTGAGGGACTGACTGAGAAAGAGTTCACAGCGCTTCGTGCGCGAGTTAGCAGAGCTAATAAAAGGGAGATAGGAAATTTTGCGTTACAAACCGTCAATAAGCACGACGATGGAGCGGTTGACGCAAGAGTTTTCCGAATAGAGTAATGTTTACTAATATTTATAATTTGCCTGATCCAGTCGTTGCAGCGCTGTCAGATGACAAGTACGACAGTGGACATGTCAATAGCAGCGTTACGACGCTCATAGACTCGCCACAGGTTAAAATACTTTCCCGAAAGCATAAGGATGACATTTCTATTGATGTCTCTGAACGCCTCTGGTCAGTGCTTGGGACCGCCGTACACACGATGTTTGAAGACTATGCTACTGGAGACTATCTCAGTGAAGAAAGATTATTTACTGAGATAAATGGTTGGAAAATATCTGGCGCTATAGATATACAGAAAGCAGAGGCAGATGGATCGGTAACAATACTTGACTATAAGTGTACTAGCGTTTGGTCGGTGATATTTGGCAAGAAATCTTGGGAACAACAGCTTAACTTCTATGCTTATCTTGTCAATGCATGCAAAGGGACCGAAGTTAACAAGCTTCAAATTCTTGCTGTGCTACGAGATTGGAAACAATCCGAGGCAGAATTCAAGCCAGATTATCCCAAGCAGCCAATCGTTAAGATCGACATACCCTTATGGACGACAAGTCAGCAGAAACAATTTGTCGAAGCACGGGTTGCGCTGCATCAGCAAGCCGAATGGGATTATCTTAACGGAAACACCATTTCAAAATGCAGTGATGAAGAAAGGTGGGTAAGACCAACCAAATTTGCTGTCATGAAGAAGGGGAGAAAGCGAGCCATTAAACTTCACGATGATGAGCATGACGCTCAAACGCATAGTGAAACGCTTGGGAAAGATCATTTTATAGAAACTAGAACAGGTCAGGCTATGCGGTGTGAGAAGTATTGTCCAGCAGCAATATTCTGTCCTCAATATCAAGGGAGCTTAAATGAACGAAACTGAAATTATAGCAAAGGACAAAGCTGTTATGGGTAAAACCATCGGCATTGTGAGGGGTCTTAAAGGCAAGACAAGTATAGAAATGCAATTTTCTAGTGAGTCAGTGATATTTAAACCAGCAGAAGGTCAGCAGTTTAAGATTGATAACGCGCTGTTTAACTCATTGGATACCTTGGAAATCGTAAAAATCATAGAGGGTCACATAAATGGAAGCAACTAAAGAGTTTAAAAAGGCATGGTCTGAACAGAGAAAAAAGATCAAATGCCCTGAAAAGGGAGCTACGAATCCACACTTTAAATCTAAATATCGGAGCTGGGAAGTTACTGAGAAAGCTTTAAAGGATGCTGAGGTGGATTTTTATTTTGAATCACACAATAACGCAGATCAGGCTGGCGTTACTTGGTGGGTAATCCTTAATGACGAGGAAGCAGCAGTAGCTACATGCATGATCGACAAAGCTAAGCGTGATCCGCAGGCAACTGGCGGTTGCTACACATACGCTATGCGGTATGTTGTTCAGGTTCATCTTGGGTGGGGAATGCCAGACCTTGATGACGACGGCAACGAAGCAAGTGGCATATTGAACGAAGAGCAAGAGGTGGATTTGCTGGGTCAAGCATTTAGCATTCAAAAAACATTGGCAGGCTTACAGAGTTGTTGGACAGAAAACGGCGATGTAATAAACCGAATGCATCAAAGCAATCAGAAAATGTACGAGAAGATCGTATCTTTATATCAAAAAGCGCAAGCAAACATAAATAAGGAGATAGAAAATGCAGGACAATAAAAAACCAAAAGATTACCCAGCACACACAAGCGGTGGGTTATGGAGTCAACAAAAAACTAATCAGGGCCAACCTGACATGAAGGGTAAAATTGAAATAACCCAACACCAAATGCAACAACTGGTGCAAATGGGTAAGATGGGGCAAGAGCCTTCTTTGCAAATTGCTGCATGGTCAAAGCAAAGTCAGTCTGGCAGTAACTGGTTGTCAATTGATGCTGATGTTTATGTGAAGGACGGCGGCATAGTGTCTGCTTCTCCTGAGGTGTCAGCACCAGCTCCAGCCTACACACCTCCGCCAGCAGCGCCTCAAGCAACTGCTCAAACACCACCACCTTCACAGCCTATGGCTCCACCGACTTTTCCTGACTTCGATACTGATGTCCCTTTTTAAGGATAAGCCAATCCGTAGCAAGAAACTCCTCTCCTCTGCGAGAGGAGAGTCTTGCGTAAACTGTGGAGCAAGGGATGATACTGTTGTCGCTGCACATTATCAGGGGCTACGCTCACTATCTTACGGAAAAGGTAAAAGCCAGAAGCCACACGACATATTGGTAGCCGATCTTTGTCATAAATGTCATACCGCTTTCGATCAGTATAATTATGGCGAAGGCGATAATTTTCAAAAGAAGATTGATAGGTCTGAGCAGTTTCAGCATGCCATCTTACTTACAATCATTAGAAGAATACGAGAAGGGGTTATTAAGTTTTGAAAATATTTTTAGGGTCACATCACGACAAAGAGCAGCTGCATAAGCTGCTTTTTTTTCTTTCAGAATTACTTCCAGCGAGGGTGGAAGATATACGATCCGCTGCTGCTGACATGTCACATGGAGCAACGTTAGAAATCAAACCACACAAAACTAATCGCTCAAGACCGCAAGAAAATTACTACAGAAAATGGTCACGAGAATTTGGCAAGCACGTTGGTCTTACTCCTAATGAGATGCATGATGAAATTCTTTGCATTCATTTTGGCACTGAGGATATTGAAACCCCATTCGGAATAAAACGCAGACCAGTGCAACGTAGCAATGGCAGCAATAAGCAAGAATACGCAGAGCTTATTAATACGCTCATACGAGTTGCATCAGAGATGGGATATCAGATTCCTGAACCTAGACATGATGACGCTTGACATATTACTTATGATTTTATAAAATTGATATTCTATGAACACTAAAGGATAAAATCATGTACCGATCAGATAACAATCTATTAAAAAATTTATTAAAACGTAATCGATACGTGCTTGGAGATACCGCCGTCTTACCAGAAATGTTAAATCAAGCCTACAAGCTTCCGTTTATAAGTATGCCAATGCAGGAAATGGAAAAAGTAAAAGACGAAATGGGGCCATTAGCAGTACAACAAAGCTATCCAAGCAACAGTTATGAGCCAGTCTTTGATGAGTGCGTTATTCATTACGAACATTTAGTGGAACTCCGTACAGATGTTGATGTTGGTATGGAATATGCTGAATGTTGGGGAGCTATTTTTAACATCGACAATCCTTTTATTAAAAAACTTCCAGATTATCCATCTTCAGAATCAATACATAAGATGTTTGCAGAAACAAAAGTCATATGGGAAACAGTGAAATTTATTTATCACATTGTTAGATACGAAAAAACTGACCGTTATATTTTTATTTGGTCAGGATGGGTGGGCGCTGAAGAGGGTGGAAAAACGATGCGTACATTACCAACAAGATCAGCAGAAGCATACTGGCGATCAAAAGATACGATAAAAAATTTAGACGAGGGACTGCAATCCCACGTAGCAAATACACTAGGTTTTCTACATTACGTTTTTCTTTACTCAAAATATGGTGAAAAACATGCTGTAGAGAAAGTGTCAAGCAAAGCAAAGCCCAGAAAAATAAATTCTCTTAATGTCAAAAGACCTTGGAATACAGCAACAGGCCCACACATATTATTTTTGGATCGACTGCCGACAAAACAAAAAGAACAATGCGAAAACACAGGAAGCAGTAAAAAACCACACAGGCGAAGAGGGCATTGGCGTACTCTTAATCATCCTAAGTATCGGCATCATCCGCAGTTTGGAAAAAAGATTTATGTTAAGCCCAGTTTTATTGGCCCTAACGAATCAGAATACGAAGGTAATACTTATCGTCTCATCAAACCTCTAGACGAGGTTTTCTCTGATGATGACTAAAGAATGGAAAAGGTTGGAAAAGGTTGGAGAAGGTTGGATATTATCCACTAGTCCTGACTTGTCAAGGTTAATAAAACAGAATTTAAAAAACATAACATTTATTATGTTTACGGAACAATAATTACTTTTGGAACAAATATGGGTAGACAAGTAGAGGTAACTATAAAATTCACAGGTAGTGAAGAAGACAGCGACGATGTGCTAGAGCTGTTGAGATTGATTGCTGAAGAAATTAAGGATAAAAAAGAGGAGGATGAAGATGATTCATGACGTATCTACTATTGACTTGTTACAAGATAAACTAGACGCAAGAAGAAAAAGGTTTTTGATTTGGTTAAAAAAGAACCCAGAAGTATGGACTGAGTTCGTGAAGCTGTCGTTAATGGCTATTGACAACGGCAGAAGTCACTATTCAGCTTGGCTTATCTCAGCACACATACGATGTGACAGAGAAATAAAAGCTAGTGATGGGGACTACAAGATAAGTAATGAACGGATTGGCTGGCTTGCTAGATACTTTCATCACAAGTATCCACAGCATAGAGGGTTCTACAAGACTAGGCCAATGAAAGAAGAGAAACAAATAGAAGAGTTGAAATCTAAACCACATAACGTGGTACAATTTTACAGGTAGGATGTATTTAGCGTTACGCTCATTATACTAAATCACATTCTATATCAGACCAACGGATTCCTTATCCGCATAGGCGCTTTAGCGGTAGCGTGGTCGATACCGCATCTACTTTGTTCTTCCCACCGTTTCATCATACTTTCTGTTAAAACGAGCAATGGCTTGATCTTTCTGATCTTGCAGTTTCTCCTCGTTATCTTGAAGGCGTAAACGAATACCAATATCAGTAGACTCTAATATTTTTTCTCTGACATCCGTTAATCTCTGATTTAAGCTTTTTATTCTGCGGTCAGTAGCTCTCAAAGCACTGTTCATTCGTATCGATTCGATATTGTCGGTACGGAAATTAACTCTTTCTTGCCCCTTTAAATTATCAACGCGATTTACAATCTGCCTGATGTCATCTCTTCGATCATAATAATTTGATTGACTCTCCCTGAGATCAGCCTCTCCTTGTATCTTCCGAACAAAAGGTATCTCTCGTAATTCTATTTTCTCACCTGACCTTAACTTCCTCGCATATTCTGCTGAGCGAGTAGCAAACACCCCAGCACCGCCAGTAAAAGAATTTAAAAGATGATTCGCTACATCGGGACTTATATCAATGTTATAAAACGTGTTACCCGATTGCTGTTCATTACCACCAGTAAATTCATTAAGAAACATAGCGGCATCTTTCATGAACTGCGGCGTACTAAGCATTCCCTTTGAGGAGTCAGGAGTAGGAGCCGCGCCCGGAAAGTCTTCTCGATATATGGGAGAACCAAAATAATTCTCATTGGCAACCAAATCAATCAGAGGCTTGGCTGCTTGAGGCGCAATCCCTTTTCCTAAAGCTATTGCTGCGCTATCTGAGCTGGCAAACCCAAGAGGTGAAAAAGAGCCTATTGCTGCTGATGTTAAGTCACCAGTAGCTTGCAGCGGAGATTTTTGACCTAACTCCATTTCAGCAAGATTCACACCTAGCAAATGAAAGATATTATATCCATATGGCAACGGTATCTTGTAATACTTTTCTGCCGACTCTTCAAAAGGAATGCCTAAGATTTTAGCTGCTGGCTCAAACACATCCTTCATAATAATAATATTTCTTTCTTTCTCGTAATCAGGAATATTATCGTAGTACGATCTACCACCATCATCTTCTTCGTCGCTAAAACTCTCGTTTAAATATGTGATTAAAGCGCCAAATCCTGTCATTGCTGTCATCATTCCTAATTTCTTTTTAGATGACATCCCTCTTGCGAAGTTAGCTGTTCCCTGAACAGATGCATTAAAGAAAAGGTATGCAGCATTTAACCCCTCGCCCATATTGCCCTTCCTGTTGAAGTTAACAGTCAGGTTTTTAGCAAGTGTCGCAGCTCTAGCATTTGCTTCTGCTGGGCTAATCTTGGCATCAATTAAAGACTTCCTAGCCTGCTTAAACACAGCAAATCTAACGCCGTTTTCTACCGCCCCATTAACGTCACCAACAAAACCAGTAAAGGCATCCATTCTTTTTTTAGCCGAGCCTTTGAACGTACCAGTAGCCATCTCGTCAAGAGCAGCTATATCCTTAGCTGTCTCAGCAGGGCTTCTAGCATAAAAGAAGTCAGTCTTAGCGCCAGACTCAAGGTAGGTGTCCCAGATTTTTTGAGTTTCCGCATCGAGATTTTTATTTCTTAGCCCTTTAAAAACCTGTCTAACACTTGGCAAAGTGTCTTTTAAAATGGCTTTTTTAAGTCCTTTTATATCTACAGCTTTACCACCAGCCATTGATTCCTCGCCAACTATGTTAGCAAGCGCCGTTTGTATATCTCTGGTGAAGTTACTGATGACAAACTCTGGGTTGTAGCTTGTATTCACAGCCGACAAAAACCTGTTAAGACCACGGAATACTTGAAGTATTGCGCTGCTGGACTGAGCGTCCATGCCAAGTAGGGCTTCGCTTAAACGCCTATCGTACAAGACCATGTTACGTTGAACACCGTCTTGCTTGAATCCTATTGCAGTCTTTCCTTTTGGAATTGCTTCACCAATGCCAAGAACCTCCCAATATTCAGGATTTGGGTTATTCTCTATTAGGTTAAACAGCCTTTCACCAAACTCTTTGTTTTTGACACCACGTACTATTGCACCCTGCCTTGCGGCGTAAGCGTTGGCTAACGGATCAAAAGCCTGAGAACCAGTTCTTCCTGTTATCTTCTGGCCTTCTTTACCTTTAGTGCTAAGGTTATTAACGCTTGTCCTACGCCCTACGTTTTGATCAACCTCTTCCTTTAAGCTTAAAGGAGCTTCTGGGTTCTCTGCCTTACCTCGCATTGGCACATAGTATTTAAACTTGTCTGATAAACTATCGAATTCTTTCTGACTAATTAGTCCGTATTTTAACTCGTCATCAAGAGAAGCCTGATTGATTGCATCAAAGTCAGCAGCAACGTTTAACATGTCAGCAGCAAGACTGTTGCCGCCAACCCAGTCTTTAGCTGTGTCGTCCCAGCGAAGACCAAACTCTTTCGCCATGACATCTTTTACATAAGCATCAGTGAGTCTTACGCCATTGAGAGTTCCAGTACCGCCGTCTGTTAAATCTGGATTGTATGAGTTAGTTCCTTCATTAGCCTGATTTCTTGCCCGAACAAATTCATTGCGCTCCATCGCATGTCTTAATATCAAGAAGTCATTTAGCTCTTGTCGTGTGATGCCCTTGTCATTTAACTTTACCAATAATGGCTTAATAACTTTTTCTTGCAGCTTGCGGAATTCATTGCCAACCTTGCCTGTTATTGACTCTATACCGTCATAAGCTGACTCAAGAGTAGGGAGCGAATCTATTCCTGCTTTTTTAGCTATACCCTGCTCTACTCTTTTCAAATCAAGG
>MDTC01019853.1_pt1 | contig 36733 bp, 26 predicted proteins | sample 811181 | NCBI WGS metagenome assembly MDTC01 (sample SAMN05326644, study PRJNA326480) | marine metagenome | isolation source: seawater | place: Pacific Ocean: North | collected 2011
ATGCATTTAAAGTTTTTACGTTGTAATCATTAAGCCTTCTTAGTTTTCTTATCACTCCATCAAGATTTTTAGATTTCTTTTTTTTATAACCATACTGAATGGCTTCACTAATATCACTCAAACGAGAGAAAAAGATATCATTATCAAGATTTTCTGATGAAACTTTCCATGACTTATTGGAATACCTTTTATGCTTACCAGAAACATCTATTCTTTCAATTTTAATATCGAAGTTCTCACTTAACTGATGTATAAGAGCTTGTTCTTCACTTGATAAATTACTATTTGATGTGGTCATCATACTTCTCTTTGATAAAAAATTTACATAGCTTGACACTGCACATTAATTTAAGAGATTAATGCTATGGGTTGAGTATTAAGAGTTGAAAATGAAAAATTGCTGTTTTGCTAATCTATGAAATACACGTATAGAATATTTCATAGTATGTCCACGTTTGATCGAAAAAGATCTGCTGGACGAAGAGGCTATCCTTACTTTTTGACAAAACAAAAAGCTTTAATTCGGCAATAATATTACCAAATAAGCTAACTGAATACAAATGATATTTAATCTCATTTGTGCTGGCTTTGGTATTCTTTATCTATCTTTTTTTAAAATCAAATATATAGGAACTTTTTTTGGTAAAAAATAAGGCGAAGATAAAATCTTCGCTCTTTGTTTTTTAAGATGCTGCTTCGATTTAATTTGTATTTGTATTATAGTGGTAGATCACTCCAGTTGTGACCTTGTTGGTCGTACCACTGCCACTCTGATATTTATGGATATCATTTGGAGCGCCAATAAATACATTGTCATCTTTTGAAATGGAAGGCACCTGAAACTTTATACCTGCTAAATCGTTCATACAGTCATTTTGTTCAGATACAGTCGGGAGCTTTTCACAGCGAGATGCGGGAGATAAAATTTTAACAAATTTCCATCCTCCTTCTTCGATCCTTTGATACACATAAACAAGACCCGATGATATATATGTACCATTTACATTAATTTTGGCATCTCTTGCACCTACGAGCATACGCGTTTCATTCATGACGGTATAACTAAACTTTGATTCTTCTAGCTCTTTTTTACAATCCGCATCATTCAAGCCTCTTGGAGAACAGCTCGCGGCTGGATCAATCGTTTGGAAGTATTCCCATTTTCTAGAAGAAGTGTTATACCTAAACTCATAATTAAGACCTGTTTCTACTTCTAAAATAGGACTCATCGCTCCTGCAACGCCTACATTCATCATGCGTCCATCTGCGGATAAAGCAGGGTTACCAAATCTAATATCTTTAAGGTTCGTAATACAATCCGTTTTTTCTGTCTCATCGGTGAATTGTTCACAAATCTCGATCGGATTTAATGTACTGTGGTATTTATATAAACCATTAACATCCAATTCAAAGACGACAATTAAACCCGTTTCTACTGGATTATTACTTGAATCTAAAACCTCAGGGTTAAATGCTTCATACGCACCCACTGCAACCATATTTTCTATAATTGAAGCACGACTAAATTTAGAACTCCGGAAAGATTCTATGCAAGCTTGTTTCTTTGCATCAGCTAACCCTTCACAGCTGACTTCAGGAGATAACCTTTGCGTCACCGTCCATACCGCACCGTTTGGATCTTTTTCAAAGATATAAACAGCACCATCCCCTGTTTTGAGGTCTGTGTGACCTGAGGGATAAAGAGCAGGGTTATAAGCTATTGAACTTCCAATAGCAACTCTATTTCCAAAGACTGCTGGATAACTTAATTTACCATGGAGATTAGTTTTAGATTCGTAATCAAAATAGCTTAAACACAAATTTTCATCGTCTGCAATATCACAGATATCACTATGCTGAATTGAGCCTATTGCGCTTAAAGTAGTATTTGAATTATTTGGATTCACTCGATAAGTAAAGACACTAGACACCTGAATTGATTTGTCTACGAGTACTCCATTACTATCTTCATAGCGAATTGTTTCACTATAATTACCTGCTCCGACATAGAGAATATCATCATAAAGCGCAGTACGAGAAAACTCAACACCAGTGAACATAGGACTACAGGTGTTATTCGTTGTAGGATCGCATGACAGGGATGAAAACAAATCATGTGAGCCTACATACTCGAGATAAGATTCTGTATCAGCTATCAATACATCATAAGCGGGTATAAAAGAATCCCCCCCTGTGCTACCGGTGCTTTGCGTACCGCTATCTGAACAACTCATAGATACAGGTATAGATATGAGAAGTAATATTTTAAATATATTCACTGCTTTCTCAGTAAGTAACATAACTCTTAGAGTTTATATCGGCTATTTTCGCACAAACTTTACCCTTTTAAGGGGTATAAAAGTATATGCCCTTGCCTTGATAGCAAGCCCCACATTCGTTTTACTCTGTGAAGATCCGCAGTACAAGAGGTACAGACTCTTATCTATAGTTGGAAAAAGGCTGTATTGATGAAACTTGCGAGCACTTTGTTTACTGTGCATAATAAGTAAAATATACATCTATTGATAAGGACGACCTATGACAGAATCGCTTGCCACTATTCACATCAAAAACTTAAGACTTCGCACTTTAATCGGTATCAATACTGAAGAACTAGAAAAAAAACAAGATATTACCCTGAATATTCATATAGGTTATGATGCTCAAAAAGCCACCTCATGCGATACGATTGAACATGCAGTGAACTATAGATCTATTACTAAAAAAGTGATTGCTTTCGTAGAAAATAACCAATTTGCTTTGCTTGAAAAACTCACCCAAGATGTTTTAAACTTAGTCTGTGATACACCACATATTTGTGGCGCAAGCGTTGAAATAGATAAACCTCATGCTTTAAGATTTGCTGATTCAGTCAGTCTTAAACTCACTTATGGCGAACCTCTCAGGTAATAGTATGCAAATCTTGATCACAGGCGGTACCGGTTTTATTGGCTCAGCGCTGATTCCTCATTTAGATCAACATAATTTAACTCTGCTCACACGTCATACTACAAAAGCCCGCAAAAAATTTGGGGCGCAGCATGAATATATTGAGGATTTAACGACTTTTAAAGATTTGAGCGACTTTGATGCCGTGATCAACCTTGCAGGTGAAAACATCGCCAGCAAATTCTGGACACAAAAGCAAAAGCAAAAAATCAAAGAAAGCCGTCATGCACTCACGCAAGAGCTTTCAGAGAGAATCAGAGCAAGTCATATTCCGCCTGGAGTTTTAATCAGCGCATCTGCTATAGGCTTTTATGGTGATGAGCATACTGCTGATGTAACAGAAGACACATCGCCTCAAAGTGGCTTTGGGCAAGATATTTGTCAACCTTGGGAAGCGTTTGCTTTAGCCTGTCAACATAAACAAACTCGCGTATGCATACCTCGAATTGGTGTGGTCTTAGGCGTACAAGGTGGTATGTTACAAAAAGTATTACCTGTGTTTAAACTGGGTCTTGGTGGGCGCCTCGGCAATGGGCAGCAAAAATTAAGTTGGATACATATTGATGATATCGTTGCCCTGATTTTATGGATGCTGAGCAATGAACAAGTAAAAGGCTGTTATAACGCTACAGCACCTCATCCTGTAACCAATGCTCACTTCACTCAGGTTCTAGGACACATCTTAAAAAGACCTGCATTTTTCCATCTTCCAGCTTGGTTACTTAAAATCATGCTAGGAGAACTTTCCGAACTGATGCTTAAAGGCGCATCGGTCATACCTCAAAAAGCTTTGAGTGAAAACTTTGTCTTTAATCACCCTAAACTTGAAGACGCTCTAAAGCATTTATTAGAAAAGTAAATACATCTAAGCATATAGCAGAACACAAAAGAGCTTGCATAAAGCAAGCTCTTTCTTTTTTCTATCCATTCGACTAAAAAATTAAATCCAGCCTGCTTTTTCTTTTAATCCTTGTCCAATGTCAGTCAGGCTTGAAACTGTTTTTACACCCGCAAATTCAAGTGCATCAAATTTTTCCTGAGCTGTGCCTTTGCCACCTGAAATGATAGCACCTGCATGCCCCATACGTTTACCTGCCGGTGCCGTCATGCCAGCAATATAAGCGACAACAGGTTTAGAAACATGTTCTCTAATATACATAGCAGCTTCTTCTTCAGCGGTGCCACCTATCTCGCCTATCATCACAATCGCTTCTGTTTGTGGATCATCTTCAAACATTTTCAAAATATCAACAAATGTGCTGCCTACAATAGGATCACCGCCAATACCAATGCAAGTTGACTGACCAAAGCCTGCATCTGTTGTTTGCTTCACAGCTTCATACGTTAACGTACCAGAACGCGATACAATACCGACTTTACCTTTTTTGTGTATTGACCCTGGCATAATACCTATTTTACTTTCACCTGAAGTAATAATGCCTGGACAATTAGGTCCTATCATACATGCATTCGACAACTTTAACTTTTCTTTGATAAGTCGCATATCTAAAGTCGGAATACCTTCTGTGATACACACTATCAGTGTTATACCAGCTCCGATAGCTTCTAAAATAGCATCTTTACAAAAAGCCGCTGGAACATAAATAGATGTAGCCGTTGCTCCCGTAACTTCAACCGCCTGCGCAACCGTATCAAATACAGGTAAACCTAAATGAGTTTGACCACCTTTACCAGGGCTCACACCCGCGACAAGCTGTGTACCATATTCAAGCGCCTGCTCCGAATGAAATGTGCCTTGACCTCCAGTAAAGCCTTGGCAAATGACTTTTGTGTCTTTATTTAATAAAATAGCCATTAATATTGTCCCTCTGCTTCAGCAATTACTTTTTCTACGGCTTCTGTTAAACTATGTGCGGCTTGAATATCCAAACTTGATTTCTCTAAAATATGACGGCCTATTTCTGCGCGATTACCCTCAAGCCTGACAACCACAGGCACCGATACACTGGCTTGTTTCATAGCACCTAAAATACCATCTGCAATCATATCGCAACGCACAATACCACCAAAAATGTTTACTAAAATAGCTGTTACGTTTTCATCTGATAAAATAATTTTAAAGGCTTCTATCACGCGTTGTTCCGTTGCACTCCCGCCTACATCAAGAAAGTTAGCAGGTGAGCCACCGTGCAATTTCACTGTATCCATGGTTGCCATCGCTAATCCTGCACCATTAACCATACAGCCGACGTTGCCATCAAGAGCAACATAATTCAAATCCCACTGTAATGCTTGCACCTCACGTATATCTTCTTGACTTGGATCGTACCATTCACGTAGTTTGGCATGACGATACAAAGCATTGCTGTCAATATTGACTTTGGCATCAAGGCAATGAAGTTTACCTCTCTTCGTAATCACCAGAGGATTGACCTCAACAAGAGCAAAATCATAGTCAACAAACATGCTTGTAAGCTGCATAAAAATATGGGTAAATTGTTTGATTTGTTCGCCATGCAAGTTCAGCTTAAAAGCTAAGTCTCTGGCCTGATAAGCTTGCGCTCCAACGAGGGGATCTATTTTTACTTTATGAATCAGTTCAGGTGTTTTTTCTGCAACAGCTTCAATATCTACACCACCTTCTGTAGAAGCCATAACAATAAGACTTTCAGAGCTTCTATCGATCACAGCTCCTAAATAAAGCTCTTTTTCTATTTCAGTTGAAGCCTCAACTAAAATCTTACCTACAGGCTGACCTGTTGCATCAGTTTGCGCCGTAACTAAGCGTTGGCCAAACCATTGTTGACAAAAATCTTTCAGTTCCTCTTTTTCTTTAATCAGCTTAACGCCACCTGCTTTGCCACGACCTCCTGCGTGAACTTGGCACTTTGCGACCCATTCTTTACTCTCTATTTTATCCGTTGCATCAATAGCTTCTTGTACACTTTTACAAGCATAGCCTTCTGAAACGGGTAAATTATAATTTGCGAATAGACGCTTCGCTTGATACTCATGAAGATTCATACTTTGAACTATCCCTATTGTTTTTTATATTTTTCGTTGGCTCACCGAAGCAAGCCAACGACATCTCCCATCAAATTTAGATCGCTAATAGCATTCTTGCTGGATCTTCAAGCATTTCTTTGATCGCAACTAAAAAGCTGACTGACTCCTTACCATCAACTATGCGGTGATCATAAGATAGAGCGAGATACATCATAGGTAATATGACGACTTCTCCATTTACAGCCATCGGTCTATCTTTGATTGCATGCATGCCTAAAATAGCACTTTGCGGTGGGTTGATAATGGGTGTTGACATCAAAGAGCCAAACACACCACCATTTGTAATCGTAAAGTTACCGCCTTTTAGCTCATCCAAACTTAAGCGACCTTCACGACCTTTATCTGCAAACTCTTGAATTCCTTGCTCTATTTGTGCAAAGCTCATTTGATCACAATTACGTAAAACAGGCGTAACAAGACCTCGAGGTGTTGAAATTGCAACACTAATATCAAAATAATTGTGATAAACAATGTCATCGCCATCTATTGAGGCATTAATTTGTGGAAAACGCTTTAAAGCTTCCGTAACAGCTTTCACATAGAAAGACATAAAGCCCAAACGCACATCATGATTCTTTTCAAACATGTCTTTATAAGATTTACGTAAATCCATGACGGGTTTCATGTTCACTTCGTTGAAAGTCGTCAACATTGCTGTTGAACTTTTCACTTCCAGCAAACGTTGAGCAATACGCTTTCTCAAACGTGTCATGGGAACACGCTTTTCACCTCGTCCCGACAGAGAAACAGCAGGTGACGCTATGTTCTGGCTTGATGTTTGACCACCACCTAAATGGGCTTCCACATCAGATTTGGTAATACGTCCACCTACGCCTGTACCTTTAATTTTGGTCACATCTAAACTATGCTCTGCAACCAAACGACGTACACTTGGGCTGAGATCTTCAGTATGTGAAGATGATGCTGGCGGTTCAGCTGGAGCAGCTGGAGCAGCTGGAGCAGCCACACTCGGTGCTGAGCTTGCAGCTGATACACCTAACTGAACTTTGGCGATTACAGCATCTGCTAAAACTGTTGCACCTTCTTGGGCAATAATCTCAACAATTTGTACATCGTCTGGAGCTGGCACTTCAAGAACAATTTTATCTGTTTCAATATCAACAAGAATTTCATCTCGTTTGACCACATCACCCGCTTTCGCACGCCACAGTGCAATCGTTGCTTCGCTTACTGATTCAGGCAAAGCTGGAACTTTAATGTCCATCATTTCACCTGATGCAGACGAAGCAGCAGCAGGTGCTGCAGGTGCTGCAGGTGCTTGTGTTTCCGTTTCCGTTACTGTTGCAGGTGCTGCGCTTGTTTGCTGCCCTACTTCAAACATCGCAACAACTTGATTAGCTTGTACCGTGTCTCCCTCTTGATGACGTATTTCAGTTAATACACCATCATCTGGAGCAGGTACTTCTAAAACAATTTTGTCCGTCTCGACATCAACTAAAATGTCATCTCGAGCAACGGGCTCACCCACTTTGAATCGCCACGCAGCGATCGTCGCATCAGCGACTGATTCAGGTAATGTGGGAACTTTTATTTCAATTATCATGCATGAGTTCCTATTTCTTAAAATTTTATTCTTTTAAGCCTAACGCTTGATCGACTAAATCCTTTTGCTGTTGTACATGCAACTCTGGATAACCTACCGCTGGAGAAGCGGATGCCGCTCGTCCTGCATAACAAAAAGATGATCCATTTGGCATTGCTTCAATAAAATGATGCTGGCTACAATACCAAGCGCCTTGGTTCTTAGGCTCTTCTTGGCACCATACATAATCTGTTACATGTTTATACAATCTAAATATTTCATCTATTTCTTGATGAGGAAATGGATAAAGTTGCTCTACACGGATTAATGCAACATGCATTATATTTTCGGCATTACGTTTGTCTAATAAGTCATAGTAAACTTTACCACTACAAAATACGACACGTTCAACTTTAGCCTTCACTATATCATCATCAATTACATTTAAGAAACGACCTCCAGCAAGCTCCTCTAAAGAAGACACGGCAAGAGCATGACGAAGCAGTGACTTAGGTGACATCACAACTAAAGGTCGACGCAAAGGACGTACGACTTGTCTACGTAACATATGATAAACCTGAGCAGGCGTAGAAGGAATACAAACCTGCATATTATAGTCTGCACACAACTGGAGATAACGCTCTAACCGAGCACTTGAATGCTCAGGCCCCTGACCTTCATATCCATGTGGTAATAATAAAGTTAAGCCACATAAACGACCCCACTTTTGTTCTCCCGACGAAAGAAACTGATCAATAACCACCTGAGCACCATTAGCGAAGTCACCAAACTGAGCTTCCCAAATCGTTAAACCTCTTGGCTCTGCCGTAGCATAACCATATTCAAAAGCTAAAACCGATGCTTCTGAAAGGACGGAGTCATAAATTTCCACAGGACCTTGCTGAGGAGAAATATGTCGAAGAGGCATGTAAATCTCAGCTGTGTCTTGGTGGTGTACAATAGCATGGCGATGAAAAAATGTACCTCGGCCTGCATCTTGTCCCATAATACGAACTCGATAGCCTTCATCTAATAAACCAGCATAAGCTAAGTTTTCAGCAAAACCCCAGTCGACCTTTTTTTGCCCCTCTGCCATAGCTTGACGATCCGCATAGACCTTTTTCACACGGGCATTCATATTAAAGTCGGCAGGTACTGAAGAAATAGCTTGAGATAACTTTTGAATCTGTTTCATCGACAAAGTATTGTCGTAGGTATCTTGCCATTCGTGGCCAATAAAAGGTGTCCAAATAGCAGAATGATCTTTTGATTCTCTCCATTCAGATACAGTGCGATCACCGCGATCTAGCACTTCACGATATTGCTGCGTCAGTGCCGACACTTCTTCTTTTGAAAGCACTTGATCTTTGTTTAGAACATCAGCGTATAATGTTTTTGTTGTAGGATGTTTTCTGATTTTCTGATACATCAGAGGCTGGGTTGCATTAGGTTCATCTGCTTCATTGTGACCATATCTGCGATAGCACACCAGCTCAATCATCACATCACGCTTGAACTTCATACGAAAATCAACAGCTAGATTGGTGACAAAAGCAACAGCGTCTGGATCGTCACCATTGACATGGAATATAGGTGCATTCACCATTTTTGCTACATCAGTACAATACATGGTTGAGCGCACATCATCATGACGAGAAGTTGTAAAGCCAACTTGATTATTTACAACAATGCGAATACTGCCTCCCACTTTGAAACCTCGTGCCTGAGACATGTTAAAGGTTTCTTGCACAATTCCTTGACCTGCAATCGCTGAATCACCATGAATCGTGATAGGGAGAACTTGCTGGCCTGAAGAACAATCGCGACGATTTAAACGTGAGCGTACCGAACCCATTACTACAGGATTCACAATCTCTAAGTGAGATGGATTAAAAGCTAAAGCTAAATGTACGTCTCCTGAAGGCGTTGCAAAATCAGATGAATAACCCAAATGATACTTCACATCACCTGAGCCTAGTTTCTCGCTGTGCTTCCCGGCAAACTCATCAAATAATTTCCATGAATGCTTACCTAAAATATTAATCAATACATTGAGGCGACCGCGATGCGCCATACCAATAACAGCTTCTTTACAACCTTGAGATGCTGAGCGGTAAATCATTTCTCGCAACATAGGAATGAGCGAGTCGCCTCCTTCCAAAGAGAAACGTTTTGCACCTGGAAATTTAACTGCAATATATTTTTCCAAACCTTCCGCTGCATTTAAACCTTCAAATAAACGTTTTCTTGTCGCAGGGTCTTGCACCACTCGACCATGATTCGCTTCAACACGCTCTTGAATCCATTCTCGTTCTTCTGCATTATGCAAGTGCATATATTCAATGCCAATATGATGACTATAAGTTGCTTTTAAAGCATCAATAAGTTCCGAAAGCGGCATTTTGGTATTCAAATTACCAAATGTACCTACATCAAAATGCGTAGATAGATCAGATTCACTCAGATCATGTGCTTCTAAATCAAGTGAATATACGTGGGGACGCTTCCAAACCCCTAAAGGATCGAGCTTAGCTATTTGGTGCCCTTCATGACGATAAGCATCTATCATTTCGAAGACTTTTTGTTGTTTGATATCAGGAGCTACTGTTTCACCCACTGCAATACTGCTCGAAGGTTGCTGAGCTAACTGTTTAAATTCTTGTTGAATTTTTCGATGTGAAACCTCAGTACTTGCATGAGTTTTAGGTAACTCAGAAAAGACTTTTTGCCATTCTGCAGAGACCGATGATGGGTCTTCGACATAAGCCTCATACAATGCCTCTATATACTCTTGGCCACCTTCAAAATGAGATGAATTCAACCAGCTTTCCATCTTATCATCTTGCATTTTTATACCTTTAATATTTACTATGAACCACATTAAGCAAAACTAAAAAAGTCACTGCGACGATTCACGCAGTGACTTTTCTTTATTTTATATATCTTTGTAAAGCATACATAACAACAACCTCAGTCTATTAAACAGCGCGTTTAATTAACATCGATTTAATGTGCCCTATTGCTTTTGTAGGATTTAACCCTTTTGGACATACATTAATACAATTCATGATGCCATGGCATCTAAAAACACTATAAGCGTCAGCTAAATCATCTAAACGCTCTTCTGTAGCTGTATCTCTAGAGTCTGCAAGAAATCGATAAGCATGTAACAGACCACTTGGTCCAATGAACTTATCAGGATTCCACCAAAATGACGGACAAGCTGTAGAGCAGCAAGCGCATAAAATACACTCATATAATCCATCTAATTGGGCTCTGTCTTCTGGAGATTGTAAAAACTCTCTTGCAGGTTTATTGCCATCATTGAGCAAATAAGGTTTTATTTTTTCATACTGCTGATAAAATATAGACATATCAACAACTAAGTCTCTTATCACAGGCATACCTGGGAGAGGACGAATTGTAATGGTCTTACCTTTATAGTCAGAAACATGTGTAATACATGCCAAACCATTCCGCCCATTGATGTTAATGCCGTCTGAGCCACAAATGCCTTCGCGACAAGAGCGACGAAATGTAAATGTTGGATCTTGTTCTTTAATTTTAAAAAGTGCATCTAAGAGCATCAAATCTGAGCCTTCAGGAATATCTACATCAAAATCCTGCATATAAGGTTTTGTATCATGCTCTGGATGATAACGATAAATTGAAAAACGAACTGTCATAACCAATACCTCAATACGTTCTTTCTTTTGGAGGAAAAGCTTCTCGCGTTTTAGGTTCCATATTTACGTCTCTGCGACTCATATTATGCTTTATCGGATCATAGATCGAATGACATAACCATTTATCGTCATCGCGTTTAGGGTAATCTTCCCTCGAGTGTGCTCCACGGCTTTCTGTTCTATAGTTTGCTGCATAAGCTGTAGCGAGCGCAGTTGACATCAAATTATCAAGCTCTAAACACTCAATGCGCTGTGTATTAAACTCTTTAGAGCGATCATCAAGACGCGCATTTTGTAATCTTTGGTTAATTTCTTGTAGCTCATCTAGTCCAGAATGCATCGATTTTCCTTGACGAAAAACAGAGAAATTCATTTGCATACAGTGCTGTAAATCTTTAAGAATTTGTGCAGGGTCTTCACCTTCTGTGCGACTCTCCCAACGATTGTAGCGTACTAATGCTTTTTCAATATCTTCATCAGCAACTTCAACATGCTCAGGCATATCTTTTAAAGCCTTTTCAAGATGCAGTCCGTTAGCTCGTCCGAAGACTACTAAATCAAGTAAAGAGTTACCACCCAATCTGTTTGCCCCATGAACCGAGACACAAGCGATTTCACCTACAGCAAAGAGTCCAGTTACATCAACTTCTTTACCTTTGCTATTAACAGACACAACCTGACCCGATACACGTGTTGGAATACCGCCCATCATGTAATGGCAGGTAGGAATCACAGGGATAGGTTCATAAACAGGATCGACATGTGCAAAAGTTTTAGAAATTTCACAAATACCTGGTAAACGACTGTCTAAAACCTCTTTTCCAAGATGATCAAGCTTTAACTTAATGTGCGGACCTTGTGGACCATCACAGCCTCGACCCTCACGGATTTCATTCATCATGGCACGAGCAACTACATCACGCCCAGCTAGATCTTTAGCATTTGGAGCATAACGTTCCATGAATCGCTCACCATCTTTATTTAAAAGATAACCGCCTTCACCACGACAACCTTCTGTGACCAAGCAACCACAACCTGCGATACCTGTTGGATGGAACTGCCACATTTCCATATCTTGCAAACTAATACCTGCACGTGCTGCCATACCTACACCATCACCTGTATTAATATAAGCATTCGTTGTAGATTGATAGATACGACCAGCACCACCTGTAGCCAAAACAGTTGCTTTAGCTTTGAAATAGACCAACTCACCTGTTTCTATTTCAATCGCCGTAGCGCCTACAATAGCACCCTCAGCATTTTTAACTAAATCAAGAGCATACCACTCAGAAAAAATTTCCGTCTTATTTTTGATATTTTGCTGGTATAAGCAATGTAATAAAGCATGACCTGTTCTATCTGCAGCAGCTGCTGTACGCGCTGCTTGCTCACCACCAAAATCTTTAGACTGTCCACCAAATGGACGCTGATAAATTTTACCATTCTCAAAACGTGAGAAAGGCAGCCCCATATTTTCAAGTTCAATAATGGTATCAGGACCTTCTTGACACATATACTCAATGGCATCTTGATCTCCAATATAATCAGAGCCTTTGACTGTATCATACATATGCCACTGCCAATCATCTTCATGGCTATTACCTAAAGCAACCGTAATACCACCTTGCGCTGCAACCGTATGTGATCGTGTAGGAAAAACTTTTGATAGCAAAGCGCAACTTTTCCCGGATTTTGAAATTTGTAATGCAGCTCTCATACCTGCACCGCCTGCGCCAATCACAATCGCATCATATTCTCTGATGGTTATAGCCACTTATACACTCCATATAATCATATTGCCGAAAATCACATACGCTAAGAGCACTACAACACAGATCAGTTGCAGTGAGCCTCTTAAAAAAGTAGGTTTGACATAATCTGTTAAAACCTGCCATGTACCAATCCAAGCGTGAACTAATAAAGCAATTAAAGTAAGGACAGTACTTACTTTCATCAACGGGTCTTGAAACAACTCCAGCCAATCAAAATAAGTTACAACAGGTGTAGAAATAAAAAACCACATCAGATAAAGGCTGTACACACTAATAATAACAGCCGTTGCTCGCACTAACAGATAGTCATGAACGCCATTGCGTCCCACACTCGATATACTCACACCCATAACCACACTCCTACCATGATAGAAAACACAACAGATATACCTATCGTGACTTGTGCAGAAAGTGTTCCGGAACTCAGCTCTTCCCAGTATCCTGCATCCATAATCATGTGACGAATACCCGCAACCAAATGATAAATGAATGCAGTTAAAATGCCCCATAAAATGAATTTAAACAGATCATGTTTTAACATTGAGACGACCATATCAAAGCTCGCATGCGAACGTAAGCTTAGATCTAGCAGCCAAATTAAAATTCCAATCGCCACGAACATGATAATCCCAGATATACGATGCAATATCGAAGATAACCCTGCAGCAGGCAACTGAATTTGTGTTAAGTTTAAATAGACAGGTCTTTGTTTTTTCACAACAACTCTCGCTCACAAATTAAAGTTTTTCATTTAAATAATTATATAACGTCACAAAAAAATAATCATGCCTACACATGTACGCCTAAACCTTCTACACTATGAATTTTATAAGTATAGAACTTTGCTCTAAAGTAAGGTTACCACTTAGATACGACATGTAGAATAGATTCAAACGGTAAAAGTATACTCTTTAGGTTTGTCAAAAACAAATAAGGATTGTTTTAATTTGATCACAGTTTTTCGTATTCACTGCAAACACTTGTTATTAAAAGTAAAAAAAAAACTTTGACTTTTTACCAAAAAGAAACGCAAATTTAATTGAAAAGTATCATCATTAACATGTAAAGTATAAATAGACTAAGTTTCAACAATCTTTAGAAATTTTAAGTTTTGCATCTGTGCAACAAATAAGACAAGGAGAAGTAAGAATGGCTGAAACTAAAGCCACGTTAAGCTTGCCTGACAAAGGCTCGGTTGATTTTCCCATTAAGAAAGGGAGTGAAGGTTTTGATGTTATAGATATCAGTCAGCTTGGTAGCCACGGGTACTTTACATTTGATCCCGGCTTTCTTGCAACCGCTTCCTGTGAGTCAAAGATTACTTACATTGATGGCGGCCAAGGTATTTTACTGCATAGAGGTTATCCTATTGCAGATTTGGCAGAAAAATCATCTTATCTTGAAGTATGCTACTTGTTACTTCATCAAGAATTGCCAACGCAAAAACAATACGATGAATTTTTAACGGATATAAAAACACATACCCTTGTCAACGAGCAAGTCGTTAATTTCTTTAACGGTTTTAGACGCGATGCACATCCTATGGCAATCATGTGTGGTGTTGTCGGTGCACTTTCTTCATTCTACCATGACGCCATGGATGTATCACAAGAAAAAGATCGCCTACTGGCCGCACTAAGATTAATATCTAAAGTACCTACTCTTGCAGCTATGTCTTATAAGTATTCCGTAGGATTACCTTTTATTTATCCTCGTAATGACTTAAGTTACGCTGGTAACTTCCTCAACATGATGTTTGCAGTACCTGCTGAAGATTATAAAATTAATCCTGTAATTGAAAAAGCAATGGATAGAATTTTTATTCTGCATGCAGATCATGAGCAGAACGCCTCAACTTCCACTGTACGCTTAGCTGGATCTTCTGGAGCCAATCCTTTTGCATGTATTGCAGCCGGTATTGCCTCTTTATGGGGACCTGCTCATGGTGGAGCGAATGAAGCCTGTTTAACTATGCTTGAAGAGATAGGGAGTGTTGATCGCATTCCTGAGTTTATTAAACGCTCAAAAGATAAAAATGATCCTTTCCGTCTTATGGGCTTTGGTCACCGTGTTTACAAGAATTTTGATCCCCGCGCTACCGTCATGCGTGAAACCTGTCATGAGGTACTCAAAGAGCTCAAAATTAAAGACCCTCTACTTGACGTTGCGATGGAGCTAGAACAAATTGCATTGAAAGACAGTTACTTTGTTGAGAAGAAACTTTACCCCAATGTCGATTTCTACTCTGGTATCATCATGAAAGCTATTGGTATTCCGACAAGTATGTTTACCGTCATCTTTGCACTTTCACGTACGGTTGGCTGGGTAGCACACTGGAAAGAAATGTTAGAGCAACCAGGGCATAAAATTGGACGTCCTCGCCAGCTCTACACAGGCTATAGCAAACGCGATTACCAACCCATCAAAAAACGATAAATCTACCTTTTATTTAAGATCTAGGCAAAAAAAATCGCATATAAAATATGCGATTTTTTTTATGATGCATTGAGTCTTTTCAACTTATACACCACATAGAGCTACTTAAAGCTGCTCTGCGTTCTCAGCAAGATACGCTGCAACACCTTCAGTATCTGCTACCATACCTTTTTTGCCTTCTTGCCAGCCTGCTGGACAAACTTCGCCATGCTTTTGATGGAATGCTAAAGCATCAATCATGCGTAACATTTCGTCAATATTACGGCCTAAAGGTAGATCATTGATAACCTGATGACGTACTATGCCTTCTTCATCAATAAGGAAAGAACCACGAAGTGCAACACCAGCAGCTGGATGCGCAACATCATAATCTTTGACGATCGTTTGTTTTACATCAGCAACAAGCGTGTAAGATACAGCACCGATACCACCTTTAGCTACAGGTGTTTCACGCCAAGCATTATGTGAAAATGCTGAGTCAATCGATACGCCAATTACTTCTACGCCACGGTTTTTAAAATCTTCCATTCGGTTATGAAAAGCAATTAACTCTGATGGACAAACAAAAGTAAAGTTTAAAGGATAAAAGAAAATAACAGCTTTCTTTCCTTTAATAGTTCCTGCTAGATTAAAATCATCTACAATCTTTCCAGAACTTAACACAGCAGAAGCTGTAAAATCAGGTGCTTGGCGACCAACTAATACGCTCATAATTTTCTCCAATTCATCGTATTTATAATAAAACTTATTCAAGTTGAATCACATTATAATAATCAGATCATGGAATGCAAATAAATAATGCCAACAACATAATTTAAAATCACTTTTCTTATAAATAAATCGCTTTATTTCAAATCATAAGCTAGACAGCACTATAAAATTAAGCCAAGATCTGCTCTTTGTAGTTTTTCAACTTGAAAAGAGGTTATTCATGAATTCTGTTGTGATTGCTATTACGCTCATGCTGTTTCTCAGCGTGGTTCGCGTTAATATTATCATCGCGCTCACTGTTAGCTCTATTGTCGCAGGCTTACTTAGTCATCTACCTATCAATGAAACCATTGCTATTTTTAATCAAGGACTAGGTCACCATGCCAAGCTTGCTTTAGGCTATGCAACACTCGGAGCATTTGCAGTTGCTTTATCACATTCAGGGATTACCGATATGATCTCAAGTGCGATCATCAGAAACTTGGGAAGCAAACATACACCTAAAAGAAAAAATTTCGTGAAGTATATGCTTATTTTATCGATATTAATCATGTCTATTTTTTCGCAAAATCTTATTCCTATACATATAGCCTTTATTCCTATTTTGATTCCACCTCTCTTGGCTGCAATGAATATGCTCAGTATAGATAGACGCCTGATAGCTTGCGTCATCTCTTTTGGTCTAGTGACCACTTATATGATTTTACCGCTCGGCTATGGTCATATGTTTCTCAATGACATTTTATGTAAGCAACTCAACTTAAATGGTCTGGCGGTCTATTCAGCCGATGTGATTAAAGCTATGGCTTTACCTGCCACAGGAATGTTCATAGGTTTACTCATCGCTTCACTGATAAGCTATCGAAAACCGCGCGCTTACCAAATTACAGCAGATGTCATTGACCCAGCACAACATCAAGAAATTCATTTACCTCATGTCTATAGTGCACTCTTTGCCATTGGCGTAACAGTAGCAGTGCAAATTATCTATCAGGATGCCATGATCATGGCTGCTTTAGCGGGCTATATCATTCTCCATTTTTGTGGCGTGCTTAAACGGCACAACAATGAAGATATTATGACGCAAGGCTTCAATATGATGGCCATGATAGGTTTTATTATGATTACAGCATCAGGCTTTGCAGAAGTGATCAAAGCAACAGGTGAGATCGAATCTCTTGTGGCCGCTGTTCAAGATCTTATAGGAGTGGATCATAGAGGTTTCATCGCATTTTTAATGTTATTTGTTGGTTTATTGATTACGATGGGCATAGGTTCTTCTTTCTCAACCATTCCTATCATCGCATCGATTTATGTTCCTCTAGCAATGAGTTTTGGGTTTTCACCTTTAGCGACCATAGCACTCGTCGGTACAGCTGCTGCATTAGGTGATGCAGGCTCTCCTGTATCTGAAGCCACTATGGGCGTGACTGCGGGTCTCAACACAGATAAACAACATGACCATATTTACGACAGCGTCATCCCAACATTTATACACTTTAATTTACCACTGATTATCTTTGGTTGGATTGCTGCAATGGTGCTTTGATATGCTTTTAAAAAAGGTTGCTTTAAAAGCAACCTTTTTGTTTTTTCGTGGGTTTCGTTACACGCTCTTTTTACGATATAGTTTCTGCTGCAGATGCCTGACTTTTCTTTTCTAATCTATCTACAATCGTGACAACAGCAGTATCGCCTACAACATTCACAGACGTGACTACCATATCAATAATACGATCAACTGCCGCAATGAGGGCAAAAGCTTCAAGAGGTAAGCCTAATTGTTGTATCAAGATACCAATCATAATTAAACCGCCACCTGGCACACCACCTGAGCCCACAGCTAATAAGAAAATATTTAATAACAAAGTCGGTAACTGATCAGCTGTAATAGAAGCACCGTAAGCATTAGCAACGAACAAAGTCGCTATCGTAATGTAAATCGAGACGCCACCCATGTTCATCGTTGCACCAAGAGGCACACCAAAACCCGAGACAGAACGGCTCACGCCTAGCTTTTCCGTTAAAGTTCGCATCGTAACAGGAATGGTTGCATTCGAGCTTGCTGTAGACAGTGCAAACAAAAACTGCTCTTGAATTGCTTTTCTAAAATCTAATGGTTTAATCTCTGTAAACAAAGACACGGCATAAGGATATAAAATAGAAAGCCAGAAAAAAAGCAACAATAAAATAAGCATGACATACAGCAAGAGGTTCCAAAAGATATCTACATCTAATGTTGCCCCAAGCTTAATCATTAATGCACATACTCCAAGAGGCGCAAAATCCATAACCAGTGTGATCATTTTCATCATAATAAGGTTACCTACTTGGAAAAAGCGTGCAGCACCAGCTGTTTGCTCACCTAGCATTTTCACGACAACACCTGTCATGATGGCCATAAAAATAATCTGCAGCATATTACCTGAAAGCAATGCCTGTACAGGATTACTCGGCACAATATCAACGATCAATTTGAAAATATCAGGTAATTGCTTCTGCGTATCTCCAGCTGAAGGAAACTTGCCTTGCAAAGCAAGCCCTGCACCTGGTTCAATCATATAAGCCACGAAAGCCGCTAGAGAAATCGCAATCACCGTGTTAATCAAATAAGCTAAAAAGGTTTTACCACCTAAGCGGCCAAAAGAAGATAAATCATTCAGCTCTAAAACGCCTGTGACAATACTAAAAAAGACAAGAGGAATCACCATAAGCATGATAGCATGAATGAACATCAGCCCTATGCCATCAGCAAGCTGAATACAGGCTTCCTGAAAAAGAGGAACACTATCTAAAGTGTATTGAATTAAACTTCCAATTAAAAGCCCTAAAAACAGACCGATAAAAATGCGCCCAGATAAAGATCGAAACATAAATCTCTCAAAAAATTAACTACAAATAAATACAACACCACAAAAACAAAATGAGTAAGGTTACTAAAAACTATGGCTTGTTTTCAGCATAATTTAAACTGTGGCACCTCTTTTTTTCTGCTCCAAAGTAAAAAACGCTTGATACAAGCGCTTCTTACTCTGTCTGATTACTTGGCTTCAGGCCTTAGTGTCGGAAACAAAATGACATCGCGAATAGTATGACTATTACTAAAAATCATGACTAATCGATCAATGCCAATACCTTGTCCCGCTGTAGGAGGTAAACCATATTCCAAAGCGCGAATATAATCTGCATCGAAAGACATCGCCTCGTCATCACCAGCATCTTTTTGCTCCACTTGCTTTTTAAAGCGCTCAGCTTGATCTTGTGCGTCATTAAGCTCAGAAAAACCATTAGCAATTTCACGCCCGCCCACAAAAAACTCAAAACGATCTGTGATTTCAGGGTTATCATCATTACGACGCGCTAAAGGTGAAACTTCAGCAGGATATTCAGTAATAAAAGTAGGCTGAATTAACTTATGCTCTGCTGTTTCTTCAAAAATTTCTGTAATAAGACGGCCTAAGCCCCAAGAAGAATCTACCTCAATTCCTAGTGAAGCGGCAATATCAGCAGCAGCTTCTCTCGATTTCAACTGCTCAGCTGTTAAGCTTGGGTTAAAGTGCAACACGCAATCTGTCATGCTAATACGCTTAAAAGGCTGACCTAAGTTAAACACTTCTTCACCGTATGGCACATCTGTCGTACCCAAAATATCCATAGAAAGTTGACGCAGCATATCTTCGGTCAAGTCCATAAGATCTTCATAAGTTGCATAAGCTTGATAAAATTCAAGCATAGTGAACTCAGGATTATGACGCGGTGATAAACCTTCGTTACGGAAGTTACGATTAATTTCGAACACGCGTTCAAAGCCACCGACCACAAGACGCTTCAAATATAGCTCAGGCGCAATACGCAAGTACATATCCATATCTAAAGCATTATGATGCGTAATAAATGGACGTGCTGAAGCACCACCTGGAATCGTTTGCATCATCGGTGTTTCCACTTCGGTAAACTGACGTGCTTCTAAGAATTGACGGATACCGCTGATAACTTTTGAGCGGATTTTGAATGTTTTTCGCGTTTCATCATTCGTGATTAAATCTAAGTAACGCTGACGATAGCGCAACTCTTGATCCGATAAACCATGAAATTTCTCTGGTAAGGGGCGCAAAGATTTGGTGAGCAGTTGAAAACTTTGAATATCAACATATAAGTCACCTTTACCCGAGCGTGCCAAAGTTCCCGTTACGCCTAAAATATCGCCTAAATCTAGGCCTTGGTAACGCGCTTTAAGTTCTTTTTGCACTTCTTTCGCAGCATAAGCTTGAATGCGCCCACTCATATCCTGTAAAACTAAAAAAGGACCACGCTTTGCCATAACACGCCCTGCAACAGAAACACACTGGTTTAACTCAACCAAGGCTTCTTTCGATTGCTCACGATAGGTTTCCTGCAAATCTTCAGCTAAATGTTCACGCTGAAAATCATTAGGGTGTGCATTGGCATCGCACTGCTCACGAATATGATCTAACTTCGCTCTACGCTCTGCAATTAATTTATTTTCATCAACTGTCACATCACTCATCACATGTATCTCTTTGCTAAGTTACAAGCCTGACTTTAAGCTCGCTTCAATAAATTTATCTAAATCACCGTCTAATACAGCTTGAGTATTACGGTTTTCTACACCTGTGCGTAAATCCTTTATACGGCTATCATCTAGTACATAAGATCGGATCTGGCTGCCCCAACCGATATCTGACTTTGCAGCTTCAGCTTCTTGTTTTTCTGCATTTTGTTTTTGCAATTCTAGTTCAAACAATTTCGCTTTTAACTGCTTCATCGCACTATCTTTATTTTTATGTTGGGAGCGATCGTTTTGACACTGTACCACAGTGTTGGTCGGCAAGTGAGTGATACGCACAGCCGATTCAGTTTTATTCACGTGCTGACCACCAGCGCCAGAAGCACGATAGACATCAATACGTAAGTCCGCAGGATTAATATCTACTTCAATCGAATCATCAATCTCAGGAAACACAAATACAGAAGCAAAAGAAGTATGACGCCTACCACCTGAGTCAAAAGGAGACTTTCTCACCAACCGATGTACACCTGTCTCTGTACGTAACCAGCCATAAGCATACTCACCCGACACTTTAATGGTTGCGCTTTTAATACCTGCAACATCTCCGTCTGATACTTCTATGAGCTCGGTCTTAAACTGATGGCTTTCGCCCCAACGCAAAAACATACGCAACAACATATTTGCCCAGTCTTGCGCTTCTGTTCCACCTGAGCCAGATTGAATATCAAGGTAACAATCACAGCTATCTTGCTCACCTGAAAACATACGTTGAAATTCAAGCTCTTCGAGTTTTTTTTCTAACTCATCTAATTCATCTTGCGCTTCTTGAAAAGTCTGTTCATCTTGCGCTTCAAGTGCTAATGCGACCAGCTCTTCTACATCTGAAAGACCTTGAGTGAGTTGATCTATCGTATCAACCACTTTTTCTAAAGCAACACGCTCTCGACCTAAAGCTTGTGCTGTTTCAGGCTGATTCCACACATCGGAAGATTCCAGTTCTCGCGTGACTTCTTCTAAACGCTCTTGCTTGGCATCGTAGTCAAAGATACCCCCGAAGCATCTCTCTACGCTTTGTTAATTCTTCTACTTTTTGATTTATAGGGTTGACTTCGAACATATACTCGCTTCACTTCAATTAAGTTCATAAAAGCACGAAACTTCTATTCTACATGAACAAGGCTATTTCACCTAATTCCAATCATAAATCGTTAGAAATAATTCGATTCATTTACATCTTGTCTGTTTGTGGTATAGCTTGCTGCGCAATCAATTGTAACTGGCGCTGCTGTCTAAATATATTGATATGTAAACGATAAGCTAAATGAACACGCGTAATATTTTGATTCGACCACAGATTCAAGTCCGCATTAAAGACCATGGCCGTCACGCGTTTGGTACGACATAAAGTCATCAGCTCTAAGCGTATATGTTTTTCCGCAACACAAGTATGTCGTAATACAAGAAACTCATCATCAAAAAGAGGCTCTTCAAAAGCTTGTCCCCAAGGACCGGCATCCATTAGAAGCTGTGCTGTCTCCAAAGTTAAGCGTGATACTGGTAAAGCACCATCTGAGCGTATTTTACCTTGGAGCAACTCATCTGACATATGCCGCGCGAGGACACTTTGAAAAGCTTGCTGAAAAGGCTCTAGATTTTTTTGCTTTAACGTCAAGCCCGCGGCCATCGCATGCCCACCAAAGCTCAAAATTAAATCGGGATAACTCTTGCTCACTTCATCTAACAGATCGCGAATATGTAAACCTGCGATAGAACGTACAGAACCTTTGAGTTCATCAGCAGAGCTTTGAGCAAAAGCAATCACGGGACGATGATACTTTTCTTTAAGTCGTGAAGCAACAATACCCATCACACCTTGATGCCAGTTGGCCTCATAAAGCACCAAACCTAAAGGTAACTTCGATGCATCCAATGTGAGTTGCTCCAAAGTCTGCTCAGCACTTTCTTGCATCGTTTGTTCAATTTGGCGACGCTCTTTATTCAAGCGATCAAGGTGATTGGCCATACGACTTGCCTGTAGAGGATCATCACACAGAAGAAGCTCCACACCTAAGCTCATATCTTCTAATCGACCCGCAGCATTAAGTCTAGGCCCGAGTGCAAAACCTAAGTCAGAGGCCACCAATTGTAAAGGTTGACGATTCGCTCTATCTAACAGAGCTGTAATACCTGCTCGGCAACGACCTTGACGCATACGATGCAACCCTGCCTGTACCAAGATACGATTGTTTTGGTCTAAAGGTACAACATCAGCGACAGTTCCTAGCGCGACCAAATCCAAGTAATCACTTAAATTAGGCAACGGGCGTGATGCAAACCAACCCTGCTCCACTAAGTAATTTTTCACAGTACACATAACATAAAAAGCAACGCCACAACCTGCGATAGCTTTACTTGCAAAAGTACAATCAGGTTGATTAGGATTCACAATCGCATCCGCTTGCGGTAAGTGATCTGCTGCTAAGTGATGATCTGTCACCACCACACGCATACCTGAAGCTTTCGCGGCTGCAACACCTGCAAAACTGGAAATACCATTATCCACAGTAATTAAAAGTTCAGCTTTTTTTTCTTTGGCAACTTCTACCAACTCTGGACTTAAACCATAACCAAAATTGAAGCGATTAGGGATTAAGTAATCCACATGCATGGCTCCCATCTCACGTAGAGCCAACATCATAATCGAAGTAGACGTCGCTCCATCTGCATCAAAATCACCTACGATTAAAATACGCAGTCTATCGACCATAGCCTCCGCGATAATTTGCGCGGCACGATCAATACCATAGAGCTGATTTGGCGGAAGAAGTTTTTTCAAGGCTAAAGGGTATGCATGTTCAACCATACCGCGCTGCGCATAAATTTGTCGAATCAATGGATCAGAAACATGAGATAAATGCGTATCATCTATCGGTTCACGGCGTATAATTTGATTTACCATATTATATTCTCTTTCTTATTCAAACTGATATTTACTCCACAACATACCCATAAAAAAAGACGAATTCAATCGTCTTTTTAAATCATTAACATCATTGAAGCACTGTTTTATTTTTTAGATAAACGGGAAACCAGTTTATCTGCAGGTACGTAACCAGGTAGCATATCACCATTTTCTAAAATGAGCGCTGGAGTACCGTTCACACCAAAAGCAAGGCCCAATTCATATTGCTGCTGGATTTCAAGATCGCAACGGCGTGACATTTTGACTGAAGCTAAAGCAATACCTCGTTTAGCTTGAGTTAAAGCTTTTTGCGTATCGGTTGCACACCATACTTGCTGCATCGTTTCAAAGGCGTTACTTTGCGAGCCGCCTCGAGGAAAAGCCAGATACCTTACTGTAATACCTTTTTGGTTATACGCATCCATTTCTTTATGTAACTTTTTACAATAACCGCAAGACGTGTCGGTGAAAACTGTAACAACATGCTTTTCTTTCTTTGCTGGAAAAACAATCATATTTTTCTCAAAATCTTTGAGCTTATCTAAACGGTGTGTACGCTGCGCTTTTTCAGTTAAGTTTTGTACTTCTGCACCAAGCTGATAGACATTACCATAGACCATATATTTTTTATCCATTGAGATATACAACAAACCTTGGTTCGTCGTGACTTGATAAAAGCCCGGCATAGGAGCCAACTCAACTTTATCAACTTTTAAGTTTAGCTTTTGTCTTAAGTAAGTCTTAATCTCTTGTTTTTGATTTCCTTTTGCACTCTGAGCAAGTAACAAATCGGATGATGTTTTAGACTGGATCTCGGCTACAGCTGACTGACTTAAACTCATATTTGCTGCAAGTAAAGTAAAACATAACATTAATTTCTTCATATCCATTTCCATTGTATTGATTGACTCAACAGTCAAGTCTATTTATTTTAGTTCTAGCCTCTAGGATGATGCGTCTCATGAAGCTGCTGTAATCTAATTTGTGCGACATGCGTATAAATTTGTGTAGTTGATAAATCAGTATGTCCAAGCAAAAGCTGCACAACACGCAAGTCAGCACCATGATTTAACAAATGCGTTGCAAAAGCATGCCTCAACGTATGTGGAGAAATTGATTTCTCAATACCCGCTCTTTTTGCGTACTTTTTAATTCTATGCCAGAAAGTTTGACGCGTCATACACTGCGACCGTGTAGAAAGAAATACAATATCAGAGGTATGATGCCCAAGCAGATTCTGCCTACTGGTTTTAAAATAAAGCTCAAGCAAGACTAAAGCTTGCTCACCCATAGGTACAATACGCTCTTTTCCTCCTTTCCCCGTTACACGTAATACAGACTGTCTTAAACTGAGCTGACTTAATTGTAAGTTAACCAGTTCACTGACACGCAAACCTGTTGCATACAATAATTCTAACATTGCTGCATCTCTGCATTCAATAATATCGCTTTGATCAGGTGCATTGAGTAAGGCTAACACTTCGTCTTCGGATAAAGTATGGGGTAAAGAGCGCGTGACTTTAGGCATAGATATCGATGCAAGTGGATCAATTGTAACATACTGATGTAAAAATAAATATCGATAGAGACGTCGCAAACAACTTAAGCACCTGGCTGTACTAGAGAGAGCACAGTTTTGTTGTTTTCTATAGCATAAGTAATCTTGCATATCAGCCTGATTCAGCGCTAACCAATGCAAACTTTGCTTACTTATATAAGAAGCAACTTGTTCCAAGTCATAACGATAAGAGACCATCGTTTGCTCACTTAAACCTTCTTGTAGCCATAATGCATCGAGAAAAGATTCAATGTAATCTGGCAACACTAATTTTGTTTTAGATTCTTGCATTTATTTGACCTGTTACAAATAAAAGTAAGGCTTCATACACATGAAGCCTTGATTCTAATACCATAATACATATCAATTGAGCATGCTCAATGATCTTGCGGTACTTTACGCTTTTGTGTAGGTAGGATATCTATTTTCAATAAAGCACACATCACAATAAAAGACGGTAAAACCCAACCTAATCCTTCTTCATTCAGCTCATAGATGAAACTTAGATCCATACCAATAGCTTTTAGTGCATCTAATAAACCATAAAAGAAAGCAATCACCAAACAGAGTTTATAAGACATTTCAGGAGCTGCAAACCGATCTCTTACAAAAGTCAGAGCAACCAAGACAACAGCTACAGGATAAGCGATATAAAGAACAGGAATGCTCACCTGAATCAGCTGCTCAAGCCCTACATTAGAAATGACAACGCATGTGATAGTCAAACCGATCACCAACTGCTTGTAAGACCAACTGGGTACGATTTTTTGAAAAAACTGAGCACAAGAGCTAAGTAAACCAACGGCTGTGGTTAAGCATGCTAAAGTTACTACGATTGCCAAAATAACCAATCCATACCCACCAAAAATATGTTGTACATAAGTCGTTAAAATCATGCCACCATTTTCTGCCGACTCAAGCATCGTACCTGTTAATCCACCTAAAACAAAGAGCGAGGTATAGACAACAATTAAGCCCAAAGCAGCAATAAAGCCTGCTGCAATAAGGTACTTAGATTGATCAGCAGGTTTAGTCACGCCTTTACTCTTCAATGTTTCAATCAGCAGCATCCCAAAGATAATAGAGCCTAGAGCATCCATGGTGTTATAGCCGTCTAAAAAGCCAGAGATAAAGGGTTGATGCGCGTATTTACCTACAGCCGCTTGAAATACAGTATGATCGAAAAAAAACAAAGAACCCGCTAAAATTAAAAGCAAGAAAATCATAGCCGGAGTGAGCACCTTACCTATAGTATCTAAAAGGCGACCCGGATATAAAGCGAACAACATCGCTAAACCAAAAAACAAGAGCGTGTAATAAAACTGCATGACATCAGAAGGTTCGCTGATAAAAGGCTTCAACCCAATTTCATAAGCAACAAGACCTGTGCGAGGTATAGCATAAGCCGGCCCTAAAACTATATAAATTACAGCCATCAGCAACAGCCCCACAAAAGGAGGTAAAAGCTCAACCATGTTACCTTTAGCTTTTGCTACAGCAACCAATGTGATCAAAGGTAAGCCTACTGCTGAAATGAGAAAGCCTAGCATAGACTGAACTAAGTTTTCGCCACTTAACACCCCAATCAAAGGTGGAAAGATAAAATTACTCGCACCTAAAAATAGCGCGAATGCCATGAAACCAAGTCCTAATGTATCAAGAACTGTCATTTTCTGTTTTTGCACAATTTACCCCGACGTGCTTTATTGAATAATTAAACATATACTCAGCAGCAAGACATGAAGAACATAATGTTCCTTTGCATATCGTTAGAGCAAAACTGTCTTGGAGGCTTCGATACTTCAAAAGATCTAGGTGTATCAAATATAAAGACATTGCTCAAGCAAAGATTTATAAAAAACATGAATCTTTCTTTTTTTGCTGAAAAAACCAACGAAAAAGCATATTAACGCACTTTTTAGCGTTATGTCCAAGAATTGGACATAATCTGTAACACATAGTCCTCATTTCAGGATATAATACTCTGTTTGTATTTTAAATGAGATTAAACCATGACTTTTGAAGAACTGATGCTAGATGATTGTTTGTTGGCTTCGCTCGCTCGCATGCAACACCACAAACCCACGACAATTCAACAACAGACCCTTCCTCAAGCCATGGAGCAAAAAGATATTCTTGCGCACTCCCCTACAGGTACAGGGAAAACAGCCGCTTTTATCTTACCTACTTTACAGTTTTTGTTAGATCATCCAAGAAGGCAAAAAGGCTTTGCCCGCGCACTTGTCTTAACACCAACGCGTGAACTTGCTGCACAAATTCATCAATATACCAGCCACCTTGCACATGGCTCACATCTCAAGATCGCACTGATTACAGGCGGGCAAGATTATCAGAAACAAAAACTATTGCTTGCAGAGAATATCGATGTACTCATTGCCACACCTGGGCGTTTAATTGAATATATTGCCAAAGATCAATTTGAACTCGATGCACTTGAAGTTTTAGTCATAGACGAAGCTGATCGTATGCTAGATATGGGCTTTAAAAATGATGTTCGTGATATTGCTAAAGCTTCTATTTCACGCAAACAAACCTTGTTATTTTCTGCAACGCTTGAAGGTAATGGTGTGCGTCAATTTGCTGAAGATGTACTGGATAACCCCGTTGTCATTGAAGCAGAACCACCGCGCAAAGAGCATGCAAAAATCCATCAGTGGATTCATCTGGCAGATGATTTTGATCATAAACTCAAGTTACTCATTCATCTTCTTAACCAACCTGAAGTCACACAAGCCATTGTCTTCGTGAAAAGCCGTGAACGTGTAGCGCAACTTGAAGGCACCTTACAACAGGCTGGTTTACCTGCTGCCTTTTTGCGTGGTGACATGGTACAAAAAGATCGTTATCGGGCACTATCTCGCTTTACCAAACAAGAAGTGAATATTCTCTTGGCAACAGATATTGCAGCTCGAGGTTTAGATATCAAAAATGTCTCTCATGTCATTAACTTTGACTTACCTCGTAAAGCCGACAGTTATGTGCATCGCATTGGTCGCACAGGGCGAGCAGGTGCAAAAGGTTGTGCGATCTCTTTGGTTGAAGCGCACGACATGCTTTCTCTCAAGAAGATTGAACGCTACACAAGCCAAAGCTTAAAGCGTCGTGTGATAGAAGGGCTCAGACCCAAAAGTAAAGAAGCGCGTGCTCCAGTGAAAAAGAAAAAAAAGAATAAAAGCAAAGACAAACCTAAAAAAAAGAGCCACCGTTAAGATATAAGGTGTGCTCTTAAAAAAAAGGTTTCTATACTTAGACTAAGGATAGTCTAAGTATAGAGACACTATGAAACTTGGCATGCAGTACCCGATTCTTCATATTGTGATCAACCGCCTATTACCTTTGCTGATTATCGTGGCGGCTTTCTTTGTGTTTTTTGCTTTAAAAGCTTCTAAACCTAAGCCTGATCAAAAACAACAAACCGAATCTTATCCCTTAGTTGAAGTCATGCAGGTTTCTCCTGAAACCGTACAATTTGAAATTTCATCTTATGGTGTAACACAACCCAAATATCAAACACAACTTGTCTCTCAAGTATCAGGTAAAATCATGCGTGTAAGCGATAAGTTTGCAGTAGGCGCAATGATCAAAAAAAATAAAGTTCTGGCACAAATTGAACCCTCTGATTACAAAACAGAATTGGCTCAAGCACGTGCGAACCTCGCTAAGGCACAAGCGCAATATCAAAGAGAAAAAGCAGAAAGTGAAGTAGCCGCAAGAGACTGGCAGCAAGTCACGAATCAAAAACCTACAGATCTAGGACTAAGAAAGCCACAACTTAAGCAGGAAAAAGCTAATGTCGATTATGCTAAAGCAGCTTTAGAGCGAGCTAAAAGAAATCTCGACCGTACTGCCATTCGTGCTCCCTTTGATGGTTTAATACGCGTTCGTAATATAGATTTAGGTCAGTACATCACTTCAGGTAAAATGGTAGGAGAACTGTATGACACCCGTATGACCGAGATTCGTTTACCTATCAGCGCACAAGATATTGCTTTTCTCCCCGACTATCAAAATGAAACTGTAGGCGTTACTCTAACAGCAAAACTTGCAGGCCAACCTGTAATTTGGGAAGGCATAATCACGCGTGATGAAGGCATTATCGATGAAACCAACCGTATGCTTTACCTTATAGCTGAGGTCAAAGACCCTTATATACGCTTAAATCAAACTGAACATCAACATCCTCTTAAGTTTGGTAGCTTTGTGAGTGCTCAAATTCAAGGAATGCAATTGTCAGGTGTATTTAAAATACCACGTTATCTTGTACGCGATGATCAAGTCATGCTCGTTAATAACAAAAAGATTTCCTATCAAAAGGTTACAGTCATACGTTCTGATAAAAAATTTGCGTATATTTCTGCAGGCTTAAAAGCAGGTGATTTAATATCTTTAACTCAGCTTGAAAACGTGCAAGAAGGCGCAGCCATACAATTTCTTAACACACCCAAATCTCCAGCCTCATCTCAGCAAGACTCCAGTTCTCAGCTAAACTTAAAGCTAATATCTGAAGAAAGCGATACATCTGATGTTTTGAAATAACACAACTATGTGCACTCCATCAAAGCATCTATAAAAACAAAATGACATAGCCTCGCAGGTTATGCCACTATTCGAGGCCTCAATGGAACAACATACAGGAATAACAGCATGGTTTGCTCGTAATGCCGTTGCCGCTAACTTACTGATGTTCATAATTATTATAGGTGGCTTATTCAGCAGTCAAACCATTAATAAAGAAGTTTTTCCTGCAATTCGCTTAAATGTTGTCAATATCATGATCCCCTATCCCAGTGCTTCACCCGAGGAGATAGAAGAATCCATTATCATCAAAGTCGAAGAGTCCATCAAAGAAATCAACGGTATTGAAGAAATTACTTCCACAGCTGAAGAAGGTATCGCAATGATACGTATAGAAGTGGATGACCAATATATACCTAAAGACATATTGGATGAAGTGAAACTTAAAGTTGACGCTATTTCTACATTTCCTGAGAGTATCGAAAAACCAAGCATTTATTTAGTTGAAAGAGAAAGCCCTGTATTGTGGTTATCCATTTACGGTAACGTCGACCGAAAAGAACTCAAAGAGTTCGCCAAAACTATTCGTGACGAAATCACTTCTTTGCCTGAAGTCACTAAAGCCAAGTTGCAAGGTGCACCTGATTATGAAATTTCTATTGAGCTCTCTGAAGATAAGTTAAGAGAATATAACTTGACCTTTGAACAAGTAGCTATCGCTGTTAAACAAGGCTCAATTGATTTACCAGGCGGCACGATAAAATCTGACGAAGGTAATATCATGCTGCGCACAAAAGGCCAAGCTTACACAGGTGATGAGTTTGGTTCGATCGTTATTCTCACCCGCAATGACGGCAGCCGAGTTTTACTGCAAGACATCGCTGATATCAAAGATGATTTTGAAGAACGACTAGATTATATTTCCTTTAATCGCCAAATTGCTATGGTCATAGGTGTTACAAGTATCGAAGGACAAAATGCCCTCGAGATTTCAAAACAAGTGAATCAATATGTCAAAGAGCGTCGAGCGAGTTTACCTGCTGGTATCCAAATGGATATCTGGGGTGACCTCACCTATTATCTCGAAGGTCGCTTAAACATGATGCTCGATAATATGTACACCGGTGGTTTATTAGTTTTTCTCGTACTCGCACTTTTTCTAGAAATAAAATTAGCTTTTTGGGTGATTGTAGGTTTACCCGTTTGTTTTTTAGGTGCCCTGTTTCTTATGCCACAAGAACCTCTTGGACTTTCTATTAATGTCTTAACTTTATTCGCATTTATCTTAGTGTTAGGTGTTGTAGTCGATGATGCCATTATTATGGGAGAAAGTGCTTTTAGTGAAATAGAAAAGCATGGATTATCTTACAACAATATTATGAACGGCGTTAAAAAAGTCATTATGCCAGCAACTTTTGGTGTTTTAACAACCATTGCTGCATTTATGCCTATGGTCTTAGTTTCAGGTCCCGTTGCTATTATTTGGCGATCTATTGCTGCAGTCGTTATTTTATGCCTTATTTTCTCTTTAATTGAATCAAAGTGGATTTTACCTGCTCACTTAAATGGTATGTCGAAAAAAAAGGTTCCCATCTTCTTTCAGCCTCTTACCAACATGAAAATCCGATTTAATGAAGGTTTTAAGCATTTTATTTTTCATCATTATCGTTTATTTATCAAACGCTGCTTAATACATCGTTACACGGTTGTTTCAGTCTTTATTGCACTGTTTATTGTATCTTTAGGATTAATTGCAGGCGGCAAAGTACGGTGGGTTTTCTTTCCTGATTTACCACAAGATATCATTGAAGTTAGGCTGAAAATGGAAGATACCAGTTCAGAACAAAATACCTATCAAACCGTGAAAACCATAGAAGATGCTTTATATCGTATGGATGATCAAGTTTTTGAAGAATTTGGTGAACGTGTTTTAAAACATTCTTTTGTCGCTATTACTTCTAAAAATTCAGCCGTGATGGTTGTTGAACTGACTAAAGGAGAAGATCGCATCATTGATGGCTTTGAAGTCACTAAAAAATGGCGCGATCAAATTCCACCTATAGGCAATGTTAAAGAGTTTGATATTCGCTCCACTTCAAATGAAACCGATCCTATCTCGTTTAAAATCACCAGTAATAATTTTGAACAATTAGCTGAAGTATCTGAGCTCATCAAAAGTAAGTTGGATAAATATCAAGGTGTTTATGACATTAATGATAACTTTTCTAGTGGCAACCAAGAAATAAGGCTAGAGCTTTTACCTGAAGGACAAATTCTAGGGCTCACTCTCAGTGATCTTGCTCAACAAGTTCGATATGGCTTTTATGGCTATGAAGCACAACGCATCTTACGCAACAAAGAAGAAGTGAAAGTTATGGTGCGTTATCCTAAATCTGAAAGAGAATCCGTCGGCTACTTAGAGAGTATGAATATCTCTCTTAAAGATGGTAAGTCTGCGCCATTATCGAGTATAGCTCGACTTGAACTCGACAAAGCTTATGCGAGTATCACCCGCATTGACAATATGCGTGCTATCACCATAAATGCTGATGCTGACAAGTCTAAAGTTGAGCCCTCTAAAATTACTCAAGAAGTCTTTGACAGCATGAAACCGATTTTACAAAAACAATATCCTTCTGTAAAAATGGAGCTCTTCGGTGACAGTGAGGAAGAAGGTAAAACGCTTATCAGTCTTGCTCAAGGTGCAGTTCTAGCTTTATTTGTTATTTATGCACTTATGGCTATCCCACTTAAATCTTATGTTCAGCCTCTCATTATTATGTCTGTTATTCCTTTTGGCCTCATTGGTGCAATTGTAGGTCATTTAGTCCAAGGCTTGTCGTTGAACGTTTTAAGTATGATGGGCATTGTTGCCCTCGCAGGTGTGGTCGTTAATGATTCTCTTATTATGGTCAACTGTGTGAACAATCACTGTCGTGATGGCGCTCCTATTCGTAAAGCAGCTATGTATGCTGGATGTGATAGATTTAGAGCCATCATTCTTACATCTTTGACTACTTTTTTTGGTCTTTTACCTATTTTATTTGAAACCAGCTTGCAGGCTCAAATTGTCATTCCTATGGCGACATCACTCGCATTTGGTATTGTGTTTGCCACCTGTGTGACACTCGTTTTAGTTCCGTCCCTTTATCTGATTTTAGATGATATGAAAAACTTTTTAAGCCGCTATAAAAATAGAACGAAATCAAAGGATGTAGAAGTTTCATAAAATTATTTTCATTTTTTATGGTAGTATAATCATTTAAGAACTTTTTGTTTTTGAAAATTAAGCTATCTCAAAGGAAATAAATATGAAACACTTTATCAGCATATTAACCATCATGGCGATGCTCTCTATGGCACCTATTCAAGCTGATGCAAAACGCTTTGGTGGGCGCTCCATGGGAAAATCGTACAAAACAGCACCTGCAAAAAAACAACAAAGCTATAGAAAACAGGACGCGCAAGATACAGCACCGAAAAATAACTTTTCTTCGAAAACGAATTCAAATAACAGTAAAAGTAGTAAAAAAGGCATGCTCGGCGGCATGCTTGGCGGTTTAATGATGGGTGGTTTAATCGGCTCATTACTCAGTGGCAACGGTTTTGATGGGCTGGAGGACTTTCAGTTTATGGACATCCTGATGATCGCAGGTATTGCCTTTATACTCTTTAAACTCTTCAAAATGCTTGTAGGCACAAGATTAAAACCTCAACAACATGCAAACTATGCCAGTGCAGGTTATGCACCTACACCATCACAAGAACAAAAGTCTACCACAGCAAGACCTCAAGAGTTCGAGTCAAGAACAACACAAACCGCTTGGGCTGCAACAGACACAGCAACAGCACACACTTCAGTAGATCAGGATGTTCCCATGAACTTCCCCGCTGACTTTAATGCTCTATTTTTTAAGAACCAAGCTCGAGATCATTTCCGTCAAGTACAAAACGCATGGAATAAAAAAGATCTCTCCGCTATTCAAGAATATCTTGCACCAGCTTTGCACCAACAGATGGAACAAGATCTGTATAGCTCTGATAACACAGGTAAAACAGAAGTTATGGCTGTTGAAGCTGAAATTATTCGTGCTGATTATAATGCACATACAGCGCAAGTAAGCGTACACTTTACAGGTGAGTGCTTTGATCAAGCTTTAAGAATTTCAGAACAGATCAATGATATCTGGCATTTAGAGCGTGACTTAACCCAACCAGGTACGCCTTGGCTCATCGTGGGGATCACGGCATCTTAGCTTCATTTTCTTGTGAGTGAGCTTCGGCTCGCTCATATTCAACTTCTCCAGAGAAGTCCAAGTCAACAATACCTGAGCGGTTCATGGTGATTTTATAACGCCGATATTCCACTTCATCTTTATCTTCACTGACACAAATGACTAAATTAACTTGGTAACGCTTTTCAATAGTATTTTTAGATATTTTACCTCCTTGCTCGGTAAATATATTTCCCTGTCCACGCTCCAGATGCCTTGCAAAAGGCGACAGATCAAACATCAGTTGTTCTTGTATACCTTGATAACCTTTGCGAAAACTACCGGAGGTGGTATTGGTATCAATTCTATAATGCAAATAATCGGCATCTTGAAAGCTTTGACGATGACGTCGACGTAGCAAACGCTCGACTTTTTCAGGGATTTCACTATGACGTAAAAAAGCCAGCCATATTTTTTGATGTGCAACCACTTGCTTACTCACACCATCGATCAATTTTCTTGCAAATAAAGGCCGTCCTCGCTGTAGATAGCTCCAGATAATATGGCGCACATCATCTTTAAAAATTTCGCGAAATCCATAAATAATGGCTAACGTGCCTACCAAAGCAAAGGTTAAGCCACTGAGTAAATTAGCAGCTTCTAATACCAAGCCATACACAACCAACATTACAAGAGCTGTTGCAACGCCCTTCACAGCTTTTTGTAAAATTCCTCCAAGCTCTTGTAACTCTTCTTTAAAAACAACACCTTGCTCAATTAAACGTTTGAGCAAAATCATTTTATTAGCAATACGATTAGGATCTGACATCGTCATTGCACTGTTATAGCGCTGCACATTACGATACTCATTTTCAGCCTGACAAAATTCCAGCACCCTTTGCCTTTCTTCTGAGGTGGAAGAAGATTTAGGTGCTTTAGTGAGCATTTTAAGTAATCTCTGTTCAAGCATCCAACTAAGATAATTATCAGCTTGCTCAAAGTACACATGCCACTTTGGATCATGAGGCTGCGTATCTCTGAATCTGACTAACATATCATCTATCACTTTAAGTACTTCACTTAATTTTTGATAAAACTCTTCTGCTGTTTCAGCTTGTACCGCTTCCGCAGTTTGACGCTCAAAAGCTTCCAAGCAGTGATAAACAAATACGTTGAGATTAACACGATAACCTGAAGAGTCACGCTTCATGCGGCTAATGAAGCGACTTTGAACAAGTGGTAAATCAATCATTTGTGAAACATAAGCTCGCTTACCTACAATGTTTCCATTGAAAAATCTTTGCACGTCGAGTACGTCTGAATTGACTTGCATTTCTTTAGGCATTGAAAAATAGCAATCCAACCGACGTATTTTATGTTGTTTAATTTGGTGTATAAGGCGAATAATAAAGCGCTCATCGTGCTTTAAAATTAAAGATGAAGTATCTATAGGCTATCCTCCTTAATTCATGGCAAACTACCAAGGAAAACGCAAATCGGATTGAATCAAAACAGATTAAAATAGCGAGACATATCCTAAGGATAGCTGAATTAAGGCTAAAACTCGAATCAAACAACACAATATATACTACATCACAGGTATGAGCTGTGATGAAAAACAGCATCAATATAATATTTTTACCTGCGTAAGATAAAACATCTCTTTTTTATTTCATCCCAACAAACCTGATGTAAGAAGCAGCATAAAACCATCACACTTGTTCAGCTTATTCATAAGAAAGTTATTTTATGAATTTTTCCTTATCTTAAAAATTTAAAAAATAGATACAGCCAAACCTAAGTGTAAAAATTAGACAACAAATCAAAGAAAAAAATTTTAATTATTGTTATTTTTGTTTATTTTTTGTTTTTTTACTTACTTGCAAAACATTAAATAATTATTTTTTAAAAATTTAATGTATATTTCTTTTCCCGTACACCAAAAAGGAAAAATAATGAACAATTTTTTTCTTAAAAAAACAAAATTTTTAACAATTGCGACACTCTCTTCCACACTTGTTCTCAATGCACAATCAAGCTTTGCAGCACAAGAGAGATTTGAGGCGAGAGCTCATCAATCTGTTGCAGATGCAAATATTGCCCAACAGTTACAATCTATGTTTAATGACACCAATGATGCTTTTTATCGCATGCAAAGTATTTATCAAGGCAGTACAGCTTTCGGTGAATCAGGGTACGATCGAGTAAATTGGCTGAATAAAAATATAAATTCTTTCAATTTTGAGAAAAAAATAAGTCAGAGGATAGCAAGAGAACTGGGTTATTATGGAGGAGGATTTTTTGAAAAAATGGACCTCTTCGAATATAAAGATATGATGGCCCTTTTCGTTGAACAATTTATCGATATCAACAACAATCCAGAGGATCCTCTCTTTTATAATGGCTATATATTTAAAAATTTAGTCTCAGATAAAATCACAACAAAAGAGGTTAAATATCACTTTTCAGCCATATTATCTGAAAAAGGATTTAATCCCGATGCAGTAAATTGGCTTAGCAAGAATTTCTTTGCGAATAAAGATGCAACCTTATCGATGGACTTAGAAAGTGACTTAATTTACGGTAGCTTATCTTGGTGGCAATTATATACAGCGACAAAAATGATTCATGCAGCAGGGCTTCACCCAGAAAATTATGATGAAGAGGCACTACTTCGCTATTACCATACGGTCGTATCTGAATCGAATCCTGAAGATGATCCTACGGCTCAAAATGTGTTATCAGAATCCATGACTGTACTTGCTGATGCATACGGCGTGATTGATCTCTTCAACTATGATCCAG
>MDTC01150429.1_pt1 | contig 36717 bp, 20 predicted proteins | sample 811181 | NCBI WGS metagenome assembly MDTC01 (sample SAMN05326644, study PRJNA326480) | marine metagenome | isolation source: seawater | place: Pacific Ocean: North | collected 2011
ATTGATAGATGAGGGTGCTGTATTCTCGGGGAGTAAATCTTCATCAGAGTATTCCATCTGTAATCCGAAGTCCTCAACCATACCGAAATCTTCTGCATCTACTTCTTCGTGGTAGTTATCTTTTTCCTGCGCAAAGGCGGGAGGTGGTTCTGCGGGAGGCAGAAAATCAAATTCGTTGTTATCATTATCGTTCATTGCTTATTCCTCGTTATCATCGGGTTTAGGTAATTCAGTTTTGTAAATATCTTTTTTGGATACACCCTGTTTGAATTTAGGAATCATCAGGCGCGCTTTTTGCAAAAGAGTTTCTAAATTGGCCAAAAAATCACTGGATAGGGAATCCGGTAAGCCTTCTTTTCGTGAGGTTTTTCTATCTGTTTTATAACCTCGCGGACTAAAATCTGCGCGGCCAATGTCGGGTTTCGGTGCAAGATTTGATGGATGGTTTTGAATCGCGTCAAGACCATCTTTTATAGCTTTTAAATTTTTCTCATATTCTTCTTGCCACTGATTAAATAATCCTGCTTTTGGACGATCAAGAGATGCACCAATAGCGCCGAGGTTCGGTGATTCGGGTGATAAATTGTTTAAAAGGCTACTCAATCCCGCTATAGCTTGAAAGTTAGCTTCGGCGGCACCATCGCGATAGTTCTCTATTTGAACGCCTCGGGGCCCATCATAGTTACTAAGTATGTTAATGCTTTGTCTAATCTTTTGTAACGTTCGATCAAGTGTTTCACCTGTTTGATTAAATGTATCTCGGTAGAGTTTACGAGCGGCAGGAAACAACTCATCTAATTGTTGTTCACTTATAACAGCCTCAATCTCTTCTTTGATAATCTCTTTAAATTCTGATTTTTTGATCTTCATTATTGGTTAACCTTTGCATATCCTGCTTTTTTATCAATCACAATCTGCATATCAACACAATCTTTGAGCGAATCAAGGTGGGAGATCAGCAAAACGTTCTTAAAATACACTTTAATTAGTTCCAAGATCTGAATAAAACCCGACATATTATCTTCGTCCAATGCTGTGCCAGGTTCATCAAGGATGAATAAGTCTGATTTTGGCAGCGACGAGACTCCCAGTAATGCTAGGCGGATGGCCATTGCAGACAACGACTTCTCTGCACCGGACGCCATCTCGATTGGCCTCTCTTCATATTTGGGGTGCTTAATATTAATATCAAACTTGTTTCCGGCTGCTTCGAAGAATACTTCAAAGTCAACGATATTAGCAAGGACCTTGGCAATTTCCTCGTTGATCACTGGGATTTTCTTTTTGATAACGTCATATGCGATGCCATTAGGGTGCATACAAATCATAAACAAGTGATAGGCAGCAAATTCAGTTTGCAGATCTTGATACTCTTTCTTTTGTTCTCTGATAGTTTCTATTTTTTGTTCATACGAGCCAACCGACTTAACAAGTTTAAGCGTCGAGGCATCGCAGGTATTAATTTTGCTTTGCGTCTGCTCGATCTTATAGTGACATTTATTAAGCTGTGTGACAAGTGCTTCAAGATTTTCAATGGCTTCTTTATTCTCTTCATATTCGTCTCTTTTTATACAAAGTTGTTTTAGCTTATCTTCTAAGAAGTGAATCGAGTTTTTATTTCTTTCGATATCAAGATTTAAATCTGCTATTGCCGACGATACAGTGTGCTTGTTAGATTCAATTTTACCATATCTTTCAAATTGTATTTCAACATCGTTTGGATTTAGGCTTTTAATTTCCTCTGTAATAATATTAATTGTCTGTAGGGTGTCTGCTTGCAGAGCTTCAACAGAAGCCTTTCTTTTAACTGCCGATTGCGCATCTTTTACAAACTCGTTTTTCGAACAGTATTCGCAATCAGGATCGTACTCATGTTCGTGAAGTAGTTTTTCTTTCTTGACAATATAGTTGTGCTCTTCGAGCAGTTTGTCTAAGTCATCTTCTTGAATTTTGAGTTTTTCTTTGTATTCGTTAATTTTTAATCTTTGTGTTTCAAATTTTTGCAAATCAAACTCATCTAAAAAGCTAACAATTTTTTCATATACACCTTGCTTAATCTTGAGCGTGTCATCAAACTTTCCATTTTCAAGATTTAAGTGAGTAATTTGATTTTCTTTAGAACGGATTTCAGTATTGACTTCAGCTATGTCGATGATTTCGGCTGGGATAGAATCTATTTTTCCTTCTATTTCCTGTTTTATTTCCACTAGTTGTGTCTGTATTGTTCTGAGAGAGTCACAGGTTTGCTTTTGCTCAAGCATTGAATTTTTTGCTTCGTTAAGTAGCGCTGTCGTCTGTTCCAAATCTTGATCGTAGTTTTTACTTTCCATCCTCTTTAGGGCGCCTTTTAAATCAACCGAGTCTTCTTTTGCTAATTTAAACTTTTGATCAAACAATTCAAGATCTAAAAACTTAGCTATGATTTCCTTACGTCGGGTCGACCCTTCGTCAATGAAAGCTAGCGCGCCGTGCTGTGAGGATAGCGATGAGACTGCGAAGTCATCAAGAGTACCAAATTGTTTTCGGATGTTTGCGTCTGTCAGAGATCTCGTTAAACCATTGAGAGATTCTGTTTCCCCCATTACTGGATTATACACTTCAAAATTCAGTTCTGTCTTAGCCTCGTTAGTTTCCTCACCCTTGAGTCTTTTAACATATTTTTTAGCTGATCTTTCGACTGTGTACGTCAGATCATTAATCTGAATTGTTACTTTGCCGCGGCACTCATTTTTATTTTGATTGATAACATTAAGATTCTTTCTTTCGTTCTTTGAAGTAGTGTTGAAAAGAGTCCAAAGAATACCATCAATAATACTACTTTTGCCAGAAAAGTTCTTACCAAAGATACCAACGATACCACTCAGCTCTTCAAAAGATACACGATTATCTTCGCCATAATTAAACAAATTATCAAACTCAAAATCAACAAGTTTCCAATTAATATTCCTTGAGACATCTTCGTTATCTTCTACAATCTTGTTATATTTTTTATTAAGTTCATACACCTTTTCAATTGTTTTATCATCAGCCTCATAATCCACTAAGTATTCATCGATAAGTTCTTCTTGAACCTTGATGTCTCTTAGGTTTTCAGTCTGCAGACCATCAGTAAGCCCATCAACCGAGCCACGTTCGCCAGAGGCTCTATTAAGGAATGATATACTCTCGGGCTTGAAACGATGTTTGGCGATATCTACCGCGCGCTTCATAGTATCCAGCGGAAGATTGTTATTGCTAACGAGACGCAAACGAGCCCCATTCGGAATAGAGATATTCTTTGGCATTCGTCCTTTTCGAGTAAGCTCGATAGTGATGAACGGCTTCGGGTTAACAAGCGAGACATGTCTCGTTGACCAATTCTTTTTATCTTCGATATTCCAAATAAGATAACCTTTATCATTTGACTCTCCGTGGTTCTGCTGAACAAGAGAGCCGGGATATCTAGCTCTTCCTTCATCATCAACTTTCTGATCTGTCTTGTGAATATCACCAAGTAACGCATAATCATATTTCTCAAGTTCGTCAAGAGAGATATCACCGTGCGTCATCATCCAGCCACTATCTGTGACTGAACCAACCACAGAACCATGGTATAAAGCAATGTTAGTCCGATCTTTTGGTAATTCGGTTTTCCAATTCTCCGGATCTACAATAGAGAGGACGTGCAAATCTATATTCTTTGCTACTTCTATCACCGAGGCATGCTTGTGAAAATGTATATTCGGATGGTCAAGATAATCAACAATGGGTGAAATAGCATCTAAGCGCCCGCAATTTTTTAAATTCATATCGTGATTACCAAGAATCATATGATAGGGTGCGATATCAGCTAAATTAACAAATAATTCACTCATCATCTTGACAGCTTCAGGGCTTAGATCAAGCTTAGTGTGGAATGTATCTCCGGTGTTGACAATAATGTCTGGTTTTTCATCTTTCAGCTTTTCATAAAGCTGCTCAAATACTGCACGGTACTCTTTATGGTACTTCAACTTTCGAACGTGGATGTCCGATACGTGCGCAATTTTAATGCTCACAAACTCTCCTAGTTTAACATCATCCAGAAGAGGGCGCTGAATCCGTACCAACCTGTGTAAATAATAAACGCTTTCACAAATGTATCTGCCACGAAATCAAGCATATGTTCCCTCTTCTATACTATATCATATCACCCTAGGGTGTCGTTGTCAAGTGCTTATTTGCGTTTTTGTTGAAGGTTCTTAATATTTTTAGCACTGCGCTGGTTGGTTTGCTTAATAAGCTCAGAATCAAGTCCGGGAGGCTCCGCATCGGCTGTTACTGTCATAGCGACATCAGCATCTGCCGCGGCTTGGCGGCCTTCTGGGCTTCTTGCCTGCATCTTATCAAGATAACCTTGTACGAAGGCTGAAAAATCAGCCGTTAGTAACTTGCCCGGGCCATTGGGTCCATCGACAGTAACAAATTTTCCGGGACCATAATGAGCAAATAAGTTTATGTTGCCGCCCTTTAAAACATTCTTTAGTGTAGATGTGGAGTTTTGTTGGTATCGCGTTCGTTTTCCATCAATACCTTCTGCTCCCGTTGTATAGTCGGTATAAGTCGCGTCTTTATCAACAATTTTTCCATATGGAACATAATAATACAAATTGCCCATTTTATCAGTTATTGGGCCTGAACCAACTTGTAATAATTTGAAATCGCTAGAGTGATTACTTATAAAATTATCTACCACTCCCTTTCTGCCAGTATCTGATAAATCCTTGCCCATCTCGGCGGTTCCTCTATCCATAGCTGCCTGAACTCGATCTTGTATATCTTTATCTTTTAGGACCCTAATATAATCGTTTGCATCTTGAGCGCTTTGCATTTGAGCAGCCGCGGCAGGGGTTACTCCAACTTTATCCAAAACTTGAAGATCGTTTTTAATTTCAGAACCAAAGGCAGCAGCAGCCATAAAAAGAAGCAATTTTGTATTATTACCCACTGCATTCTTTAATGCATCTAAAACACTTTGTTCCAATAAAATTGTCTGCTCCTCAGTCAGCCCAAGTTGCATTTCCGTAATCACCTCAGTGATTGCCTGTTTAACAATCCGCAATTGAACTTCTTCACGAATAATCTGTTTTAATCTGGCTTCTGTTATGTTCATGTCTTACCCCTTTGATGCGTGAAAAGCGTCTAGAATCTCTTCGCAATGTGAGCGAGAATCACACTTACGGAATATACCACCCTTTTTATTATTGAGGATTACCCAACCATCTTTGCGCTTTCGGATACACCCTTTATCTGTATCTGCACAACCCTTACCGTCTTCTGAGAGGATATTTTTAATCTCTTCTTTGATAATTTCCTCTAGTTTTGAAACTGTAATTCTCATTGGTGTGCTCCTATATTGCGGACAATAAATCTAGCAATAAATAGTTGTCTCTGTCAATAAAAGCAGCGTTATTCTTTCTTTTATGGAACACCTCTTTGGGCATCGAGCCTACATCTTCGAACCCAGAAACATCAACTTTATAAAGTTCGATGTCATATTCCAGCAACATTTTAATAATCCGTCTTTCTTTTTCGGCAGCGTCTGGGTCGAGGGCGATGTAGATGGGGGTGTCGTTTCGTACAATCTCTCGTAGTAGGTTGGACCCTGACCGTAAGGTTGAACCCAATATAGGAACAGCATTTCCGGCGACAAGTGCATCAAAAACTCCTTCGACCAACACGAGGTCTTTATTCCAGTCGATATATAGTTCATTAAAAGTTATATCTTTAGATGCTCTTGGGTTTTTGTATTTATATGAATCACCACTGTAAGAGCGGGCGATAAAATAACTTATGTCCCCGTCTTTGTCAAACGAGGGGATAATAATTCTATTGCGATATTGCCCACTAAAGCAATACCCTATTTTCCATCTTAGTACATCTGACTTTGTTATACCTCGCTTAGCTAAATACTTAGATGCATACAAACCTGTTGCCGGTAACTTATCAGTAGCCAAGCTTATAAATTCCTCTGGTAGATCTATCTTTTGAGGGTCCTCTGCATGCTCTGGCTCCATAAAGAGGTCAGCAAATCTTTCCAAATCTTGACGCCCGAATATTTGGTCCCACGCAGCAAGTTGGTTGTAGTTGCCAAACCGACGCACAAGACGCCTAATATTACGGCCCCGATAATCACATACCCAACATTTATACACATTCTTATTAACGTTGACAGAAAACTTATGTTTGTGATGATTGCAGACCGGACACGTGAAGAGAAGCTCACTACCTTTATCGAAGTGATTCCCCAAAACGTTTTGTAATATTTTTTTAGCTTTTGCATTTTTCATTCATTACTCTCACTAACTATATCAAAATAACCTACTCGGACTGGTATTGGGTTAATATGGATTTGATTAAAGAAGCGAGCCTTTACCATTCCATTGGTATGATCTACTTCTAAAACAATACCATAATCCCTCAATCTTTTGAAGTCAAGATGTATTTGTATTCCAGGATCGGAGCTGTTATTCCATCTTCTTTTTATCAAATCTCCAACTCTTACTTTGCGGCTATGCACTTCTTGTTCTCGCGGTAACGTAGTAGTGCCAACTCCTTGTGCTTAGCTTCAATCATAATATCGAATTCGTGACCATAATCATCAAGAGTTTTGTATACAAGGTCTGAGTGTGCTTGGGGTTTAATCTTAGGATTGTTGTGCTCAAGCGAGCGAGACTCCGCATAATGTACAACGGGTTTGATATCACCCCACGTAGACAATGCAAGCTCAAGAGCTTCTTGTTCAGTCTGGCCACCCGGGTGCAACATATGATGGTGGTAGTCAAATACAATTGGAATACCAATGCGCTTGTATACACCTTCGTACAGTTCGAGAGTGGAGTACAGCGACTCCTTGTCATCGTTCTCGACTGTCAAGCGTGAACGCACATTGTCAGGCAGACGCTCGAAGTTGCGACAGAAGTTGTCGAGAGCAAATGGCTTGTCACCGTAGGCTGCACCAACGTGAATATTAAGTTTAGCATACGGAGTACGTGGTAAACCAATAAGGTCAAACAAGTCACCGTGAACCGACAAATCAGTCTCGGTGAGTTGGTATACACGCTCCTTGGGTGATGCTAGCTTATTAAACGGCCCAGGATGCGATGTAAGGCGCATTCCGTGCTTGCGTGCAAAGTTGCCAGCCTTAAGGGCGGCGGCGTGGATAGCACCGAAATTAGGCATATCTACGAGGTCATACTCAGATGCCCACGGAATAATATTGGAGGAAAGCCGATAAAAGTAAATATCGTGCTGTAGATTCCATTCTAGAATCGTGTATAAGTCACGCAGGTTCTGCAATGCAAGTTCTGCTGCATACTCAATGCCACGATCGTGGAATGTACGCTTGATCATTGTACGGTTAGTTGTGATGCGCTGCGACTTTGGCAGCGTGGAAAAGCCTTGATTGATACAGGCGTAGCCTAAGTAGTTCATATTACCCTCCTACAGGTATATCTATTATAACTACTGCTTGACCTGTTGTCAACCTTCTTTCGTTGATTCTTCGTTAGTCCTATAAAATAGAATCACTACAGATGCTGGCAATATTTCGGTCGAACCATCATCTAACCACAATACTGTAACTTTGTCTTGCGGTTGTGAATCCCAAACGGTGCTGAAAATCCAGGCATTTCTCTCCACACCGAGGACCAGACCGTTCATAGGCCCTCGGTGCATTGGAACAATCAACTCACTTTCAGTTATTATATCGCCAATTTTAAATATCTTGTCATCAGCCACATGATAACTAGGTCTTCTTTTCTGTTTCAAAGCCAGCTTTTGCAATTACAATAGCATCTGCTTTATCATATGATTCAGGTTTTGGATTACCGTACTTGGTATATTCTATCTTAAATGCAGGCTCGGTATCCAATAAATGCTGCAGAACAACTTGTTTTGCTTTCTGACCACGGGGGACTTTAATTCCAACAACTTTTCGAGCAGAAGTTGCCCCAATAAACTTTGGTTCAATTTCAAACGTTTCATATAACAACCAAGAAACAATGCCGTTGAATCTTTGAAGTGTAGCCATAGTTTTAGCCGAGGAACCTCCAGAATTAAAAAAGGTAAACGGTTGTTCCACATATATATGTTCTATTGGATAAGAAGAGTTGCCCCAGCCCGCAGCTGCATCATCATCATTATTGAGTTGATACATCTCGTATAAGTCTAATATTCGTTCTTTGATGGCTATTGTTTTTGCAAAAACGTTTTTATGTTTTCTTAGATCGATAGAGTCATAATAAACTAAAACACCGTCCGCCACTATTGCAAAACCAGTAATACTGGTTGATACATCAACACCTAAAATCATATCTTTATTATATTATATGTCCAGCTTAATTTTAAATGCTAAATCTTCGTCTTCTTTTTTTAACACTGGATTTGCAAGAGTGGCGATACCGATAAGGTTTTTATTTTCATCATAAATTCCAACCCTAGAGATATATACTTGTCTTTTAAAGGGTTCATTGTATGACGCAAAACTAGAGGACGCTGTGTTTTTTATAGTTCTATTTGGGTTTTCTTCATAAATATGAGAGCCGCTTTGTTGTAGATAAGGCTCCCCTTTTGTTAAATATGTCGGGTTATTCGAATAGTTCGCCTGACCTCTGGAGGCTTTTGCAAACATTGTGTAAACTTGTGTATTGGTTTCAGCTTCGAAGTGGATCCCAAATGATGCGGTCGCGAAGGCAACGTCTGCTCTATCTGGGTTGATCTTACCATCATTACCGCCTACTCCAAAGTAGAGCCATTTTGGTTTTACAAGTCCGCCTGATGTTAAGCCATCATTTAGTGGTAGACTCACGAGAGGGTCAACTTCCCAAGAACCGGTTAATATTATAACACCTTCATTATACATAACAACGCCAGCAACAGAGCCGTTTCCGGTCGAATTAGAACTGGTAACTTCTATAAGCTCGCCATTTTCTTTAGTATCTCTAACTTCAGCAGCCAAAGTGCCACTTATGTACCACTTCAATGAGACTGTACCAGGATTGATTCTACTGCCATAAAAAATCGAAGGAACATAGATAACATTTAGTGCTTGTTCTGCTTTGTTCCAGCCGGTTTCGTAACTTGACGATACTCTGTAATGTTCACTAAATCTTGTATAATATTCTAATCGATTCTTTAGGCCGTAAAAGTGAGGAAACGTAGGCGCGCCAGCGCCAAGATTTACTATTTCTGTTTCTGTATTGACAACTGTGCCGCGTGCACCGGCGGCGGGTGACATAAATTCTCTCGATATAGAAGCAGTCATAGGGTAGAACCCATTTATTCGATCACCATACTGAAATTCGGTAGAAACTGTTGTAGCTGCTACTGTCTTAAATGAGGCGCCGGCAGAATCTTTAGTAATATATGGATATATGGGATTATTTGAACCAGTTAATCTGTCAATATTATATTCATACAAACTTATGCCGCCGCTGAAGCTAGCTGTAATACCCAGCACTGCATCTGAAAACGATCCCGACTCATGTCGATGATCATTAAAATATATTCTTCCGTTATATACAAAGAAGTCCACCGAAGGGTGGGCCTGCATTGTGTTCAAAAGAACATCGTTTTTACCGAATTTACGGTAAGACATTTTAGTAGTCCAATCTAACTCTTAGAGTTAACTCGTTTTGTGGTGTCTTCTTAAGAGGTTCTGAAAGCTTAGCAACTGCTAAAAGTTCGTTTCTTGCATTATAGAGACCAACGGTTGTTACATATGAAACAGGTAAGTCACTAGCAACATTCTTGACCCTGATTTTACTACCAGAGGTATAAGTTGGATTAGAACTATAATTAAACTTATTAACCGGCAGGCGGCAGAAATAAATAGTAGAGTTAATCTCGGTTGAGTTGTTAAAGCTAATATTGTATATACGGTGTCTCAAAGAATCACAAGAAGCGGTAATTGAAGATCCGGTCATCAAAGCATCAATAGTTTCCATACCCCCAGTGCTACCAGTACCAAAGTCCGAGATTGGACCTGTTGAGACACCGAAAGAGTTCGTAAGATGAAAGACTGAGGCTGTGAGAACTGCTACACCGGCTTGATAAAACACAACACCGGAGCCTGATAAGGATCCATTACCAAATGTTCCATCACCATTGTTCTCGTAAAGCACGCCGTAGTCGCCACCAATTGTTGGCGCCGTGCCTCCGTTAGCAGATGCGGATGCATCTTGAAGTAGTAAACGCGAGCCGCCCGGGGTAGTGAACGGAGATGCAAATGAACCTGTACCAAGCTCTATACTAAAGCTGCCTTTCTTAATCTGGTCTTTTGTAATGAGCCTAGAAAAAGGCACAAAAATCACTTCCTTCATTTGACCAACAGTATCAAGTGTTATATCGCTCTCAAAGAGACGTACCTTGTTGTCACTACCAGTATACCCCAGCAAAATTTGAGAAAACTGATTATAGATATTAATCTTTTTACTGTTCTGTACAGATGCTGAGCCAGATAAAGTTGAGCTTTCGTCGTACGCAAAAGTAATATCATATATATGGTTAGCGGAAGAACTCAAGAAAGGGTAGTCGTAAACAGATTGAAACATACCATGAGTGTAGTTTTTAATGTTAAAAGAAGTACCGTCCGGGCTATCGTAGGTTCCGCTAACGAGAGTACCTGTAAGTGGCAATACTTCGTGTAAAATAGTTTTTGTAGTTGTAGAATCAGTGTTTACGTTAAGTGTTTCGTAAGTTGATGGCATTTATAATCTCCGTTTATGCTGATATTTTGATAATTCTAACTGGAAGCTGCAAGGTAACCTGAGTTGAGGCACCCTTAACATAGAGTATACTGTCAATGTAGTCGTATGTTTGGGTACCACCTTGGGTTTGCGCAAGTCTTCCGAATGATTCGTAATCGCTCTGAGCAATGTTATCACTAAGTGTGACTGATATAGCGGTAAAGCTTGCTCTTGGTCCATTGATGGCTGAGTAGGTTGTTGATAAATCTACATTTCCATCGTTGACGTAATATACTCTGTTTAACAGGCCATTGATATCAGCGCTAGCGTAGCTTTCAACCTCTGTTGAAGTGTTTGAGGCTACTCCGTCAGTCATAGTCACACTAAGGATTGCTTCGCTCTTGGCTGTATTGTTTGAGAAATCTGAACCAGTATCTGGGCCTTGGATCGAGTCGAACCAGCTTGTGTTGTAAGAAACCAAAAAGTTATTATCAGCTAAGTCAACCGATAAAATATAATTCGATTGATTAGTAGAGGAGCCCACCGGGGAGCCGTCAGGCGTGTCAATACCAGTCTCAATAAATATGAATTTCCCGCTGCCTCTGTCTCCAGAATTTATGATTGATTTATCTGAACCTAAATCTGCTTCCAACGATTTGGCTGTAGTGGTAGAAGTACCAGGGATGACAGTAGAGTTATCGGCGATATAAATTACGCCGCGGCTAGAGACGGTTGCGGCCGTGCCGACCTTTTCATTTAACTTAATCGTAGGAAGATAAAGTAAATCTTGTCTCGGATAAGACAGGAGTCCATAATTAATGTTTGCATTGATTTGAGTAAAAGCTTCCAATATAGGTGTTTGTAAGATTTCTAAATCATAATATGCCGAACCGGACGGGTGATCTTTATTATATAACCCGTAGTCTATTTCGTCGTCTCCGATAGAAAATTTAGAAATACTAAATTCCCCTTTCGCCATTTGTTTTCTACCAGTATCGGTGAGAACAGCGTCGAGAATAATATCTCCTGAATTGTCCAAAAATGCCATTTTAATACCTCTTCATATAAATAGTACTAGTTTTTAGTTATTCTCCAATTTTACACTTGGATCATTATAAGTAATGTTTAAATCAATTTTTTTGCCTGTTTTTTTCGATGTCAATCTCATTTTAAAGGTCTTATTCCAAATTAACTCATCTGCTTTCCCTATCTTTACTTTGTCATATTGAGAAGCTGCTGTTTGTGTATAGTCAACTTCTGAGTCATCAAAAATTATCTGATTAGGGTTAGGCGTTATTTCCAATATCTTTTTAAAAGTTTCGGAGATGTTTTTAAAATTTTCGACGATCATTTCTTCTTCATTCATTACATCGAATAAAGCATATTTGTAGCCGCCGTCATTTACCAATTCGGCCTCTATTATCTGACTATTACGACCGGGAATGTTTAAATCATTTCTTGTTTTAAAAAGATAGTAGTATGTAGTATTTGACTTTACTGTATCATAAAAGACAGAAGTTGTGTATGCAAAGTTTTTATCTTGAATTCTATTATCTATAGTTGATAAATAGCCGGCTTCAAAGTCTAAAAACGATTTTGGTTTTTCTGATATTCTGTATACATCTACATACCTCGGATACGAAACTGTTTCTTTTTGCAAATCACCCAAGACTGAGAGATCGTTTGACATTAGATATTTGCTTCTAAAACCTTCTTCAGAAGATTGTACTAAAGGCGGATAAGTCTCACTCTCAAATGGTTGGTATCTTAGATTAAAAATTAATTTGTTGTCGTTACCCAAACTATAGGCCGGATTAACGTTCACTTTGTTTGGGATATAATCTGAAATAGTAATCTGTTTCGTATGTACGGGCACTTCAATTAATTTTAATGAGGGTTGTACTGTTACAGCAAAATTAGCAAAATATGGGGGCATAGGGCCCGGGCCAGAAATTGATGACTTTCTAATTCTCAAAGTATCGTCTTGTGATAAGGAAGACACAGTTGCTAAGTCAAGGTCGCCTATGTGATCTTCTAATAAATCTTTTACAGTTTCGCCAGTTTCGGGATTAAAGTACTCAACACAATATGCAGTTATTGGATTATCTTCTGCTACTGTACCCGAGTCTATACCAGAAGATATGTCCGTGTCACTAGAATAGCCGATACCATCACGAACGGTACCTATAATTTTAGTGAGCTGCAAGTTGGAAAACTCATATTTGACACCTTGCACAAGGTAGTAGGCATGTATTCTGTAAGTGTAATCTGTACCATATTTAACTTGGGAATCGATCATTTGCAATTCTTCTAAGTCATCATCGTTAAAAATCCAGAAGTTTTGTATAACATTCTGAGTATTTGAATCTCCACTAACAGCGCCGGCAATCTTTTCTACCCTATATGCCACCACTTCATTGTAGCTTGGATTCGGCTGAAAATTACCATAATCACTGGCGCCGCCATCGATGGTTTGATTTTGCAGATTAAGTAAAGAGTTAATATCAGATATATAAAAAGCATTAGAATCTTTACAGAAATTAGATATAGTGTCATTTATAATTCTTAAAGAGTTTCTAACATTAAACGCTCTATATGAACCAACATCGTCTGTAGCACTCTTGACTTCTATGTTGTTATTATCAATAACCGTGAAGTCATTATTTTCATTTTTAATTTTATTATGTGAATATAAGAGAAGTTCGACAAAATCAACACCACGATAAGCAGTTGTTTCAGAGTTGGTCTGACCAACATCATATCTAGTTTCGATTGAAGAAGATAAATATCTTTCATTTACCAAAAATTGAGTAGTGTCAAGCGGCAATTCATCGTTTGTTTGTTCGAGAAATGCTTCTTTTAGGGTTCTCATGAAGGTTGTGGAATACTTGTTTTCCTTGATTGACTTAACATACCTTTTGCCCTTTTCAGATGTAAATTTAATTTTATTATAAAAAGGTATTAAATTTGAAGCTGCATTGGCCATTGAGTTTGGCTTTAAGAAAAGTTGAGTAGCGAATGAATTGAAGATAAGGTTTGATTGTTGTTGTGAAATTTCTTGTCTTAGTAGTATATCCGAATCATTCATATTGGACATAAGAAGCTTTAAACCATCACCTGAGCTAGTATCTGGCTGGCCGTCGTCGTTAGAATCTGTATCTGGTTGATTAATACTCTTTGCGGTGGAGATCAGGTTACTCACACTTCCGTTAGAATAATAATCAATAGTTTTTTGTTGCAATATCTTGTTCGGACCTTCGGTTTCAGAAGCGGTGGATAATAAGTTTATAATATACCAATTAGGTTCTTGTTTTTCTGATTCGAAAAAATCAATTGTTTGCTGATATTCTTTATCATATCGATTATAATCGTAACTTATCGTACTTAAACTTCTCACAGATGCACCATCAGAAAATATATTTTTTTGCATATTGTCATATGGCAAATTGATTATTGTGTAGTGTTCGTCATAGACTGAGTTACTATAAATTTTGGGCACTGTAGAATTGTTAAATTCCTGATCAGTGAACATACATTCCCAGTATTTGTTGCCGGTAGACGGGTTACTAAAAATTTCTCTTGCGCTATCAGCCTCAAGATGACATACGAATTTAACGAATGGAAGAATACTATTTTGCCCTCTTGCATAATATCCATCGTCCTCGTCGCTGTCTTCGCCGGTAGGTGAGGTGCCCGTTTCTGCTTCGAACACTGCGGCATTAATAGACGGGCCGGCGTATGAGGCAATTGAATAAATGAGAGGATTTAAGTTTGATGTCGGTTGCATTGTTTTAAAGGTTGGTGGAACAACAAGCTGGCCATATTCATCAAACTCATTAAAAAAGTATCCGCCTATTGAATTCCTCAACAGATCGCTAGAGCCAGAAATTAAATTCAAGTCTACCAATGACATTTTGCGGCCGCCGTACTCATTGTATGGGTACGATAACCCTACTTCTCCATATATTTCGTCTCTTGAAGACATCAGTAGCTCCCCCCGATTGGACCGGATGTCGGTGCACTAGTGCCCCCACCGATCGGGCCGGATGTCGGCGCACTATTGGCTCCACTACCGCCTGTAGCTAAGCCAGTAGACCTCGCTCTTCCGGTAATCGATATTTCCCCTTCCGAGACCTCGTCTGATGTCACTGTCTCGAATGTTTCTGGTGTTATATCAAGCTGTCTAGTTGTTTTGACAACGTCTATCCTAGATAATACTCCAGTTCTTAAATCATCAGCGATTAGAGATGCAAATGAAGTTAACCTCTCTAGAGCAAATTCTTTTACTTCTATAGGAGCTGTTGGGTCGTAACTGAATTTATCTACAAGGGCGTTGCCTTCCGCGGTGCTGTACTCGAAGGGAGCCAACGAGTTTGCGTATGTCCCCCCGCCTGTAGTTGCGCCAAAATCGTCATTAAATCCTGGTTCTGCGAATGTAGATGTAATTGCAAATGTTTTAACATTTTGGGTTGTATAAGTGGAATCAGTTGGTACTAAATTCTCGTTTTTAAATACAAGAAAGCCGATACCATTTGAATCGGTGAGTCTAGCTAGAAAAAGCGCAAGGTCTTGTTCATCGTTGACGCCATCGGATAGTTTTATTGCATTAAATCCATATGTTGAAGCGCCAGCCAGCCCGGCGCTGGTGCCGCCGGCGAAAGTAGCTGTGTTAATTACATTATTACTTATTGTAACATTATCACTGGATAAAGCTTGCAATGCTGAAAACTGAATAGTTGTACGCTCATTTATTTCAGAAAATCCGGACAACTGAGCGGTCAGCATATCTTCAGATCCGACTGCAGTAGTATCAATGTCTGCGACGTAGCCAACGTCGGTGGTAGAGTAATTCGCCATGTTTTATTTCCTATAGAGTGTTTGGTGCCTAAAAATATTTATTTTTTCCATAATAATCAGGACTTTGATTTAAGATATTCATTTCTGACAAAATTTTGGACAAATCTACTGCTGCTGTAAAATTACCATTTTTTTGAATGATGCCATATTCAACAGGATTATTGTTGCCTTCATCTAATTGAAGAATTGGATCGTTATCACTTGGAAAATGGTTTTTAATATCAGACGGTGCATTTTCGATATTGTCAATTAGCTCTTTATCCATTACATACGGATTTGGATCGGGTGCAATAAAAGTATTTTGCGACAATAAAGAGAAATCTTTCTGCAAGGGATCTATAGCAACGTTCATTTGTACTAATGTCTCCATACTCAATTTGGCCAAATCTGTTTCAGTTACGGCGTTTCTGCGGCGTGCACGGAGGCTAACATTTCCCATAGTAACTTCCATTGCAGTTGCAGCACTTTGAACATTAAAAAGTGTTGGTTGTGTTGCACTGTTTACAATCTTGTCGTTGAGAATATAACTTTTGCTCTTTATTGCTGCTTTTTTGACTGAGCCTTTTTCTAATTCTTTGAGTGGTACTTTAAACATAAAAAAATCCTTTTAATTAACTATCGAGCCTGGTAGATATGGTGCTGTAATCTCCGATATGATCCAAAACCGGAGCTTCAATATCGACAATATTCCTTATGACAATATTCTGTGGGGCCTCATCAGTACTTAGCTCATTTAATATAATATTCAATCGATCTTCAAATGATTGTAATTTTTCATTAAACTCTATAAGCTGGTTTATAGTTCCTGTTTCTGGTCGAATCTGTTCCAGTATTTTATCTCCAAACTCAACCCTATCTCCATAGCTTGTGTTGTTGAAAAAATCACTAAATATAGAAATATACATAATATATGTCGCAACCATATCGATCCAAGGGTCGGACTCAGGATACTCAGACAAGATGGCTTCGGTGAAGAAATTGTTAAACCTATTTGAATATTCATTAAATGAGCACGACTCAATAGCTTTCGTGTAATAATTGGCTATAAATGATCTATATACACTCTTATAATACTCGATGATGGCTGTCATACATTCAAGTGAGTTGTCGTCAACATGAATGCTTATTTCTGCAATGTCGCGTGAGGAATTTGATGTTATTGGACCCACGGTTCCATCAACTGTAGTTGTCTGCAAATTGTATTTATCATCATCAATAAAAAAATTGTAAGAAAACAATGCTAGTCTATAGTTCTCTGCCCAAGTTCCGGTGATGTCGCCGTCATTAAATCCCGGGAAGCCGTAATTTCGCATAGCTAGGAAGCTATATTCATCGCTTGATTGTAAGCTTTCGTAAAAGTCGGTGTCGAAGTTATTTTCAGTACCGACACTATCAAAGAAATCTTGATACCTTATTAAAGCAGATGCCACAGGTACTTTATGATAAGCCATTGGTGCGCCAGATGCTCCGGCGCCCGCGGCTGGGATTGTATTGAAAATATGGTATTTCGGAGAAGATGGATCATACCGAGTGGTGCCGTTCGTTTCTCCAATATTTAATGTAAATTTTGTTTTGTATGTCAGGCTATCGTACTCAGCTTTACGTATGGCCATACAATTGTTAGTAATTTCTTGAGCTTTTGGAAAAAAATCAAGAAATGTATCAACATCAATATATCTCGACATATGAGAACGCTTGCGAACATATTTTTCAAAATCAAAAAAGAAATAACCAGCTTTTGCTACAATTATATCAAAGCTTGATAATGCATTGAAAGTTCCATCATCGATTCCACTTCCTTCAATTACTAGTATTCTTTCAAGCATTGCTTCAAACTTTGTGAGAAAATCATTTTTTAAAGCATATATTGGCTCAACCAAGGCGTCAGCAATTCTTGATCCGAGCTGAATTGGATAGTACCACTCAGAGGTCGTTCTTTTGGTTGCTAAATTTGCAAACTTGTTATAAGGAAATTTTACGGTACCGTAATCTGCTCCGCCGGCGTTGGCCAAATGCATATATTGTGGATCTTGGGTAACCGACATACCTGGGTCACTCCAATAGACACAGCGTATAAGGGCATCAAATTTGGTCGACATTTCAGAATACGCAATCTCCAAGATTTCGGCAGTAAATTCGTTCCACAAATTTAGTGCTATTTCTTCTCTGGAAGATTCCATACTCAATTGAGATAGCTCAGATGGGTTAGTCCGATAGTGTCTTATCTTTGATTCCAAAAGACTGGTAAATGTGCTACTCATCGATTCGATGCTATTCTGGATTGGGTCCTGTGACCCGTGGGTATCATTGATATGATCAAATAGTTTTTCGAACAATTCCTCAGCACTCCAGTTGCGTGCTCCGGCGGCGCTGATCTTCATATTTATATAATACGGTGCACCGGACGTATTGCGGACCATACCGATCGGTGGATACATTGTACACAATTTTTTTGTGTTAATATCGAACCGTTCTGACCAGCTGGCGCCGCCATGGCCAGGTGGTCCGTCTTCTTTTACAACAAATTCGAACATCATATCGCGCTCAAACCACCATTGCATTTCTTTAAACTGTTTTGTGCTTAACGCTGAGTATTCGGCGTTGTCTTCTTCGGCATCCTTTTTGACCTTCTTCTCTTGTCTATTATTATTTCTACCCACATCATCGTAAAACGTTCCCATTGTTTTGTTTCCAGTCCACCGTTTTGGCCACATTGATAAAAATTCTTGAAGATCGTCTTCTTCACGTCGAAGCTGATCTGTAGAAAATTGAAAATTAGATAGATTCAGGGACACCGTTCCTTCAATTGCGGTTTTAAGTTGATTTACTAAATTATCAACCTCGTCATCAATTCCTGCTCTTGCTTCTTCCGGCGTTATTGGTATTTCAGCTTGACCGGGATAACTCATAGAATCACTAATTGGTACATATCGAGCAACATTACTGTGTAGAACGTTTTCGTAAAGAAAATCAACATCACTTAATTCGTCGAAAGAAGTACCAAAAATTATTTCCGGAAGGGCTCTTTGATCAGTTAGTTTATAGTTTCTATAAATTCTTCTTACAACTTGTTCTTCACCCAACAATGTTGAGTTTAAATTATTGATCGCAATTCTTAATTCATCGAACATTCTACCAACTTTTGTAGCTGCACTCTTGCTAGGTGATAGGTTGTTTGCTTTGTACAGATTTGGCAACAGCTCAACTGTATCTCCATATTTAACTAAAACATATTCTATGTTATTTGCTTGTCTTGAGAGTGAGTCGGTCTGCGTTGCAGCCTGTTTATAAAACTTGTTAGTGATTTCAGTAATGACTGATTTTATATAGAAGTGACTAATGTTATCGGATTTGTAATATTTCCCGTCTAAGCCCATTAGTGGGGTGTTTGGATAAGGAAGATTGTCAACATTAACATAGACCGGATCTCCAAATTTAGATATCTTGCCGTTTATTATAATATCTTCGTAACTTATATCGCTGAAATTTATAGCGAATGCGGGTTTAGATAAGTTTGAATCAGCAAGAACCGAAAATTCTTCTGTCGATATAGCAGCAAACAATGTTAGATCATTTAAACTTGTAAAATCTTTAATATGAAGTCTAAAATTAACGTATGAAGATTTAAGAATAGGGTTGCTATTTTCATCAAAGTCGGATGTAAAATTCTCAACTGTTATATAATCACTCAAAGGGACACTGTAGACTTGTGCTACATTATCAAAAATTGTAAGGGCGTAATCTTTTAAATCTCCGCTGGACGCCATCAATGGTGAATATGATGTATTACCCAGAGATAATCCTGAATTAGCTCTTTTTCTAGCAATACTTAATTTGTTTTTATCTTCTTTTAGACCATTAATGTTATTGCTGTCTTTAAGGACAATGAAATTAATATATAAGCTATTGTTCTCATTCTTTTCAAAGAGTTCTTCAAACAATTCCATAGAGTCAAAAGTATCGTTTGTATTAAACAATGCAGATAAGCGAATCTCTATTTCTGCCAATTGTTCTGGGATAAACGCAAATGCTGGGTTGGCTTCGCCGCGGGCGGAAGTGGAATATTCAGTCATCTGAGTCGTAATAGGACTGGATGTAGGGACAGAACTAATCTTAACTCTTTCTATAATAGGGGTAGGTAAAAACCTCCCAAACGAATCGGTGGTATCACCATTGTAAATTAATCTCGGCATATTTCTGGAACTACCTCACTACCATAAATATCATTGTAAAAGTTTTCGATGTCACTAAATTCACAGTCAAAATCAAGATTGACATAATAGGTTTGTTTATTATAAAGTTCTATTGATTTGCATGCTATTGACTGATCAACATCAGCATCTTTTTTAATATCAAAATAATATTCTACAGCATTTTTTGTCATTTGTTCATTTAAAAAGTTTACTTCTGGTTGGTCAGACATCATTATACCATTCACAATTTGTTCTTTTTTGTTTTCAAAAAACTTTCTTGTCAAGCTTTGCTTCTGATCTCCGTCTTCCAACAAAAATACTTCAACATCAAAGTTTTCATTAAGGATTTGTGTATTGACTTCATCGATATAAATCATTGGATCATCCATTTTAAGCTGGATAACTCTGTTGTCTTCGAATACCAAAGACTCAAAATTACTAAGATCAGCATTTGGGTTACTGGGGATGATATCTCTTTCGGTTATAATTTTTTTGTAGTTCAGCTTTATATTAACTTGCGGTATGTTCAGCTCAGTTATAGAAGTGCTTGTTTCTTTTTGAGAGGATGATTCAATCAAACCCCGAAGCGTTAGGACTTTCCAAGCAGGTGCTAAACTATTATCACGGCCATCAAGTAACGAATCACCAATTGCATTATCATATCTAAAATTATCAAATCTAGGTTTCTCAGGCTCAAGTGCCACAGTGTCGATAGAAATTATGCCCTTACCAGTTTCATCAACTCTGGGTATTTTCTGCAGTTTATTATCTATGCCTTCAAATAACACCAAAGAGCCCAAATAGGGCGTCTCTTCCTTAACTCGGACATGTACGTTGTTTTGTGATTCAGTAATATTTGCGTATGCACCATCATAGATAATGTTATCATCATAGAAAGCATAATAAACGGGCTTGAACTTTCCTACTGAAAACAAGTATTTACCATAACTTGTTAATTCTAAATCCAATACTCTTTCTTTTTTATCTAAAAATTTAGCCATTAGTAATCAGAGCCTCCATCTCCATCTCCCAAACCATCTACTCCGCCGCGGCGTGTACGGGTGGCAGTGGTCTTAGATGGTGTGGCGCTAGTGCTACGGGTTGGATTGGCAGATGTCGTCGCGCCGGTAGTGCGAGCTGGTCCCGAAGACTTCTTAACAACGCCGCCTGGCTTAATCTCTACGCTAATATCTTTTTTAGAGGAAGATTTCTTCTTAAATTTAGCATTGGCACCAAATTCAGATTTTTTGTTTTCAGCGACAACTGTTCTTTTTCGTCTCTTCTTCTTATTAAGAGTGTCGTTTACTTTTCCATCTGTAGCTCCCGGGCCTGTCCACTCGGGAGAAGCAATATAGCCGCTACTTCCAGGTTCAGCAGGTTCCCGATCCTTGTAAAGTACATCTGAATCTAATTGTATGGCTTCAATAATCGAAACATAATCGTATGGCCAGTTGTATTTAATGTTGTAGTCTTGGGTGCCTTGTCTTATAGCACCTTGTAATTGCGGAGGTTTAACTGGTTGGTTTGCTTGTTTAACAACGACGTCCTCGTACATTGTTTGACTACGTTGTTTAACTTTAAACACCATCCAGCGTAAGTTCGGATTAGCCAACAAATTATTCTCGGTTAATAACTCAGTATTAACTAATTCATGAGCCACCGCGGTCTCGGTAAGTGATGTCCTATGACTGTTTCGTGGAGATAAGTTTTGCCAAATGTAAGATAAATCATCTCGATCTAATTCATATTTGAATTCAAAGAAATACATTACAAGTGGGTCAATATTCTTGTTGCCTATGAAATCAAACTGGGGTGGTAATACATATTCTTTCATTTTATTAACTTGTCTTCTAATTGATTGACCTGCTGCATTAAGAGAATTTCCAGGTAGTGAATCGATTGATTTATCCATTGCTGCTTCAAATCGGTATTCCGGAATTGTTAAAAATTTCTTTCTAGCTTGAGCGTCTGTCCCAGACGGTTGAGACTCATCGATTGTGAGACCTTCTAATATGTATGGGACTGCCACTACAGCTTCTTTGATAACTCTCTTTTCGGCAACCTCTCCCAATCTGACATTAGAGTTTTCATTAGTGAATCCCATTAATTCAGTAAACGATTTCATCCTAGGTGCAACAAGTGGCCCTAATTCACCTTTAAAGTCATTATAGATAGAGGAACTACCAATAACCTCATAATGGTTTTTCAGCCAAGTTTCAGGTATTTCTCCAATTTCTAAGAAAATCCCTTTGTTATTGTCTTCTGGCATAACTCCAAACTGATGCCACATACCACGAGGAACAGAATCCGATCCAAAGTTAGTTGGTAAGGTTAAACTTCCTTCCTCTGGCTTGATCGCTCTAACGCCAGAGTCAGCAAAATTCATCATTGGTGTTTCAAATTTAGGCTGGATGACCCATTTTTGAGCGGCAACTTCATTTTCGTTGATTACTAACTGACCAAATTTATCAAATTGCGTTTTTTGTACATTTTCAACACCAAACAAGTTGATTGATGCATCTAACTGCATTGCATTGCTGTTAATATTTTCACCCGAATATGGGTTTAAAGTTGGGTAAAGCACCTCGGGTGATGTTCCTTGGCCGGCTGTGTCGTACACGCTTGACCCTGATGCAGGTTTATCTAAATGTAAAGTCCTAAAGCCATTTGCTACGTTTATATCGGCGGCATTTTTTGTTAAGTTTTCGCCCGGGTCGTATCTTCTAGTTACAGTTTGAACTTCAGATAATATCTTGTTTAAATCATAATCGATTGAGGCCGTCGGTCTAAAAATAAAATCTACCCAAGCTTCTCCATCGTAGTAAGGTGGTGTGTAGGACCAATTAAACCCATTTAATGAATCCTTAGCGCCGAAAATTGAAGCTGATACAGCCATGGTCCGAGTTTTAAGGCTCGCGCCGGAAATGCCAAACGGCGCCGAGTGATCTTTTTGAGGTTCATAAAGTCTACCCAAGAAAGGTGGTCCAAAAGCAGTTGTTCGGCTGTACATCACAAAGTTCTTTTTAAAGTTCGGATTTTTGGAAGGATCTTGTGGAAGCTCATAGGAGCCAGATGTGCTAATATTGTCTGGGTTGTATGTTGGAAGATCATTAGCTAATATTGGGTATCCTTCTCCAGACTTAACGCCAGTTGACCTAGCTCCAAAAGCTGAATAATAAGTATTTTCGCCATCGGAACCCGACTCGTAATCATAAGTTCTTCCGCCATCGAAAGAACATTTCATTCTCAATCTTGCGCCATAGACTTCACCGGGCCCAAATTTAAAATTACTTAAACTTAATCCGTTTGATTCTAATTTGGTATATTCACCATTATTAAGAAAAAACTTTCCTACTTCTGCAAAATAGTTAGAAGCCATAAGCGTATATAAATTATCGTTTGGGGCGCCATTAATAGAAGCAGTTAAACTAACGTTTGCAAAACTCATACTTAAGTGTGGCTCTGAATCTAATACCGGCACACCATTTAATACTGGACCTGGATTCATAATAGTCTCGAATGGTAAGCGCTTGCCAAAAAAGTTTCCTGTGACGTAAAAAGAACCTGAATCTGTTTGAGAACCAAGTGCACCAAAAGTAAATTTGTCGGAAGCTAATAAGAAATTACATTCCTTACCGAATCTAAACCCATCAGTTGAGCCTGACACGTGTACACTCCTAATTCTTCCTATTTTCGTTGTTATAGGATAATCGACTGCAATTCCTGATTTAATAGAATTATATAAAATACCAGGAGCAAACAGTGGTTGTACAACAGGCCTAGCGTAGCTATACTGTAGTAAGGAAGATGTATTAATTGCTGCACCGTTTGAGAAAGTAGATGTGATACTATCACCATAAGAGCTACGGAACTGTTTAACCAAGTCTAGGCTTCTTTGAGCCGGATAAAAACCTTTATACGGGTGAAATTTAATCGCTGCCCGACAAGTTAATTTAATTTCTTTAGCGGTCAGATCTGACATTTGCCTAACATCTAAGAAGTGTTCTAAAAAGTCCGAGTTTGAGTAGTCTTTATAGAAATTATTTTGTGAACTGCTTATAGTAGTTCCAGGTATATCGAATGTATCGAAGTTTTCTCCACCAAGAATACCAAACTTAGTATAATTTTCAACTCGTTCAGAAATTCTAAACTCAGGAACAATAGAATAACCCTTAGCTAATAATTTAATATCTGCTCTAAAATCATCATAAGTATCGTAGAATGGTTCAGATGCAGCACTGACAAAATTAGTTATACCATTAGATGTGGTGAGATATCCTGCCAGTCTGTCTGCTTCCCACATTGCTTCGCCAGCACCAGATACAATTGGTACTAACCCAGCAGCAATTGGAGAAATAGCGGCAAATTTCTTTTGCCCGTATGTATTCACAGCAACGTTGGGGCCTGCAGGATTGACAAGAGATAACGGGGAAGCCAACATGTGTTTTCTTGCATACAGTGCGCCACCCCTGACAGCCACCGGTAATTGACCATATTCAAGAGAAGATGTCGCAGGAACATTAAAGTGGTATGAAGAATAGGTATTTTGTAATTCTCCTGCACTGTTAGAACCTATTAAGCTTGAGCCTGTATAAAACTGATATGCAGCCTTCGCGACGACAAAGTCGAATACGTCTTCGTTAGACGCAATTCTCGGAGGTCCAGTTCTAGTTTTGAAATCCAGCGGGGCGTCAAGGGGCCATATACTTTGTGTGATAAATCTTCTTGTGGTAGCAAGTGTTGAAGACCAAGTACCTAAAATAGTGTAGTCATCATAGAATGACACACCGAATGAGTTCGGCAGTCCGGTACTGCTGCTAACACGGACGGCCTGACTGTCTCTCCAGAAACCGCTGTCATAACCGACCCGGGTTACTGATCTGGATGCAAACTCATTACGTATGGATGGGTATACATTTTCTTTGTAGAGTACCCAGTTTAACTCAATGCCGGGGCGATCTTTAAGCGCTACCAATTGTTCGAAAGGAGTGACCTGTGCGTCAAAGTCAACATCGATGAAATCATTAAGATTTTTTTGATTAAAAAGCACATACTCATTGTTATAGGAAGTTTTGAGTGTTACATTTTCTCTCTTCTCGATTAACTCGTTCGTTCCATTTCTGGAAACTAATGCACTATTGATAAAATCGAAGTTAGCATAAGATGGTCGACCGACCATTGAGACTGGTCGTAAGTCGTACTCACTTAGTGTTGTACCAGTTGTAAAGATGTTAAGTTTGTTGTCTAATCTCTGTCGAGTGAGAATTTGATGGTCTTGTTGTCTAACTTGTTTCCAAGATGGGTAACCAAATTGATTGCCGCGTTTGAACATAAGGTTGTTGAATGCCGCGGCACCATTAATAGCAACATTAATCAACCCACCCTTTTTAAGAGCCGCCCCGTACGGCTTGACCCAGTTTACAAATGCTCGGGAACCAGAAGCTGCCACATTTAAACCAGAGGGAACTTCAGGAGCTATTAAGGTATTAGTTAATGTATCAATATCTTCTAAAATATTTAAATTTAATCTTTGGGTCTGAGGTAAAAAGGTGCCAGCACGGCCAAATTCGTTTTCTTGAAGCCGGCGATAAGTAAGTCCAGTCGGTATAACACTGCCGCCCGAACTTGCAGTCACAAAGTCGAATGAATCAAGATAACTGATTCCAGTAGAACTTGATACTCTTCTGGTAAAGGTTGGGTGATAGAATCCACAGATTCCATTGTCACTTACAAGAGAAGAGGTAATCCAAGCATACTGCTTGCTCATTCTTGGAATTTGATGATGAACAAACAGGTTGTCATATTCAGAATGACTCATAAATGTCTTGATATCATCGTATCTAACAAATACTTGTGTACAACCGGCTGGGACGGCTGTATCTTTAATCATTCCAAGAGCCGGGGTTCCAGCACTATTTCCAAGCGGAAGGAACTGGTTATTATTAAAACCAACTAAATTGTTCGTAGAGCCGTTATAAATACCTGGGTTTGCATGATTGAGTTCCATCGAAGAGTTAGTATCAGATGAATTCTCGAATCTAATCCAATCCCAGAGATCTGCACTATTGTCAGTATATGCCGTAGAGGCTGTGACGTCACAAGGCACCCCGCTATTATACAGCGCGCTAACCTCAGTAGAATTTAAGCCTGTTGTCCAGAAAGTGAATTCATCAATAGAAGCAGATAATGGATTCGCTGAAGCACCTAGACCACCACCGATGTTCATATATGCTGCACCTTGTGCTTTGATAGCAGAGAATCCTCTATAGCTTGATTTTGTACCTGCAGCAGTGCGATAATCGGGCCTTAATGATTCTATAGATGCAGCAGATTGAGAAACACCATTGAAGTAAAGTGTCGCTGCAGCACCAAAATTTGAATTAACTGCACCGTCGTCGAGAGAATTCCAGACTAATGCATAGTGATTAAATGTACCTGACAAGTCGAAGCTTGCAAATGGGAAGTGCCATTCAAACTTAATTTCAGAAGCACCACCACCGCCAGTGGTAGCAACACTAAAATGAATCTGAGGTCTATCACCAGAGCCAGCGTGAACTTTTTCTAGTTTTGCAAGTGTTGTTGTTGAATTTGTACAGCCAACACCCCAGACTTGTTCAGTAATAGCTGTACCAGCTTTAACATCATTATGGAACTTCATAAGCCCTGTCCAACTTAGTGAGTTTCCAGCGCCGCCTGTAATTGAATTCAACAACAACGGAGCTTTAGTATCTGGTTTGCCTAAACTATCGTTGTGTGATCCGGTTAATAAGAATGTTGGGTTTGGGTTTGAGCCTGTGAATGAGACGCCTTGAGTATTATTTAAGGTAGAACCTTCATAAACTGGGGTTGGCGTGTCGGTGAGTATAGCAACACAGTTCTTGTTGTTTCTGTGGACTTTGTGGTAGCCAGGAAGTTGGTCATAGGTCTCCCCGGGTGGAGGGGGCGCTGTCAAGGTAATTGAATTTGGCTGAACTACATTTCCTACTTGCGCAAGTGCTAGAACATCACTGTCAGCTAAAATAGTGTTCCATACAGCTATATCAGCTAATTGACCGTCAAATGCGCGGGTGCCATCACTTCTATTGCCAATATGACAAGTTTGTGTTGTGATACCATCGTAATCACCACTAGGAGTTGAATCCTCAGTTATCGCTACCGATACACCATTAATATAAATAATTGGATTATTAGTTGCGCTAGTTGCATCAAATGTAACTGCAACGTGCGTCCATTCAGTTAAAGTTATTGCTCTACTTGTAGTTCTCCAAGTTCCTATACCACCGGTGAATCTAGCTGAGTAGCTAAGATAAGTAGCCCCGCTTGATTCGCTGTTAACAAATATAGCCACATCTTGAGCACCAAAATCAATGACTCGGCCGAAGTTGCCATTTCCATCACTAAGTGGCCTAATCCAAGCACTAAGAGTCATTTTCTCAGTAGAACCGGCAGCATTACCGATAATAGCATCCCAAGTTGTATCGGAACCTATATTGGTACTGTCATCTGCAGATGCACCACCATCAAATGTACAGCTTCCAGTTTGGATAAACTGATTAGGGAATAAATTAGACGCAAATGCTGGCCTATTGGATGCACCTGTAAAGCTACCTACTCTTCCATTACCGCTACTATCAGCGACATCGCCGGCGCTCGATACATTTTCATTTAAACGCCACCAAGCTTGAAGACCACCAGTGTATCCATAAGTGTGTACAGATGGGCTTCTGATATACATACTGTTATTTAAATTGTAATTAATAGCCGGCAGTGCATATGGATCTCTACCAAACTTAGCAGTGTAACGTGAATAGTGCGACGTTAGACCAACATCACGACCGTGAATATCGAATACTCTAATACCAGGGGTACCTACCCCGGGAGGCTCTGAAAAGGTTCCTGATGACGGCTGAGATGGTTTAGTTACTGCGATGTTTTTATAATCAACATCGTTATAAACTGAGAATTCATTTGACCTAAAGTCTCTATAGCCTTTGCCACTTGTTAACATACCACCAACAGCATCGAATCTGCTGAGTATTACGGTCTTGTTAACTGTGCCGGTTAGGTAACCGATATTGTAATCGGGTAATACTTCAAAATGTGTCTCTTCAAGTCTCCTAACATCCATAAAGGTTCTTGCTTGTGTAGAACTGGTGGCACTATTCTGGAACATTGCAGATGGAAGATCAGGCTGGTTCTCGACAAATTGTCTTGGGTTTTCGTAAGCACCATTTGTCATGACTACATCGTAATTATTTTGATAGTTTCCGAGGATAGTCGAACCGGTTCGTAATTGGATATTGCGAATGTTCACAGGACGCTTGGCGATGAAATCTCGGTAGTAAACTGCTTTCTCTGAAGCGGTTACAGGGTAGGGGAATTCATCTGCTGCATTTGCTTCCGGCCAAGGATAATCTGGCGCAGTCATACCTATTGCTCCAGAAGTAAATTCTGCTGAGCATTTAGGATCGGCATTACGTTTACCTAATAATAACTTCCAAGCTTCTGGTCTTGTAAGATAGTTGTCTAAACCAGTTGAAAACACACTCTTAGTAGAACTGCTTATATTTATTGGAACGTGCCTGGACTGGTGGCCACCAACTGCATAATTAGTGAACGGTCCTTGCATAGGGATTTCCATATCGGCGCCGTATGCATCATTGTGCAGGTTCGTAATTGTGATATTTTCTTGTGTTCTTAATTTAATGTAATCATCAACACCGCCCGATATAGAAGCGCTCATCACGTTGAAAGGGAAGGCAAAAGAGTTCTTATTGGCAGTATACCCTAAACCATCAGTGTAATCTCTACCTTGATCTACTTTTAAAAATCGTTTTCGTTTTTTATTCGCATTTTCTGTTTGCTGTTGTTTAAATGCAGCATCAGAAGTGATATCGTCAAACTTGTTTGTTTCTGCAAACAATACATTTTGCGGCACGATGACTCCACCGGGAGGCATATATACCGGTCCAGCGGGGTAAAGTGATGTATAAGTATAATGTATATCTTTGTTATCATCAAAGTTTACACCACCTTTTATCGTTCTGTTGATTTTTACGTTTTCAGGGCCGGTGAAATCAACAGTTCCGGCTTTTTGTGTTTGAAGTAACCGATTAAGCGTATATCTTGTACCATCTGTTTTTGTGAGTATTGGCATAGACCCACTAAACTCAGGCCGGCTCCATTTGATTGCGCGGATACTCCGGCGCTTGGTGTCCAAAACTGCATCACTTGAAGTAATTTCAAAATCTGCTATACCTGCGGCGCCGGGTAATGCTCTCTTTTTCCAAAAATCAATATGTAAATCAGTTGGTCTAGGAGAAGCTTCTATTCCGCCAAACATATCAGCTTCATATCTTAATTTAGTTTCTACTACACCTCTAATGCTTGTTTCTGGATCTTTCTGATTAAATTCAATAGTAGGGAATCTAGATTGATATTTGTTTCTCTCTAAGACATGGCTTTCTATTGTATTATATACATCATTAACAAATTCGGCTGATGCTGGTACTAATTGTGCGATAATTTCAGCAATTGAATCATCGAACCATTTGTAATAATCAATGTATTTTTCAACGGTTGATAACTCGCCGACTCTTTCAAAGAATATATTTCTTAAATAATTGATTGCTTTGTATTCCATTCGATAACGGTTTACCGGATCACCAATTAGATTATTAAAATCTATTGAACCAGCAAAGAAATCCAGTATTTCTTCGGAAACAGCACTGTATAAACTTTTCTCTACGATAAAAACATAATTTGGTATTTGCTCAAATGTGCCTAACACCTCATCGTCATCTGACAAGATTTTAACCATATCGGAAGAAACGACTCTTTCTGGCTCAATAAACTTAAATTCATTTACTATTCTATTGACTGTAACATCTGTATCACTCGCAGCGAAATTACTACCCCTACCTGTGTGAGGGTACCCTCCGATTTTTCCTGCCCAACCAAAGTTGTCTCTTATGAGTGCTGAACCTGAACTTAAGTCAGTAACATAGAAATCACCAGAAGCATCGGAACTGGTGACGTTTTGGAAATACCAATTTAAAGCAAGTGAGTTAAAATTATAACTGTTTTGGTTATCAACGGGGGTTGAGACTGCATCTATATTCCTGTAAGATCCTGAAATACCAAAGTTATCTCTGTCTACGGAGTGTTGCTTGAGAGAGTAACTGTCTAGATATTTTGTCCAATACCTTGCCTCAGTATACATTACATCACTCTCAATCGTATTAGAGCCAGTAATATTGACGTTTGTAGCGCCGATGAACACTCTCTTAGTTGCTTGCAATAAGTTCTTAGCTACTGCCTGAGTAACCGAAGCAGTAAGTTCAAACGAGTTGTCAACGGTGCCTAGTTTGTTATTGTAGCCCCGGAACACGACATCATAGTCTTGGATATCAGATCCTGACGTTGTAAAGGCATACGGGTACTGTGGCGGCTTTAAAGCAACCGAAAGATTCCAATCTTCGTCATCATAAACATTATAGTAAACACTAGTTGTTAATTCTGGAATAGGGAAGGGTGCAAGCGATGATGAAAGCTTAAAGTATACATTTTTAGAATACGTTGCGTCTCTGATGGCATGTACTTGGAAGTTAGCATTGTCTGAGGCATAGATTGTAGTATCGGTACCGTCGTCGACGCTAGCAGAGTGCATACCAAATAATGATATCGTACTTATTGCGTCACGATTTATCGTATCAAGCATCCTAAAGAACTTGGGAAACTTAACTCCCACTTCAGCAGTGAATCCATATTTGTCTTCGTAGGCTAAATCTCCGGAACCGGAAATAAAACCCCGAGAATCAGAGTTTGATGGATCTGATGATTGGTATACAACTGCTGTCGTGTTGGTGCTTTTGTTTAAATTGATTAACCTCTTTTTCTTTTGTGTCTGCTTGAGGTTATTGTTGATTTGGAATAATTGATTATTTGCATAAGTGTTCAGATAAATTAAGTTATCATCTATATTAAAACATCTCAACACATTTCTAATAGATCTTTCCGTTCCTTTTGATTTATAGATACTTGCTAAGTTATTATAAATGTTCTGATAAATTACGTTCTTAGTTTTGTTTAAGTCTTGTTGGAAAAGAGTAGTATTGTTTCTGTTTGCAAATTTTTCCAACACATCGGAATCTATAAAGATTTCTGGTGTGTAGAGGCCAAGGGATTGGGGTAAGTGTTGGGAAAATGGGAACGGCTCGTGGGATGCACTAGTATATGTTGCATGTCGAAAAGTTGGTATAGCTTGTATTTGCAGATATAACTTGTCAAAGTAAGCACCAATAATATGAGATAACCTTTCTAAATCGCTCGTACCATCTTCCAATGTTTCTTCTATAATCCAAGATGGAGAATTTTTCAAGAACATAGCGTTGTTTTGAGAATCATGATAGATTCCCAAATCTAACAATTCGTTTTTCAAAGTAACAACGCTTGGGTGGTCAGCATAAATAATCGGATCTAAATATTCAGAACCTGCGGCTGAAGCAGAAACTATAGCAGAGCCAGTGTTTCTTGATGGTGCGGAATATCCTGTCCAAGTACCGTTGCATAATCTACCACCGTAGTCAAGTACCACACTATCAATGGTAGAATTGTCTGTGATTCCTTCATTAAACTTATAGTACATACCAAGTGTTGTGTTGGCAATGTCTGTGTTTACGCCACCGCGAATTTGAGTAAACCAGCTTTGGCCAATTTGTTTTGCATTTCTTGCAACTTTCCAAAATCTAAATTCATCAAGTGAGCCACTAAGCTTACCGGCTCCAATATAATTATTGACCTCAGTTGCATCTGCAGATCCGCTTGGCGCGGTTAACAATGCACCAACACGGCCCATCATATTTTCCGGATTTAATTCAGCTACTGTCTTAGACGATACAATTTCTGTATCATTTAATTCGCCGTTTACATAAAGTTTTATGTGGAAATCAGAGCCGCTATTTTGTAATACGAATGAATAGTATCTCCAATCAGCTAATGTATCAATATTTATATTAGTGCCCAAAGTCCTCTGATAGACGCTAGTACTGCCAGAGCCGACGGTAACTAACCAAGGACTACTAGCACCAGTAGTGCCATCAAGTTCGACTGTGATGCGGCCGTAATCAGCGCTGGAACTTGCTGCATTGTTCCAAAAATCAGCAACAATTTGTTTTTGTGTTAATGATGTACTCAGTGAGCCTGTTTTGGCCCAAAACTCGATGGTGACACCATCATCAAAATTTGATCTTAAGTTTGATGTTCTTGTACCAGAACCATAATCAGATGGGTAACCATTATCGCTGTATATGCTTTCATCATAAATATTACTATATTTAAACTTACTACTCTTGTCATCAGGAACAAGCGTCTTTATTTTCTGTGTTTGGCTTACTGAGTTGGGGCCGCCTTTAAACGTAATGTATTCGTTTACACTAGGTGAGCCGTAACCACCATTTCGCATAGTGGTTGTACCCCAAGATGTGGGCGAAAAGTTAACATAACCTGTTGTTCTTGGGTATCTGCTATTGAAGATATATTTTTCAATATCTAGTGATTTATTGTAGAACTCTGTTAGCTCAGCTTCAGAGCCATCATAAGGGTAGAAGTTAATAATGCGAGAAATAGCACTATCGTAATACAGTCTTGCGGAACCAAACTTAGCGAACGTGGACGGCTCTGTGTAATCCACTTGTGGTAGAAACGTATCTTGCTTGAGCTTTTGCGCTCTTACGTTTCTGGAGGATTCTGCTTCAGAGAAGGCGTCCTTCTCATTGTCTGATTTTAGGTAATTTCTATTAAATAAGTCCTTAGTACTCATCGTCTAACACTCTGAATTTAAATATATTATTTTGCTCTGTCCAAGAATTTAATTCTTCATCATAGAAAGCAAATTTAAATCCATACTCATAACCCGGATCAAGAAGCTCCATATCAACATTAAAATAATTTCCTGATACATCGTATGATAAGCCTGTTGCAAAATCACTTCCGGTGTTGTAAGGTATTACTTCTAATGCATCGAGAACTCTAAAGACTCGATATGAAGCACTCACTATTGGGTGATGTGGTGGGTTCTCCTTTGCCTTAGTATAAATAGTAGGGGACCAATTTTTGTTTCTTATATAAAGGTTGAACCGAGCATTCTCGTTTTTAGCGTATTCATTACGTAAGTTGGTGATATTAATAAAATATCTCTTAGTGTTAACTGCGCTTGAGCCTTCCAGGCTTTTCGGTCTTATTGAACCAGTGAAGTATTCTAAAGAAGAGGCATGCTCATTATTGGCTGAGCCACTGTGCCATACATCATATAAGGTTTTTATTGGGGTATCTGAAGATGTTACAGCTATAGAACAACTATAGATACCTGTGGATACGAAGCCACCGGTGATACTATTGGTACCGTCATAGAGAGACAATCTAGAACCAGATGGCTCTGAGTTGTCAGCAGAGCCAGAAAAAAGACTAACCATAATCGATCCGGTTGAACCAATAGATGGTATGTTTGTCAATCTGCCTCGAACATAATTGTATAAATATAAAGTGTTTAAGTTATCGGCTGCAGGAGCCAAGGAACTACTGTAGTAGAAGCTTCCTCTATCGTCTCTAGTGACATTATTCCAGCGCGCTTCGATTACAGGGCGCTTGTAAAAGAACTGGCTGCCTCTTGCAAAAAATCTTTTTGTATAATAGGATTTAGTTGAGCCGCTGGGGTTATATATAACTGACTGCTTTGAGTCTGCTGGATCTGGAAGACGTGGGGTTCTCTTAACTACAGTATTCAGTGCTCCCGAAACATATGCTTCTTGACTGGCCGAAAGCGCTATACCAACGCCATAATTAGAGTAGGTACCAGCCATCCACTGTTCAACGAGTGGTGTGATGTTGATCTCTAAATCTTCAAGACCAGACTCTAAAGTTTGTTTAAATATGTGGACCTCGGTATTGACGTCTGCATTGCTAACCGACTGCGTGTGGTAGGATCCACCAGCCAACAAAGTTCCGTTTATATCTGTCCAGAAGGCTGTATTAGAAGCGGACATCCAGTTCGAGCCAGCGTTACCGTCGGTAAGGTCTTTGTAGTTTTCTAAGTCAAGACCAACACCTTCTTGCCAAGATTGAGATACCGCATGTACCACAATGTCTATATCGCGTGGTACCGTCTTAGAAGTTTCAGCATTAAAAACTCTCAGGTAAAAATTAACAGAACCTGAAGCTGGGATATTTCCAGCAGTCCGATCGGTACTGATGCTGGTTGTTGGGAATTTCACAAGGATTCTCGATAACTCTTGAGAACCGCTAGCAACCCTGCCGTAAACAGAGAAGGTCTCTAAAACATCGGCCATACCAGCATTGGCGCCGGTGCCTCTTGTCTGTAAATTACTTTGAAAAGCATTTACTATCGTGTTATCGGCATCTGCCAAATACTTTTTAATGGGCATTATCTAAGTTTTCCTACAATATCCACTTCTGGGAACTTTAATTCTAATATAGCGTTGTTGGGTACAATCAGTTGGGAGCCGTCTCCAGATAAATTACTGTTAATATTTATTGAAGAATTTGAATAGTTTGCTCCAGTTTTCGAAAAAATCTTAACCGAAAGGACATCCAACACACCAGACACTTCTTTGAGTACTCTGTATATATCACTAATATACAAAGACTCACCAATGAAATGAGTTTTGGTAAAGTTTTCTTTCAATGCTTCCATACAAGAATCTAAAACAATATATTTGTCCGCGGCTTCTTGAGAGCGAACAACAAACTCAATCCCATAATTTAATATATATGGATCTAAGATATCAACTGTGTCATTAATCATTCTATACTGGTTTATCCAAGTTTTTAAGTTGTTTTTAATCGATGAGTTCGATTTAAGAAGCTTTCCATCCGATCCTTCTGAAATTATATAAAGATTAAGGTTTCTTTTTTGAGAATTTGCGTCCTTCTGTACCGAGACTCTTTTGATTGAGCCAAATTTTGGCGGCATTCTATATGACATATTTTCATAGTCTGCTTGAGTTACTGCGCGGTTTTGCGTTGGGAAGGTATCATAAATTCTTTGCTTAATCTCATCAGAAGTTGGGACGCTGATGTCTCCAGTGATTGGCTCTTCGTTTGAAACATCAAGCGAATCTCTAACTGTCTGTAAAGTGGTGGAGTTTAAATTCTGCTGATCAATAAATTCATAATTAGCAAAGTTAATAGAGTTCAATTCTGTCGAGGCTACGTTTGAGTTTATAGGATTGTTCGTTCTGTAAGTGACAATCAGTTCGGTATTAGATGGTACAATACCGAAACTTTCATTTTCCGATAATCTGCTTGGGTCGAATGTAGTGGTAGTGACATATGTTTTGCCATATGTATTGACTGCGACATTCTGAGGATTTTCTACGACATTCGTTTCATTGAATCGACCACTGCCAAATTGGAGAGTAGTAGAGTTTCTATCGGTAAACGTAATAAATTTTCTAGATACCAATAGGGGTTTGATTATTGACGGAACATTATCGTTTTTAAAATTAGGGTTAGTGACTTCTTTAAAGATAACATCTTGTGCCAAGAAATCTACTTCGTAGTATTGGTTTCCTTGAGAATCATATACAGAAATAACTTCCGACACATTGTCAGCATTGAGCGTAATTTGTTTAAATTTCTCAAAAGTACCCACAGTCACTCTTTCTTGGCCAAACTGGCCCGATACTACATTTCCGTACGTTTTTACAGCGTAGAATGTGGGCGCGCCGGTGACTGAATCGTTTCTTGCAGCAACAAATAAGTTTCTCGTATCAGCAAAATCAACATTTTCTGTTAATATGAAACTTAAATTATTTGTTGAATTGAATGTTGAACCCCTTTTTAGAACAGGTAAATAGTTTCTATCGGGTCCGATACCGGTCGTTGAGGCTGGCACCTGAATATATAGCGCAACTTTTCCATAAGTTGATGGCCGGCCTTCATATTTGTATCCTAGGGCGCGGCCATGTCTCACTATATTACTAAATTGGAATGCTGTATCTAGAAAAGATTCATTAATGTTATAGTCCATATAGAACGATAACTGATCCCCAACATATGAGACGGCATCCACCATCAAGGCACCGAAAGAACCCTCACTGAAATCTTGGAAACTTTCTGGATAGAATCTTTCTGCTATCTCAAGTAAGTCTTGTTGAATCGATGAAAATTCTCTGTGTGTGTAATCTATTGGTAAAAGCTTTTTTTGGTTTTTAGACATTGTAAATCCTCAATTTAAATAGTAAATTCTAGTAAATCTTTCATACCGATATCTGGTATCGTGTATGCTATTTTTATTATTATGCCGTTTGGGCTAAATTCACTTGGCAAGAAAGATAGTTCTATAATGTCGACAACAGGCATATAGATGGAGGCCTGCTCTAATATATCATTTTCAATTTTAGCAAACGTGGATTCATCATAATTGCTAAATAAAAATCGGTTCATACCGACTCCATATTCTGGAATCATGACTCTTTCGCCTTTATTTGTTAAAAGCAACATTTTTAAATTTTGCTTTATTAGCTCCCTAAGAGAGCTGATAGTTTTAAAACCATCGGCACTGTCTTTGACAAGTGGTAATTTAATTGCTAATGATGACATTTTTGTTTCTCGCTTAAGTAAATATTATCAATCGGGTTTTTTACAGAGTTGACCCTTACTATTATATGGATTTGGTCTGATTTTTCTACGTTTCCACCAAGGCATTGCTTGACCACCCGGGAGTGGGGTAAAACGTTTCTTTACTGTATTCAGGAATTGATCGCCGGTACCGGGGCCGGAAACATCTTCCACTTCAAACTTTCTCTTTCTATAATATGGTCTAAAAATCTTTTTGGTTCGGCGGACTGATTTTCTTAATAATATTTGATCCCACTCATCCCATTTTTTAAAAAACGGACTTGCAAAAAGTTTATTTCTATCTTTTTCATTAGCCCAGCCTG
>MDTC01265822.1_pt1 | contig 36691 bp, 41 predicted proteins | sample 811181 | NCBI WGS metagenome assembly MDTC01 (sample SAMN05326644, study PRJNA326480) | marine metagenome | isolation source: seawater | place: Pacific Ocean: North | collected 2011
AGCAGGTTGCTGCACATGTAGGTCTATTTTCAGACGTCATGGCCTCTGATGCCCAACATAATCTTCGCGGAAAGAAGAAGGCTGAGGCGCTTATAGCAAGATTTGGAGATATGAAATTTGGTTATGCAGGAAATAGTCATCATGACTTGCCAGTATGGGAACACTCTGGGCAAATAGTTGTTGTAAACCCTGAAAAAAATCTGCTAGATAAAATAAACAATGATGCACACATCGTGTTTGAATAAGTAATTGGCTATCCAACGACTTTAGACACAGTATACATTCCCTCTAACATGGGTCGAGCGCGCAGAGAGGCGGGGCGTCGTGTTGACTCGATAGCAAAATGGCTCCTAAAGTTTAGAATTATTGCAATTCCTGCTAAAGTTATTGCAGGATCAAGTTTAGTATGGAGTTTGGTATCAAGAAGCGATAGAATTCGAACTAATAGACTGAAAGATCGTATCTTAAATGAAGATATTCCTGAACATGTTTCAATAATCATGGATGGAAACAGAAGATTTGCATGGAGTAAACAAATAGAAACAAAAGTTGGCCATAAAAAAGGTAAAGAAAAACTGAAAGATGTTATGGACTGGATATTGGATCTGAAAATACCATATCTTTCTGTCTATGCACTCTCCACTGAAAATATCAAAGAAAGAAGTGAGGAAGAATTAGAATCATTGTATGAACTATATTGTAAAGGACTGGAGGAGATGGCTGTAGACCCTAAAATTCACAACATGAAAGTTAAGGTTCAGGCCGTTGGTAGACTAGAGATGTTGCCAGACAATGTAAGGAGTGCAATAAAAAATATCGAAGAGAAAACTACGGAATATTCAGACTTCTTATTCACCGTGTGTTTGGCATATGGAGGAAGAGAAGAAATTGTAGATGCTGTGCGGAAAGTAGCTGAAGAACATGCGAAAGGAGAAATAAAATTGAATGAAATAGATACGAATAAGATATCTAGTAAACTCTACACTTCAAACCTACCTGACCCGGATTTAGTTATTAGAACAAGTGGTGAGGAGAGAATTTCGAATTTCTTATTATGGCAGATTGCATATTCAGAGCTACATTTTACTGATGTACATTGGCCATCTTTTAGTAAACAAGATTTGTATGAAGCAATAGAGTCATATCAAAGGAGGAAAAGAAGATATGGCAGTTGAAAGATGTGCTAAGTGTGGACGTGATGGTTACCATAGTCCTTCAGTGACAGTAGACGCAATTGCAACTAGAAATTGGGATGAAAAATTAGAATTATTAATGATAAAAAGAGGCCCTGAACCTCCAGAATGGGAAGGAATGTGGGCATTCCCTGGTGGATTCGTAGATTATGGCGAAGACCCAGAAGAGGCGGTAATAAGAGAATTAATGGAAGAAACAGGAGTAAAAGGAAAGTATCCACTGTCCTTGACAATATTAGGAACGCCTGGAAGAGATCCTAGAAAACATTGCATAGGATTATTCTACTTGGTAGAAGTTGATCCAAATTCTGAACCAATCGGAGGGGATGACGCAGTAGAAGCAAAATGGGTTAGTATAGATCAATTAACCAAGGGAAATGTTGCTGGTGACCACTCAAAAGTCATTGATATACTTCGTGAATAAACATATCAGCAACAACAGCATGCGAGTATCATGGCACGCAAGTTGAAAATTGATAATGGAGGTAAAGTTTGGGCACCATATAGCCCTGGGATTACAGTCAGAGACCACATATGGCTTGCAGGACAAATAGGAATCGAAGGAGGGGATGATATTGTCTCTCAGACTAAAGAAGCTCTGAAAAAAATAGATAACTTACTAGAAATTGCAAATAGTTCTAGAGATGACTTAGTTATGGTGACTATTCTATTAACAAATATAGAAGACTATTCAGATGTGAACGAAGTGTATGGCGACTGGTTGGGTAAATCAATGCCTCCTGCAAGAGCAGCTTATGAAGTTAGTAAACTTCCAGGGAACGCTCTAATTGAGATTATTTGTGAGGCTTTCAGAGGCTCAGGAAGCAAAGAATAGAAAATTGAGGACTGATTATGAGTGTATTCAAAGCATACGATATTCGTGGTTTGGCGCACTCAGAATTAGATGCTGAATTTGCTGAAAGATTAGGGAAAGCACTTGTTACCCATCTTGATGCGAATACGGTAGCTGTAGCATCTGATATTAGAGCTTCAGGACCCGAATTACATACTGCATTTTTGAAAGGTTTGACTGACTCAGGAGCAGATGTGTTAGATTTGGGAATTACCACTACAGGAGTATTATACAGAGCAACTGTAGATTTACCTGTAGATGCCTCTGTAGTGATTACTGCGAGTCATAATCCTCCCGAATACAATGGATTCAAGATATGCAATGGCAGTTTACCAATGGCTGGGAATGAGCTACAAAAACTGAAAGAAACATTCGATAAAGATATTTTTAGGAAGGGAAATGGAACGGTCAAGAAATTAGCAGATTTTGAAAACGAGTACTTACAAATAATTGTTGATAATGCGGGTATACCTCAACGAAATATGAGAATTGCGATCGATTGTGGTAATGCGGTACCTGGGCCATTAACAATTAAATTAATGGAAAAACTAGGAGTTGAACTAATACCAGTACACTGTGATTGGGATAATAAATTTCCAAATCATCCTCCTGACCCAACAAGACCTGAGAATATGAAAGATTTAGCTAAAGCAGTTATTGATAATAATGCCGAATTTGGTATTGGGATGGATGGAGACGGAGATAGAATTGGAGTTGTAGATGAGTCAGGAAAATTTATTCATCCAGACAGGCTAATGACTATTTTTGTGAAAGATATTTTAGGAGAAAGAGAAGGAGGTACAGATTCTGAAAGAACCGTTTTCTTTGATGTGAAATGCAGTATGGCATTAGAAGATTCAATTACTTCCTCTGGAGGAATACCAGTTATGGTTAGAACAGGACACTCATTTATGAAAAGAGAATTGAGAAATAACCCCGATTCTCCTTTAGCTGGGGAAATGTCAGGACACTTCTTCCTAAATGATAGATGGCCTGGTTTCGACGATTCATTATACAATACTGCAAGATTATTGGAAATAATTGCTAGAGAACCTGCACCTGATAATGGTGGACCAAGATTCTCAGATTGGTTCGCGGATTTACCTAATTATGAGTCAACAGGTGAAGCAAAAGTTCCACTTGAGGGAGATAGAGAGTTCACAATGGAGATGGTTGCAAATGTTTTCTCAGATATGCAGAAAGCAACAGTAGACGGAATAAGAGTGAGATACCCCGATGGATGGTTTCTGTGCCGTCCAAGTAATACAGAACCAATACTTGTCATGCGTGCTGAAGCAACTAGTAGGCAAGGATTAATGAAGATAAAAGAAGACGTTGACGAAAGATTAGGATCTTTCCTTAATCTCAAGAAATTTCATGAATCTTAAGTGATCGATTGGAATCTTTCCATTAATTCAATCATCAAGAAATAACCGATTACTGTGGCACTGAGGCCACAACCAAGAGCAGGATAAAAACTCCATCCTCTTTGAATAAGTTCGGGCATCACAATGAATAATAATAAAGAAGGAAGAACTAGCCAAACAATGTCTCTTGAGAAATTAACTATATCTTCATTACTGGATCCATCGTGATTCATCCACATCATTGCAATAACACTGACCAATGGTATCGATGCTAAGACTGCAGCGAGTAGAGTGTCTCTCTGACTTAACTGTGCAACCGCGAAAATTATCATTGCAGTTAATAGAATTTTAAAAGAATCAAATACTAAACTCGACATTTAATTACCATTATTTATTCCATACCATTATTTGCCAAAAATAATGGTATAATTACGATTAAACTGCAAATAGCGGCGCAAAACAGACCACAGATTGCAGAACCGCCAGCCATAATCTCAGAAAGGCCGCCTAATTCATTTGCATCTGGACTTGCGGCAATCGCGTAATCAGTGCTTAAATAATTCCAAACTGAAGTAGTAATCCATCCTACAAATATAGCTCCGAGAGCAAACCACATACCTCGTTTTTTATACGAATACATCTGAAAACCCGCATATATTGTTACGCCACTAATAATTACACCTGTCAATGTTTGTCCAATAACTAACCAGGTAGGTAGAACAACTACACCTTCCATTTGTTGTATATCTTCTGGGAGAGCTAGAGTAAATAAACCAGATAGGGCACCTAATCCCATCACACCACCATAACACATTATTAAGATACCAAGTACTTGTGGTGCACTACTTTTCTCTACATACATCAATGTACCAGCAGGTTGGACATTCACCATTTGAGGTTGGGGGTTAACGGAACCAGAAAATACATCATTTTCTTCAGAAGTCATAATAAGAACCGAGAGGCATACACTCTTAGAACTTGGCATGAATAGAAATTAGTTTTCTAAATCCAATGCTCCAAGTATTGACCTAAATTTATTATTCGAACGAACTAATGAATCAATCACAGGCATGAACCCGCCTGATAGCATAGTTAGACATGCTCCTCCACCAGTACTGTTGTGAGTGATCTGGTTAACTACTCCACGATTACTGACCAAAGAACTTGTATGGCCACCGCCAATTATAGTAACGGCTGATGATTCAGTGCACATGTTGAGAATCTCAATAGTTCCAAAGGCAAACCCGGGTAACTCAAAATAAGATGCGGGGCCATTCCATAAGATACAGCCGGCATTAATCATTAACGGCCTAATTTGCATTAAAGTTCCAATTCCTATATCATATATTGGATGCTCAGTAGGTAATTCTGTTACATTCTTAGCAATTCTATTTCCATTAACTTCTATTGCAACGTCAGTTGGGAGAAGGAAATATTCCGAATGGTTTTCATGAAGGAATACAGCCATATTCCAAGTTTCTTCAAATGCATCGCCTAGTGCATTACGAATAAAGTCCTTATTGCACTCTCCAATATCAATTCCACTAGCCCACAACATCATGTTACCAACAACACCAACAACAGGTATTGTATCTATTATCTTCCTATCGATTAGATTCTTAGCTACACGTAGTGAGTCATCACATTTTGTCCCTCCTAGTATTGCAATATATGGACGTGGAGGATCGGTAATAGTAATCTGTAGATTATTTATTTCTTTGGCCATCAATCTTCCAGCAATACAAGGAACTACTTCTGAGAAACCTGTTAATGATGGCGAGTTACGGTGCGCAGCAGCAAAGGCATCTGTGACATAAACATCAATTAAAGGTGCTAACTTCATTATTATCTCTGAACTAGCAGTTACTTCAGGAGATGCTTGCTTCATTGAATTCTCGTCGTCATGTATTCTAATATTATCTAAGAATAACATTTCACCTGCCTTAAGATTCTGGATCTCTGAAATAGCTTCTTCACCACAGATATCTGAGACAAAATTGACTTTCTTGCCAATTAATCGAGAAATCCTATCTGCGTGTTGTGACATGTCAGTAAAATCATTCTTACCGGGTCGTGATTGGTGTCCTACCATAACAATCTTACAATTCTGTAACGACCTAAGAGTTGGCAGAATTGCTCTCAATCTACTATCATCAAGGAAGGCTCCTGTTGATGGTTCTAAAGGTGAATTTACGTCTACACGATAGAGGACTACTTTGCCGCCGAGGCGGACATCGTCCAGTGTAAGGACGTCGCTCACGTTCGTGCCCAAAGGCTAGGACTCTTTGACCGTAATGGTTGAAATGGTCTTACATCTCTTTCCCGATACCTTTGTGATTGGTACCTCTACGCATGTGTATGACATGGGATATTGAGAGATTGGTTGGACCGGATGGTGTTGACTGGAGAGTCCCTGTAAAAGAATTAGAAAACCGAAGGGGGAGGCTAGCAGCGGCTTTATCTAAACAAGGAATTGAGTCTGCACTTATTGATGACCCGGTCGAATTATACTGGCTAACTGGAGGGAGGCAGAATGGAATTATGTTGGTTGGAAGTGAGGATTCGAATGTTCAAACAACACATTGGGTGAAAAGATCGTTGAAACGTGCTATATTTGAATCAGGAGGAAGCGATTGTCCTGATCCAATTATTTCTCAACCAAGAATGTCAGAATTGGCTGATTCAATAAGAAATATTGGAGGAACTAAGAAACCTGCCCTATTGGAAGAGAAGATACCATATAACCGATGGAAATTTATTTCCGATAAGGTGAAATCTTTAGATGGTGTATCAAAAGATTGTACTGAAATAATGTATGAATTAAGGGAAACGAAATCAGAATGGGAAATTCAGATGCTAAAAGAAAGTGGAAGAATAAATAAAAAGATGTTCGAAGCGATCAAAGAAAACGGAGGATTAGGGAAAACTGAACTGGAAATGGCAGCTGTCGCCGATGAAGTTAGTAGAACAGAAGGATTTGGCGGCAGAATAAGAATGAGGAGATGGCCGATGGATTGTGATAGAGTAGTAATTGTTGCAGGTAAATCTGCTTCAGTGCCTTCATATTTTGATTCAGCAATTGGTGGAATTGGAGCTAGTCCGATATCATCTCTAGGATCAGGTCATTCTAGAGTGGAGGAGAAATCCCCAGTTACCGTAGATATTGTACACTTACATCGAGGATATGTTTCAGACTGTACACGTATGTTCAGCGCGGGAACATTAGATAGAAACTGGATAGAAAGACTAGATGATATGGTGGAAATCCGAGATGCAGTAGTTTCCAGTCTCGGAAAAGGTGATGATTGCTCAAAAACTTGGGAGATGGGGAGTTTAATGGCAAAGGAGATGGGGCACTCGGACAATCTTATGGGTATGCTTCCTGACAAATCTCATTTTCTTGGACACTCTGTTGGTCTGGAATTAGACGAAACTCCCGTTATTGCAAATGGTTTTGACCGCCCACTATGTTTTGGAGGAACTATGGCAATAGAACCTAAAGTGATATATCCAGATGGATGCATAGGGACTGAAGATACTTTTGTAAGAACAAAAGATGGAATGGAATGTCTAACTATGGGTGATTCATTCCCATTATTGACAAATTGGAATTAAACTTTCAAGGGATTATACTAATGCCATGCACCTCTTCGGTGCATCGTGAGCAAGTCGTCTACTGCAATCCAGAGAAGATTGGCAAAAATCCTCAGAGAAAGGAAAGAGCCGCATGGAAAGTCATTCAAGGATAAGGAGATTCTGAAAGGTGTTGAAATAAATGAATCTGGAATTGCAGAATTATGGATAAAGCCCACACACCCTTATTGTCCATGTTGCATAAATAACTTAATTGAATTGAGAGCTGAAATCGCAGCAGCAAAAGGAATTCTAGCATGCCATATCGAAGTTGTTGGAATTCCTCAAGCAAAAAGATGGACAGCAGCAGTTAATGAATAGTTTGGAAATCATTATTCTCTTTCCCATCTCTTTGACTTTCTCTTATTGACTTCATCAATTTTAGACTTAACACGCCTAGATAACCACCATACAGCAAAACATATTGCTAAAATATCAAAAATAAGAAGGCGGACTAATTCTTTATCTTGCCAATCAATCATCTTTAACCCTCACAGTGGTGGAATAATATCAATATCACAGGTTCCTTCTGGAATCATACAACAAGAAAGAATACCTCCTTCTTCTATCAGAAATTCATCTAATCCGGGAGGTAAAGGGTCGGGATATGGTATATTACCCGAAATTAGTCTAACGAGGCAAGTGCCACAATTGCCAGACGTACAATTCGTAGGTATATCGATTTTCGCACGATCGGCGGCCTCTACTAAGAACTCACCATCGAGGAGTTCAATTGAGCGCAGAAGCAAGCCTCCTCGAAAGAAACGAACGATAGGCATGATTAGCCCATAGAGAGGGGTATCTTCAATCCATCCGATAAATAGATTTGATTAACGGTATCTCAACGATCTTCCCAACGTGTCCAACGACCTGTTTGTTTGTTGAAATATAATCCTGCTTTCTTCATCCATTTGTTAAATTTAGTAGCACCGGCACCTGTTGCAAGAATAAATTCTTCTCGATGTTCTTGGGCTTGAATATATCCTTTATCTGCAATTTTCTGTTCGATCCAGTCTTCAATACTCATTAACGATCCTGAAAGTTTACTGGCTTCTACAGCTGCCTCAACTTCGGCAAAGGATGCGCCTGTAGATTCTAAATCTCTCTTAATTAGATCGTCTACACTAAGGGCATCATCTTTCTTAGGTGGTTGATAAACTTTCAAACGAGGTCCTTTTTTGGGATCTATGATTAATCTATTTCCATTTTCTAATCTACTTTCAACTACCTCAGCCATAGGCGCACGGAACTCCTTTTCACAATCCCAACACATCAAAACAAAGTCAGTCATATCTTCCATAACATTGCCGCCTCTTGGATCCATTTCTTCTCCACAATCAGGACAAGCGTGCATACATAATACAGGAGCTATCTTTCGACGAAAGTCAACTATATCTTGAGGAGTTCCTGATAAATCTAACAATTCATGATCTCTTGCGGCTTCGAGACCTCGAGTTTCAAGTTGGTCTCTTAATTTAGTACGCTGCTCATCCTTGCCTTCTTCATCAAAAGTATTCTCTAATTTGACAATAAGTTCGACAGTCTTGCCTAGTCTATTCATTACTAATTTCTTTTCACGGAATTGTTCAACTCTTGCAAGTCGTAACTGCTCCTTCTTCTCAAGAAGTTCAGAATGAAGATCCTTCTGTTCACGCTTAAATCTCTGTTCTTCAATCTTGTCAACTTTTTTCTTACCACCGGTATCGGAAAGAACGTCAGCAAGATATCGTTGCTTAGCCGACGCTCTAGGACCTGATTTGACAGAATCTAGAACAGATGTTGCGATTTCTTTTTTGAGCCCATAATTATTAACCAAAGTCTCAACATCAAGAGTTTTCAAATCACCTACCTTAATTCCACCATCGGAAAGGATTTGAGCAGTCTTTTCATCAATTCCACGACGCAATAATGCGAGGTAGGTGTCCTTCTTTGCCATATTAGTACCTCTTCACGTGAATCGACGTCGGGTTCACAGTAGTCTCGCCGAACCATGCGTATGCTATCAAGTCGATGTCACAATTGTCTCATTTATTCCTCGTATGAAGATATTCTTCTAGATATTATAACCCATTCTTCTGGCTCAAGCATGTCTGGTCTATTATCAAACCAAGTATCTGAGAAGGCTTCTGGAGGATTAGTTAACAAATCTTGAACTGCAGACTTCCAGCGAGATTTATGCCATCCCTTAATTCGACTAATACGACGAGGTGTTTGAGATAATAATGTTCTAATCTTCTTTCTCCTGCTTGAAAAACAATGTTGGGTTATTATTTTGAACATTTTACGAGGTATATGTCCATTTTCTAGAGAACGGTCAACTGGATTGAGGGAAACTAACCTCGAATTCACTCTTGGAGCTGGACTGAAAGCACCACCAGGGACTTTCCTATCTAACTTAACATCAAAGTCAAGCCAAAGAGATAGCCCAAGAGGACTTAGGGAGCCAAAATGTTCCATCGACATTCTTTCAGAAAATTCATCCTGAACGAGTAATATAATGGCCTTTAAAGGAGTGTTAAGATGATATTGCTGAATTTTTTCAAGAACAGGACTAGAAATCTGATAAGGTAAATTAGCCACAATATGAGTTAAATTACTTGGCCATTTCAATTGTAGAGCATCTCCAGAAATGACCTCAAGTTTACCATCGGCATCTCCAAAGACCCTTGACAAATGCAAAATGGCCTCATTGTCAATTTCTATACCAACAACATCTGCTTTACTTCTTAATAAAAATAAGGTTAAAGACCCTGGACCCGGTCCTATTTCAAGGACTTTAGAATTCGAATTAAGAGGATGCCCTTCTTCACTACACATTTCAATAGAACGAGAAATTACATCCTTATCCAGAAGAAAATGTTGTCCTAGAGACTTATCAGGGACAATATGATCTCGAAGTAAATCGACAAGTAGTCGTGGGTTTAAATCATCCATATTGATTCCTAATTAGTTAGACGAACGTATTAGATGGTCAAGAATACTACGATTATTTAGAGGATCCTCGATCTCTATAAGGTATCTTTCAGCCAACAATCTCACTGAATCTATCTCACACGCCTCATCTACTTCTGAAAACTCCATCCATCCGGCCATTCCCCGAGATTGTACCATCTTTTGAGCCTTAGATTTACCAACCCCAGGTAAAAGTTGGAAGGCATGTACTTTCAAAGATATATTATTCGCACGATTATAGAAACCAAGATGAAGTTCAGAATTATCCTTTATTGCACCAATTAGTTCATCAAGAATCAAATCTTCACCATTTGTCGAAAGATCACGATAACGTAGTAAAGAAAGTGGACCTAATTTATTATCCTCAACTTCAATTCTGGAACCGTGATCAACACCTTCTTTGTCTAAGACTTTGGCTCGAACTAAGTATAACGACGGTTCAGTTAAGGCGTGTACTTCGAAACCCACAGGCCTTCTCTCGGACATATCTAGTATTCTTAGATGAGTCTCTCCAGAAAAGGTAGATGTTTGACCATCTTCGGCGTCAGAAGGGAAACTCGCACACATTACGCTCAACTGCCTCAGAAGGGTCTTTATTCAAGAATTAATTCATTGTAAGGTACTAATTTTATACTCTCAGAGTACATGTTGTCTGATAGTAGTGATGATTTCTTCAACCTCAGAAGTATCCATTGCGATTCTCTTACTTGAGATAATAACTCTCACTCCTTTGACGTTTAATGGAGTTAGTTCTGCTAGTTTCGAACAAATTTCTGGATATTGAGAAAGTTTCTCATTTTCAGATAAAGAATTATACAATGCAGTAAAAACTTTAGGATCTGTTTTCGTACCACCACGATTAGTTGAAGCTGCCCATTCTGCATGTTGTAGAGCCATGATTTGCTCGTAAGAGAGGTCGCCACGACGCTCACGTGCATCTGACAAAAGTTCACGTACGGTAGCAAAATCTACAAATTCTTTCTCACTCATTAAAATCACCCCTTAATCGGTTTAAGATGCTCTGGACGAGCAACTACTGTCTTTTTCATATTGCCATCTTTAAAATTGACAATATATGCACGACCTTGTTTTCCTGCAATAGTACCGGTTCGGCCTTGAAATCGACGATGAGGCATACCTTTGTGCTGCGCCCCATCTAGGACAATAGCAACAAGATCTCCCTCAGCATATGGATGCATTACTCTATTAATGAAAACACGACCCTTGTCACGCTTACTTTTCTTAAGAATAGAACGTGTCCCTTGACGTTGTCCATGTGTCCTTGTTACCATGATATCACCTTACAGACCGTAGGTCTTGGAAGCGGTCGACCTGCCTCGTATTCTTAAGGACTCGGATTTAACAAATAACTCATTCATAGTGAATATCTTCAACATCTAGCCAAATAACCGTACACTCTTTGTCTCCTAACACGCTACGAACAGAAGGCACTGTGCGGCCTTCATCAGAGTGAACTAATTCTTTCACATAGGTACCAGCTTCACAACGAACTAAGAACTGAATTTCATCATCTTCAACAATAATACTAGAGAGAGAAATTATTTTTCTTTTTCTATTCTTAGCTGCTCTTCTATGGGATACTCGCTTAGGAGTGTCTTGGGCTAATTCAACTCCTGAAAGTGAAGATATAGCGGCAATAGCTGTTTCTTCATCTGGTATGTCTTTTACTTTGAATCTTATAGTGTATGACTTCTCAGAACGACTTTCTTTGACCTTAACTACTTCTTTGCGATTTGACCATCTTAAACCATTAATCTCAACTTTCCCTTGAGCATTATCATTAACTGCCTTTTGAATTTCTTCGAGATTGCCGAGTCTAGTTCCTGGTTTCTTAATCTCAATAACAAAAGGACGTCCGGTACCTAAACATCTTACATCTATATCTTCTCTTCCCATTCCATGAAATGAAGTATCTTCTGCCGCTAAAGAAATTCGAATTGGTTCTCCAATTAAATCTTGTACTGATTCCAAATATTGAAGTCCTGTATGATTACATGATTCGCAACCCTCTTTTCGACCTCGACAAGCTCGACATGGCCACCTAGTTTGCGGCAAATCACGAATTAGTTTCCTATATCTGCCATACAAAAACACTGGCCTAATGTCAACCTCAACCATTAGTGTTAGACCATCGATAAGAATCATTAAATCTGGTCTTTCTTTAACGAAAGTGACATCATTCACTAAATCAGAAAGTCTGTCCTGTATTTCACTAACGAATGAAGTTTTTAGAGGAGCGGAACCAGGAGAACCATGTCTTGAACGAATCCGATCTTCTTCTTCTAGTAGATCTTTAGGCAAATGTATACCAAGTTGAATTGTTGAATGTTCAACTTCACCAATCTTTTCAATAATTCTCTTGACTATATTATCAACATCATCGAATAAATCTTCACACATTGGACATAATTCAATTTTTTCTAATGTTTCTAATTCTGAATTTCTTTGATAAGCCTCTTTCCTTATTTCTTTACCACCGGCTTCACCCTTTGATGCCGTGCGTTTACCAGAAAGTCTTTGAATACAAAAATCACAACAACCAATGCGAATAATATGTTCTATACCAAGAGGAGCAGGGCATGGTGGCGCATCCCAATTTATTGTAGCACCTTCAAACTCAAAATCATCTCCATCATACCAAGTCTCATTTTCTTCTGAATCAAGTTCTTCATTTGGTACTTCTACTTCTACTTGAGAAGTTCCATATCCAGCATCTGCATACAGTGCCCAAGAATCATCATCCAAGTCTACTTGGTCATTTTCTTCTTCCATCACTATCACCCATCGAAAAACGGAGTTGACCCGCATATCCGATAGCCCTGCGATTCATAGATTGCATTTCAGCGCTTCGGATAAGAAAATTGCTAATCTAAAGAGATTCCAAGGTCTTCTGATACCTTTCTTAGGTGTGAAAATGAATAAATTCCTGATGAACAACCAGTAGGCCATTCAAAGCGAATACCATATCTTCCAACAAGTTCAATTTTTGGTTTCTCCATCATCAAGCGTGCAATTTCTTCTTCAAACTCAAGAACTCGCTGTTCGTTTTCTTGTCTGGGTTTGCATTTAGCACATTGACATCGGGCTCTAATAGAAAGATAACTTAACTTGAAAGAGGAACCGTCATCAAATCTTAGTATACAATCTTCATTACTTCGTTCTAGATCTGTAAGTATATGACTATCGCTCATATCTAACCGGAAGAGGTTTGATGCTTCAATATAAGGGAGAGAACTAGATGAATATTCAGTAATTTACAAACACTCCTTCATAATGTATGTACATTTCAGATGACCATGGCGTTGCTCGATGAGGCGAAGTTTGATGAGCAAATTTCAGTATCTCAAGCATATCAATTCTGTGAAGAAATTACTAAATCAGCATCTACCTCTTTCTTACGCTCATTTAAATTCCTACCTGATAAAAAACGTCTCTCAGTTCATGCATTATACGCTTTCTGTAGAAAAGTAGACGATATAGTAGATGGCGACTGGTTACCTGATTTTTCCGGAATGAATGAAGATGAAATGATTTCTCTTAATGAAAGATCCGAATACAGATCTGTTGCCCTGACTATAGAAAGAATGTGTGAACCATTAAATGACGACAAAAGTCATTTTGAAAGAGTTAGGGCTTTGTTATGGTTTAGAGATAATCTTGATCTCTTAGAACAAAATATTATGGTGAATCATCCAATCTTCATTGCTTTAGGCGATACAATACAAAATTTCCCAATCAGAATACAAGAATTGAAGCTACTTATTGAAGGAATGGAGGACGACTTATTCTCAACGAACTATCAAAGTTTTGAGGACCTTAGAAGTTACTGTTTCAAGGTTGCCTCAACAGTTGGACTTAGCATGATTGAGATATATGGATATTCAAACCCAGACGCAAGAGAATATGCAGAAGAAATGGGGATATTCTTACAAATGGTAAATGTTCTTAGAGACATACAAGAAGATAGAGATAGAGGGAGGCTCTATTTACCAACTGACGAATTAGAAATGTTCGGAATTAAACCAGAAGAAATAAAAAATCCGAATCTAGCTAATACTGAAAAGTGGAAGCGTTTCATGAAGCATTACATTAGTAGAACAAAGACGCATAGAAATAATGCCCTTAATTTAATTCCATTAATTCAAACAGATTCAAGAAAAAACCTACAGATGATGTGTGCAGTTTATTCAAGCATATTAAAAGAAGCGGAAAAAAGAAATGGAGATATATTATCTAGAAGATTGCAACTCGGTTTCATAAAAAGAATTGGATTTGCACTTTCCTCTCTAGGTTTGTGGTCAATATCAAATAAGTGAAAGACTAGCGTTTTACTAATATTAAATTAAGTACTATTCCTAAAGGCATCAACATAACACCAAAGAATACCGATATTACTAATTTCCATCTATCGCAATTTTCTTCTATACATCTCTTCCAAATCCAGCGTGTAACAAAAATATCTCCCGCTACCATATGTGACCAAGCAGCAGAAGCACCGGGTTTTGTCCCTAAAAGTTCAGCAAGTCCTTGTAGTGCATTAGAAGGATCTAGAGTATCTGAGACTAACCCCATTAATCCAGAAATATCGGAAAATGAAATTAGATACCACATAACAATAGGGCCAAGGAAAAACCAAGAACCATTCATTAATTTCTCAGTTTTCTCATGTTCGGGGTACAATAACATCGCAATCCAAAATGGCCCGACCCACATAGTTGAGAAAAAGAAAGAGAAATCGTAAACGTCCATTTATATCACTAATTTTATTTTTTATTAGGTTTTTTCATACCTTCAAACCAAGTGTCTATTCCGTTCCATTCTGGTTCTATACCAAAATCAGAAAGTATTATTTTACTAGTAATTCTTCCACTCTCAAATATTGTAGGAAGACCACTGCCTGGATGTGTACCCCCTCCAACAAGAAATAAATTATTAAATTCTTCAAATCTATTCTGCGGACGCTTCCAGAGCATTTGATCTAATGTATGAGCTAAATTAAATACAGCACCACGATATATGTCGGATGAACTCCAGTCATCAGGAGTAACTATTGTTTGAGAGACAATAGATTCTCTAAGATTCTTAAAATCAAGTTTCTTTTCCATCATATCTAAAATGACATTGCTATATTCTTCCTTAATGTCATCCCAAACTATACTGTCATCAGTATTAGGAACCGGAACTAGAACGTACAAAGTAGACTTACCAGATGGTGCTAAACTTGAATCAGTGATACAAGCATTTTGAACATAAAACGATGGATCAGTCCATGTTATCTTATGTTTTGTTATATCTTTGAGATTCTCCTCATAATCTTTAGATGCATAGATTTGATGATGAGGAGCATCGTATAATTTATCAATTCCTAAATAAAGCATGAATGTGGAACATGAATAGCCCTTACTCTGTAATTTTTTGTTGGACCAACGCTTTCTACGTGAATCAGGAATTAGACTAGTCATCGCATGTGCAAAATCTGCATTGAGAATTACCTTCTTGGCTCTATATTCTTCGTTATCGGTTTTCACTCCTAGAACCGTTTTGCCATCATAAATCAATTCATTGACTTCAGTATTAAGTTTAATCTCAACGCCAAGATCTAAAGCAATGTCAGCCATCTTTTTTGTTATTGTACCTAGGCCTCCTTTAGCATGGAAGATTCCATACTCATATTCTAAGAATGCTAAAATTGTGAACAGAGAAGGAGCATGAAAAGGACTCATGCCAAGGTATTTTGTCTGAAAAGACATCGCCAATCTTACCCTCTCATCATCAAATAATCTAGAAAGGTCACTTGCAACAGATGCCCACGGTTTCAATATAGTTGCTACTTTCAGTGCTCTCTTACTAAGAAGATCGGTTGGACCCTTCCATGGCGTTTGGAGGCACACTCTAGAAAATTCCAACTTTTTCCTATTCTCTAAAACATATTTTTCAAAACCTTCAGCACTTTTGTCCCCGGATAACTCCCTAATTCTTTCAGTCATTTGGTCAAGATTAGAGGTTGCATCAATGTAACCTCCTGCACCAAAGGTCAGTCTATATGAAGGATCAAGAGGGATAAGGCCTAAGTCAGAATGAGCATCACGACCTATTGCCTGAAAAATCTCCTCTATTACTTCAGGGTAGTGAAAGAATGTGGGACCACGATCGAATTTAAAACCATCAAAATCTACAACTTTTGTACGGCCACCTACTTCTGAACATTTCTCAAGCATCGTTACTTTAACACCAGAATGGGCTAATAATAAAGCAGAAGCTAGTCCGCCAGGTCCTGCTCCTACAATCAAAACATCTTGCGAGTTTACTACGCCCATGATACACCCAACACTATTACACCTTTAATTCATTTATTTTTTCATCTAGATTAAGACCTATTCGAAATTCTTCCAAATACGGACCCATAGATTCGATTAACTTTACATCAGGATGTGTTCTCAAAACTAATCCATCTAAATACATCAAAGCACGGATAATTGGAAAGGCTTCTTCTCCAAAATCAGCCCCGGCTTTCTCGACTGCGGCTTGTACGGTTTGCATCATAATTCTTGTCAAACTTTTTTCGCCAACTGTCTGGTTCTGAAAACCGTCATATATCTCATTCATCTTTCTATAATATTTATCTAAATCATTAGAATCTAAGGGAGTAGAAGATAGACCTAATAATGAATCAAAGGCTTCTTGGAAATTATTAGATGACAAATTCTCAAAGAATTGAAATAGAGATAAATGAACGTGAGATGGTGCATGACATATAGCACCATTATCAATAAAAACAAATTTACCATTATTATCAATAATGCAATTCCCTGGATGTAAATCACCATGAAATGTGCCGACACCAAAAAGATAGGCTCCATGAATTCGAAATAAGTCCAGTAAGGTATCCCAACTGAGTGACTTATTTTCAATACCATCTTCAAGTGATTTACCTGCAATAAACTCAGAAACTAAGATATCGGAATTAGATAGTTCTACCCAATATTTAGGAAAGCGGAGTTTGTCCATCGTGAAATTACTAGAAATTGTATTTTTAATTTCTTCAAGTTCTCTAGCACCTTCAATCTCATTACGTAAATCAAGCTCCCTAGTTGTATAATCAGCAACGTGATTTAACAATGCTACTGGATTTCCTACACGTCGAAGTTTTCTATTAAAAAAGAGAAACATTCTGAGCCATCTTCTCATTCGTTCTACATCTTTCCTAAATTCCTTAGAATTTTGATTCTTAATGATTTTTATAACAACTTCTTCACCTGTTTTCAATTTGGCCCGATGAACTTGACCGACAGATGCTGCTGCTAAAGGAATTTTTTCAATACTCTCGAAGGCATCAAAGAAACCTGACGGAGCACGCTGCTCTAGATTTGCAAAAACATCTTCTGATGGAATGCTTGCAGCATGTTGGTAAAGCTGCTGTAATTGTCTACATTTTTCTACACCGATAAGGTCAGATCTAAGAGCAAAAATCTGCGCCAATTTGACGGATAATAATCCTTGATTCTGAATCCAATCTAAATCAGCGGGTTTCTTTTTCAGAATTTCCCGCATGAAAAACAAGAACGTCAGGAACCTCACGGGCTTTTCTATACATCAAATCATATAATGGGTCGTATGAAACCATGATGGAAGATATTAATGATTCAGATGTGAAAAACTAATATTAGAGAACTAAGAATCCATAAGAATTTCATAACGACTATGGAAATCATCTTCCTTTTCACCAAGGATCCTATTTATAGAAATACCACTTCTACCATCATATCTAGATAATATTGAACCCTCAAGAATACCATCATCTAGTGCCCATAAAGGAAGTTTATCTTTGGATGTATGTTGTTCCAATTTGACTTCAATATAAAATACTGGGTCTATGTCATAAGTTAATTTTCCTAATCCAGAATACTCCCACCAATCCATAATTTCATTGAGATATTCAACATCACCCTCTATATCCTTCATAGAAAACGATAACTCTTCACCAATTCTGATCCCGACTTGTCTCAATAATGTTTCAATATTTATTCCAAACGCTGCAAGACTCTGCACCCCACCTGTCTCTAATTTTTTTCGGGCGTGATTTATTTCCACACCAGCAGAAAGAATAGATTCGGGGTCAAAAGGAGTATCTTCAATAGGTAAATTATCATCTACATCAAGAATTTCTCTTATACGTTCTAAAAATGAACCACTCTCAAATGTAAGCTTGAGGGGGTCAACAATTCGATTTTCGGTGAATCTTTTTGAGGCAGAGTCAAAAGGTATGCCTTCAAGCCATATAGAATTAACTAAATTAGCCCAAGAACTTGAAAAATCAGGAGACTCGATAACCAAAGCAGCATCTTCTTTACCACGGCCTACTGGATTCTCTTCCATATTTAGGTACTGTATTGTTTCTAAATTGTCCATTAAAGCGCCCTGAGCTTCAAGGTTTTCTGTATGTCTAACATCTATACTATCATCTAATTCACCATAAAAACGTAATGTTCGACGATCTAATTGCCCTATAACTCGGATATTTATTCCACGGCTTGCTGCATTGTTAACAGCAATAATTGCTGGGCTTCTACAAAGATGTAAAATGCCAAATTTCCCTAACAGTAATATCAAATGTTCTTCTGAATCATCAGCCATTTTTTCTATTCTCTTCATAATATGCATACGCTCTTTTAAGACCGCAAATTTAGGATTAAGTTGTATATCTTCTTCACCCATATTACTAAACTTAAGAGAGTTAGGAGTTACTTGAGCTTCTGAATATGCCTGCTCAATTCTTTGAAGTTGTAATTTCCTAATACCAATAAGATGTTCCACTGCTTCTCCAATTGGGGGACAAGAAAATCTCATTGGTCTATCTGCAGTAGTTTTAACTAAACCAATTGCTTGTAATTTTTCTAAAGAATTATAAGCATCAAGACGTGTAGTTTCCAATTCTTTAGCTAACTCACTTGCTTTCAAATTCGACTTAGATGAAAGAACTAAAATAACCTTAATTTCTCTATCATTAAGACCAGCATCGCTGAGTATACTCTCCCAACTCATTTGAAGTCACCTCGCCCCGTAATGTCACTCATAGAAGCAAGTATCTTAGCCACATGGTTACGAGGTCGAAATAACCAATCATACACATAATGTATTTTCCTATCAGGACCTATCACAAAAGATGATTTGGCAGGAAATTGCCCAAGGTACATCGGTACTCCGAACAAATCGGCCACCACTCTATCTGGATCAGACAGTAAAGGAAATGGTAATTCCAACTCTTCTTTGAACTTTTTATGTTCAGAAGTTAAATCTTGACTGATACCGATTACCTCAGTAGGCGGGGTTAGAGAGCGAAATAAATCATATTGCTCTTTGAAACTAAGACAGCCTCTTTTACAAGTAGGGGATCCATCTTTAGCATAGAAAAAAACTACTTTCCATGTACCATCTAAATCAGAAAACTTGAATTCGTTGTCATCACTATCTAATAAAGTGAAATCAGGCGCAATGTCACCCGCTGTAACAACCATGTAATAACCGTCAAAGATTTGCCTCTAATACTTACTCAATGGTTTGTTTCCAGTACTTCTAGAAAACACTTGGTTATATGCTAGTTATTGAGTGAAACATTATGAAGTACGAGTTTTTTGGTTCTAATGAATTGCAAAAATCCCGTATTCGCACAATGAATGATTGCAATATTAATCATAATGGAGAATTCATTTTGTATTGGATGACTGCATGTAGGAGATTTCACTATAATGCATCTTTACAACATGCAATCTCTATGTCAAAGGCTCTCAGTAAACCTATTTTAGTAGTAGAAGCTGTTTCTATAAAACATAAATTTGCTAATGAAAGGTTCCTATCATTCATGGTACAAGGAATAATGAATAATATCAGAGATTATCAAGAAAATGGCATAACCTACATTCCTTGGGTTGAGATAAAAGAATCGCCGAGAAACAGAATGTTATCCTCATTGGCTAAATATTCAAGTTGTGTCATTTTAGATGACTATCCAACTTATACGCCAAATAAGATTTTGAATGCAGCCTCAAGAATACTAAAAGTACGTATTGATGCAGTAGATTCGAATGGAATCCTTCCAATGAAGTGGGCAGAAAAAGAGTTCACAACAGCATACTCATTTAGGAGATTCTTGCAAAAAAATCTACTAGATGCATTCCAAACAATACCTGAAAAAAATTCAATGATAAATGTGAAGGAAAATTTGACTGTGGATAATGATGTTCTACAAACCATGAAACAAGAAATTAATTTTGAATCAACACCTCTGGAATGGCTTTGGAGAGTCTCAGAAGGCGGAGAAGTGGGAAAAAATGCAATGGCTGATTTTGTAATAGATCATACTGTAACAGCTGTTAAAGAAACTAGAGGAGGAGTTGATGAGGCACGAATTCGTCTACAAAAATTCCTAAATTATAGACTAAATAGATATGGCAGTGATAGAAACAATCCAGATAATCCTGCCGTAAGTGGCTTGTCGCCATGGATACATTTTGGCCATATCTCATCATTTGAAATAATTGAGAGAGTTTTACGAAAAGAAAATTGGAGTCCAAGTTCGATAAATCATGAAGATACTGGAAGAGGAACAAGAAGCGGATGGTGGGGGACTTCTGAATCTGCATCATCTTTCTTAGACCAAATCATTACATGGAGAGAGTTGGGATTTAATTTTGCATATAATAGGCCAGACCATGCGACAATTGAGACAATTCCGAATTGGGCTAGAAAATCAATGACGGAACACATAAATGATGATAGAATATTATATTCACTTGAGAAATTGGAAAAAGCCGAAACTCATGATGAAATATGGAACGCTGCACAGAGAGAATTGGTTAGAACCGGACAAATGCATAATTACATGAGAATGTTATGGGGGAAGAAGATATTAGAATGGTCACCAAATCCCGAAACTGCTGCAGAAAGAATGATTTATATCAATGATAAGTGGGCTTTAGATGGGAGAGATCCAAACTCATATACAGGGATATTTTGGGTTTTAGGTCGTCATGATAGAGCATGGGGTCCAGAAAGGCCTATCTTTGGAAAAGTTAGGTATATGTCTTCTGAATCAGCAATGCGGAAGTTAAAATTAAAAAATTATCTTGAGAAGTATGCGAAAGAAGGAACTACATTGGCAAAATTTGGAGGATAACATGACTGATTACAAACATGAAACTGTAGTTAATGCTGATATTGAGACAACTTTTGATTGGTTTGAGCATGAAGGTTCATTCAGAAGATTAATGCCACCTTGGGAAGTTGCTGAGGAAGTACATGCAGATAATTCTCTGAAAGTAGGTTCACAAAGAATATTCCGATTTCCGGCTCCGGGTTTTCCTTTTTTCAATATGACTTGGGTGGCAGAACACACCGGTTATGAAAAACCAAATTATTTTGCAGATACTATGGTAAAAGGACCTTTTTGGAAGTGGGATCATTATCATTATTTAACTGAAGAAGGGGGGAAAACAACAGTAATTGATGACGTGAAATATACAGTTCCTTTTGGCCAACTAGGAATATTTATCGACAAAATCCTCGGAGGAATGTTAGTCAATAGACGTATAGCATCTATGTTCAAAGCGAGAGAATTACGGCTTCAAAGAGACCTGAATAATCATTCTAAATTTACAAATATCCCTAGAAAAAGGATACTTGTTTCCGGGTCTTCTGGACTGATGGGGACACAATTAGTGGCTTTCTTAGATACTGGCAACCACGATGTCTGGAGGATGGTGAGAAGAGAAGCCGATCCAAACAAGAAAGAAATCTCTTGGTATCCCAACAAGGGAGAAATTAATTCAGATTTGCTAGAAGGATTTGATACGGTAATTCATCTAGGAGGAGTTGGAATCGGTGAAAAAAGATGGAGTAAGAAAAGGAAATCTGCAATCAGGAGCAGTAGAGTAGAAAGTACAACATTACTAAGTCATACCTTAGCAGGACTCAAGAAAAAACCAGATGTATTCATTGTCGCTAGTGCAATAGGATTCTATGGAAATCGAGGAGATGAAGAATTAGATGAAAGTAGTGAAATTGGAGATGATTTTCTAACTGAGACTTGTAAGCAATGGGAAGAGAGTGCCGTATCTGCTAGGAATGCAGGAATAAGAACTATTCATCTCAGAACTGGAATAGTCATATCTGCAGTAGGAGGAGCTTTGGGGAAGATGCTATTACCTGCAAAGATGGGATTAGGTGGACCTATTGGAAAAGGAACACAATGGATGTCTTGGATATCTTTGGATGACCAAATATACGCAATATATCATCTAATGATGAATAAAGAAACAAATGGAGCATACAATATGACTGCACCTAATCCAGTGAGGCAGAAAGAATTTGCTAAAACTCTAGGAAGAGTGCTAAGAAGACCTGCTTTTGCGCCACTTCCTAGTTTCTTTATGAAGATATTATTCGGTGAAATGGGAGTAAAGTTAACCTTAGATAGTCAAAGAGTCCTACCAAAGAATTTGCAAGAATCCGGATATGAGTTTATCCATGAGGATCTTAAATCTGCTTTGACGGACTCATTAGGTAAATGGAGATAAGCGAATGGTTGACTCTCATGCACATCTAGTAAATACTAAATTTCCTGAATTTAGTTTATTAGATGATAAAGGAGATGTAGTAACAAAAGATAGTATAGAAGGAGAATGGACAGTTATGTTCTTCTATCCCAAAGATGAATCTCCAGGTTGTACGCTACAGTCTTGTTCTTTTAGAGATAGATATGAATTATTTATTCAAGAGGGGATTCTTCTTTACGGTGTTTCTTCTGATTCAGTATCTTCACATAAGAAGTTTAAGAAAAGATACGAATTACAGTATCCTTTGTTGAGCGATAAGAATAATCAACTCGCTAAATCACTAGGCCTCAAAAGAAACTTTGGATTTCTAAATGCGAGAGTTACATTTGTAATAAGTCCTGAAGGATTTATTGTTTTTTCACATACAAGTCAGATAGGAGTTACTGGACATGTCAAGAAAGCATTGAAAGCTATAGAATCTATTAGAATATGAAAGAATGAGTAAATCCAGAGAAAACAAAACCATCAAAATATCTGTATTGTAAGTAATCTTTTATCGCACTAGTTGAAGTAGTATGGGCATTGCGATGGAGAAATATGGCTCAAGGTACAGTCAAGTGGTTTAACAGAAAAAAGGGATTTGGATTTATCGAACAAGAAAGTGGAGAAGATTTATTTGTCCACTATACTCAAGTAGAAGGAGAAATAGAAGATGGAGATTCAGTAGAATTTGACGTCGGAGAAGGGCCAAAGGGTCCTAATGCTATCAATGTCTCAAAGACAAGTAGTGAAGAAGAATAGGGAAACTATTCTCAAATTTCAGCATAGTAGTCGACGACTGCTTCCTCTACATCTTTTGCAGCAAGAGATTCATCTATTGTCAAGGTGTTACCATCTCGGCGTAGTGGTTCACCATCAACTAACACATCTAATACTCGGCCACCAGAATAAATTACATTCGCAAGTAAACGACGACTGTCTCTACCAAATGGTCTAAGTCGTATATCATTTAAATCCCAGGTTATCCAATCTTTCGACCCTTTAGTAGCTAATTTCCATGTTTCAATAGGATTGAGAATGCGAGCATCCCAATGATCATGTCTCTGTACCAAACTAGCAGCTTTAGATTCTGAACGCATATCTAGACTATTGTTACTCGCTGCCCCATCAGTTCCCAATCTAATATCAACACCCGCTTCTTTCATAGCAGGATAAGAAAGAGTACCTCCACAAGCAAGTTTTTGATTTGATGTAGGGCAATGAACAGCATGAGAATTGTGACCTGCTAATATTCTCATCTCCTTTTTTGTCACCCAACCACAATGAGCACAAACTGTGTTACCATCAGAAAAAAAGTCTAAAGAATCAAGATACTCAATCGGATACATTCCTGTTGATGCATGACAATCAGCAACTTCTTTACGAGTCTCTGATGTATGGATACTAAGTTTACAATTTGTCGCTCTAGAAACTTCTGAAGCCTTTCTAAGAGTCTCCTCGCTACAAACATAAACCGAATGTGTGCCTATACCATATGATATTCTATCAGGACGAGTGGAGCCATCTCTAATCAAACGCTCCATATGCCTCAGAGCATCTCCTGAGCCAGGCTTAAAATTGGGAGTTAGACCATCTGTGATTGGTCCACATAATTCTGCTCTAAGTCCAGTTTCTGCAAGAGTTTGGCCGATTCTTTCTGTATGAAAATACATATCACAAGCAAATGTAGTTCCTGTCGATATTAATTCTGCTGCTGCTGCACGTGTCCCTACTTCGACAAAATCTGGCGTCAAAAATTTCTCAACAGGGAATATTGAAGTTTCTAACCATTCCATGAGAGGTAAACCTTCACCCATACCACGATTAAGAACCATAGCTAGATGAGTATGCCAATTCTGAAATGAACGAGTAATTAGACGCATAGATCCATCAATAGTCTCAAGAACATCTTCATCGCCATTACTCAGAGAATAATTCCCATCACTATGAAGTAAGAAATTACCACGAATTATGGTTCCATCGTGGTCAATTAAACGGGTGTTCGTAATTCTTCTAGTACCAGACTCCGAGACAACCATGATTATTCCAAGCGGTCATTAACCGTCAATCTTTGCTTAATGCCAATTAGAATTATTCTCTCTGAGCAATGCAGTGAATAATTTCTTTATGGAGAGGCTAGAGGGGGGATTATGACGGATTTCGGGGAGATTGGATTTTCTGGAAAATTGCGTCCATCACAAATCGCCTCATCGAGTATTATTCGTAAACAATTAGAAGCGGGAGAAAAAAACTTGCACATAGTAGCACCACCAGGTTCTGGAAAAACAGTACTTGGTTTGTACACATGGTCTGACTTGGTAAGATTACCGACACTGGTTTTGAGCCCTAATTCGGCTATACAAGCACAATGGATTGCAAGAGCAAAAGAATTATTCAATTTAGATGGGAAAGATAGTGAAATAGGAACTAATCCAGATTCTCCAGGTTTACTCACTTCTCTAACATATCAGTCAGTTACCCTTCCTAAACGTAGTGATGAGAATTTAGATGAGGCTGCAATAAAGATATGGACAAATAAACTAATTTCTGAAAATCAGGCGGAAGATTTGGAAACTGCCAAAGCATGGATTGACGATTTGAACGAAAATAATGAAGACTACTATAATGAAAGATTAGGGACTTACCGAAAACAAGTTAGAGATGATTTTACATCTCATGGAAATGCTCTCTGGGTTCTTCATGAATCATCAAAAAAGAATCTCGAGAATCTTGCAAGAGTGGGGATTGGGATGATTATTTTAGACGAATGCCATCACTTACTAGGACATTGGGGCAGGGTTCTAAGCGAAATTAGAGAATATTTTGGAAACCCAATCGTCTTGGGACTTACAGCCACACCTCCAGATATAGGGGCTGCAAAAGAAGATGATGGGAAAAGATATAGTGAGTTTTTTGGCGAAGTAGATTATGAAGTTCCGGTTCCTGCCTTAGTAAGAGACTCGAATCTATCTCCTTATCAGGATCTCGCATATTTTGTAAGGCCTAATCCTGAAGAATTAATGTATATTGCAAATGTAGATAAAGAATTTGAAGAGTTAATGAACGACATTAGTAATGGACCCGAAGAGACAAAAAATAGAACTCCGAGACTTGATATATGGCTAACCGAAGTATTAGAAGAATTACGACTTCCTAGTGGATCAGCAAAAAGTTGGTCTGCATTTGTAAGAAGAGATGAAGCCTTGGCTAATGGCGCAAGGCTTTATCTTCTGAGCAAAGATATTACTCTTCCTTCAGGAGTTCCACAGCCTGAGCAAAAATTAATTGATATGGATTTGACAAGAAATACTGTTCTTATAACACTACTAGACCGTTACATAAGGCACGGTTTACTTCGTTCAAAAAATAAAAAGGATCATGAATTAGCAGAAACAGCTATTCAGAGATTGAGAATGCTTGGGCATCAAATAACTGAAACCGGTATGAGGCCGTGTGCTTCTCCAGTGGGTCGTGTAATGGCATACGCATCGGCAAAATATGATGCATTGAGAGATATATTAGCAGCCGAGATGCAAGCTTTAGGACCAGATATTAGAGCTGTTGTTGTTACTGACTTCGAAAAAACTTCTGCTACTGCATTAGTTGAAGGCGTACTAGATAGTAATGCTGGAGGGGCGATAGCAGCCTTTCGTTCTCTACTAAAGGAAGACTCTACAGATAGACTAGATCCTGTTCTTATGACTGGTTCGACTGTACTTGTCGATGATGATCTTTGTGAGATAATATTACCTAGATTTGAGAAATGGGTAGAAGAAAAGGAGATTGACATTAGATTTGAACAAATAAGAAAAAATGGTTACATTGAGATACGAGGAAAAGGTAAGCAATGGCAACCTAGATATTATACAGAGATGATTACAGAAATGTTCCAAGAAGGAGTAACGAAATGTCTAGTTGGAACTAGAGGTTTGCTAGGAGAAGGATGGGATGCGAGTAGAATTAATGTTCTAATTGATTTGACTACAGTTACAACTAGTATGAGTATAAATCAGCTAAGAGGACGATCATTTAGATTGGATAAGTATAATCCAGAGAAAGTGGCTAATAATTGGGATATTGTCTGTTTGGCAGAAGAATTTAGTAAGGGATTCGATGATTATAATCGTTTCAAAAGAAAACATTCACGACTTTATGGCGTATGTGATGATGGTGCTATTGAGAAAGGAGTGGGGCATGTACATGCCGCCTTCACAGAAGTTCGTCCAGAAGGAATCTCAGAAACCTTAGATGTCTTCAATGAAGAAATGATTAGAAGATCTAGAAATAGAGAAAGAACGAGGAAATTATGGAAAATAGGTGAACCATTCAATGCAACTCCTAAAGAAGCAATTGAGATGAAAATGAAAGAAGGGTTTGCTGGAGGTTGGCCAATACTGAGTGTGGCATTTGAGAGACCGGAATGGAATGATGAATCATTAGTATTGGCAATAGCAACTGCAGTTTCAGGAGCATTAAGGGCAACAGGACATCTCAAAATAAATGCAAAGGTGTCTGGAGGAAACAGAGGAGGAGGTTGGATGAGAGCATATCTTGAAGATGCTTCAGAAGAAGAGTCTCAAATATTTACTGAAGCCATGGAACAAATATTGGGGCCACTAGATAATCCCAGATACATGATACCAAGACAAGTGAAAGTTCTGAGTGATACTTGGGTAAGTAAATTACTTCCTGAAGTAATAGGTAAATATTTTAGAACAAAGAAAAAGAGGTTGGCTATGTATCATGCGGTTCCTAAAAAATTAGCCCAGAACAAAGAAGATGCGTTAATTTTCCAACAATATTGGAATTTTGAAGTAAGTCCTGGAGAAATAGTGTATGGATATAGTGAAGATGGTAGAGAGCAGGTACGTTGGGCACTGGAACAGAACCTTTCACCGAGAGGGGTTTTCCATAGCAAAAGCGTTTTCACGTGAATTTAGGTTCCACAAGATTTGCAATCTATTCCTATATTCTTATGAACATCACAAAATCTCTTTCTACAGGTAAAACATCTGAAATCAAAGGCACTCACACCCTCAGAGCAGTTAGGATCACCACAAATATCAACATCTTTAGGTACCGAAACAGATGATTTAGGAATGACAGATTTATCTGCAGATTTATCCATTTCCCACCAATTTACTCCTACTTCCTTCTTTGGACTAGCCCTATACTTTGCGGTATCTTCTAATTTCTGGTTGGAATTTAAATCCAAAGCATCTACGACGAAAGGATGAGTAAAAAAATTCCTTGAATGATTAGGATGAACAGCCGAAATTACTTTATCGAGTTTTTCTATTCCCTCATCAATGGAAGATACTGGCCTTAATTTAGCGATTAATTGATGATAGCTGCCTTCCATATTTTTGGTTAACTTGCGGAGTGGATCTCTGCGAGGATAACTTCGAGGGGGTCGATTTCTGGTTCTTCGAGGGGGTCGATTTCTGGTTCGACGGCCTGGGGGGAGGGTTCTGATATCGGGGGGAGCCGTTGCTTTGTGAATTGAGGCCTTTATGAAATCAAAAAGACCCATATTTACACCACGATATTATTTTGGCCATGGCGCTGTCTCGGCGCCATGACCTCTGGGTTCTCCTAATGAGACGATGCGTAGCATCTGCAGTCATTGCCGTTAGGCTCCTTCTTTGAGACAGACCCGCGTCTGTAAACAGGGAAATAAACTCAACGTCGGATTGCAACCCTCATAGGTACTTCATTGGTTCCTGAAATATCGCCATGAGATACCCGTATAGGCAGACCCAACCGAGAACATATCTCAAGATGGGGAGCAGACCAAGGGTGTAAACAGTCTTCTGCGGCCTCATATCCAAGTACAGAAATAGGTTCGATCTCACCTTCCCAATTTTCTCCCATCAGTCTACCTGAGATTCGAGTCCAGCTATGATTCATATGACGTGTTTCATAAACAAAATCATTGAAATCTTGTTGTGATAATTTACTAAGTAAAAAGTCTTTAGGAATTGCTCGCGGAATAATCGCTAAAACTCTCTCTTCATCATGAAAATAAGCAACTGGACCTAGGTTAAGTTCACTAAAAAAGTTTTGAGACTTTTCTATAGATTCACGAATATCACCCCATTTTCTGGGCAACCATGAAACAAAAGCGGATCGATCCTTCGTTCCGTGCACATGACTACTTAATTCTAGACTAGTATATTGAGGTAAACTCACTACCTTCTTCCGAACGAATCTTAAATTCATTTTTGGTAGGGAAAGCGTAGGAATTCTTATTGGAGGTCTTTTTGGAATTTTGATTGCGGATTCGTGTCTAGGTACTTTATTTATCCACTTATTAACTGGTAATTCGATCCATTCATCATTTATTATTGTACAAATCCAGCCCGTCTTACCATGAACAGTCCCCGGTAAACGAATGATGCGTCTAGTGTCTGCAGTTACGACCTTGTCAACTGGATGTCCGGCTTCAATCACTTGATTCAATAGTTGTTTACGTTGAGATTTGACTTTCTCTTCTCTTAATTTAGGATCTGGTTCGGAAAATGATTCTCTATCAGGATCGTCTGCGATAATATGAAATCCCTTACTTCCTGAAAATGTGATATGTTTAATCTGAATATCAGTATTATCAATTAACCAATTTCTAAGATTAAAAGTTGCCTGTCTGGCTTCTTCTAAACGAAGAAGACAAAATGGCATAATATCAATATCAAAAACAACAAGATGATCTAAAAGTATAGGTGAAGGTTTTTTGGTATCTTTAATTCTAGGTAGATTAACAGGGTTAAGCCATGAAGAAGTTGAAACATAAACATCGGTGGGCATTGAGTTGGAAAATAATTCTATTAATTTCTTTGAAGAAGAAACCCTTCTGTCAGATGTAATCCAGGGTCCCTTTAATGACTTCCATCGAAATTGGTGTCTAGAAGGTTTGAGAAGCCAAGAAAGGTCGATAGTATTATTCTGATAGTATGAAGATAGTTCTTCTTCGGACCACCCATGTACACGAGCCACGTACTAAGGGAGAACTACAGGCTCTTTGACTAATCGTCTAGGAGGTCACAATATATCATGGATGGAAGAAGAATGCAAGACCTAGAATTGCATAAGTTGCCAAGAGCAGCAAACCTTCTAACCAATTTGATTTACCATCTGCTGCTGTTAGATTGGCTATTGTAACAGCAAGGAATACGGCTATTGTTTCAAGAACACCAAACTCAAAAGTTAATGGAACATTGAGAATCCAAGCAATAATTACCATCAAAGGTGCTACAAAAACTGCAATTTGTGTAGAAGAACCTATAGATATTGCAAAGGATAAGTCCATCTTATCTTTAGCGGCTACTGAGACGGCAGTGAAATGTTCAGCGGCATTACCGAAGAGTGGCAAAAGAATAACTCCAATAAAGAGATATGGAAGATGATATTCTTCAGCTGCCGATTCAACAGAATGAACAAGAACTTCGGCCATCCATGAAACTAGAATTGTCGCCATTATTAACAATACAATTGCATCTTTCTGTTCCATAGTAGGCGATTCATCATGAGAAGTTTCTGTTGCAAAAAGGTAAGAATGGGTCTTTAACTGGAATAGAAGGAAGAATCCGTACATTGCTAAAAGAATTATAGCCGCAGCATGAGATAATTTCTCTACCCCTTCCTCGCCAGCAGAGCCGTCTACGGTGAAATTAAAAACTGTAGGAATTATTAGAACAATGACTGAAAGAAGAAGTAATGATCCATTCGAACTGACCTGAGTTTCAGAAAACTTCTGCTCAGAATGATGTATTCCACCCCAAACAAATGAAAGACCCATTACAAGCAGCAAATTACCAAGAATACTTCCAATAAGACTGGCTTGAACAATGTGAATCATATTTTGTGCTGTTTCAGTTCCAGCACCGGCATCGGCTGCTGCCATTATTGCGAAAAGAGCAATTATCATTTCAGCAGCATTGCCAAAAGTTGCATTCAATAAACCACCAACCGAATCAGAGGTTCTTAGTGCGATTTCTTCTGTGGCTTTACCCATTAAGAAAGCAAGAGGCATTATTGCAACCATTGACGTAATAAAAGAAAGATTTGCATCTTTTTCTATATAATTAAAATATACCGTTAATGGAACTGCAATCAAAAGAAGATTAAGTTTACTTTCTCTAGGATCAAAGGCTCTAACTATGCGTGCGACATCAACCATTATTTGTTCGGGAGGGCTATAATAAAGTCAATGTTGCGCTTGAGAAAGGGAGGATTCATTCGTTAAACCAATACCCGATAGGTGTGGGAGAAGGTTGTAGAATAGCACTTAGTGGGACGCCAGGCACTGGTAAGACCACGATTGCAGCGTTACTTGCTAAAGAAAATTTCAAGATTATTACTTTGGAAACATTAGCAAAAAAATATGAGTGTCTAGGCGAAGTTGATGTTGAAGATAATTCTAAACCTATTGATATGAAAAAACTAAAGAGAAAATTAGAAATTTCTTGGACTAACATGACTAGAGATATTGTCATAATAGATGGACACCTGAGTCATCAACTTCCTTGTGATGAGAAAATTATACTACGATGCAGGCCTGATATACTACAAGCAAGACTAGAAAAAAGAGATTATACTAAAGAGAAAGTTCTTGGAAATGTTGAATGGGAATTAATTGGTGGGCCATGGAATGATAAAGAAGATTCAGATGGATGGTTAGAATTAGATACTACAGAATTAAGTAAAGAGGACGCTTTTGAATATATTAGGAATTGGATTATAGATGACTTCAAACCAACTACTAGGGGCACAGAGATTGACTGGATTGGGGTAATGGAGGAATGATATGTTTGAAAAAATGAGAGAGAGATGGACAAAGGCCATACAACCAATTGTACTAAAGATGGGTGATTTGGAACCTGCTATACTAACTTGGACTTCATTATTTGTTTCCCTCATTGCGTTCTATGTTTTGTCGGCAGCAGAAATAAATAAAGAAGGAGCTATGATGATAATTGCAGCAGTGATTCTTGTATTAATTGCAGGTGTTTTGGATGCATTAGACGGTGCATTGGCTAGAAATCAAGGAACTGATGGACCATATGGCGATTTTCTCGATCATACAATAGACCGTATTGTAGATGTCGGATTACTGGTAGCAATAGGAACAAATGCTGCATTCGTAAGTAATCTTAATGCTGGTTTATTAGCTGGTCTTCTAACTCTTCTAGGATCTTATATGGGGACACAAGCTCAATCAGTAGGATTGGATAGAATATACGGTGGTTTTTCTCGTGCCGATCGTATGATTGTCACGCTTTTAGGACTTCTAATTGCTGCGATGCAGGCATATACTGGAGGAGTGGGGATAGACATTACATCATATAACACATATTTCGAATATATATTGCTAGGAAATACTGAGTTAAATGGTATGACCGCTGCTCTGGCAGTTTCTGCTTGGGGCGGTGTTTACACATTTTTAGTAAGATTCAATAGTACAAGAAAACAATTACTCGAATTATGAGTCGTTCATAGAATTATATAATGAAATAGCAATTAAAACCCCTCCAACAAGGGTAATGGTTATCCTCTCTACAATTCGCCTATGAGTCGTGAAGAATATCATCGACCGTGTATTGGAACTTCAAGAAGATGAAGGAATACCGTCTGCACCGATAAATACAGAGAGCGATTCAGAACTTGTTCAACTACTCTCATCACTACAACCACGCATACGAGTTTTTGGATGTGGAGGGTGTGGATCAAATACTGTAGCTAGATTGGAACAAGAGGGTTTGTTTGATGATACATATGTTAGAGGAATGGCAATAAATACAGATGCGCAACATTTGCTTAGAGTAGGGGTTCAAAATAAAGTTTTGATAGGAAGATCGGCACGAGGAAGAGGAGCTGGCGGTGATCCGGAAAAAGGTGAACAAGCAGCCTATGAATCAGAAAGAGCTCTCAAAAATGAAGTAGAAGAATGTGATCTTGCTTTCATTACTGCAGGTTTGGGCGGAGGGACTGGGACTGGATCTGCTCATGTAATTGCAAGATTGGCAAGAGCGGCAGGGGCTCTAACAATAGCAGTAGTGTCATACCCATTCCTTTCTGAAGGTGCATTACGAAGACAAAATGCAGAGTGGGGTCTCGAAAGATTGAGAGAAGTTTGTGATACAGTAGTTGTACTTCCAAATGAAAGACTACTGGAGGTAGAGGGAGTTAGAGATTTACCACTAGATGCTGCATTCAGAGTTGCTGACGAATTGTTGATGAGATCAATTGCAGGAGTATCTGAAATGATTGCGAAGGAGGGGATAGTTAACCTTGACTTCCAAGATTTGCGTTCAGTAATGGAAAATGGAGGTGGAGTTGCAATGATAGGATTGGGAGAAGCAAATGGTCCAGATCGAGCTGAGAAAGCTACACAAGAAGCACTACATTCACCTCTACTAGATATTGATATTTCTGATGCCAGAGGAGCCCTAATAAATGTGGTTGGAGGACCCGGTCTTTCATTGGGTGATACCGAAAAGTGCGCTAAGATTATTCGTGATAGAATTAACCCATATGCACGTATAATTTTAGGAGCAACTACTGATGAATCAATGGGCGATGAAATAAGGGTACTGCTCGTATTAACAGGGGTCAAGTCAGAACAGATACACGGTGCCGCTTTACATACACAAATGCGTAACCTGAAAACTAGAACTGTCGAGTTCATTAATTGACATATTTTCTCAAGTTGATGCATATTACTTCCAATTGCCCTCCCGACGTGCTTAAATGAGGTCGGTCGGTCGCCGAGGCACTTCAGAGGGAAAGGCATGGCTATAGAGAACTCAAACACTAGTGCTGTCGAGGACAGAGTCCAAGACTTGCAAGATGAAATTGAGAGCCGTATTCGTAGCCTTCAAACAGGATCTTATGCTAGAATTCTTAAGATGGCAAGAAAGCCTTCCAAAGAAGAATTTCGTCAAACCGTTATTGTCTGTGGAATAGGTATGTTTGTACTTGGAGGTATTGGCTTCGTTATGCTATACCTTATGGATAATCTATTCCCTGACTTTTTTGAATGGTTAACAAAATAAATAATTGAGTGATTAAGATGTCTGATGCATTTACTGTATTTATTCGCCACGAAGAGAAAGTTCTGTTAATGCAGAGAGCGGACGAAGTCGCTGACTTGCCTGGAGCTTGGGATGGAGTCTATGGTTATGGAGATCCTAATGATTTGGATGCTGTAACTTCAAGAATTGTTGAATCAACTGGAATTCCATCAGAAATGTTACAACATGTCAGAACCGGAAACTCAAGAGGTATTGCAATGGGGAATTCTTTACTAGAAGTTACTCCGATTCTTTTTATTGCTGAAAGCAACACTGTAACACCTAAAACTCTGTACAAAAATTCAGAATGGGTCGACCCTGGAATGATTGGGAAGAAAGAATATGTGACTCCAAGTCTGAAGGATATGTACGGAGATGTTGCTTCTTTCCTTTACATTCTAAAAACTAGTATTGGTCAAGAGCAAAACGTGGCTAGGGAAATCCAAGCAAGGCTCTCAGGTAGTGGTTCACTAATGGATATTCAAGGCGAAATATACGGAGTGCTAAGTCCTAACTATATGAAAGGATATATTTTCGTTGAAGCATCTGCATTCCATCATGTAGAAAAATTAATTGGAAGAGCAGGAGTTTCTACAACCCCAATCAAGAATTGTAGGAAAGTTCTAGGTGGAGAATCACCACTTGAAGATGTTCTACCATACTTAGAACCTAAAGCAGCTACTTCAGGAATAGAAGAAGGTTGTATCGTAGAGATTCATGGAGGAGCATTTAGAGGTCAATCCGCACGTGTAATTCGAGTAACTGAGTCTAAAGAAGAGGTTACTGTTGAACTATTCGAAGCTGCAGTTCCTGTTGCACTAACAGTTAGAGCAGACCAAGTACGTGTTACTCAACGCGTAGAATAATCAAAGATAGGAGAACAAAGACTAACGCAACACGCTCAAATAGTGAAGGTAAGTCGGCGGGACACAATCATAGGAGGTAATGCACATGTCAGCACGTAATGAGACGCCACACAAGGTAGTCCAAGCTCTTGGCAAAAAGAAGTGCAACGGTTCCTGGGAAGAAGCATCTGAAAATTTAACAATGGATCAGATAAAGAAAATTGCAACAGAACAAGAAGAGCGCCTTACTGGAGCAAACTTGTATGCAAGATGTCGAGAGGTCATGGGAACTTGTGTTGCAATGAGAGTGAATGTTGAAGGATTCGCTCCTAAAGAAGCACTAGAACGTATGAGCAAGGGGGAATTCAGCGAACATTTTAGCTGAGTAATCACGAATTGTGGGAGAGGGAAACCTCGTTGACCACGGAGGTGAAAAATATGCAAGAAAATATACAAAATGCTATCCAACAAGCAATAGAGAATGCCCCTGAACGCAAGTTCGTTGAGTCATTTGAAATGGCTATAACACTGAAAGATGTAGACTTGAAAAATCCAGTTAATCGTATTCAAGAAGAAGTACGTCTTCCTTCAGGGAGAGGGAAAGATGTAAGGATTGCAATGTTTGCTGGTAGTGAAATGGCAACAAAAGCACGTGCTGCTGGAATAAACGTGATTGACCCCTCAACAATAGAAGATTTGGGTGGGAATCGTCAACAGGCTCGTAAAATGGCAAAACAATACGACTTCTTCTTGGCAGAAATCCCACACATGGGGACTGTAGGAAGATATCTCGGTGTAGTATTAGGTCCTCGTGGTAAAATGCCACGTCCTGTGCCTCCAACACTAGATCCGGCTATGATTGCTGCAGGATTAAAAAATACAACAATTGTTAGATCTCGTGACAAAGTAACTTTCCACACTGCATTTGGTTCCCGTGAACAAGGGATGGATGAGTTGACGGCTAATGCAATGGCAATTTGGACTAGAGTGACTAGTAAATTAGAACGTGGAGCAGGTAATATTCGTTCTTGTTATGTTAAAACTTCAATGGGGCCATCAATAAAGGTAGAGGTGATTGAATGATTACTGAACCAAAGGTAGCATCCTGGAAAAGAGGTCGAGTGGATGAACTAACTGAGGTACTAAACTCAGACGGAGTCGTCGGAATTGTAGACGTTGGCGGGGTTCCCGCTAGTAATATGCTAGATATGAGAAGTAATTTAAGAGATTCAATGAAAATTACAATGGCTAAGAAAACCCTAATCAGACTAGCTTGGGAAAATTCAGGTCGATCTAAAGAAGAATTAGAAACTCTGATGGAAGGAGCAGTGCAACCATGTATTGTTCAATCTACAAATCTTAATCCATTTCAATTATTCATAGAATTAGAAAAAACTCGTCAAGGCAGGGCTGCTAAAGAAGGTGAATTGGCACCCATGGACATAATTGTAGAGCAAGGCCCTACTTCATTTGGCCCAGGACCTATTGTTGGAGAATTCAATGCAGTAGGGATTCCAGCGAAAATCGATAAAGGGAAAGTAGCAATACAAAAGACAACAACTGTTGTAGAGAAAGGCCAGCCAATTTCTGCAGACTTAGGAATTATGCTTGCAAAACTAGATATCAATCCAATTGAAATAGGAATTATTCTGACGGGTGCAATAGAAGATGGATTCTTCTTCCCTGCATCTGCACTGAATATAGATTTAGATCAGGTTCGTACAGACATTATTACTGCAACATCTGGGGCCTTCAATCTTGCATGTAATGTGCAATGGTTCTCAGAACAAACTATGCCTACACTTCTTTCGAAAGCAAGTAGTGAAGCACTATCTGTTGCTGTTGAGGCTGGAGTTGCAAATGATACAACTGCGCCTCTATTCATATCACGTGCAAATGCACGTGCTTTGGCCATAGCAGGCCAATTAGACTCCTCTGCGCTTGATGATGAATTATCGGCGGCACTCGGTGCTGCTTCTTCATCGACTAGTGTACCGGTTGCAACCTCTGATGCAACCGAGACAGTGGCTGAAACTACTGAAGAGGAAGAAGAGGAAGAGGAGGAACAAGGGTTCGGTGGACTCGGGGATCTCTTCGGCTAAATAAAAAAAAGGTGAAATAAAATGGAATATGTATATGCTGCAATGTTACTGCACTCTGCGGAAAAG
>MDTC01218154.1_pt1 | contig 36651 bp, 37 predicted proteins | sample 811181 | NCBI WGS metagenome assembly MDTC01 (sample SAMN05326644, study PRJNA326480) | marine metagenome | isolation source: seawater | place: Pacific Ocean: North | collected 2011
AATATTCTCAACAGTTGCAGCAGGAGCCTTTTGAACAAAAATATCTCCTTGCTTTGCATGCTTAAATGCAAATAAAACTAGTTCTACAGATTCATTAAGCGACATCATAAATCGAGTCATATTTGGATCGGTTATTGTTAAAGGTTTTCCTTTTTTGGCCAAATTTATAAATAAAGGAATTACCGATCCTCTAGATCCCATTACATTTCCATATCGTGTCGCACAAAGAATTGTTTTATTGTTTGCTAAAGAATTTGCTTTTGCAATCATAAGTTTTTCCATCATTGCTTTAGAAACTCCCATTGCATTAATCGGATAAACTGCTTTATCAGTGCTTAATAATACGGCTCTCTTAACTTGATTTTGAATAGCTGCATTTATAACATTTTCTGTTCCTAAAATATTCGTTCGAACTGCCTCCATTGGGTAAAACTCACAAGAAGGTACTTGTTTTAGTGCCGCTGAGTGAAAAATATAATCTACTCCTACCATAGCTTCGTTAACACTTTCAAAGTTACGCACATCACCAATATAAAATTTTAATTTGCTATTTTTATACAAAAGACGCATATCTTCTTGCTTCTTTTCATCTCTACTAAAAATTCGAATTTCTTTTAATTTGCTTTTTAATAAGGTTGTAATAATTTCACTTCCAAATGAGCCTGTACCCCCGGTAACCATTAATGTTTTATTTTTTAAAAATTTCATAATTAATTATACTTATAAAATTCATACATTTCATGGATAAGTTTATTCCACGTTGGTGGTTTGTAACCTGTTGCTTTTTGAAATAAATTTGAATTAAGCGATCTATTAATTTTTATTTTGAAATCAGGCACAATCTTTATATTTTTTTTATAAACTTTTTTGAAAATATATAACAAATCATATTTGCTTATTGGTCTACCAGATAAATGATAAATCCCTCTTATTTTTGTATTGGGTATTACGTAATTATGAATTACACTCGCTATTTCGGGTGCAGTTAGACCCGAAAATACTGCATTTTTATATCCTTTTATTTGTTTTTTCTGTGATAAAAACCAATTGAGCAAACTATAGTTTGTTTTTAATTCTTGTCCAATTATTGAGGTTCTTAAAGTAAGGGTATTAAAGTTATCAACCTCTCCGAGCATTTTACTGACGCCATATATATCCTTTGCATCTGTAACATCACTTTCCAAATATCTTCCTTTTAGTCCTGAAAAAACACAATCAGTGCTAAAATGAATAAATCTTATTTCATTATTCTCATTTGTTAACTCTGATAAATAATGAGGTAAAAAACTATTTATTCTTATAATTTCAGAATTCATATTATTATTTAAAACCTGCTTTACTACTCCAATACAATTAATAACTAGGTTTGGTTTTATGAAACTAAAAACTTTTCTGAGACTCTTAGTTTTATCAAAATCAACCTTGAATAATTTTACTCTATTAATATATTTCAGTTTTTTTTCATCTGAACTTTTTCTAATTGTGCCAAAACATTGAAAATTAGACTTAATTGAAAAGTATTTTAATATGGTGCTTCCCAATAAGCCTGTTGATCCTAAAATTAAAACTTTAGTCATGAAAACTAATACTATTTAATTTTTCTTTATCATATTTATCTAAGTAATTTATTAAAACAGCATCAAATTTTCCTTTAAAAACAAATAAACTTCCGGCAGAAGAGCCAACATTCTTTACTGATTTAACTAAATTTTCAATATCATTATAACCACTAGCACCACCAATTAAAGTAAGAATTAATTTAGTGACATCTCGAATTTTTGATATCAATTCTATATCATAGCCATTTTTCATGCCATCTCTATCAATGCAGTTAATAACTATTTCTCCTGCACCTAATTGTTCTATTTGTTTAATAAATGAAAATAAATCTTGATCAAAAGTTTCTCTACCATTTAAAATTTTTATTTTAGGTTTCTTGATTAATCCCTCGTATTTAACATCTAAAACTACAACAATACTTTGGCTACCAACTTTGTTTGCTGCGTCTTCAATTAATTGTGGATTTTTAATAGCTTCAGATGAAATTGCTATTTTTTCAACACCTAAACTTACTAATCTTTCAATCTGCTCTACAGTCTTAACTCCACCACCATAACAAAGCGGCATTCTGCATTCTTCTGCTAATTTAGAAATTAACTTTTCATTTGGTTTTAATCCTTTTGGAGTTGCATCAATATCTAAAACGATAAGTTCATCAACTTCTAATTCATTAAATATTTTAACAGCATTTAAAGGATCGCCAACATATTTTGGATCAGAAAATTTTTTGGTTTTCACAAGTCCATTATCTTTTACAAGAAGACAAGGTATTACACGTGGTTTTAACATTAAATATTAATAAAATTTTTTAATATCTTTACACCATATTGATGGCTTTTTTCTGGATGAAATTGAGTTCCAAAAATATTTTCTTTGTTAATTACAGATGTAAAATTATTTCCATATTTTGTAACTGATAATATATGTTTTTCGTCAGTTGTTTGATAATAAAAAGAATGTAAAAAATAAAACTTAGGATCTATTATTTCATTAAATAAATTTGATTTTACCAAAGGTTTTATATCATTCCAACCCATATGTGGTAATATATCATTTTTTAATTTTAATACTTTGCCTTCAATCCAATTCAAACCTGGCATAATCCCTTCTTCACTTTCTGATGCCATTATTTGCATTCCAACACATACACCCAAAGTTGGTAAATTATTTTTTAACACAAGTTCGTCTAAAATCTCTCTTAAGCCAGACTGATTTAATTTAGATAAAGCCCAATCAAATGCTCCTACACCCGGTAAAATTAAGTGTGTAGCATTTAAAAAATCATTTTTTTTTGAAGCAATCATAGAAAAAATATTTAATTTATCATAAATATTTTTAAAAGCTTTCACATTGCCCACACCATAATCTACTATGCAAATTTTAATATTATTTTTCAAGCTGCACCACCGCGTCTATCTCCAGAGATAAACTTTAGGATTTTCTCACCAAATTTGAAAAAGTTATTTAAATTTTTATAGTCACTCCAATATTTTTTGGGCATTTCATGAAATTTTTTTAATTCACTAGAACTAATATTTAGTTTATTCGCAATATATTTAAAGTCTTGATGTGAAAGTTCAGAATCATAAGGAGGGTTTTTCAATTCTTCTAGGGCTTCTTCTCTGGTTATTTGGTTAGTTAAAATTAAACTTGATAGATCAACTTTCCTCATATCAAAACCAAATCTAGTTGGTAACCAATATCCCTCAAAAAACCTTGTAAACCTAGACTCAAAATGTTTTTGTGGATAGGGTTTCCAATCATACAAACTAGATAATAATTTCATGGCATCTTTTTTTTTATAAGAAATATAATTTAGCGGTTTTATAACCTTTATATTTCTAAAATATCTTAAATATAACTTGTGATAAAAAACTGAACTAAATGGAAATGTCTTCATCTCTCTTGTGCCAAATTTTTTTAATATATCATTTATGTGCCTCATATCTGTACCCCAATAAATGATATCTAATGGTCTTTGGACGCATTCTGTGGAAATATTTCCTCCATTTAAGATATAATTGATATTATATTTTCTAGCAAACTTATATAAAACACCAATAAATGCCATATCTTGTGGGATATCAATGTGTGGCACACCACTTTTAAACATTGCTAATTGAAAATCTTTCATTTCTTCCCAATTGATAACCTCAGTAAATAGATCTAAACCAAGTTTATCAACTAAATTTTTAATATTACTTACAGCAATTTCGGAATTCCATCCGCCATCTACATGAAAAACTAAAGGTTTGAGATTAAATTGTTTTACAATTGTGTGCAGCATATAAGAACTATCAGCACCACCACTCAGACCTAAAATGCAATCAAAATCTTTACCAAATCCATTCTTTTTAACTTTTTCAACTATTTTCTCTAAGTGAATTGGATCTTTTTGATCTCTTATCCATTTATCTTTAACGTTGTTTTGATAATCCCAATATTGGCTTGAAATACCATTTTTATCAAATTTTATTCCTGGATATGTTGTGTCTAAAACTAATTTATTACAAATTTGGTAGGTATTCTTAATTTCACTTTCCATAAATAGATATTAAAGTAAATAGAAAATAAATAAATTATAAAACATAAATATTTTAAAGTTTATTTAGTACTTCATAAAATTTATTCATATGATTTTGCCAAGTATAATTTTGAGCTAACTTTCTTGCTGTAATAGACAATTTTTTTCTCAAAGAATAATCTTTTATTAACCTATCAATTTGATTTGATAGTTGACTAGGTTTTTTGGGATTAAAATAAATACCTCCAGTTTTTAGTATTTCTGGTAGGGAACTTTGATTAGAACAAATTATTGGAATACCCACAGCCATTGCTTCTGCCAAGCTCATACCAAAAGCCTCTACATCTGATGCAAAAATAAATATGTCGGATTTATATAATAAATCAATAACTTTATAATTATTAATTTCTCCAGTGAAATTATTTTCATTTATTAATGGATAAGTATTTATAATCTTATTATATAAATTTAGATTATTTAAGTAACTTCCTACAAATTTAATTTCTAAATTCTTATATTTTTTAGATAAATAACAATAAGCTTTAACAACCGATAAATGATTTTTGTAATTTATTAATGGGGAAACATAAATTAATTTAATGCTTTTATTTTTAAATTTTTTAGAACAAACGTATAATTTTTTCTTTGTAGTAGTTAATATTTTATTATCAATACCAGGATAAATAAAAGTATTATTTTTTTTTTTATTTAAATGTCTGGAAATTAATTTTTGACTGTGTCTGCTCGAAAAAATTGCAATAGTTGATTTATTTAAGGCTCTTATTTGAATATATTTAATCAAGTATAATCTTATTTTTTTAATGAAAATATTCTCTTTATTTATATTATTTCCAAAACTTAATAAGTCCTGATTAAATACAATAGATTTAGAAAAATGGCACAGAGTGGAGGCATCTGTTGAAAATAAAATATTAATTTTTTTTTTTTTTAACAATTTTGGTAAAAAAAGAAGTTGCCATATGAGTTCAAAAATAAGATTTTTTTCTAAAAAGGAATGATTATATTTAATTAAAGAATTTCTTTGATGTAACTTGTTTAATAAATTTCTATTTGCACAAATTACAATTTCATTAATTTTTGTTTTTTTAAAATCAAAATTTCTAATAAAATTTTTTACATATGATATTATACCTCCAGAACGATTTCTTGTGGCATCAATTAATAATTTCATAAAATAAATTTATTTGAATACATTTATATTGTTAAACTATTTTAATTTATATTTACATTTAAATTTAATATTTAGGATTTAATAAATAAATTTTTTAAAAAAGATAAAATATTTAAAAAAAATAAAAAAAATGTACTAATCCAAACTTTAAAAAAACTAAATCCATTGTTAATTTTAGCCCTATGCAGCTCCTTTATGGAATTAAAAAAACTTGATGATGCTCCACCACAACTGAAGTTAACTAGAATTTTATTTAAATAACCATATTGAATTTTCATAGAATTTGTTTTTAATAAAAAATCATAATCACCAGCAATTTTATAACTGGGATCATACTTTATTTTTTCATATATATTTTTTTTTACAAAAAAAGTAGGGTGGTTTAACGTCATTCCTAACCAAAAAAAATTAGATTTTTTTTTTGGAAAATGATGTTTGACTTTTCCTTTGCAATGATAATTTAAATTACCATGAGCTATTTCCACGTACGAATTTTTTTGAAAAAAATCAAATACTTGGGATAATGCATCTTTTTCATACCAGTCATCACTGTTAAGAAGTGAAATTATTTTTCCACTACATTTTTCAATACCTTTGTTCATGGCATCATAAATCCCATTATCTTTTTCAGAAATAACAGTTAGTAAAATACTCTGTGCTTTAAGTTCAACTTCATATTTTTTAATAATATTTAAAGTTAGATCATTAGAAAGACCATCTACAACTATATATTCTCTAACATATTCTTGTTGTTGCAATACTGACCTAATTGTTTTTTCAATGGTATTTTGTGAATTTAAACTAACAGTAACTATCGAAAATATTTTTTTGCTCATCAATTAATTGTTAACTTGTTTCTTCTAAATTAACTTATATATCTAGTAACAGTTTTTCATATTTTGTTAAAGTTTTGTTTAACAAAAAAATAAAAAAAAATGTTGGCAAAAAAAAAATTATTTTCATTTATACTTTTTATTTCTTTATTAAATTTAACATTCAATCCAACAAATGTTTATTGGGGACTAGTTTTTCTTTTAACTGTAATATTTATTTTAATAACTTTTTCATATAATCATCGATATCTTCTTCCATTTTATATTTATCCTTTTATGTTTGTAATTAGAAATCAGGACCCTGAAAATATTTTGATAATACTTTTGCCAGAATTGACTATATTAATCGCTGCCGTATTCTTCTTATTAAGAAGAAAATTATTTTCAGATCAAATAAATTTATTTTTTTCTCTTATATTATTTTCTTTTATAATTTCTTTCATAAGTTTCTTACATATTTTAGAAGTATTTTTCATACCTGCTATAATAAGACAATATATTTTGCCAATTTTATTTTTAGTTATATTTATAAATGCTTCATTAAAAAAGAATGAGTTACCCTTTGAGGCTTTAAAAATTTGTATATACTCATTTAGTATTATTTCAATAATTGCTCTGTTTAATTACTTTAACATAATAGAGATTCCTGCTGTTAATAATTCTTTACGTGCACGATCAACCATTTTATGTTTAAGCGAATTTGCTGCAACTTTGCTAAATTGTAGTGAAGTAGATCAGATACAAAGATTAGATCCACTTGTAAGTGGTTCAGTAGGATCTGCAGCGGCTATACTTTTCATGTTAGGATTGGTTTCTATTTTTTTAAGCAATAAGAATAACAAATATCTTAAGTATTTTTCTTTACCAATTATTTTATCAAGTATACTTACTTTATCTGTATCAATACTTTTTCCTATAATTTATTTTGCTATGATAATTTTAATTAAATATAAAAAATATTTTAAAATATTATTAATAACATTGGCTATCATATCTTTTTTAATTTTAACTAATTTAAGTATGTATGGAGAAAGATCAGGGTATGAATATTTGAATTCTAGTATTTTAAATGCATTAACCAAACACTTTGCTAAAATTGATATATCAGCTTTTTTATTTGGATCTGGACCTATAATTGATTCAAATAGATATAAGTATTTTCCTGAAAATTTTGTTATTGACGTTGGTATTCTTAGAGTTTTTTTAGAGAACGGTTTTCTAGTATTTGTATTTTTTGCATCAATATTAATTTATTTTTTAAAAAAGAATTATTGGTTAGCAATAAATCTACCATCAAACTATAATAGATCATTATTATTTATATTATTAGTTTTATTATCTATGGTTCATTCTAATTGGTTCATTACTCCTCCATTTATGATCATATTTGCTGCGGTCACATCTGGTATTGTTGTTCAATATAAATTGTCAAAATGAAGTTATATTAAAATGAAGATTTATAATATCGTTACTGGTTGTGCTGGATTCATTGGAAGCCATATTGTTGATAGATTATTAAAAGATCCAAATAATTTTGTTATTGGCTTAGACAATTTCTCTACAGGTAATAACAAATTTATTGAAGAAGCAAAAAAATCTAGAAATTTCAAATTCTATGAAATTGATTTACTTAATTTAAAAGATTTAAAAAAAACATTTAAAGGTGGAGATGTAGTATTTCACTTGGCGGCTAATGCTGATGTTCGTTTTGGGGTTCAAAATCCTAGACGAGATCTAGAACAAAATACTATAGTAACTCAGAATGTGCTAGAGGCAATGCAATTTAATGATATAGGTAAAATTATTTTTTCCTCAACAGGATCTATTTATGGTGAAGCAAAAATAATACCAACTCCTGAAAATTGTCCTTTCCCTGTACAAACATCATTTTATGGTGCATCTAAAATTGCTTGTGAGAGTTTAATTTCTGCATATTGTGAAGGTTTTAATATGAATGGGTATATTTTCAGGTTTGTCTCAATTCTTGGTGAAAGATATACTCATGGACATATATTTGATTTTTATAAACAACTAAAAAAAAATCCAGATGAACTAGTAGTTCTTGGTAATGGTAAACAACGTAAATCATATCTTTATATTCATGATTGTATTGATGGAATTTTTTTGGCATTAAAAAAATCTAAAGAAAAATTAAACATCTTCAATTTAGGTGTAAATGACTATTGCGAAGTAGATGATTCAATTAAATGGATTTGTGATGAATTAGATTTAAATCCTAAATTAAAATATAGTGGAGGAGATAGAGGATGGGTGGGAGATAATCCTTTTATATTTTTAGATACTAAAAAAATTTGTAATTTAGGATGGAAACCAAAACACAATATTAAAGATGGGGTTATTAAAACTTTAAAATATTTAAAAAAAAATGAATGGGTATATAAATCAAGAATTTAGTTATGAATATTTGTGTACTGGGTCTTTGGCATTTAGGTTCTGTAATTTCTGCTTCTGTTGCCTCTAAAGGTCATAAAGTTATAGGTATTGATCAAAATACAAAAATTATAAATAATTTAAATCGTAATAAAGCTCCTATTTACGAACCACATTTAAATAAATTAATTAAAAAAGGTATAAGCTCAGGAAATCTTACTTTTACAGATAATAAAAAAAAAGCAATTAATGCAGAAATTCTATGGGTAACTTTCGATACACCTGTTGATGAAAATGACAATGCAGATACCAATTATGTAATGAACCAAGTTAAAGAAATAATGCCTTATCTAAAAAAAAATGTAGTAATTTTATTTTCATCTCAATTACCAGTTGGAAGTATAAAAAAAATTAAATTTTTTTCAGATAATAGTTTTCCAGAAAAAAAATTTAAATTTGCATCCTCACCCGAAAATCTTAGGCTGGGCAATTCTTTAGAAATTTTTTTAAATCCGGACCGAGTTATTATTGGAGTAGCTGAAAATAAAACCAAAATAATTTTAAGTAAATTATTTAAAACTATAACTGGTAAAATTGAATGGATGAAAATTGAATCTGCAGAGATGACAAAGCACGCCCTAAACTCTTTTTTAGCCACTTCAATTATATTTGCCAATGAAATTGCATCTTTTTGTGAAAAAATCGGTGCTGACGCATCAGAAGTGGAAAGAGGACTAAAAACTGATAATCGCATTGGGAAAAAAGCATATTTGTCTCCTGGAAATCCAATTGCAGGAGGGACTCTTTTGAGAGATGTAAATTTTCTTAATCAAAAAAGAAGAAAATTAAAATTACAATCACCATTGTTATCATCTTTAGTTAAAAGTAATAACATTCATAAAAATTGGATTTCTAAAAAACTTCTGGAAAAATTTGATAAAATATCAAATATCTCAATAACAATATGGGGATTAACTTACAAACCATATACAGATTCATTAAGAAGGTCACTTTCAATCGAGCTATGCAAGTGGTTGTTAAAAAAAGGTGCAAAAATAAATGTCTACGACCCTGTGGTTAAAAAACTTCCAAAATATTTAAATAAAAAAGTTAAAATCTATGAACAACCACTTAAAACTCTTAAGAATTCAGATGTATTAGTGATTGGAACTTATTGGCCAGAGTTTAAAAAATTTACAAGTAAAATTTATACAGCGTCCAAGAAAAAATTAATTATTATTGATCCAAATAATAATTTGAAAATCAAAAGATTGAAGTCAAATCAAAGATACATTACATTTGGTCGTTAACTAATTAAAATACTTAATATTTAATGAATAAAGTTTTAAATGGTAAAAAGGCAATCATTACAGGTGCAAACCAGGGTCTTGGTTATGAGATTGCTAGAAAATTCATAATTTCTGGTGCGGATATAATGATTTGTGCTCGGAACAAAAAGAAACTTGAAGCAGCAAGAGATCAATTATTAAAAATTGCATCAAATAATCAAAAAATCATATCTCAAGTAGCTGACGTTTCAAAAGAAGAAGATGTTGAATTAGTTGCATCAAATTCAATAGATCAATTGGGTGGTTGTCATATTTTGGTTAATAATGCAGGAGTCTATGGTCCAAAAAATACTATAGAGACAATAGACTGGAAAGAATGGATAAAGACTATAGAAATAAATTTATATGGTTCAATTCTTATGTGTCGATCCGTAATTAAACATTTTAAACAACAAAAATATGGAAAAATTATTCAACTTTCAGGAGGTGGTGCAACTAACCCGCTACCAAATTTAAGTGCCTATGCTGTTTCTAAAGTAGCAATTGTTAGATTTTGCGAAACAATTGCTGAAGAGGTTAGAGGAACTGGAATTGATATAAATGCGATTGCTCCTGGAGCTCTAAATACACGTTTGTTAGATGAAATTATTGAGGCTGGACCGCAAAAAGTAGGCCAAGCATTCTACGAAAAATCATTAAAGCAAAAAAAAAATGGAGGTGTACCCTTGGAAAAAGGCGCTGATCTAGCAGTTTTTTTAGCCTCATCCAAAAGCGATGGAATTACTGCAAAATTGATTAGTGCAGTGTGGGATAAATGGAAAGATTGGCCATCGTATCTAAAGGACCTTAACAGAACGGATGTTTATACTTTAAGAAGAATAACTGGCAAAGATCGAAATTTTAATTGGGGAGATGAATGAAAAAAAAAGTTTTTAAAGTTGGTTTAGTAGGTTGTGGCTTAATTGGCAAAAAAAGAGCAAAGGCGCTAAATTCAAATGGAAAATTAGTAGCCTGTTCAGATACAAATATTTTACATGCTAAATCTTTATCAAAAGATAGTGATGTCAAAATTTATACAGATTGGCGAGAGCTTGTTACTTCAAAAGAAGTTGAGATTGTAATAATTGCTACAACTCATGACAGCTTAGCTAAAATAACAAAATTGGCTGCTGAAAATGGTAAACATATTCTAGTTGAAAAACCTGGAGCAAAGAATGTTTCAGAAATAGATAAAATTATTTCAATTGAAAAAAAATATCCAGTTAAAATTCATGTTGGATTTAATCATAGATTTCATAAGTCATTACTTAAAGCACAAGAAATAATTAATTCTGGGGAATTGGGAGATTTGATGTTCTTGAGAGGAAGATATGGACACGGTGGACGCATTGGATATGAAAAAGAGTGGAGAGCAGATCCAAAATTATCAGGTGGTGGTGAACTTATAGATCAAGGAGCTCATTTAATTGATCTTTCGCGTTGGTTTCTTGGTGAAATCTGTGATGTGCAAGGATTTGCATGTAATTACTTTTGGAATATGCCGGTAGAAGATAATGGTTTTATGATACTTAAAACTTCAGAAAAAAAAGTAGCCTTTTTGCAAGCTTCCTGCACGGAATGGAAAAATCTTTTTTCATTAGAAATTTACGGTAGACATGGAAAACTTGATCTATCTGGTTTGGGTGGAAGTTATGGTTTAGAAAAAATAACCTTATATAAAATGCTACCTGAAATGGGTCCACCAAAAACTATTTCATGGGAGTATCCTATGGCTGACAATTCTTGGGAAGTTGAAATAAATGATTTCTTTGAAAACATTCGTTTAAATAAAGTTCCAAACACTCGTTTAAATGATGCACGTGCTGTACTTTTAACAATTGAAACCATATATAAAAATTCTGGTTATGATTATAACACGTAGTCCATTAAGAATAAGTTTAGGAGGAGGAGGTACAGACCTGCCTTCATATTATAATAATAATGATGGATTTGTATTATCTGCAGCTATAAATAAATATGTTTATGTTTCCATAATGAAACCTTTTATTAAAGGAATTTTCTTAAAATACTCCAAAACTGAAATAGTTAATACTTTTGATGAAATAGAGCATCCAATAATAAGAGAGTCTTTACGTATGTTAAATTTTGAAACTCAAATTGAAATTACAACATTAGCTGATATACCATCTGGCACAGGATTGGGTTCATCTGGAAGTTTTACGACTGCACTCTTAAAAGCCTTATACTCAAAAAATAAAAGAAATTTAACTAAACAAGAATTAGCTGAGTTAGCCTGCTACATCGAAATTGATCGCTTAGGTGAGCCAATAGGTAAACAAGATCAATATATATCTTCTGTAGGAGGATTATCAGCATTTAAATTTCACAAAACTAAAGATGGAAAAAATAATGTTACTTTTAATTCTTTAAAAGTCTCAAATGAAACAATGTTGAATCTTGAGAATAATTTACTACTTTTTTTTACTGGCTTTTCAAGAAGTGCTAGCAATATTCTTATGGATCAAAATAAAAGATCTTTGGAAAATGATAAAGATATGATCAATAATTTACACTTTGTTAAAGATTTGGGATTTAAATGTAAAGAAGCGATAGAGTCAGGAAACATAGAATTATTTGGGAAATTAATGAACGAGCATTGGGTACATAAGAAAAAACGTTCAAATGGTATGTCAAACTCTAAAATCGATGAATGGTACAAATTGGCTATTAAAAATGGAGCCGTAGGAGGAAAAATTGTTGGTGCAGGAGGAGGTGGCTTTTTAATGTTTTTAGCTGATAATGTTTCTTTGCTCAGAAGAACTATGTCTAAAGCAGGTTTGCAAGAAGTAACTTTTAGATTTGATTTTGAAGGCACAAAACTCTTGGTAAATGAATGATGTTACCAGTAGCTATACTTGCAGGTGGATTGGGTACCCGTCTCTACCCAATTACAAAAACTATACCAAAAGCATTAATCGAAGTTTCTGGACAACCTTTTATATTCCATCAATTAAAATATTTACGTCATCAAGGAATAAAAAAAGTTGTAATTTGTATTGGTCACTTGGGTGACATGATAAAGTCTCGCGTTGGTGATGGATCACAATTTGGTTTAAAAATTTTTTACTCCTCAGATGAAAGTAAACTAGTTGGCACTGGTGGAGCTATCAAAAAAGCATTATCAATGCTAGGTAAAAAATTTTTTATTTTGTACGGTGATACTTTTTTACCTGTAAGATACGACATTGTTGAAAAAGCATATTTATCAAGTAACAAATTATGTTTAATGACTGTGCTTAAAAATAACGGTAAATGGGATAAAAGTAACGTTCTTTTTAAGGAAAATTCATTAATAGAATATAATAAAAATGAACCAAGAGCTGAAATGATTTATATTGACTATGGCTTAAGTATATTATCTGCAAATATTTTTGATACATACCCTAATAAATCGTTTTTTGATCTATCAAACGTATTTCAAAAATTATCTGATCAGAATCAACTTGAGGGTTTTGAAGTACACGAAAGATTTTATGAAATAGGCACACCAGACTCTCTTAGGGAAACTGAAAAATTTTTAACTAGTTTAAATAAGCTACAAATACAATAAATAGTATTTTAAGTAGAATCTAAATATGGAAGCTAATTTTTGATTTTTAATAATCTAGTATAAATTGAATAAAAGTTTTTTCTATAATGTATAAATCCAGAAATTATTCCAATAATTATTTTATAATTATGTTTAGCTTTTAAAATTCTATTTGATAAAATACAAACTATTAATCTTAACAAACAACCAAGTATGCTTTTTAGTAAAACTAGTATCCAAAAAATTTTAGGAAATAAAAGATTTGTTTGATAAATAACCATTCTATAAATTTCTAAAATTGCAGTTGATCTACAAACTCCATAAACATTATCTAAAAGATACTTTTGATCTAATCTTTTTTGTTCAAATTTATGTATAAATTTTAACTTTTCAATAAATTGAACTTTGTAACCTAGCATATATATAGCTAGTGATAATTCAGTGTCTTCACCACCAAGCTCTATGGGAGAAGTGTGACTTGTTCTGATTGGGTTTAATTGAATTTCAAATCCTTTTTTTCTTAATTTTTTCCAAGCGATCATATTAATAATGCAACATGCGCCCCAAACCCAATCTTTGGCATCTTTAGGCACTCCTATAGCATAATGTCCCCTATATTCATTAAACCATTTGGGGAAAAAAAGATTTTTATCAATAATTCCTTGTGATCCTATACAACCCCAGCTCGGATCCTTTAGTAATTTTTCTGCCTCCTCTATAAAATTGTTTTCTAAAACATTATCATCATCGACAATAACAGAATAATTACCTTTAGCGGAATCTAGCGCTAATTCTAATGCAGGAGCTTTTCCTGGTTGATGACATTGAATATGACTCAGTTTTATTTGATTTTTTTTTGAGATATTTTTAACTACCTCTATAGTTTTATCTTTTGAGTCATAGTCAGCTAAGATAATTTCAATAAATTTATTATCAATTTTTTGACAAACTATACTTTCAACAACTTCTTTTAATACCCTCTCACTATTTCTTGTACACAAAATAAATGAAAATTTCATTTACTACAACTTAAAACCAGCAGCAACAGCATCAGAATAAAACATTTTTACAGTATCAAGAGAGTAAGTGTTTAAATCATAATCAATCAAAGTTAATTTTTTTAAAATATCATTTGTTACAGTTATTACCTGACACCCAATTCTATCAGCCTGAAAAATATTTAATAATTCACGAGGACTGGCCCAAATTAATTCTGCAGCTGGTAAAGATTTTAATATAGACACAGCTTGTGTCATTACTGGTTCGGGATCCACTCCAGTATCAGCTATACGTCCCGCAAATACTGATACATAGGAAGGAACATCTGATTGCAATACAGACGTAACTTCTTTTACTTGATCTAAAGTCATTATTGCAGTTATATTTAATTTGATTTTATCTTTTGATAACTTTCTAACAGTTTCATAACAATTTTCTTGATTAGTATTTGTTATTGGAATTTTAACATAAACATTATTGCCCCAGCTAGATATCTCCCTAGCTTGCCTCTCCATTTCACTAAAATCATCTGAAAAAACCTCAAATGAGATTGGTTTTTCTTTAATTGTCTTTAGAATGTCTTTGCAAAAATTTCTGTAATCAGTAATTCCCTCTTTTTTCATTAGAGTGGGATTTGTGGTAAGTCCTTTGATGAATGGCTTTGAGTTCATATCAAGCATATCTTTTTTATTTGCACCGTCTGCAAAAATTTTTATTTTTAAATTATTTAGTTTTTTCATGCTACTTGTCCCATTATTTTTTCAACAGCTTCATTAAGAGATTTTACTCTATAAGTGTAATTGGTTGGTTTTTTTTCTTTGTAATCATAATCTATAAAAAATGTTTTACAACCTGCTCTTTTACCTGCCTCAATATCTTTCCATCTATCTCCTATCATATAGCTTTTATTTAAATCTATTTTATTACTTAAAGCTGCAGAAATTAAGAAACCAGGCTGAGGTTTTCGACAATCACAAAAATCTTGATCATCATGATAACAAGTATAAAATTTAGTAATCGGCAAAATCTTTTCAAGATAAGTGTTAATTTCTTCTACATCCTCTTTTGAAATTATTCCACGAGCAACATCTGGTTGGTTAGTTACAACAAAAATTTTCCAATTATCTAATTTCAGTCTATTAAGAGACTCTTTAACATTGGGCAATATTTTAATTGATTCTAATTTTCTTGCAGCGTAAGGTTTTCCATTAATAACAATTGAATTAATTAATACACCATCACGATCTAGAAAAACTGCTTTAGTCATTTGTCATTAATCTAAAAATTTTTTGTTAATTTTTAAATTAAACTACTTTCCCATTTAGTTTGATTAGTTTTTAGTTTTGGGTGTGAGACTATTAAATGCCAAATAACTGCCTGGAAAGCTTCTGTGTGCGGAGTGATATTTTGATCATTTACAATTGGTATAATTATACATGTATCTGAATTTTGCGCGGTATAACCGCCATTTTTGCCAACGACACCGGTAATTCTTGAACCCACTGACTTTCCATATTTTATAGCCTCAACTAAATTTACACTTATATTTTTTTCAAGACTTCCACCCCCAACTGAAAATATAAATATTAGATCTTTGTTAGTTAATTTGCTTATTTTGAGCCATTCTACGAAAATAGTTTTCCATCCTTCATCATTAATTCTTGCTGTTAATTCAGAGACATTATCTGTTGGAGCATAACACTCGACTCCAACGATTTTTCTAAAATCATTTACAGCATGTGAGCAATTACCAGCACTACCCCCCACACCTAAAAAAAAAATACGACCATTATTTAATTTAATTTCATTAATTAAATCAACCAATTTTTCTATTTTTTTTTCATCTAATCTATCAATTATTTGATTAGCTTCATTTAAATATTTTTGTGAAAAATTCATGTCTACAATTAACTAACTTTCATTATAATAAAATTTTTAGTTTATCAACATTACTTTTTAAATATTTTAGAGACATTAGCATCTTTAAAAAAAAAAGTATTAACTTGTTTAGCAAAAAGAATATAGTTATTTTTTTTCATAAATCTCCCTACAGGATTTTTTTGAATTTCTTGAAGGTTGTTATTCAATATTTCAACTAAAATAATTTTAGGTCTATATTTTGACCAATTATTGGATTTTAATATATCTAGGTCTAATCCTTCAGCATCAATATTTAAGAAATCAATTTTTTTATTATTTGCATATTTCTTTATTATTTTTTCTAAAGGATTTACATCAATATTAACTATTCTATCAATATAATAGGAATTTCTTTGAGTATTTATTTTTTGAGCTTGTTTTTTTGAAAAAGTATTAAGAGCTGTTTCATTAAATATGTAATATTTAAGATTATCTTTTTTGCTTGATATTCCAATTTCAAGATTAATATCTCTAGATCTTAATTTATTAAATAGTTTCATACTTCCAGGCATTGCGTCAATATTAATTCCTCTCCATCCTTTTTTATAAAATAAGTGTGTATTTGAAAATCTTTTTGGATGATGGGCTCCAACATCAACATAAAAACCTTTTTTTTTATTTTCAAAAATTCTTTCTAAAACCATATCCTCACCCTCTTGTGAATAAGAAATATTTATCCAAGGATCCCAATTAAAAAAATGAATTATTCGTTTTAATAAATTCTTGATATTCACAATAATTATTCGATAACAAGTAATAAACATAATTTAAAAATTAACTTAAAATTTTGCTTTTACTAAAAAATCTACAACTGAAAGAAGCCAAGTTTGATGAGTCATTTCTATGAAATTATAGTTTTTGCTATCTAGCCATAAGTTAATATGACCTAGTTTTTTTAATTTGTTTTTATTACTAAAACCAGTCAAAGTTATGATTTTACAACCAACTTTTTTTGCATATTTTGCTGCGTTAATGATATTCATTGATTTTCCACTACTACTAACACAAATAAGTAAATCGCCTTTATCTGCATAAAATGATAGCGCTTTTTGAGCCCAATGCGCATATCCATAATCATTGGAAAAACATGTCAGTAGGTTTGCTTCATTAAAATTTACAGATCTTACTTTGCAAATTTTTGTGAGATCAACACAAACATGGCTAGCGATCGACGCGCTTCCTCCATTGCCAATTATAATAACTTTTTTTTTTTTTATTTTAATATCATTAATGAGATTTGCTATTTTTATTAATTTGTTGATATCACTTTTAATTAATATTTCGGAATATTTATCAAGATAATTTTTGAAATAATTTATTTTCATAATAAATTTAAAAAATAATTTATATATTATTTGACACTTCTAACTTTATTTAATGTATATATCAATTGTATGAAATTAAATACTATTTGTTTTGATATAGACAATGTAATTTGTAAAACTGACCGTTTAAGAGATTATTCTAAATCAGTTCCAATAAAAAAGAATATTAAAATAATTAACAAAGCTTATGATAGTGGTTACAATATTATTTTGTACACAGCTCGCTATATGGGAAGATGTAATGGAAACTTAAAGGACGTGGAAAAGAAAATTAAACCACTAACTTTAAGACAATTAAAAAAATGGGGCGTCAAATACAATAAAATTTATTTTGGAAAACCAAGTTTTGACTTGTTCATAGATGATAAATCAATTTTTTTTAAAAAAAACTGGCATATTTTTTTGAAAAAAAAATTAATGTTATAAATTATAATTTTTTAATTTCTAAAAAAATATTCATGATTTGAAAGATAATTGTCTGATATTCTTGATAATCCGTCTGATAACAAAGGGCAACTTCTATTGTTACGAATTTTTTTCTGCAGTGTTGTAAAATCAGGTACAGGGTTATTTATCATTTTTTCTAATTCTTTTGATGCATTTAAAATTTCCAAACTCGTTGGCTGATGAAGAATATAAAAATCATCAAAGTTATCAAATCCACAATCAGGACCATAGGCGCATAGATATTTAAACTGAGTTGTTGCATTAAACATTTCAGTTCTTCTTGAAAGCAATGTGGGCACATAGATTGTCCTTCTCCCAGAATGATGACTTATATGATGTGCGTTGGTTATTAACAAAGGTTTGTCAAAACTTTCTGCTAAAAAACAAAACCCTGAAGCTGAAGAAATGACTAATGAACAATTCCCCACAATAATGAAATCATTAAATGGATTTGCATATTTTGAGTTAGCATAATCAATTATTGAATTATTTAAAAAAATTTCTGGAAATTGTTCTCTTCCTGCAAGTACAATTTGATAATCTTTATTTTGGAAATAATTTATGCTTTTCATTAATACATCTGAATTTAAAGGTTTAATTGTTCCATTAATTTTTTCTCTTTTTATTTGAATTAAAATATATTTTTTCTTAATTTCTAAATTTTTCATTAATTTATTTTTTTCCTCAAAATAATTTGGAAGTTGATCTTTATTCGGATAGAATTCTAAGTTCTTAAGTAAAATTTTAGCTCTTTTTACAGGTTTGTAGTAATGATCTGCTTTTCTTGATAATTCTTTTTCACCAAATACATAATTGTCAATACTAAGAGATCCATCAATTGAAATTGATGGATCTTTAATAGCAACAAATGTTAAAAATACTCTTTTTAAACCACCAAATAATACTTTAAAGTTTTTAGTTTCAAATAAATTTTTTGTGGAACCTAAAATTTCTTTTCTGGTTGAGGTAAACCATATAGTAGATTTAGAATATTTTCTTTTTACTTTTTGCATATTTTTAAGGAACTGTATCTCTCCATAAATATGCCCAACTGAAAAGTTACAATTATTGTGAATACTAATAAATATTTTTCTTTTCTTTAGATATTTTGCACAAATCAATAGAGGAATAGAAAATAAATTAATCAATTTTTTATATTTATAAAAAAATTCTGATGGTGGATCAATAAGACATCTATTTCTTCTATATTTACTAAATAAAAAATATCTAATGAGGTGTATTATTGCTTTTAAATAAAAAACTTTATTTTTTGTATGTTCTCTTGTTTTTTTTCTTAAATATTTTTTAATATTACTCAAAATCATTTCTTAATCGAAATAGTTATTGCTTTTTAAAATTATTTTTTTATGAAGCATTGCGAATTTGATAAGCTATGATCTTTATCTAAGTTTATTTTAATACAAATAACGATTAAAGTAAAAAATTGCATATTATTTTTATAATTAAACCTAAATTTTTAAATTCTTTTTGGCTTAACGCTTTTATTTTTATTAATATAATTACTGAAATACAAAATTGCAGATAAATCCCAAGGAACAAAGTTTAATTTTTTTATTTGATTTAACGTCAAAAGATGAAAGCTTTGACCCTCATTTAATTTAATTAATTTTAAATGTTTATTAGTAATTTGAATTGAAAAATATTTTCTAGATCTTGGTTTTTTGAAGTGCTTCGAACGAATTGAAATTTCAAAAAATAATTTAATTTTGTTTAAATTAAACTTTAAACCAATTTCTTCATAAATTTCCCGTCTTATGCCTTCGGGGAAGTTTTCATTTCTATTTAATCCTCCACCAAATAATCCATATAAGTTTGGAAAATAGATATTTTTAATATTACTTCTCTTTTGAACTAAAAATTTATTTTTAAAATATATTACAACGCTAGCCGATTTAATCACAATAAATTATAATTCTGGAAATGGAGCGCCCTCAAACTTGTCTCCAGAATTTAAATCTAATTGTTTGGTAAATGCAGCGCCTTGACCAGGTCTAGGATCAAAAACAGCTTTTTCTGTAATGAACCTTACAGAAATACCTTTTCTTACATAATTTTTTTTTTGGTTGGGACCTGAATAGTGCCAAGTATAGCCATTATGAAGTAACATATCTGTATTTTTCATTTCCATACACCTTACTTCAAAACCTTCTTTTTCTGGATCCATAGGTATTAGCTCTCTATCCTCATTTTCAAATGGTTTTCTAGAATGAAGATCAGTAGAACCCTTAATTCCTTCTTTATGAGATCCAATTGCATAATTTAATGCCCCTGCTTCTCTATCAACTTCATCAAGAGGAAACCAGACAGCAATTTGGTTATTAGGTTTAAGAGGGAAATAAGCGACATCCTGGTGCCAATGGAGTGTATTACTGGTCTCATAAGGCTTATTAAAAATTATTGTTTCTAATAATTGCAAATAGGCTTTTTCATCTCCTAGAACTTCTCTAACTTTTGGGACTATTTTTTTATTAATAAATCTCCACAATGTTGGAAATTCGTCAAAGGTACATATTCTTTTTTGTTCACCAATAACATGTTTCCAAAAAACTATGATGGGTCTATCTTTTATAATTTCTTTGTTCTCTAAACTTTTATCCAACCGATCATATTCTAGTGAAATTTCATTAATATCATCTTTAATAAATGTATCTTTAATTAAAACAACCCCTTCTTGTTCAAGTTTATCTTTTAATTTCATAAAATTTAGTAATTTTTTATAAGCTTAGATATCTAAATCAAGTAACATAATTAATAAATAATAGCAAATAGTCAAGTTACAATTTTTAGTTAGATAAAATCATTAATTTTTTTAAAATCAATTTTAAAATTACACATAGGGTATATAGATTTTAAACCCAAATTTTTTGGTTTTACATTTATTTTAGATTTAAAAAACTCATCCTTAACATTAATAATTTTGGATTTATCTTTATTTTTAATTTTTTTTGAAAGCTGAATTATTAGATCATATAGTGATAGGAGACGATCTGATGTTACATGAATTAGTTTTTTTTTTTCGAAACTATTCTTTTTTAGTAAATTTTTAAAAATAAAATTACAAAGAATTGGGCTATATAGAGGTGTAGAAAATATATTATCTGAAATAAATACTTTTTTTTGGATTTTTATTTTTTTAATGATAGATGCTACAATTTGATTTTTATGAGTAGGGCCAAACAACAAAGGTATTCGAACAACAACTCCATTTTTATATGCCATAACACATTTATCAGCTTTTAGTTTTGTTTTTCCATATATAGATCTCGGTCTTGCAATCGAATTTTCATTATATGTTTTGTTTAAAACTTTGCCTTCAAATACTGCCTCTGATGAAAAATGTATAAATCTGATATTTTTTTTTTTTATTAATTTTATTACATTATAAGGAATTTTGTAGTTTATTTCATTCGCAAGTCTTTTTTTATTCTCGCAATAGATTAATCCTGTTAGGGCAATACAATTAATTATAAAATTTGGTTTATATAATTCAACAATCTTGTTCAAATCGCTATAATTACCTTTAAAATTAAAATTTTTTCTTGTTATTGGAAAAAATTTTATTTTTTTTGATTTAAATAATACTTGAAATTGTTTACCTAAACATCCGTTAGCACCTAACAATAAAATTTTCATCTTTAAAAATAATTTATTTTATAATCTTTATAAAAAATTAACGTGCAGAGGTTTTGTTCCTTCCCCTTTTTCAATTTTTTGAATATTTTTTATATGGTTATCTAAGGCTTCACTCACATAATGCTGAATTGGCAGAGTTCCCATCATCGTTTGAGCATCAAAATTAGGAGAGGAGAGATAATTCATTATTTTCCAATATCTCTCTGAGTTAAAAATATCTTTAAATCTTTCATCGACAAAATTACCTATATGAAACTTTGAATATCTTGCATTAAAGAACATACCAGAGGGAGCCACAAGTCCACTTCCGCTTATTTGTAACAAAAATTGAGGTCCATAAAATCTGTTATAGGATGGAATTCCTTTGTTTTTAATTTTATCCCACTTTACTATTATTTTGGTATTTTCATTACTTAAACTTTCGGCATGCTCTAGAAGATTAAACATTTCCTCATATTTAGAATAGTCTACCCCAAGGGTGCCGAATTCATCATCAGAACAATGTTTGATAACACCATAATCAACTCCCAATTCAGTAGCTAGTTTTGCAAATGGAAGAATTTCATTTTTAAATTCTGGCATTAAAACCATTTGTATTCCTAAAGTTACTTTTAATTTTTTTTTTTTTTTAAGATTCACAGCATATTTTATATTTTTCATTGCTCTCTCAAATACATGTGTATGCTCTTTATTTTTGAACATTATTTTTGCATATCCCTCTGGCGTACCTGCTGCACAAGTAAATCTTACCCATGTTAAATGCTCCAACACTTGATCAATTTTATCAGGTTCCCACTCCCATCCATTTGTTGCATTCCCAACATCAATACCAATGTTAGATGCATGTTTTATAAACGGAACATATGATTTTGATAAAGTACTTTCTCCATCTGAAATTAGAGAAACACCTTTTATTCCTAGATCGGCAAAATCATCTAATAAATCTAGAGCTTGCTTTACTTTTATTGTAGATCTCTCTTGAGGTTCTTGAACCATCGCATAACAAAAAGAGCACATAGCGCCACAAGCTCTTGTTAAAGCCATATCAACACTAATTGGAGCAATTCGTTCTCCATTTTCCCAGGCATTAAGTCTATCAAAATGATACGAAAGTTTGTGTGAATCTAAAATTAATTTTCCTTCTTTTGTGTTTACCGCGGTGCTTTGATATTTAAATAATTTATTTTCTAGTTTGCTCATTTTGTTACAAATTTTTAAACGTGATACCTCTTAAATTTCTTAATTTACTTTTATCACCAACTGGCTCTAACCAAACCGTAATGCCATTATCAATTGATTTCTTAAGTTTTTCCTCTATCTCTAATAAGTGAATACCCCTTACTTTTGCGGGAATTGATTTATAAGTTTTTAATATAACCTGTCCATCTTCAAGTGCATTGAATACCTCAAAATTAAGATTCAATTGATTTATTTGCATAAAATTTGTGATTTCAGATATTCTTTGTTGATCGGTTTTGTTTTTCCATTCATTGCTTACTTTTGGAGAGGCTGCCAAGGAATTTTCTTTGTTTATGATATTTTTCATTAATTTTTTAAAATGGTCCTTTAAAATTTAGATCAGGTTGATCTAAATTTTTTCTCCTTTTAGGTATAACTGAGTTTGAAACTTTTTTTTTTAAAATTTTGCATATATTTTTAATAATACTTACTTCATCTGGATAGCAATATTTTGCTAAAGATGGAGAGCTTGGTATTGGCACATTACATAACCCAATTCTTCTTACAACAATTTTTTTTTCAATACTTTCACTAATTATAGAAGAAATTTCTGCACTAATTCCATTTATGGTCCAACCATTATCTACGATTAGTGCCTTTTTTGTTTTTTTAACAGATCTTATTAAAGTTTTTTTATCAATAGGCCTTAAACATCTTAGATCAATTAGTTCACAGTTTATATTTATTTTCTTCAAAAATTTTACTGCTCTTAATGCCTCAATTAAAGCATAAGAAAAAGAGATGACAGTAATATCTTTCCCTTTTTTAATTATTTTTGCATTATTTATTTTTGTAAAATAATATTTTTTTGGAACTCTATCTTTTATAGAATGTAACCAACGATGTTCAAAAAAAATTACTGGGTCAGGATCCTTAATACTTGAAATTAACATTCCTTTGGCATCAATAGCATTTGAGGGACAAACCACCTTTAAACCTGGCATATGTGCAAAAATAGTTTCTAGCGATTGAGAGTGCTGAGGTCCTTGCCCCCATCCTTTTCCAATAATTAATCTTATAACCATAGGAACATTTACCTTCCCACCACTCATGTAGTTCCACTTTGATATTTGATTAAAGATTTGTTCTATTGATAATAGACTAAATTCTACTCTCTGATGAACAATAATTGGTTTAAATTTTGATATAGCTAGCCCTAAACCAAATCCTGTAAATGAATTTTCAGAGGTTGGTAGGTCAAAAACATTTTTTCTAAATTTTTTATGTATATCTAATGTAGTTCCAAATACCCCTTTTGGATCATCTACGCCCAGACCCATAATAATTACTTTTTTATCTCGTGCTAATGTTTGTAATAAAGCCTCTTTGATACTTTCACTGTAAGTTATTTCTCTTTTCATTTTTTAATTTCCTTTTTATAGATAAATTTATATAAAAATTTTTTAGTTGGAAATTTACTTTGATAGGAATATTTAAACGCTTCATTAATTTCTTTATCAATTATATTTTTTAATTTTAAAACAGAATTACTTGATAATATTTTTTTTCTAATTAAAAATTTTTCATATTTTTTTACTTGGCAATTTTTTTTCCATTTGTTTATTTCTCTCTTAGGTCGATATGATAAACTATCATCATCATTCGGACCACAATGTTCTAAAGATCTATATGTATCAATTTCCAAAAAAAAAGGTTTGCTTTCTTTTCGGATTCTTTCCAAAATATTTTTAGACTTATTGTAAACTTTAAGTAAGTCATGATCTTCTAGTTTCAAACTATTGACTCCTAAAGATTTTGCTATTTCAAAAATTTTTCTTCTTTTGCTTTGTCTTTTGTTTATTCTAGAATAAACAGAGTAATTGTTATTTTCGCATACAAATAAAACTTTAAGGTTGTGAAGAGCTGCAAAATCCAGACTCTCCAAAAAAACTCCTTCCTCAGATGCACCATCCCCAAAGAAAATAACCACAATATTTGTATTTTTTTTTAGCTTATTTGCCCATGATTTACCTACTCCAATTGGAATTGTGCTACCAACAATTGGAACAGCTGCATTTACATTGACAGAAGTATCGATTAAATGCATTGATCCACCCCTGCCTAAAGCGCAACCAGAAATTTTTCCATGTAATTCTGCAATCATTTTTTTTAAGCTGCCACCTTTTGCTAAATAATGAGCATGAGATCGGTGGGCAGTTACAATTTCATCTTTTTTTTTTAAATTTGCGCATATCGAAACAGGAATGCTCTCTTGACCTATAGACAAATGTACAGGACATCTCATTTTTTGCTCTCCATACCTTTTGGATATTTCTAATTCTATATTTCTAATCCTTAAAGTATTAAAATAAAGTTTTTTTAAAAAATTATAGTTAGTCATAAAAATTATTTATCATTTTACAAATATAAGATATTTCTTTTTTCTTTAAATATTGATTTATTGGTAAAGTTAAAATTCGCTTAGATTGATTTTCAGTTTCTAAAAAATCTCCTTTTTTGTATCCTAATAATTTTGATGCAGTTTGTAAATGTATTGGCACAGGGTAGTGAATTGCAGTTTCTATACCTTTCTTCTTTAAAAAATCTTTTAAACGATCTCTATCATCAACTTGAACTACAAATGTATGATAGGAATTAAATTCAAATTTTTTTTCTCTAGGAAAATAAACTTTATTCAAATTTAAATTTTCTAAATATATATCTACATTTTTTCTTCTTTTTTTTATAATATTTTTTAATTCTTTTATTCTAAAATTAAGTATTGCAGCTTGTAAGTTATCCATTCTTGAAACGTATCCAAAGCTTTTGACATTATCTCTAGACTCATCCATGCCATGTGTTCTTAAATTTTTTATTCTTTTGTATAAAAACTTATCGTTTGTTGTTAAATAACCGCCATCTCCACAGGCATTTAAATTTTTTAATGGATGAGCAGAAAAACACCCTACTTGACCCCATGATCCAGACATTTTATTTTTATATTTTGATAAAATTGACTGAGCACAATCCTCAACTACAGGAATATTATATTTTTTCGAAATTTGCATAATTTTGTCCATTGCACACATTCTTCCAGTCAAGTGAACAGGCATGATTGCTTTTGTTTTATTAGAAATTTTTGATTCTATTTTTTCCTCATCAATATTTTGATCTGATTTTACATCTACAAAAATGGGTTTAGCACCTAGATGAACAATTACGGCTGTTGAAGCTATAAACGAGTTCGGAGGTGTGATAACCTCATCTCCTCTTTTAACTCCCAATAAGTGTAGAGCTAATGTTAGGGCATCCGTTCCACTATTAAGGGAAACACAATATTTTGTTCGACATATTTTTGAAATTAAACTTTCAAATTTTTCAACTTCTTTACCACCAACCCAACTCCCTGAGTTAAGTGATCTATCAATAACTTTTAATAATTTAGTTCTTTCAAATTTATATTGTTTTTTTATATTAATATAAGGTACTTTCATTTAAGAATAAAAATTCTTAACACATTTAATTACATAATTCATTTCTTGAATTGAAAGATGTTGATCACATGGAAAGCTAATAATATTTTTTGCATGATAATCGGTAATTGGGAAATCACCTATTTTATGATTAAGAAATTTCATGGCTGGTTGCCTATATATCGGAGTTGGATAGTGAACTTTTGCCTCAATCCCCTTGCTCAAACAATATTTAAGTAATTTGTCTCTATTTTTGGCAAAAACAATATACAAATGGTATACAATTTTGTAATTCTTCAATCTAGGAGGAATTCTAATTCCTTCTATTTTACTTAAATTAACATCATAATATTTAGCATTTTTAATTCTTTGATTTGCAATTTTTTTTGCACTTGGTATCAACCAGTTTCCTACTACGGATTGAAAGGTATCTAATCTAGAATTATAGCCTGGAATTTTTACGTTGTCTCTATCTATCAATCCATGATTTCTTAGCAACTTTAAATGCTCGTAATATTTTTTTTTATTTGTTACAATAATTCCACCATCTGACCACACATTAATATTTTTTAATGGGTGAAGGGAAAAGGCGCCAAAATCACCCCAAGTCCCAGAATTTTTTTTATTTATTGATGCCAAGATTGATTGGCATGCATCCTCAACAATGGGTAAATTATATTTTTTTGCTATTTTATTTAGCTTGACCATATCTGTCATATAACCAGTAAAATGAACAGGAACTATCGCTTTAGTTTTTTTGGTTATTTTTTTCTCAACTAAATCCACATTCATACAAAAAGTATCATCACAATCGACAAATACAGGTTTGGCTCCTAACTCACATATTGCTCCAACTGTTGCAACAAATGTATTGGCCGCCGTTATTATTTCATCACCAGGTTTGATATTTAAAACTTTTAGACTTAATTTAATTGCATCAGTTCCAGAATTAACACCTACTGCGTATTTTGTTCCTATTAATTTAGCAAATTTTTCCTCAAAAATTTTTAATGGTTTTCCTAAAGTAAAATCACCTGTATCAACAAATTTTTTTAACTTAAGCCACAAGTCATTTGAATTAGAAAATTGTTGCTTTAGATAAGAATATCTTACTTTCATAAGTTTATTTTAGATTTATTTCCTGCATTTTTTTAATATTAAAATATTTTGAATCTTCTAATGAATTGGGTAATTTATTTGCCATGAATGCAAGCTTTAAATCTCTAATTGCATCACGTATGGTATATTTTGGTAAAAAATTTAGAGTTTTTTGTATTTTCTCAGAAGAAACATGATAGGACCTATTATCATCTGTAGGATACGTTTCAATGATAATATCATCACCTAGTATATCTTTAACTGCAAGAGCAATATCCATAACTTTAAAATTATCATAACCAGCATTAAATATTTCTCCATTGACTAAATTTTTATCAGCAATGAGAACTTTTAGATATATATCAGCCATATCTTCTATGTGTATATTTGGTCTAAGTTGTTCACCTCCAAAAACTTTTATCTTTCTATTATTAAATGCTAAATTTGTAAGAATATTTACAACTAAATCTAATCTTTGTCTTTTTGCATAACCACAAACTGTTGCAGGTCTTATTATAACAGTCTCAAAATTATCACTAGTGTATTCATTTAAAATTTTTTCGCATTCTACTTTATATTTAGAATAATCTGTAAGTGGCTCTAAAGATAAACTTTCTATAACATTTTTTTCAGCTTTAATTCCATATACTGATGATGATGAAGCGTAAATAAATCTTTTTATATTCTGTTTTTTCGCAATTTCTACAAGTGGTCTAAAACAGTCTAAATTTATAGTTTTACCTAATTTTGGATTTAGCTCAAAACTGGGGTCGTTTGATATACACGCTAAATGGATTATAAAATCAAATCCTTTCAATTTTGTTTCTAATAATTTTAAGTCTCTAACATCTCCTTTAATTAAGGAAAGATTTTTATGATTTTCTAAGACTTCTTTTCCATAAATAAATAAATCATAAACTGCAACATTGTAACCTAGCTCTAATAACTTTGGAACTAAAGCTGAACCGACATATCCGCCACCTCCAATTAAAAAAATATTTTTCATCATTAACTTTTTATTTCAATATATATTCTATTGCTCTATCAATTTTTTCTAAAGAAATAGTATATTTGTTTCCGACAGTCTCTACAGAATGAGCTGCAGCAATTGAGCCTAAAAACAGTGTTAAATCAGGGTCCATTTTCATTTTGAGACATAAAGATGTTACAGAAAGCATTGCATCGCCAGCACCAACTTTATCAATAGAATTTTTTGCAAATGCAGGGCAATAGGTTAATTTAAACTTATTATCCATCATAATAACACCATTCTTTCCTTGAGTAACAATTAGTTTTTTTATTTTTTTTTCAGAAATTAATTTTTTAGCCAAAACTTTTATATCACCAACTTTATCTCTTAACTCTTGTCTTAATTCATTTTCATTAATTACAATAACATCTACTCCATAATATTTATCTACAGTATGGTATCCAATATTGGCTGCATTAATTTGCGCATTAACTGAAATGAATTTTTTAGATTTTTTTATTTCTTTCACAATAAAATTAGACAAAAAATTATGTCCATAGTCACAAATTAAAACCATGTCAAAATCTTTTTTTTTTCTTAACAAAATATTTAAAACTTTTGTTTCAAAACTTTTGTTATTTTTTTCTGGCAAAATATAAGAGCCAAAAAGTTTATAATTTGATATTTGATCTACAAATCTAGTTTTTTGTATAGTTTTGTAGTCTTTATTTGGTTTTAATAAGTTTAATCTAACATTTTTATCGAAGCTATTTTTCATCAAATTTCTAAAAAATTTTTCATTACCAAAAGGTGATACAAGATTAATTTTTTTTACAAAGCTTGATATATGTCTTACTATAGCTCCTGTTCCACCTAGGTAGTTTTCAATTTTTTTTTGACTTAAAACTAAATGTGGTTCTTTACCTGATTTACCTATTATTTCTCCAAAACAATAATTGTCAATTATTAATTCTCCAATAATCATAATTTTTAATTTCTCAAATTTTTTTATTTCATTGTAAACTTTGTTGTAAGAAAATTTTTTTTTCAATTTAGATATAAATTTTTTTTGTTCGTCATTGAAAAGATAGCCACTAGAATTAATTAAATTCGATGAGCTAAATACATCATCATTAGTATACTTTATTTGACCACCATATTTTTCAACTATTTTTTTTTCTAAAAAAATTTTTTTTGTTTTATCCTTATTATTATTTTTATAATCTGGGCCTTTAACATAAAAGTCTGGTTTTATGGTTCTAATAACATCTTCAGCTGAACTGCTATTACTTACTACAGCAGCATCAATAATTTTAAGTTCTTTTAAAAAGTTTAATCTTTCTAGATGATTAAAGATTGGTCTACCTGGCCCTTTATTAACAAACTTATTTGTTGTTATAGATACAATTAGATAATCACCATATTTTTTTGCAGATTTAAAATGCTTGATATGTCCTATGTGTAATAAATCAAACACACCATGACACAAAACTATTTTTTTTCCTCTATTTTTTAAATGTTTTATCTTTTTTTGAAATTTTATATCATTCGTGAATATCATTTTAAATATTTAAACCAATCTTTTGTTGCATATTTAATTTTTTTTGGTGTCCATAAGGGTGCGTTTTTCCAATACTCTATTTCGTTTAAAATATTTTTAATACCTTGTTTAATATTTATTTTTGGTTTCCAATTTAATTCTTTTTTAATCTTCCTTATATTTGCATATGTGAGATCAGGTTCTCCAGGTCTCTTTGGTATATTAATACTATTGCAACCCATTAAATTTACAATTTCATTTATCTCTATAGGTTTTCCTGTTCCTAAGTTTAATATTTGACAATTTTTATTAACTTTAATTGCTTTATAAAATGCTTCAATTACATCACTCACATAAGTAAAATCTCTTTTTTGTTTACCATCCCCAACTACTGTAAGAGGTTTGTTTTTTAATTTTTGAGCTAAAAATACTCCAAACATCGCTCCGTAAGTTCCTGAAGTTCGAGATCTAGTGCCATATACATTAAACAATCTTAAAGATGTACAATTAAAACCATAAATTTTTGCGTAATGTAATAATATTTGCTCACCTAAATTTTTAGATAAAGCATATGGATATTGAGGTTTAATACTTTCTAACTCTGATGTGGGATAACTTTTTGGTATCCCATAACAGGATGATGATGCGGCATAAATAATTTTTTTTACCTTATATTTTATACTAACTGTAGCTATGTTTTCAGTTCCTACAACATTAGCTTCAAAATAATTTTTGGGCTTTTGAATACTTGGGACAATATCTGCTAGTGCGGCTAAATGAAATACAACTTGTGTATTTTTGAAATTTTCAGTCCATTTATTTAGTTTTGAAATATCTGCTTTTACAAATTTTACTTTGTTTTTAAATGATTTTAAATTTGAAAGCCTACCTGTGCTTAAATTGTCAATTATAATAACCTTGTGATTTTTACTTACTAAATATTCTGCTAAATGTGACCCTATAAATCCAGCACCACCCGTAATAATAATTTTCATATTTTAAGTTAAATTTTTATGTAAATTTTTATAAAAGTTATTCATGGGACATTTATATAATTATCAGGCAAATTTATAGTAAAAAAAAATTAAATCAAAATAGAATTTAAAATTATAATTCATTTATTTTTTTTTCTAATTCATTTAAAAATTTATCTGCATCCTTAAATACACCAGAATAACTATTGGCTTTGTAATAAGATTGTTTATTTGTTAAATTATATGGATAATTGTAAGTTATGCAGTTGATATTATTTTGATAGCATTTTTCTGAAATAGTGCCAAATGGCATACAAACAATCAACTTGTACCTATCATAAACCTTTTCAAATCTATTTTTCTCTATTGGTATTTTGCATTCCTCAGCAGTATGTGGTCCAACATATCCAGATAAATAATCAAAATTTTTATATCTAATTCTAATTTTTTTTCCATTTTTTAATCCAATATTTATTAGTTTAATTGCATCTCTATATACCTTCATAAATTCTTGAAAATGTGTGATAGAAAAAAAATCTTGAATCCATGGCAGGCTATTAGGACAAAAAAGAATATCGTGGGAATAATTTGAATTATAAGTTTTTGTAAGTAGTGTGGTCTGATTAGTATTATATAATTTTAAATCAGGGAACAATGAAAACCAATACATATTTGTAAAACCAATTCCTAAAATCATACCATGTGCAATAATTTTTATATTTTTATCTCCATATTTTTCATAGCTTTTTGCCATTAACAATATTTCATAAATATTTCTTTCATATCCAAATTTTGTAATCCATTTATGTTTTGATTTAACAAGATAATCACTTAACTTTAAAAACCACTTTGGAAAATATGTATTTAGATATTCCGGTAAAATTAGATTTAATATTTTTTCAAAGTCATTATCTGGATCGCTTCTATAAAAAATTTTATCCTCATTTTCGTCTCTTAAATTACAAGAAAATTTTATAAATTTTTGTTTAACTTTAAAAGAAATATACTTAATCTTATCTAATCTTAATATTTCTAAGAAATATGTTAATTTTGACATCGGTAAAATTTCTCTTTCAATATCTTTTTTTGTTTCATGAGAAAAATGTTTTTCTTCCTCATCAAATAGAAGATGATCTATATTATGTTCTAAATTACTATTGTTTATTTTAAAATTTTTATCTATTAAATTTTCTCTAGCAATATTTCTAATAATTGTTGAACGAACTATATTACCTGGAGGAAATTCTTTTTTTGATTTTGTCAAGTCATTTAAAAATCTAGGATCTTTAAGTGATAACATATTCAAATATTCTGATAAGATTGCATAATGACCACTTACTGCCCACCAGAAATCTGCTGATATTTTTAGATTATGAAGTTTATTCATAAAATTTTTATTTTTAATTTTGATATTAGGTATTTTTGATTTTAAAATTTTGTATGTTTTTTTTGGATCTTGGTCAAAATAAATCATTGATTTAATTATGGTATCTGAAATTAATATTATATGTACAATAGATTTATTTAAATTAAATTTTTTTAAATAAAACAATAATTTTATATAATGATTGATTCATATAAGGATTAATAATGAAATATGACAGCAGCAAAACTAAATGGGTTAATGAATATAAATTGCTACATAAGCTTGATAAAAAATTTGGATCATCATCTCATATCAGGCTACACGAATTAACCAGAATAATAATACAAATAATAGAAATTGAAAAAAATCCAGATAAAATTTTTCGAATATTAGATTTTGGATGTGGTAAGAGTAAACTTATCGAAAATTTAATTGATTTTTTTGCATCATCTAGTTTTAAATTTGAATTTTTAAAATATGATCCTGCAGTTGAAATATATAGTCTTAGACCACAAGGAAATTTTGATTTAGTGATAAACACAGATGTTTTAGAACATATTCATCAACAAGAATTAGATATTATTTTAAAAGATATAAGAAGTTTTTCAAAAAATTGCTTCATAAACATTAGTACAAGACTAGCAAACACAATTCTACCAAATGGCCAAAATGCACACGTCACTGTTAAACCATGTAATTGGTGGTTTAATCTTTTAAAAAAATATTGGGACAAGGAGCTATATTTATATTCATGTTCAATGGATGAAGTCACTATTTGTACCTTAAGACAAACAATTTATTTAAGAATTTTTTATTTAAAGAAAAAATTAAGATGGCATTATTTAAAAATAATAAGGTTTTTCGTTGAGGCTAAATCAAGTATCAGAAGAAGGTTAAAGTTTATACAAAATTAAAAAAATTTATTTTTTTTTAATAGAATAGATATTCTCTATATTTTTTAAGTAACTATTAATGTCCATTTTTAAAACATTTTTCATATCATTATCTGCTTGGATATTTTTATCTAAAAGTATATTTTTTAAAAATTCGAAATGACTTACAAGGTCATGTGCAGAAAAAGATGCAAAACGTTCATTTATTTTTTTAGATGATTGACGACCCATATCATCCAAGTGGCTGCTTCTATAATTTTTGTAATAAGAATTTTGATTTAAAAAAAGATTATTTTTAAAAACTTTAATTGTGCTCGGACAATAATGCAAAATATCATAAATAATGTTTATTCCTTGTAATGAAAAACCATTAAAAATTAAGTGAGGAACATTCATCTTATGCGCACGTCCGAGCTTTTGCAGTTTTGATTGAAATGGATATTTTATTTCTTTAAATACACAGGCTTTTAAATCATCTAGATAAGAAAAATTTTTTTCTAGATGAATAATATTACTATCATAATTGTTATAATACGAGATATCAGTTCTAGAACCAAATTCTTTGATGTCTCCCAATTTATCTTTTCCTCTATAATTTATCCTGATTACAATATCAAATGAGTCAATTTCATTGCCGGTTTGCTCGTTAGATGGTGCGGGACCAACTATTGCAATAGTTTTGCCTTCAATCAGTTTTTTAAATGACTCATTTTTTTTCCTATATTTTAAAAGATGAAAAATTTTCTCAAATTTATTAGATTTCCAATATCCAATATGGATCAAGTAATATTTCATACAATCTCTGAAGATATCTGAATTATTTTTAATTTTTTTTAGCTTGTTTAAAAGTTTTTTTGCTAAGGGAAAATCCCTTTTTTCTATAGCTGCTCTAAATGCTAATTGAGTGTAAAATTCACTATTTGTTTTTTTTTTTTCAGTTTCTAGAGAACTAACTATAGCTTTTTGACGTAACAAAATTAGTAATTTTAAATACCCATAAGTAAAACAAAAATCGTATAAAGAAAGCCATCTTGATGGAGGTAAGTAACTAGGGGGTATAGTCTTAGTCAACTCAACTAATTCATTATCAGTAATTCTAAAAATATAAGATGAATTCCATTTTGTAGTAATAGCACTTAATAATTTTTCAATATATGTGAGTGATACACCTTTATAATTTTTTAAATATCTATGAAGACGTTCATGATTTTGTTTTGATAATTCTGTTATTTGAATTTTTTTTTTTTTTTGAATTGTATCAAGTGGAAAATAGAGATTAATTTTAATTTGCTCGTAATTCAAGTAAAAACTAAAGAGCTTATTTATTGCAACAAAAGAATTTTCTGTGAAATTGTATATTGATTTATGATTTGCTAAAATTTTTTTTACATACTCTTTGAGACTCATATTAAATTCATTACCAATTAATTACAGAACAAATATATCTTATTGTAAATTTTTGAATAATTCATCAAAAGTGCCTTGTTCTATTAACTGACCTTTGTCAAATTTAAATATAATGTCACAGTTTTTTACAGTATTTAAACGGTGTGCAATTAATATAATTGTAATATTTTTACTAAGTTTATTTATTGCTTCCATGACAATTTCTTCAGTATTATTATCTAATGCGCTTGTAGCTTCGTCTAAGATTAAAATCTTTGGATCATGATACAGAGCTCTTGCAATTCCTATCCTCTGTCTTTGTCCTCCTGATAATCTAATACCTCGTTCACCAATAACAGTATCATACTGATCTGGCAGTTCATTCATTACAAAGTCGTGTAAATTTGCAATTTTAGATGATCTCTCAATTGATTGAAGTGCTACGTTCTTTGGATCAATTCCAAATGCAATATTAGATGCTATAGTATCATCTGTTAAAAAAATATTCTGAGGAACGTACCCAATCAACCTCTGGAAATTTTTGATATTTTTTTTTGAAATAATATTGTTGTCAATTTCCAAAGTACCTTTTTGCACTTCTAATAAACCTAGAATAACATCTACGACTGTCGTCTTACCTGACCCAGTAGCCCCAACAATTCCAATAGTTTTTCTTACAGGTATCGTAAATTTAACATCCTTAAGGGAAAATCTAGATGAATTTGGATAACTATAACTAATATTATTCAGAGTAATTGATTTGTTAAATTGTAAAATTTGTTGATTAAGATTTATTTCAGAAGTTTTTAAATTTTTTAAATCTAAATATAAATTATTAATTGCAGTATCGGCAAATCTAAGCGTGCTTATTGCATTATATACCCTTTGAGCAGAAGGTATCATACGATATCCAGCAAATGCATAAACTGAAATCATAGGTATTGCATCAACGAAAATTCCTTTTTGTAAGATTATATAAAGAATCAATAATAACATTCCACCAAACGCTACTGCTTCAATAAAAAAACGAGGAAGTTCACCTAAAATGGATATGCTTGCTTGATTTTTTGCGTTTTTAATTGAGCTATATGAGTATTTTTTTATAAAATAATCCTCTAATCCACCAAGCTTAGTTTCTTTAAATGCTCCAAATGCTTCATTTACTATTTTAAAACGTTGTTGGTTTGTTATGAATCGCTCTTTACCAATGCGATTTACAAATTTTCTAAAAAAATAACTAATTAAAAAAAAAGCACCTCCAATAATAGATGTAATAATTAATGTTAATTTAAAATCGACTAAAATAAGTAGTATTATTAAAGCAAGTGTGACGGTACCTTGTGCAATTAAATTCATTAAAGGTCCAAGGCCTTGGTGAGCAATTAATGCGGCTTCAGAAAGTATAGACTTTGAAAGTTCAGCGCTATTTTTGTTTAAAAACCAGCTGTAAGGTTGTTTGAGATAAGTTTCCATCAACCGTTTTCCAATACTATAATCACGCAACATAATAAAGCGATATTGGAAATAGGACGTAATGGCTTTAAGACTGAGAGAAAATATTAGCAAAACAAAAACTAAAATGCCTAAAACAAATATGAATTCATTGTAAGTATTAACGCCAAAATTATTTGATAAGTCGAATAATTTATTTAAAGCAGAATTAGTTTCAATTATACTAGGATTTGTTAATACAGCTATAAATGGCATAATTGAAGCAACACCAGCCATGTCTGTAACAGCCATAATTAATATTAGAATTAAAATTAAATTGGCTTTTTGTTTTTCTTGATCTGATAAAAAAAATAATAGTTTTTTAATTATTTGCATCAATTTTTTTAAATCCTATATATATATTTATAATCTTATTCACAAAATATTATTTTAGTTAAGATAAAAAACACTTGGTAATTGGTTGGGTAATTAAAGATATTTTCATTTATTAAATTTTGTATTAAGTCTAAAATAATAAAATGTTTAAAATTATTTTATTTAATATTAAATAATTTAACTATTATTATAATTTAAATTAAATTCATATAAATATTATTA